>Ga0116104_1000018_pt1 | contig 197232 bp, 359 predicted proteins | sample June2015DPH_4_15_FD_89715 | JGI IMG/M metagenome (GOLD analysis project Ga0116104, IMG submission 89715) | Peatland microbial communities from SPRUCE experiment site at the Marcell Experimental Forest, Minnesota, USA - June2015DPH_4_150 | ecosystem: Environmental > Terrestrial > Soil >...
AAGTTTTAGAAGTTCCTGTTTTTCTACCTTAGTAAGCAGATCTTCTGGTTTTGTAGACATATATGATCGAAAGAGATACGATATGAAAGTTTATAAATATTATCTGTTTCACGACTACTAGGTTTTACACCAACAGATTGCCCTGACCTTTCTTTGTTAGTTCGAATAGATGAACTACATATGGACCAGCAGGGGTTTCATAGCTGTCTGAGCCTATGTAATAGAGATATGATGGATCGATCTGTATTGGTTGACCAGTTTCAACTAGCCAGAAGTTGCGCTCTTCCTCTGGTTTTTCTATGTCAACAAATGCCCATAGACAGGGTATCTTGTTCTGGAATTTAAATGAAAGAATTTTTGTTCCTTTTGGCATTTTGATTCTTGGGTGATCTGTGTCTGGTAATTGATATTTCCAAATCCTCAACATTAGTTTTTCACCTCCTTCAGTTTTTCTAATGTTATAGACTCATAATGTGTTTGAACCAGTGCTAATTTGAATGAGGAATGGAAAGGCTCTAAATAGAAAAGCTGATCAAGACCAAGATTTAAAGTATAAGTTGTCGAGAGTCCACCCATAACATATGTTATTTGTAGACCTATGCACTTTGATACAATCGATGGTCCAGTGTAAACAATTATCCAAAAATTCATTGGGCTAATCTCAAGAATCATTGGATGCCCTAGGTCGAGTGAAACTGTTCCATCATCAACTTTTTTGCTCACTTAAACCACTCCTGTAGATTTTCCTCTTTTGCTTTGCCAACCATTGCTATTCTGTAAACTACATCTGTTGGATTTTTGGGAATAAGTAAACCGTGAATTCTACACGTGGAGAAGATATTAACTCCATACATCTCTGGTCTAAGCATAAATATATTGTTATTTGGAGTGTGTACAACAATGTATTCTGTATCATCTTTGAGTAGTTTATCTTGGTGTGATTGCCAGAGCCTTGAGTTTCGGCATTGCTTCTCTGTCCAAGTCGGGAACTTCTCCTTCATTTTCTTGGCGTGTGCGCTCAAGTCGAAGGTTCGAATTACAAAATAGTAAGGTGGATCTATTATTGTTGACCATAAAGGAAATTTATCACAGCGTTCACATTGTGGGCATCCATTTGGATTTCCTTGATATGGTAAGTGACACCACTTTTTGACATATTCACCACCTATGACTCTCTTGAGCATAAGAAGTATGAGGTTGTCGTTCAGGATATTAAAGACTCCAGGCTCTATAGGCATTTAGATTTCCTTCCAATCATTTGTGTATAATTTTGCACGATACTTACCAACTTTGAAACTTCCAGTGGAAATTGCTATTTGCAAAACAAACTGCAAGTCTCTATATATTTCCATCATTCTTGTTTCAACATCATCTGAGTAACCACCATTTTCATCTGGTTCTATTCCAAGTATTCTTCCTATATCACCAAACACATATGAGTTACCAAATGGCCGTTTTGGGTCGATTGATGGTGCTCCAAATTCTGTGTCTGTCCAGTCCACATATAGTTCCTTTAGAAGTTTGATATGATTTCTTTTGATTTCAAAATATTGATATTTATCGTCCTTAGTTCTTGGCATTATTTATCCCTCTTACCATAATCCTTCTTACAGGGTGCTGGGACAACCTTTCCATCTGCTTGAAGCAGGACGTTTTCACATTTTCCACAGTTGTGATCACACTCTTCAAAGAAGTTGTGCGAAACCGAGATTGGGACATCTCTAATCATCATATCATCGTATCGTCCAGTTCTAATATATTTGAGTAAATGAACCTTGTCAACCTCATCTGGGATGCAAATCTTTCTGCCTGGAAGAACTAGAACATTTGCCTCAACACGAATCTTTGGACAGGTTTGGCGGTTTCTTGAGAGAACTTCAGCATTGTAGATTATGTTTCTAATCATATTTGTATAGAGCCAGACGTTCTCTGTTATTGTGTAGCAGAGTTTGAGGATCCTGTAGATATCTGGGTGTGATAATGGCTCACCACCAGAGATATTGATTCTATCTATGTCCTTGTGAAGGAGAAGGAACTTCTCTATCTCTTCAAATGGAAGCGGTTTGCCCTCTGGTGTTGCAGAGGACGAGCAGACTTCACAATCCTCTTCACAGAATTGTGTGATTTCTATTGTTACTTCAACCAACTAACTTTTCCTCCTTCTTTAATTCTCTTAATGAAACTTGACCAGCTATTCTCCATCTTTTTGCTGTTTTTGCATTGTTGAGAGCGTGTCCACAGATTGGACACCCACCTCTACCGTGTGGTACATAAGTCTGGGAAAGCATTACTGTAATAATATCACCAGATTTTACAACTCTAATCCGTGGAGAAAATTGAGTACCCATATTAAGGCATCCTCTCAACTGTGACTGTCTCGTCCACCCAATTTACAGCCCATAATTTGTATGTTACTCCAGCAGCATTGAATGTTTGGTGTAATACTGGATATATAGTTAATGTCTCTATGTCATTACCAAGAACAAAGTAAACAGTAAAAATTACCTGTTGTGAATATGTATGGTTTATTCCAGAAAGTACTAAAGTTGGATATCTTGTATAATAATTATTTAATATCATATCTCCAGTGTGCATCACTATTGCATCAGATGGTATGGTTTCTGTATCTGCTGATACAACAGGTGTTGGTTTTTGTGGTGTATTACCCATAATACCAACAGCAAATATGCCAAAGACTAATACACAGATTACTAAACCAAATATAAAATCTCTTACGGAGAGATTTCTTTCCTTTCTTGGTTTTTTATTTTTTGGCTTATCATCATCAATATGTATCAAGATACTCTCACCTTACCGTGCTTTGGTGGTCTTGTCCAGTTGAATTTCATTTTCTTAATCATTTCATATTCTAAATCAATATGAAGATCTTCTGCTGTTTGGAACAGACGGAGTGCAAGATCGGCTAAATCCTCACCAAGATGTTCGTTATCTCTCCATTTCTCAAAATCTTCTGAGACTTCAGAATGGAGATAACAAAGAGCTAGAGGAACCTGATCGTTTCCTTTGAGCCAGTGACCTAACTTAGCGTGTGTGTATTTCTGGGCTTCTCTTTGCCAACCACGAATTGAAAATCCAGTGTAATGTTTTTCAAACCACTGGTTGTACGCTTCTATATGACAGGATGGACAAGGACAAAGCTGCTCACCAGATTCTGGATTATATAGGTAGTTTCTATCAGCACAAAGTAGACAGGTCAATCAATACCACCTCTGAAACAGATTGCCTGTTCATTTAAATTAATAAGATCTCGAAGTGATAATGGAAGTAAATGGAATGGAAGTGTGGTTATAACTATAACTTTTTTGACCTTGAGTTTTTTCATCAGTTCTTGATAGTTCACTGGAACAGACATTCTTTCTGGAAGTAAATCTGCCGTATCGAGCAGAAGCGCATACTCACCTTTGTATTTGATTTTATCCAAACAAAGCACCTCTCATTACGAGAATATTTACATATGCACAGTGGTATCTACCAAAGGCATAAATTAATGGACTAAGGAAAAAAAGATATTTATATTTGAGATCAAGTCGCATAAATACCCAGCACATAAAGATAATTGAGCCTGTGCAAGCAAACTCAAGGAGCATCCAAGTTCCATTCTGCATACCTATTAGCACCAATGGATTCATCTCATAAGTTCCTTGTATTTGCAAACCAAAATGGGTTGTTAGAATGTCAGCCAATGCACCAAGGATAACTACTGAATAGACAACTATCTCTGAAGTAGTAATTTGCTTTTCATTCTTGGCAAATCTTATCAAAGTTCATCTACCTTCAATGGGATTTGTTTTCGCTCCATTGGATGTAGGAGATTGATATGATTTTCCCTGAGATAGTGGGATGGAAAAACTTTCGTACAAAAAGGACATTTGTATTCCGTTTTGAATTCAAACTTTTCGCCTGGAATTACGGACACAAAATGTTCCTCCTCTCGTTTACTCATTTAGACTTGTCCTCTTTTAACTTCTTGATTGATTCTGAAAAAATCTTGGCTTGCTCTTTATGCCTAGTCCAAGACGGTGAATATTTTACAGTTCCATCCTTATCTTGAAGGAATTGACATCCACACTTTTTACACTCTCTCCAATATGGCATAACTGCACCAATTATTGGATCATATGGATGTTGCTTGTTGTACGCTCGATTCATCTGATTCATCGTTGGATCTTCCCAATCGATATCGTCTGAGTCACAATTTGGACACTTCAACTTTTTTTCCAGCCTCTTGACCACTGGCTTATTAGCATTCGGAGTTAAATTCTTTCCGCACCGCTTACACTCCAAGATGTCTGCTCCTTGATGACCTGGAGCCCAAAAAGTATGCACCCATTGGCTCTCCCTATGTGAGCAAGTATCTTGCATTTCTTTTATCTCTAGATCACGCTGTGTTTCTATTGGCTTGATCATTTCTTGGTACTTGTTCCATATTCTAGTATATTCAGACATTTTTCATCGGTTCCCTTTCTATATGGTTGCACTTTGGGCATACCCAAGCGTGTTCTCCAGAGGCTCTGAAATTTCCAAGTCCTTTTTGAATAGTGTCTAAGATGTAATTCATTTTATGACCACAATTCTTACACTCTCTTTCAGGGAAATGGAATGCTCCACAACGACCAACAGATGCCATTTTCAAATACACCAATTCGGGTTTTTCTAATTATTAAGGTACAGTTTATATTTATAAATATTATGAAATACTATTATTAATTATCTTCCTGAGTTCATCTGCCTCTTTGGTGTAACCTTCTTTTTCACATATCTTGGCCACAGCATCATAGAGGGGAATATCCCTTGGCATTAATTTGAAGGAATATGGGTTTGCACTTGTTTGTACTTCAAAATTGGCTCGGAAGTATGGACTTTTAACATAGATTAGACCGACTATGATACAGGTTACTGGACCGATTGCAAATCCTATTGTTAGAAAAATTGGGAAATTGGGGAATATTATTTTTAATGCTGGTATGTTCACAATATCAAGATAAAATGCAACAGAGGCATAGTTGAAGAGTGTTAGAGGGAGAGCAACGAGAGCATATCCCTGGGTGAATAGAAAAAGCCAGTTGTGTCTAGTTTGTTTTAGCTGATCTATATTTTGCGTCAAACTGTTTCATCCTTTCTTCTATTGCTTTTGTTTTCGCTATTTGTTTCTGTAATACATTATCTCTTAGGTTGTCAAGAATATCTATTAACTCAGTATCGGTTGGGCCATCATATGGTTGCCATACTTCACCATAGTTTAGATTAACATCAAGCACAAGAGGCTTTAGTTTTTCCTCTAGCCGTTCCCTCATCTCAGATGGATAATCAATCACAAGAACAAGTGTTTTGTTCAAGTTTTACAGCTTCCAGAATGGCATATGCTTCGTTTCTTCCCTTTTAGGAGTTACCTTCTCAGGGGCATTGGAGTTGTCTTGAACTGGAAAAGTAGATTGTTCCTGTTTCTCAGGCTCTTTTTCCTCTTCTTTATCTTCCTCTTTATCCTCTTCTGTTTCTTCTTCCTCTTCTGGCTCTTCAAATTGTACCTCAACTATGAACCCTGAATCAAACACAAACATAATGTCCTCCTCATCATCATCCATAGTTGTCAAAATTGCAGCATTAAAGAGTCCAGATAGTATGCCTAGGGAAGAATTAAATGAACCGCCTGAGTTTTCTAGTTGTTTTGCAACTTCTTCATATTTTCCAATATATTTAATTGAGATATCTGTATCACTATAATCAAATCGGTTGATTTTTTCTGAATCAGTAAATCTTATGCCTTTCATATAAACAGTGAGTGTCATATTTACCACTCTGGTTTGGTTGTATAACTCTTAGAGGCATCGTGCCTGTGATTCTTGAACTTATTTTCAAGGTTGGTTAGAGTGCCATCCAACTCATTTAGTTCGGTTGCAAACAATGGACCAAACCAATCTCGATGAACAAGCCCTAGCCTGTCAGCTATCACACCTCTCAGGACATCGTATCTTACCATATCCTTTATTATTTCACCATCCATAGTCTTATCAAACTCTTCAAAAAGTTTGAGTGTTGGAAGGTTCCAAACTTGATTGTACACAGTTCGTTCATCTTCATTCATATTTGAAGTGAAGAATGGGAACTCATAATCTGGTTTTGACATTTAGATTACCTTGGATTCCGCTTAGGCGGTGACTCCAGTGAATGTAATCAGTCAAATCTTTATAAATATTATTATTTAATTTCAAGTTCCTTGATTTTTTGTATAGCATTATCCATCTGTTTGATAGTGAATTCTAAGCGCATTCTGTATCCTGCTGCTTCTAATGGTAGACCACCAGCCATAAGAGTAAGACCAAATAACCTGTTTTGGGATTTTAGTGGTTTTATGAACTTCTCGTCCAGTTCATTTAGAACGATTTCTTGTTTCTTTACTTGATTTAGATAATGAACGTATAATGTCTTTGTATTTTCGAGTTGGGTCACGATTAGATCTCTATCTTCCTTAGTAACCATTGTAGTCTACCTGATAAAGGAACATAGAATTTATAAATATTTGGAAATTATATGACATTTCTCTGGAGTAGATTACTTCCGTAAATTGGTGATTTCTTGTGCCTTGCATCTACAGAGTAGACAACGTGTCATTAGTTCTACTCCATTTTTCTCAACATCAACTTTGCCAGCAATGAGTTTTAGTTTATAGGAATTGGAAATCGGTGTGTTGTGATTCATTCCACGTGCAAGCATTTCCTTGACTATCTCATCGTGACGTGTGCGGATATGGTGAACTTCAACCAAACCATTTTGGATATATCCTTCAATGCTCTTTCCTTTCTCGATGCAACCAACAAACATATGGAGTTCGAGATGTTCACCAAGAAGGTGCTTGTCACACATCATCTGGGGTGGGATCATCCACATTCTCATATGATGAAAAAGAGGCTGAGTGAACTTATAAATAATTGGGTTACTCGATTACGTTTCCATATCTGTCTCTTTTCTTCAATCTCCAAATATAGAGTTCGTGATGCTTGCCATATGGGGTTTCAGTGCTTATAATATGAGTTTGCCATTCTGGGTGCTTCTTTTTTATCTTTGTGGCCACTTGCTTGGCACTGCTGAGAGTCTTGTACCAGGCATAGTACTTGTATTTATTGAAAAACCCAACCATTTACTTCACCCATTTATGCTTGATTCTTCCGAGCTCACCTAGATGGATGCGTTCTGCACTGATTATGCGACCAATGGTCATTGCTTCTTCAGAATAACCACCTTTTTCTAGGTTGGCTTGGAATTTCTTATAGTCTGCTATAACTTGTTTCTCCGAAACACGTATAGCATGTTCGAGTTGTTTTCTTAGAGTTGCATTCACCATATTACTTCATCCTCATCCATTTTCTCTTGATCTCTGCAAGTTCTCTACGATGAACTTCCTCTTCTCGTCTGATTTCAATGATTTTACGTGCTTCTTCCACTCTGCCATTTGCCAAAAGATGAGTATAGAATTTGTTATAGCCACGTATGGCCACAATCTCACCACGATCATTGCTGGCAAGTTCCCTAAACTCTGATTTACTAGGTTTCATTTCAATCTCTCCCCACAGAATGGACAGTGAAGTCCACCGTTTGGAACGTATTTGTAGACATAACTACCCTTTTTGAAGAGATGTTTGTTCTTACAAACTTTATCCTTTCTAATCTGAATACGTGTTCTTGGTGAACCTTCATCATACTTGAGTCTCTTCATTTTTACATCTCCTAATTTATCATTTAATTGCCTCTAGTATTATGGAAGCCTTTTGCTCCTTTTTTCCTCATCCTTATCCTGTCAAGACGAAGCACTTCATTTGCATATTGAAGTGGGCCATCGTAGGTGAGATACCAGAAGTGTTTGCTTGGAGTCATTGACCACTCGATAGATGCCTGACCGTGTGGTGTCTTGTAGTATGAAGCATAATTTGTGTGCTTGTCCTGGTAGGGATCGTTGACGGTTTCCTTTTCTTGACGGACATACTTTACTTTTGGATTTGTCATATTTATCACAGTTTTAGGAACGCTTCTATCATTGCTCTGCTAAATCCTTCCTTTTTAGCATTGATAGCAAAGACTTCTTTCTTGTCAAGACGCTTTGGAACAGTGCCACCATATATTGAGGTTGGATAACTGTTTTGCCAAACTCTCTGCATACGATCTGCTTTTGTCTTTCCATATTTCTTTACGAAACGCTGTTCATCATCAAAACCCATTTCATTTCCACCTACATAGTATATCTGCTTTGATTCCAGAATAGCTTTTTAATACTCTTCTGGGGTCTGAGTTTATCTTTTGGAACCCTGACAACGTACAGCCCATTTGGTAATTGGTAGATGGTGTGTTTCCACTCTTTGGAAACTCTCTTAGATACTTCAATTGAGAGTGTGGCTAACCACTTACTTTTATCACGAACAATCGCTTCTTGACTTATTTTTCGTATGGTCATTTGCTTTTCCTCCTAACTTTTCTAACTACTCCGAACTTGATATCTAAATCAGAAATCCTGTATAGTGATGCAGGATATTCTTTATGTAAAAATTCCAATGCTTGTTTATAGTTTTTTGCCATAACTCTGACAGATTGGTAAGTTGTCATTTTTTATTTTCTCCTATATTCTTTCTGGTATTCTTTACGTAGACGCTTGTCTATGTATGTGTAAGTCTTGCCACAGTATGGACAACCAACTTTGCAGAAGCCACTTGCAGACATTTCACTCCAGCCCTCATCGGGTTTAAGGTGTCTATGGCAGTACGGACAAGTGCCTGTCTTGTTCTCTGAAACCCTTTTCATTACCATTTTACTTCCAGTTCCCCTTTTTGTACCAGCTTGGATATGAGTGCTTATTCTTATACTGTACAAGGTAATGCTTTGGATCGTATTTTGGTCTTGAGTGAGATATACTTACTCTTAACATATCGCCCCTGTGTTTTGCATTGTCAGCAACTATCTTAGCTTCTTCATATGTTTCGGCTGTGAACACTAACTTGTTTGCCTTTCCCTGGGCTTTACCCCATCCAGACAAAAATTTGTCTGTCATTGTGACCCAATACTTGTAAGTTGTGACCATTTACTTTTTCGCTCTCCTAAGATGAACTTGCGTAGGCTTGTATGTTGTCCCGTCTGTGAACTTCTTACGTGCCTCTCTTGCACTATCAGCAACTACTTTGTGCCATCTTCCACCCCTGTGGGGATATTTTAACTCATAAACGTGTTTGGTCATTTTATGTCATTTCTCCTTGACTACTGCATAGAGGACATATGTCCTTTTATCATATCTGTCTTTCGGTTTGGTGGATGGAAACATAACTATTCTGGTATAAAATCCACCTTTTTTCCAGTGTTTTGCAGCGTGTTCAATAGATGATTTTGTTGGGTGATCGGCAACTTTAAGATATGTTCTATGACCGAATTTTTTAGTTATTGGGATACGTGGAAGTCTTTTCATTTTTAGCGTTTCTCCTTATTGGCTGTGTAGAGGATATAATACATCTTGCCTCTCATATTTTTGAGTTTAGGATCATTACCACGATATGGACCTGCCTTGACCACACGTGCCATCATACCATCTTTGCGCCTTCTCTCGGCTGTCTTTTGCATCTCACGTTTGGAGAAGTCTGAGTCATCTAGATAGAAGTGCTTACCGCCTATCCATTTTGTGCTCTGTGGTTTTCTCATTTAGAATCCTCCGATATCATATGCACTCCAAGACTTCTTTCTCTTAGATCCTTCAACATATCTCTTATAAAGGACATAAAGTGTGGCTTTGCGTTTTCCATCCTTAGCCTTGAATGGTTTGACTATTTCATTTCTAAGTCCAGCTTCATTTGTGTGCTTTGCCCACCTTTTAGCAACGTCACTATAGAATGTGTAACTTGAGATCACAACATCATATTTCTTTCCACGATGAATTACGTGCTCAGGAACTTTGAAGGTGAAACCACCATATTCAATTGTTTCCATATTTATCAGTACTCCTTCCAGATGTAGACTGCCCACATAGTGTGGGTCACTCCACCAACTTTTACCATTCTTGCGAGATAGCCTTTCTTCCTATATTTGGTTGCTCCTTCCTTTGCCTGAGTCTTTAATCTATAAAGACGTATGGGATGGAATAAGTGCTTACCAAATTTTCTAGAAGTGACAACCTTGTCAAACTCAGAACCGTGATATCTCACCATTTACTTTTTCCTCCTGAATACCATAACGTACTTCTGGCCACTCTTTTGAGTGTAAGTAGGAACAAGCCTGACGCTCCAGCCTTCAGCCTTCAGTTTTTCCTTGTGATATGGTGCTGTACCTTTTTGTGTAGTGACATAGAGATGGTAGATTTTACCATCAATCACTTTCTCCGAACCGATTAGCCTTCTTTTTCCCATTATTTTTTACCTTCCTTGGGATACCATATGTTCTTTAGTTTGGCATCTGAACCCCAGAGAGTGCCAACCTTTAGGGAGTTATCTCCCCAGAGGGAACCTTGTTTAAAAGAATATTTTTTCTTAGTGGGCATAGCTACTTCTCCTTGTATGCCTTTAGGTCTGATTCGTGTCTGTACATTGCCTTTGGTTTGCCTGGGATTTTAACACGGTATTCGTATCCAGTGACATAGAGAGCAGAGCCAAGGACTTTTGCCTTTAACCCACTCTTTGTTTGTACCCACTGACCGACCCTGAACTTTCTCTTTGGATGTTTATGACCCATTACGTCTGTCCTGCCGTCTGTGTAATCCTTTGCCATTTTATCTCGCCTTCCCGTACACGACATATAGTGGTGGAAAACCACGTAATGTCTCATTATTTGGAATCATTTTTATTCCAAAGATATTTCCTGTTTTTTTCTTTAGAGCAGCCATTTTCTTTTTAGTCACAGATAGATGCTGTGAATAAACGTGAAGCATTTCGTACTCAGAACCTCTAACAGTCACTGAGTCTGGTAGTGTATATGAGTACTTTCCAACTACTACTTTTCTATCCATTTACTTTCTCCTCCCTAAATGAACTCCCTTATCGGTTATAACCGTCCACTCTGAATTTCCTCTGAATTTTGTCATACTGCCTCTACGCTTTTTCTTAGGAGCAATATATACAGCGTGTGTATCCTTACCCTTTCCACTAGGAACTATTGGTGAATATGACTTTGGAATTTTTACAATCCTTATCTTGTAACCAATTGAAGCAGATTCCTTTGCGTGTGCTTGGCAATGTGCTTTTGTTCCCTCACAGTCTAGGACATAGGTTTCTCCATTGAATTTCTTCGTGAATGCTGTCTGCTTCATTTACTTTTTCCTCCCATATTTCTGTTCAATTAGTTTCTGGTGCTTCTGTAGACGTTTAATCTCTTTATCTGTCTCTCTGAAAAACTTCTCCATTTTAAGTCTTTCATCTTTGAGCATTTTTCTGGCTACTGGATCGCTTACCATTACTTCTTTCTCCTTACTGTTTGTTTGAACCCATAGAACCTTTCAAACTGTTCTGGGGTCATCGGTGTTCCACCACTTGGAAATTTCTTGTAGAGTTTACAAGCATTTGAGATTGTAATCTTTTTCTTTGTGTAGCCATATACCTGTGGGTTGCTAAGAACCATACCAGCTCTCTGCAATGGGAATTGTTTTCCAACTATCAGGGACTTTCTCTTTTTCTTGTATTCTGAGTCAGATATCTTTTTTGCAAGCCAATCTTTATCAAGTTTTTCAAGCTGTCTATTAATGGCTTGTATTCTTGCTGATATCTGCTTGTGTGTTAGCATTACCATTTTAATCTACCCATCCTGCTTCTCCAGACTTGAGCAATTTTCTAGCCCTATCTGGTGTGATTGCTCTCATTGATGCTACATCTTCCTTACGGAAAGCATAATAATGAGGTGTCTGTGATGATCTTGCTTTCTTTGCCTGAGTTGGAGTTCCAGCCCAAAGTCCATCCTGTATGTGTCTACCTCTCTTCATTTTGATATGATAGATCTTCCATCCAGACTTGATATTACGTCTACCAACTACTGGCATCTAAGATCACCTATAATCTCCAACATTTCCATATCCTGGTTTCTTTGGATGGAATTTTGATTTGTGTCTCTTGTCAGCAGCTATGGATTTACCGATGCTAACCCACTTTTTGAATCTGCCGTCTGCATAGCGTTCTACATAGAACTTTCCAATTTTACTTCTTGCAACCATTTACTTTTTCAACCCCATTCTTTCTGCTCTTTTGGATGCTACAAGCAATTCCTTATTTGTGAACACCCAAGATCTGTCCTTTGCCATAATTCCAGAGTAGGTTTTATGGCGTTTTGGATCGTGAATTCTAACGGCAGTAACTTTAGTTTTTCTGCCTACTGTGTGTGCTTTATTTTCTGTCATTTACTTTCTTCTCCTCATTCTGTCACGGTGTTTCTTTGTAGAACGGACACGAGCGTGATATACTTCCATAGCGTGTTCCTTACCAGCTAACCTGATTGCTTTTAGAGGTTTACCATTGCCATCTGTACCACCAGAAACCCAGTAGTACCCAAGGATAATACCGTATGTATCCCTGTCCTTACAAATAGAAACTTTTCTCCTTGCCAAGGTTTGTCTAAGTGGATATCACTAGCTGAGAATATAAAGTTTATGATAAATCGTTATGATATTGATAGATGTATCGGTATGGTACATCTAGCTCATCTTTTTATGATAATTCTTTTATCTTAGCGTTCAAGATAGATTAACTGATAACAATGGTTCCACCACCAAGAAAAAGAATCTTCTTAACAAAGAAGAGAGGCTGGTCGAAAGACCTTCCTGCATCAGAGCGCAGAAAGAGAGTGTATTCCACCACAGATCATAAAAAGACTAGACACAACCGCTACCTTGAAGCATTCAGGGCAACACAGGGTCTAGCTAATCTCAGTAAGGATCCTGACACAAAGGCAAAGGCAAAGTCTGATGCAAATTACTTCTCCAAGAAAATGGAGAAGTACCAATAAACTTTTTTTATTCTTGTAATAAAGCGTTAGAACTTCCTAAGATTTTATCGAGTGAGTAGAGGAAGGCTAATGATGTCAGCCTAGACACACCATCTTCATCCATCGTCAAAACAGATATTATTGAAGTATTCGAGAACTTTTTTGAACGAACATATACATTAAGATCGTCACTGCTGTCTCTTAAAAATCCATTTTCCTTTCCTATAATAAAATGACCATCTTCATATTTAATAGTCATAAAGCCTGGAAAGGCATCTTTGATGGCTCTATCAATGTAGTCTTTTGGTTCTTCACCCTGTTTTAGGAAATAAACAACAGAACTTGGGATACTCAAACCGTGACTACTTGAGGATGAACCGTGTGCTATTGGAACAAAAATTACAGGCATTTTACATCACTCTTTACTTTACATTACTTGACTTAACTGCACTAAACTCCAGTTCACTGCACTTTACTGCTCTACTTTACTTTAAAAAATGGGATTAGACTGCTTTGGTAGCTGCCTCTTTCTTTCGAAGCATCTGAGCCAGCCAGACATTGAGTAGGTTGCCTTGGGCTTCTCCACCATTGCCACCTGAAACTAGGATATCAGGTGTGATAGTGATCTTGCCAGAGGCAATCTGCTCGAACACCTTTAGCATTGCAACGTTGTCCTGACCTAGGACACCCATCTGTGCAGCATATGCTTTAGCTGTACCTACACCTTCCTGTTCATTCTTGTAAGCTGTACCGTCTGCCTGAGCCTTAGTTGCATCACGAACACCAGCAGCTTCCATCCTTGCTGCATCTGCACGGTCTGCTGCAATATCGATTGACAGTTTAGCTGAGATAACGTCAGTCTGCTTGTCAGCCCTTGCCGTTTTCTCTGCTACAGCAATCCTCTGCTCCTGTGCAAGTGCTTCCTGCTGGTACTGTGCCTGTTGCTGGGCAGCTATTTCCTTCTTTGTCTGAGTTTCTAGTAGTGCCTTGTCAACATCAATGTAAGCAATTAGCAGCCCCTGAACCTCTGTGTGGTACTTCGAGAACTCTTCACGAGCCTTCTCAAGTGCCTGTTCCTGTAGTTCAGTTCGGCTGTGGACGAACTGCATTGCCTGTTTCTTGCCAGCTTCGTTACGGAAGGAGGAGTCGATCAGTGGGTGAGCAACCTGTTCAATCAGGTTCTGTACAGTACCGAACCTTGCAATCACGAAAGGTGCATTGGCTGGAGGTACACGGATGATGAGCCTGACATCTACATCAAGCTGGAACCCATCCATTGAAGTTACACGAAGTTGGCTGAACTTGAAGAACTCTGTGATCTTCTGGCTCTGGGAAACGTCCTTTCCCTGAGCTCCAAGTACACGTGTCTCTGCTGGACCCTCAGTTGATGCCCAATCTATAGTGATAGCGGAAGTAGGTACTAACTCAGGCTTGTAGGCGATTTGGTTAAGGTTGTACTTTCCAGGTGTAACTGGCTCGGCCAGAATACCACGCTGGTTCTTGTCAGTGATTAGAAGAGACTCAACTGTCTCTGGAATTGGGGAATTGAGATCAGGTGTCTTGCTGATTTTTGGTGCTTCACCACTAGGCTGGACTTCCTTTCCAACACTGGAAATGATTACAGCAACGTAGCCTGGTGGGACAACAGCAACATCATAGAGAGTGACTTGGAATAGGTTAGTATTTATGTAGTAATCACCTGGCTGAAGTGTCTCAAGTTGTGGACCCCTGTAGCCACCAGCCTCAATGAAGGCTTGGCTGTCTTGGAAGTGCTTGTGATCTGATGTGGGTGCTGGAGCAATTATGAAACCAGATGGCAGTGAATTGCCATCCATAGCAACAACTACACCGACCCTCTCCTGTGGAACTTGTACTGCACCAACTGCTGTGACTTTGAATACAGCTAGGTTGATACGATAAACACCTGGGCGAAGTACACCAATCTGAGGACCCTTCTTTCCACCATTCTTGAGGAATGCCCCTGCATCTTGGTACGAATTACATTCAACCTCATCTGCAAGGATACGACCAGATGGAATGGATTGTCCGTCAATGGACTCAACTAGACCAATATTTCCCTGTGGAATCTCGGTCACTTCGACCTTCTTAATCTTCCAGATTATGGGGAAACGCCAGTAAAGTCCAGGCATAAGGGTTTCAGCTTGAATACCGACCTCACCCTCAGTAGCAATGATTTTTCCCTGTGGTAATTTCTTGCCAAACATTTTCTTAACTAGGATACCGACCTCACCAGCTTTGATGAGAGCGAATCCTGGTAGCACGAAGAAAACTAAGCATATTAGTACGACAATGCCTAGAATCCCTAGTCCGATTAGATCTTCAAACATTTGAATACATCTCTGTTTGCAAATGTAGGACTGTGCTAAAGTTTATAAATATTTGGAATTTGGTGGGGTTACAAGGAGTCGAACCCTGACCCTTGGTTTTCCCCTATTTCTGGGGACCAAGATGCTACCGCTACACCATAACCCCAATGATATGCTCTAAGAAATGTGTGAATTTATAAATCTTGTGATTGGGTTAATCCCCACCGCCACCGCCATCTCCCCCACCACCGCCATCTCCTCCTCCTGCATCTCCACCACCACCAGCATCAGAACCACCACCACTGCCACCAGAGTCGATTCCACCACCTGAACCACCATTTGATGCACTGCCTGAGTCACCTGGACTTGGACCCTCTTCGTCATCTCCATTTGAGGATGTTGATGGATTTGAACTACTTGAACTGCCACCACCGTCATAGAAGAAATATGGCATCCAAGGAACCCATCCAGTGTCAGTCGAGTTGTCTTTGCCTGATGTCGGTTTTGGATATGACCTTGATTGCTGGTTAATCATAGCTGTTTTTATATTGGAAAGTAAAATAACTGTCAATAACAGTATGACAAACACCATAATTGCTGAAAGGGCTAAAGTTAGCTTTGTTCCCGTTCTCATATCGATCAATAAATTGTAAGTTTGAGTGTTTATAAATATTTAGTATATTTTTTATATAGATAATTAATAAAATTTTGTTTGAAACTAATTATCTCGGAAATAAATAATTATTTTATGGTATCAGTTCTATCTTAGTAACCGTATCATCATATGATGGTGCTTCATAGATAGTTCTGTCCCAATATGGTTGACCAACTTTAACGTGCATTATTATATCAGTCTGTGGCTCGATGTAGACAATTCCCCTGTCTGTGGTGTTGAAAGCTACCAAAGCGTGTCCTACACTTGTTGGCATAAAATCACCCATCTCGATAGACACAAAGAAACACCGATAACCAGCATTAAACGCATTTCTCTTCACATCTGATGTGAAATCGTGGCAAACATAGCTACCTTCTACATATTCTTTCTCATCTGTCTTGTCATTCTGTATGAATGTAAGCATCTGTTGATATGTTGGGTCTTTGATATTAAATCCTGTAGCTTTCCATCCTTTTTGATATCCTACTGTATAGCCTGTTTTTTCACCCAAGCCATAGCCAGTTGTATTTCCGACTTTGTAACCGTTGGTGTATCCAGTGGCAATACCAGCCGTGTTACCAGTATTGTATCCAGCTAGATCACCCACATTGTAGCCTCTACCATACCCAACGGAATCACCAGCCGTATATCCTGTATTATACCCATCCTTTGTTCCATTTGAATAACCAGAGGTATATCCAACTGGATAACCTGATTTGTATCCAGCAATCTGTCCCTCAGTATATCCAGCAATATGTCCTTGAGTGTTTCCAAAGTAAAAACCAAAAAAGGTTCCACCAAGGATCATTGCTGTCATTCCCACAATTACTATTGTACTTGTCTTTTGGTTCATTTCATTCACTATTACGTATTGATAATTAACTTACTTAAAAATGTTATGGATTATGGCGGGTTCGGAGGGATTTGAACCCCCGACAAGTGGATTAAAAGTCCACTGCGCTAAGACCTGACTGCGCCACGAACCCAGCACTGAATAGTATGACTGAATTTATAAATATTGTGAATGGTGGACTCGAAGGGATTTGAACCCCTGACCCTTGGCTTAGAAGGCCAATGCTCTATCCAAGCTGTGCTACGAGTCCAATGGTGAGTCTGAGGGGATTTGAACCCCTGAATGGAGGATTAAGGGTCCTCTGCGCTAGACCTTGCTACGCCACAGACTCAGCATAAAAGACAAAATCTGATTTATAAATATTTAGAATCTACTCTTCTGGCTTCTCAGCGACTTCCTTTACACTATCAAGGAAATCTACATTGTTTGGAACTTCTACAATATTCTTTGATGTCACTCCAATAGATTGAACAAGTACACCAAAAAATGCACCTAAACCAAGTATTCCAAAAAGATATATAATTTCATTAGGGTGAATTAGGGTGAATATAAGTGAAACAACTATTGAAATTGATAATAGCAACCAACCCTTGGCATTAATGCCACCCTCTACCACAACTTTACGACTCATTTCTTTTTCACCTTTTTTATTTTCTCTGGAATTACAGCTTTTTGATTTTCAAGATAAGGATCATCTGGCTTACCAAGTTCGTCCCTAAGTTTTTTATTAATCCAGGCTTCAAATTTACATTTTTGACATTGTACTACCATTGGCTCTGGTAGCTGGTTTGGTCTTTTGCCCCATATTGGTATGAGAATAAATTTCCAATCTGCCTGATAGGAATTATGTTCAGTGCAACCATTAGGACAATATATCCCTATGAATTCTTTAGGATCTGCCATATTATATCAAGTTCCCGTAACTGCTTTACCCATAAATTCTGCAAGCCATAGCAGGACTTTGAAGATGAAATACACACCAACTCCTAGGGCAAAGACGAGCAGAAGATAGATTAATATCTTCTTTTCATTTGCGTGTTCATCATCTTCGTCTATGTCAAACAATTTAGGTTCACCTAACTTTCCTTATCTTGCTTGTAATTACAATTTCACCATCTTTAATATCCATTTTTACTGTTTGAATTTTAACTAGTTTGAAGATGTATTGATTGACACCTTGTTCATTAGCCCAACCTTGCTTAACATCCATTCCAAACTGTTTCTCTGCCTCTTTGAGGGTTTTGCACCAAGAAACTTGCTCGAAGGCACAACCATTACCGTGTGCTTCACGATTATCAAAACACTTAATATATTTTGTGCTCATTTCTTTGCAGACTCCTTCTCCTGTTTCATAACTGTAATACTATCCCAATAATTTTTCTCGTATATGCTCCTTCCTTTTTCATAGTTGAAAAAATGAATTAAGCACTCGATTACGTCTAATTCGTCTGTTGCCTCTCTTGAGAATTCGGTTTTTTGTTTACCTTCCTTTCCTTTCCATTTTATCGTGTATTTAGTGTTCATTCCTTTGCAACCTCTGCATCCACGGTCTTTAGGAATTCAATGAACTTGGCTATGTGGTTTTGACCAAGGTCATTCATAATCTCATCGTATCGCTCGACCCCTTCTGGATAGCCCATCTCCTTGAGAACCTTGTCGATAATCTTCATTCGCTTGACAAGTCTTTCCTGTTCCTTGGGATCTGAGGATACAACCTTTCCATTTTTCACATACACATTGATCGGCATTTGTTTCACCTACACATTGAGAATCTTTGCCATTTTAATGAGATTCTTCTGTGTTTCAATTAGACTTTCCCTAATTGCTACAATCTCCAGAAGTTCTGGTGTGGTTATCTTATCAGTATTAAAAAATGCGTATTGATCAATCGCTTCTGCATATGGCTTCAAATCCATTGCAAAACGAACTCCTTCGAACCACTGGCAATCACGCTTTCTAGCAGACATTTTGAACGTAGGAGAGATAGATGTGTGAATTTATAAATATTGTGATTAGTTATTTATGGACAGATAATACTTCCTCTAATAAAATTATCATACTTCCTATTTTCCTTGAATTTCTCAATCTTTCTTTCACGTTCTGTAGGTGGAAGAACCTCACAAAAATTCGGGTATTGATCCAAATGCCAGTGCCAGACCCATTCCTTATCCGACATTTGTTGACCACAATGCAAACACCTTACCATCATTTAGAATTGTTCACCTCACTGAGTTCTTCCATCAATGTTACTTTTTTGAGCTGGGTTGGTGGTGTTTGGACATCAATCGTTCCAAGTGTTGAGTCTACATTCCAAACCATAAACTTGAAACCACCAACTGTGAAATTTTGGGGTAAGTTGTTGTTATAAAATGTTATAATATATCCACCAAGGTGCATTGAATGTGTGAGAGGTGTAGCGGAAAATAAACCACCACCATTGTCTGTAAAGCCATTATATGTGTATGGACCAAGTTGATCGCCTGGAATGAGGGTCACTATGTTCTTTGGTTTCAATGGAACTGGTGTTGTGAATACAGATGAAATAATACTAATTATTGCTATAGACATAAATAATCCAAAAAATAGTTTTGGTATCATATCGAACATATCTAAGTCAGACACTTTCATTTCACCTTATTCATCATCGTCTTGAGGATTAGAACGTGGTCTACCTCTCGGTCTTGTTGGTGGTAATGGTTGTGGCTTACTACGAACAAATGCACCTATTGAAAATGCCATTGACATAACACAAAACCCAATAATTGTATAGAATTCCCATTCTGGTGCTATTTCTCCTTGGGGACCCTGAATGCCTTGAGGACCTGTTGCGCCTGTGTCACCCTTATCACCCTTTGCACCAGTTGCACCAGTTAATCCCCTATCACCCTGTATTCCTTGTATTCCTTGTAATCCCTGTATGCCTTGTGTTCCGTTAAATCCTCTTAATCCTTGAGGACCAACTGGACCAATAAGTTTTGCTTTTATAGTTGAGTTCAATTTATCAAACCAGTCTGGTGGTGGAATGAAATTTGTGATTGTAAATGATTTTGCAATTGTTACTTTACTTCCATCCATTCCTTCAACAATAATTTTTATTGTGTGCAGACCAAGATTAGAGTAGGGTGTTTGATTAGGTACTAAAATAAATGTGTCCCAAGTTACTAAAATATTTGCTCCAGCAGTACTGTATAATGGTTCAGATTTAATAATCTCAGAAAAATCATCATAATATACATATAAATATGAAGAAACTGGACAAGTTGTGTGATCAGCTTCTGGATTAACTTCAATATGTATATTTATTTTTGTATTAACATCACCAGATTCTGGTGATATTATTACAGATAAATTATTTATTGGGACATCTGCTTTTATTAATTTAGGTGTAGAGATTACAAAACATATTAAAAAAATCATTAAGATAAATTTGTGTTTGAACATTTTATAATTTCTCACCACAGTGTTTGCAAAACTGAGCATCTTCAGAATTAAGTGTTTTGCATTTTTGGCATTTGATTTTTATACGTATTTTTTGGTCAGAATTAACTTCTTGTTTCATAATAATTTGCTGGTGTTGACTGGATGTGATTAAACCAGCAAAAAGTATTATTCCACCCAAAAACATTGCTGGAACACCTATAAGTGCTCCTATAATTGTAAGTGAAATTAGCCATCCTAAAAAACCAATTATAAGCCCAATGATTATTAATCCAAGACGCAAGTTGATTACCATAAAATAACAAATATGAAAGTTTATAAATATTATGAAAATGGTGGCGAAGAGCAGACTTGAACTGCTGATGCCCTGATTATCAGTCAGGTGGACTACCAAGCTGTCCTACTTCGCCAAGAATGGTAGAGAGGATGGGATTCGAACCCACATAAAGGCAAGGATTATGAGTCCTCCGAGATAACCAGGTTCCTCTACCTCTCTGGGTATTATAAATAAAGTGTGTTTATAAAGATTTATTCTCTGACGATGTAAAGGTTGTTTAATGACCTTGTTAGAGCTACAAACTTGCAGTTATCTTCCTCTTTCAACTGCTGGGGATTGCCCTGCTTTACAGCATATGGGTGTGGCATAAGATCATAGCGGAGTATGTAGACGTTCTCAGACTCAAGTCCCTTAGCCCTATGAACACTGCTGAAAACTATGCCCTCAATATTGTCACGGAAAATGAATTTCACTTTTGATGTAAGATCGGTTATGGTTTTGCTCTCATCGGCTATAGCAAAGATTGTGTCAACCCTGTCACTGAGGGTGAGTATTGATGCTTCCTTTTTCTGGATCTTCAACTTCTCGGTCTGCTTCTGCTGGTACTCTTTCAGACCGATTAGGAAAGTGCTGAGATCGGTAGCACCACACATCTTTACGACACGGTTGATTAGGTTCTCAAGCTGATCGCCTATGCTCTTGCCAACAATTATGACCTTCTTGCCGTTTCGAATAAGTTCGAAGGCTGGTTCTACGAGAGGGGCATTTGTTCGGCAGAGAACCATATCCTTCGGCTGGACTTTTTTCATAAATGTGGGATAGTCTATTTCCTCAACTTTTCCCTGCTTGGCATTTGGACCACATTCGTGTGTGATGTTTGGGAAGGTCTTGTTTACAAAGGCAACGACAGACTTTGGGTTTCTGTAACTGATGCTGAGTGGAAATTCGACAGCATCAAGCATATTTCCCAAGTAATCCATAGCATTGATTCCAGCTCCACGGAAACCGTATATGGCTTGGTTTCTGTCACCGATTACTATTGTGCATCCGTTGGGTTTCCTGATTTTGAGGATCATTTGAACCTGAGTCTCGTTCAAGTCCTGTGCCTCATCAACAAGGACATAATCGTATTTTCTCATTGGGATATCGAGAACGACAGGAAGCCAGATCATATCATCATAATCGATTGTTTGTGTGTCTTTTTTAGATCGTTGTATAACATAATTAACGGCCTTGAACACTGTTTTTTCATTACCATTTAATTTAATGTTATAGAAATCACACATTTCAATCATAGAATCTTCATCTTCTGAATCTGTTAATGTGTTTTTCACATATTGAACAACTTTAGCAATTGTCTGCCAGAGCATTTTATTGACAACAGTGTCCTCTAGGATTGAGTATGTTTTTTGATTGTCCATAATGAAATTACCATATACATTACGAAGTTCACGATTGCCAAGAGAATGAAGTGTTTTTGCTTCTCCACCAGGCATATTTGCTAGTTTTTCTTTTGCCTCAAGTTGATTCTTTTTATTAAAAACAAGATATATCCAGCTTTTATTTTTTGGTATATAATTTTTAATAAACTCTTGAATTGTTCGAGTTTTACCAGAGCCAGCAGTTGCACTCACTATGATGTTCTTATCTCCCTTTCTGCCAGCCTCAAAGATTGCCTTCTGGTATGAGGACGGGACGAATGTTGACATTTTTATACTTCCAATGCTAATTCTCTACAAAGTTGTATAAACTCATTTTCTTGGCGTAGTGGATTAATATCCTCAATTTTTGAATTAAAAATATAACCACATTTTGGGCAGAGGCAATAATTCATCCAATAGCGATCTTCAATCAGCTTACGATAATAAAGTGGTTTTATATCACATTGTGGGCATACCCTATTTAGGATAATGTCCAAGTCCCTGTTGGTCAACATTTTATACGGTGTAGATGTGTTTAGTACTCTTATAAATATTGTGGATTATAGTTACAGGGGAGTGATTGGCTCCCCTGCCTGAGCTTCCTTGGTTATCAACCAGTGGACATTGAGACATACACGGTGATCAGTCGTGCTGTTACTCATTCTCAGGACGTATTTACCTGTCGCTTTCCCGATTACTAGTCGGGAGCAACATAGGGAACCACACCATTGGTAAGGTGTTACGCACAGGTTCCTTCGTAGAAGAAACACGTTAAGACTTTATAAATATTTGGAGCCCCAGGCAGGACTCGGACCTGCGACCATCAACTTACAAGGTTGACGCACTACCAACTATGCTACAGGGGCAACAGTGGTAAAAGGTATGTGTATGGTTATAAATATTTAGATAAAAACAGGAATTTTGTTTATTTTCATTAAGTCTTTAATTGTTATTATTTTTACTTCATTTTCTATATAATTTCTAATATTTTCCCATCCCCAGATACATTGTTCATTTTTAACATCTATAAATGGTTCATTATGTTCTTGTGCATTATCCATTGAAGATATTGGATATTGTAATAATTTTAAGAGTGGTATCATCACTGCGTTTGTACCACCTTTATTTATTTGAATATAATATGAATATGGTTTTGCATATTTTAATTTACGTTCTAAAAAATGAACAGAATTGAATGAAAAATAATCGTTCCAATATTTCTCGTGATTTTCTACTTCTATACCACCGACTAATGTTAGAGACTTCATAATTTGTATATCAATATCATATTTCTTTTCATTTCTTTTAATCCAAAACACATTTGATTTAATATTTTTAAAAACACAATTTATTGCAGGATCATTAAATTTTTTATTTGCTTTCTCGTCATATTCCTTATGACCCAAGAGATCACCTAATAGCTTCCTTAAACCACTTCGGGAAGAATCCTATATTCTGGTTGAATAAGTCTGAGAACTTCCCATCAATTATGAAAGTCTCACCCCAATCGTCAACACTTCTACAGACTCTACCATAAGTCTGGATTAGGAGCATTGCGGTTGTCCAGTTGTACCAGGATTGATCCTTTTCGACCCTCTTCTTAATCTGAGGATCACCGAGAGATGGATAGGGTACTTTAACTAGGACTTGCCATCTAGCCAAATCATCTTTTAGGTCGATGCCCATTTTCATACTCGGTGTTGTCATAATGCAAGGTGCTTTTGCTTGGAAGAATCTCTCGAAAGTATCTTCACGCCTCTCATCTGTGTCAATAAAGTTTCCTCTCTCATCTCTAAGAGAAACATTGGTCATCATATACTGCTTGTATTTTGAATTAGCCATAATATATCTTGCAATTTCGTTATTGTGAGTGTGTATTACACCTTTGTGCTGCAAACGAGTTGGAATGATATCGTTGTCAATTATTCTAAGCATATTCGGTAGGAACTGATCCATTTCTTTGAAAATCGCTCTTCCAGCAAATTTTTGGTAGAGTGGACGATGTTCGACTGGGAATGTTGAGTTGCCTATTCTGAAAAACTTAACCTCTTCTTCTATGCCTAAGTATTTCTGTAATTTTTCTTTGTCAAGTATTGTGGCCGATATAAGAATGTGTTTGTCAGTGTGCTTGAAAAGCTGGTCAGAATATTTATTAATTGTAACTGGTTTGAAAGTGGCAGATGTTTTGTCTTTTAAGACAACCCAGTTATCAATATCATCTTCTAGACTATCTAGCAACTCTGTGATTCTATTTGTTATATTTTCAACTGTTTTACGACTCTTCAGTTCTTGTACACGATTTGAACTATCACCTATATCCCTTTGGATTGAGGCGAAAGTTCCATACTTTTCTGAGATCCCTTTAAGTTCACCCTGGATATTCTGCAACCATTTTTCCCAATCTTCCATTTTTGTGTATTCTGGTATTATTGGAAATGGCATATCTTTAAAATACATCCAAATACCATTAAATGTTCTCGAAGAAATTAAAACTTCAATATAGGTCATTAAAGTATTTTCGATTGTGTGTGCCTCATCAAAGATTCCTAAAAATCTTTTATTGAAGCTGTGTGCGTGATTTTGTTCGTGAAGGTAATAGGAATAGTTGTGGATGGTAAGAGGTGAATGGATTGCCTTGTCCTTGGCTTGCCAGTAGGCACAGAGTGGATAAGAACAATTGCTCCAATCGAACTTAACTCCAAACTTGTCACGATCTGCTCTCGGTGACGCATTATCATCTTCAAAATTTTCTGGGTCAATTTCAGCACCCATCTCCATATCGGTTAGTGCAGACTCACGTTTTACTTGGTTTGCCTTGTGGGGGCATTTGTAACCATTAATCAGGGTACACGGTGCTCTGTCTGCATAGAGTGTGTTCCCTATTCTCTCAGCCCAAAACTCTGGTTCCATATCTCCTGCTGTGAGAGAGCAGGGATAATTGCCCCTACCTTTGATTAGTGCTATGTCTGGAAAATCACGTAGATACTGTCCCTGTAGGTAGATGTCGTTTACAACAAAGTGTGTAAGGTTGCCATATTCCTGATAGACATACTTAGCGATTGCATAGGCTACAGGTGACTTACCAAAGCCTGTAGGTGCTTCTAGGAAGATGTAATTGTAGGGATCAAGGTTGGCTTCTATAAGACTTAGGATTTCCTTCTGGTATGGACGGAATTCCTTGAATGGGAAACAGGCTTCAATTGCCAACGTCTATACCACCGAGTTGATATTTTCTTACGTGATTACGAATTGAAACCTCTGTCACGCCACAGGTTGTTGCTATAACCTTCTGGGAGATGTTAAGTTCCATCTTCTTGGATGCCAGATAAATTGCACAAGCTGCTACACAGAGTGGACTTGAGCCACTTGTGATTTTTAAGTCCTCTGCCTCTCTGCAAATCTTTAGGGCTAACATTTCAAATTCACCAGATAGGTTTAACTTAGAGGTGAACTGGGAAATAAAGATTGCAGGATCCCTGCGAGTTGGCTTGATCTTCATTGATTCTACCATAAGGCGATAGCAACGAGCAATATCCTTCTTGTCGATGCCTGTGACCTCTTCAATATTCTCCATTGTTGTTGGAATGCCATTCTCTCTGAGGCTGTAGTACATACAGGCAACTAGGATTTGCTGGATTGAACGTCCTCTAATGAGGTTTATGGCCACCGATTTTGTAAATATATCAAAGATATCGTCATCTATTGCATCTGGTATGCTGAGTCTGTATTTGTAGGTTGTATAAAGTGACCTTGCAGAGGATAGTGTTCTGGTTAGAGATGCCTTATCACCTGTTGCCCTATTGTTCATTCTTGAAAGACGAAGATATTCTATCTTCTTTTCTCCTGTAAGTTTCTTGTTTTGACCATCTAAATTTGACCAAGGAGCAATCCTTGTATGGCTTGAAGAGCCATTAACGACACCTGGATTTGTGATTGGCGTAGCCCTGTCAAGTTGCTGTGGCTCACCATCAAAGTTTCGCCATTCCTTGTCTCTGGAAATTACTTGTTCCTCAAGAACAACCAACCCACAGTTTTTGCAAACAACCTCACCAGTAACATTATCGTGATAGAAGTCACGACTGCCACAAATTGGGCAGTTTAATGGAGCATCTTGTGGGGCTTCGTGGGACGGGTCATTAGACATAAACATCACTCCTATTGTACCTACATTTATAAATATTATGAGATTTTTATCCAAACCACTCATTTAGGTTTGCGAAACCTTCAACATTTTCCCAACCTATTCCAACTGCCTCTAGGATCCTCTCTAATGGGGAACGCACGGTTCTTTCAATTACCCAATCATAATCTATTTCTATACCCTTTCCGACTAGGCTTTGCTTGTCTAGATATGAACACCAATTTGTTTGTTCCCAAGAACCGTTGTTAATCCTTTTTACTCTAAAGTACTTTACAAGATCACCTGGAACGATTTCTTCTTTAAGGAATTTATTTGACCAAATTGCACCGTCATAATATTCACCACCAGCATCCTGTTTAAGGAAGTTCTTTGAGAGGTTGACGGGGATAACTATCTGGTCGATATCGTATGTTCCACCTCTGATATCAGCCATCAACTTACCCAACTTTGCAACAAACTCCTGTGCTTGTCCGTGCAGAACCATCTCGATACACTCTTTTTGCAGTTTGCGTGTTACCTCAGATGTGTTTCCACGGATGTAGTCGAAACCCTTGATGAGGATGTAGTCGCAGGATCGACCATCTTCTCTAATAATACGCTGTGCATATCTCTTCTTAGCACCTGTCTCTTTGCCCTTTTTCTTAATGAAAAGGCTTTCAGAGGCATACCTATCCTCTTTGATTTTGAATTTGGCTGTCTCGGCTATGCCATTTTCCTCTGCCCACTTCAGTAACTCATCGTTCATTGCAGCTTCGAGTTCTGGTACACGTTCCATTGGGGCATCGATGAATATGGAATCTGTATCACCGTAGATGACCTTGAAACCCATAGATTCTGCTCTCTTCTGGAGTCTGTGTAAACCATCTCCAGCAGTTTTGAGAACGAAGTCTGCCTTTGCCTTTGAGAAGATACGACTGCCCTTGAATGCAAAGTATCCCCAAGCACCTGAGAGGAAAGCCTTAACCTTATCTCGTGTGTCCTTTACAACCTTGTACTGTGCAGAACCAGGCTCATATTTCAGAAGTTCCTTGTCCCACACTTCACGTTCACTTAATAAATCATTGATAACTGCTGGACCCAACTTGCCCCAGATATCTGGAGAAGTTTCCATAGGATAACTTCTGAGGATACTTGGGTAGTATCTGCTCATATCCAGCACGACTAAGTTTGGATAAATCTTTGGCGGTGGAGTGAACACTACACCACCATACTCTAAGTCCTCTTCACTCTGCTCCTCTGGAGAGGATGGTAGAACCATTCCAAGTCCGTGTGCTTTTCTAAGCCAGAAGCAGTCGTGACGCTTAATGTGTTCGAGTGTGTAGTTTATGTCGTGAAGCCCTACAAAGTTCTTCTCTCCCCAGAAGGACTGTATGAAGCGGTATTCCTTCCACTCACCAGTGTTGACATCCTTGAAGCCTCTGTCGAGCTTGACACAGTAGTCAACGTCCATCTTATTGTATAGAATGAACTCATCTCTCTTTGTAGGGTCAAGGTATGTATCGATTCTGAAGAATTCGGACACCATATCCTCTTGTTTGATTATCCCTTCCCTGATAACAACTTCCTTTAGTCTGTTACCTAGGTTTGGTCTAGTCTTTGTGTAGGCATTATGTAGGTCGAAGATTTCTGTTCCAGCCCAATCAACCTTGAGATTGAACTGTTTCTTAGCCCAAGCATCAAAGTACTCGGTATCAAATCTGATATTCCAGCCTGTAACTATATCTGGCTTGAGGTAGTCAAAATACTTCTGGATATAATCAATTAGAGCAACGTAAGAAGCAACGTGAACAACTTTCCAGTTCTCCTCTCTTTGCTCAACCTGTGTGGCCAAGAACCGATCATCAACAACAAACGTGATATATTGCTCACTTTTGTTGTCCCAGAAGGTGACACAGATAATTGGCTGAGTTGGGTTGTTCTTGTTTGGGAATCTGATGCCCTGAGCCTTTGTCTCAATGTCCATATAGACAACTAGAGGCTGGAGAACAACATTGGCTGGTTTTATGGTGTCAAATGGAATGATTGAAGAGTTCCCATCATAGTAGAATGAGGATTTGACACCTGTGTCAATCAGCATACGTTCTACAAATTCAATATCTGCTTCCCAATGCTTTGAGAAATTGTCTCTGTGGTTACTTACTTCAAGTGGATTTTGAACAACTATTTTTACTAACTTTTCACCGTCTTTTGAAATGAACCCAGGCTCAATGCGTTTAATCCAAGGTGCATTCTCTGGAATTGATTCACCATCGTGGACGTACATATAAGGGTCGAACTTGGAGATTCTGAACATTCTCTTCTCTCCAGTGTTCGAGCGACAGTAAATATTAATGAAGCCTGTCTCTCCATCGTAATGACCTTTAACGTACTGCCAGACAGTGGACATAGAATCAGCCTGTCTTGTTTTTATTTACTGATTCTCCAAATTGAATTGCTTGGTAGGTCATACCCACATTTTTCTGTCCGTGGATGGAGATTGTTATATATTTATCTTTTTTAGAGTTGACCATTATTCATTAATTCCTCCTCTTCCTGTCTAGCATCTGGGTTGCGAATTGGACAGTCTGAGAATCTATCGTATAGGCAAGCACCCCTTGTTTTAAGCCTTGTGCAGGAGTACTCCTTGAGATCCATACAGGAATGGATTTGGCTGATTGTTGTGTCGTAATCCCAGTCTACCCATTTGAGTTGGGCATACATATCGGCTATCTGGTGTGGTTTCCAGAATCTGAGTAAATCAACTGTGGCTGCTACACGAATGAAATGGAGTGGGTTAGGAGCACAAAGTGCCTTGAAGATGCAGGGACGAAGTTGTCCTTCTAGATAGATTGGTGCAGAGTTCTCGGATGAACTTGTATTGAATAGAGGTGCTTCTTCGTCTGTCTCTATCCGTTTTATCTTTGAGAGATCGACTGTCTTGAAGTCATAGAGTGTCTTGTTTGGCACTGAAACTGTGTTAAACTCGTGTGGCATCTTAGTCCAATTTACAACGTCCTTCCAGGACATATCAAGGAACCAAGGCGGTAGAGCAACACAGTAACTTGCATTGTTTGGCGGTCTGCGTGTGTTTGGTAGACGGCTGTATCTGCTGATGTCACCTATGCAGTGTGGGTCAACGGTTGTTTTAACATAATCATCTTCACCAAAGGTATCTATCAGGATACGATAGGTAGAAGATGTTAGCAACTTCTTTGAGTCTGGATATTGACGTGGGGTAAGGAGAACATAGAGATGTATGCCCTTCTTACCAGATGCCACAGGAACGACTGTATGCTTCTGCTTTACGAGATATTGAAAAATGGCTTTAGAATCTTCCAGAGCTCGCCCATATCCATCAAAGTCAAAATATACCTTGTCTATCATTCCACTTAGAGGATATATTTTAACGAAGCAGTCATTCACGCCTTCGTTATAAGATAAAAAACTTTTGAGTTGCTTGATATCAAAAACTATGGTATCAATTGGATTTCCCACTATCCTTGGGAACTGACCAAAAAGCTGGAGAGTGAGAAGATCAGGGATCAATTTTTTTATCCTCCAATAGTAAACAACCCAATATCATTGAAATTTATCTTTGCATATTTACCAAACAATTCAATGGCTTTACTATCATAGGCTCTAGCTGCATCTTCTTCTGTATTAAATGTGCCTAAATATATTATTGTTCCATCTTTCACTATACGACTATACCATTTATTATTGTTTTTACTCACACCTTTATATTTGCTTAAACACATTTTTCTATTTCGTGTTTTCTGCTTTCTACTATTAAATTTATTTTGCTGGTTTGAAACTATTCTTAAATTACACTTACGATTATCAAGACCATCACCATTAATATGATCGATTTGCTCATTTGAATTTACATTTAAAATTAATCTATGTATTGAATTTCCTTTGTTGCCAACTCTTCCAGATTCTGCATACCAGATACCATCTCTTTTATTGGCATACCAAGTATGATTTTTTACATTATCATAATCTTCTGAATCTATAATAGCAGATTTATTTTGAGTTAATGAAATTATACAAATTTTACTTAATTTATCTTCAATTATTTTATTATGTTTTCTGCTACCAAATTTCATTTTTAGACACCATTTATTTCATATCTTTTCTGACATCCACCTTTGGAGGGATTGTAATGACACTGTTGGCTTGTGTTACACCAAAAATTGGATGTCCTTTTGGATCAAATTTGTTGTCGAACACAAGAGACACAACACTTGTACGTATCAATATAGTGTAACCTTTGAACTTACCCTCTGTCACTGTAACCTGTAATTCTCCAGACTTATCAGATTTAAAATCAATGAATTCCATAAAAAATCGCCTAAGTAACTGCTGTCATATACATAAGCGAGAAGGTATCGTTGAGTTGGGTGATAAAGATTCCTCTCTCGTAGATAGTCACCACAACATTATCTGAGAAGTTTGCTAGGATATCTGCTAGGTGGTCGATGAAGAATGTATAGTCTATCTTCTCACCCTGACCAGCAGTTCTAGGCTTCATAACTTCTAGGGGTGTAATCTTCTCACTATATTCACCACCTAGAGTGAAGTAGAGTGTAAGGCTTGGGCCATTTGTTCTATATGTGACCTTATCGATGCCCTTTGGTGTTGAGAGTGCAGATGCAGGAACCCTGATTTGGTAGTGTATAGGACGATCTTCCTTGGCTGGTAGCCAACCGATTGTAGGCTTCTCAGCAATAGTCATTTTGAGAGGCTGAACCTCTGGGTTAGATAAGACAGGGTGATAGTCAGATCGTGTGCCTGAAATGTTGAGTCTGCTATTAGGTATGTCTGTTTCGACAGTAATTTCTGCTTCACTGCCAAATTTGAGACTCTGCATATTTGCAAACAATTCCTTTGTAAGTTTGATTGTCTCTGGTGCTGGGCATTCATACTTTGTGAAATATCCAGGCTTGAATGTGTTGTGAACACCAAATGTTCCAGCTCTGCTGGTTGATGTTGTCACCAACTCTGGTGTGAATGAAACTTCCATTGCTTCGAAGTGATTATTGATTAATCCCTTGCGAATGATATCAAGGAACTTCTGTGGACTACAACTGAATTTTGTCAATCTTCCTTCACCTTTACTATCTCGTGCTGTCTCTTCCTGCACGTTTTATGGATGTGCCATTTCTGTCCATTTCTAGTGACAGAAACCCTATCTGCACGTATTATATGCTTGCCACATATTGGACAAGTTTCTAGATTGGGCTGGATGTGACCGTTCTCGAAGGTCATCTCTGGATGCACAATCTTTACTTTGTTATGGTAAAAAATTGGATTGTTTGGATTTCCCATTACTTTTTCTCCTCCACTACTAACCTCTTCCAAATATCTACTTTTCCTGGTTCACAGGTGATATCTGCCTTGTGTCCTGTTGGCATATCTGTATGCTTGGATGATATGATGTGGGCATAGAATCTTGGGATTCCTGTTTCCTTATTGATGTCAACCGTGTTCTCTATCACGATGTCTGTCTGTTCCTCAACGATGTCAACCCAGATTGGAACTTTCTTCTTCTCGACTACCATTCCAGCGATCTTGGTTTCTTCCCACTCGTACTTGGTGCAGAAGATGACACCCTGCTTGACGATGCTTCCTATCTTGATGAACAGTTGCTTGATGTAGAGCCTACGATCCTTCCAGTACTGCCATTCCACACCCTGTGTGAGCTTGAGGTTGTTCCTGAACCTCATAACGTTCTCGGCTATAGACTTGTACTCTTCGAACCCGTCTATGATTATCCAGTCTGGATATTCTGACTGAGCACCTGACTTAATCTTGTCTAGGATAGCATTGATGAATTGGAATGTAATCTCTGAGGACATTAGTGTTGCATCTGGAGAACTGTAGTCCATATACTTGATGGCGTTCATAATGGTAATTCTTGTATCAGACTTGAACATTGTGAACCAAGCCTCAACTGTCTTGTTATCAAAAGACAGTGCAAGGACTTTTCCAGGTGCTGAAAGTGCCAGAGTTGACTTAGATGTACCTTTACCACCAAAAATGGTGATGTATTTGAGGCTACTCGGTGCTTGTGGTGTGAAATCAAATTCCTTTGGCATCTCAGGTAGAGGTGCATCGGGAAGAGCATTCTTTCTTGTATCTAATGAAGAAAGTCCTGCCAATAATGGATTAGGTATTGGTTGTGCCATCTTTGGTGTTTCCTTCATATCAAGAAGTCCACCACCTGGATTTCCTTTTGGATTAAGTGATTCCTGTGGTGCTATAGTTTGTGCTGGTGCTTGCTCTATTGGTTTGAGAGGTTCTTTTGGAGGAACTTGTTCCTTTGGCTTTTCCTCAACTACTGGTGCTTGGGGTACAGGAGCAGGAGTTTCCTTCTTCTCCTCTACCTTTGGTGGGCCTTTCTTAAACAGTTCCTCTATAGACATTTAGTTTAACGCTCCTCAATTCCTTGGCTCATACTGAAGATTGGCATTATCAAGCCAGCCTTCATACTAGTTTTGACCTGACCTGTCTTTTCATCCTTCTTATTGGATACAGCACCTAGGAATGCAGCGTAGTCGTTCTCAGACTGTGCCTGTAGGAACTCTGGTGCAGCATAGCAATCAATACCTGGATAGACTGTAAAGTTCTTAGCGTCTTGGTAGGCGGTTTCCTTCACTGTAAGGTCAGTGATTGTGCATCGACCATACTTGACAGGTTGACCATCAAGTTCGATTACATTTCCTGCATCATCCTTGGAGTTGTTGATTCTCGGTGGACCTGAGAAGTTGCCAAGTATGCAACGCCAGTCACAAGGATCAACAAAGCCATCAGACTTAGTTTTTGATGGATTTGCCTTTGCTTGCTCAATTGTCACTATTGGAGTATTGAGGATTTGACATAGAGCGTAGACATCTAGACTCTGAGGTCTGGGTGAACCGAATGAACACCTACCATCGTAGGTGAAATCACCCTCTACACCACCAGCACTCCTGCGTCTTGCAAGAACTGCTGTGTAGATATTTAGAGGATTGAGGACTTTATAGATACCAGCATATTTCCCATCAGATGAGAGTCTGTAAATCTTGAGTCCAGTTCCTTCTCTAAGACCTAAGAATAGAGTTGCACTAGCACGTTTGGAACCCTTTGCGACTGTCATACCAGATGTACCTAGATAAACGATATCATAGTTATTCACTGGTGGCATATTCACTATTTGGTTCCAGACAGTTGAGATTGCTATTGTTTGTGCCTTCGCAATCTTCTCATCTGCGGAGAGATTCGGGTGTACAATGTTGACTTGTTGAATACTCATCTTAAAAACTCGTAAGTATTCCTGAAGGATAACTTCCTTCGAATTTCCTGTCCTTGAAACCAGTTGAGCAATCTGTGCTTCAATGGCTTCAGGGAGTGTTTGAGGATGTTCAATGACGGACATAACAGCGTCAATACGTAACCCCCACTATAAACTTTATAAATATTATCGGCTAGACGGATTTCTTGTTTTTCATAATTTAAAAAATATTTATAAAGTGTCTGCCTTGTATTTGTATGGTTTCAAATGCTTCCAACTAGCTTAGTGATTTCACAAGTTTTCAATGTGAGGGATCGGTTTGAGTAATCAAAGACTTACTGAGAAATATAGACCCCAAAAATGGGATGATGTAGTCGGTCAGGACAAGATAATCAAGTCCATTAAGAACACCGTTGACAGGGCTAAAATGATGAAAGGTGAGGGTATTACTCCACATTTCTTATTTGTTGGTCCTCCAGGTTGTGGTAAAACAACAGTTGCAGAGATTGTAGGTAGGGAACTTGGGTTTGAGACTATAGAGTTTAATGCCTCTGATGATAGAACACTTGTTTTTGTTAGAGAGGAAATCAAGAAACTAGCTGCATTTGCTGGTGTTCACGTAATCATTCTGGACGAGTTTGACGAAATGATCAAGCCAGCTCAGATGGCTATGAAGAGGATTATGGAAACAACTGATTCAATTTTCATACTCTTGGCAAACCACGATTGGAAGATTGAAGATGCTATCAAGAGTCGATGTGCAAAGTTTACCTTTGAGAGAATCAAAGATGATATTATTGAGAAGAAGATTGTATCCATAATTATGGCAGAGGGAATCAAGTTCTCACCTACAGAAGAAGTCAAACAGGGTCTGAAGGACTTGGTAAAGAATGCCGATGGTGATCTTAGGAAGGCTATAAACGACTTGGAAAGTATCACAGACGCAAGCAAATACATTACAAATGATTCCGTTGCTTTACTCCAGAGGCCAATCGGACTTGGTTTGGTTGCTCTAACTTATGCTTTACAGGGTGACTTTGATAGTGCAAAGGAGAACATTGAGAAAACATATGTTGAGGGAAAATATGATCCAAGAAAGACTATTCACGAACTTTACGAAGCTATTCCAAAACTACAGCTAGATCAGGAAATTAAAATCAGAATGTATGAGAAGTTAGCCAGAACAGATGCTGATATGAAATATGGTGGGGATCCTGTAATCCACCTGATTGGCTTCGTAGCTTTTGTTTGGCTACTACCACACCTTAGTAAGTGTCCAGTTCTAAGTACAAGTGGGGTTTAAGATGCCAACACAATCAAAGGTCATAGGTAACAATGTTGTCACTAACCCAATTGGAGAAAAGATAGAGGATAATTACATACATATCTATCCAGGCACTGAAGTAACAATAAGGTTGGCAAAAAGTTTTGCAGACGAACTTAGTGACCTTGGATATGTTGGTGTAGAAAGGACAGACGATAGAACAAAGTCTGTGGATTTGCCTGTAAACATAATCCATATGCAGGATGAATTAATGATATCATTCTACAGGCACGATCTTGGTGAACCTATGCCCTGTAAGTTACATAACTTTGTAATTGACGGTATCTCAGATACAATACAGGACATACTCCGATCTAGGGCAGATGTTGTGTCAAGAATTAAATATGAGGGTGTGTCGGTAGTAGTGGGCGAACTTCCCCAAGTTATTCATATGTACTTCGATATGTTGAAGTTAGAGAAACTTGGAAGGAAGGAAGAGAAGTTAGATTCGTGGTTTGGGTGATAATCCTTGCAAATGGGTCCAATTAGTCAGTCACAGATGTATTATGCAGAACATTGCCCACATAGTTGGTATTTCTATAGAATCAAGGCACAACAAATCCAAGGTGATATGTCCTATGCCACAATTGGAACCGTGATTCACGAATCAATTGAGGAGTATTTCAAATCAATCAGTGAAAATCCACATAGTGGACAAATCACAGGTACATTTAAAACGATTGTTGACAAGAACTGGAGTGTTTACGAATCTTTACTCAAGGAGTACTCTGGTAGAAAAGACAAGTGTGTTAATAACTTTGTCAACTTCGAAGTAAATAGAGCAGCTACAGCAAAGAAATACAAGCCAACTCTTATCGAACAAGATTTGAAGGCAATTATCAAGAGGATAGAGTACAGGGCAATAATAGACGCTTACTGGGAAGATGAGGGACTGATAGCAGACTGGAAAACAGGGAATAAGAATATGCTAAGTCCACAGGATTATCTTCAGGGACAAATTGAGACAATGCTCCTGAGAGAGCACGGATACAACGTTAAGAGAGTTGTCTTTGTAAGTCTCTTTTCTGGACTTGTACTTGAACTTCCAAAGGTAACAGATGAATACGTTCACGAGAAAGCAATGAAAATGATAAATTATTGGAATACAGGTATATTCCCAAAAATTAGAGGACAAGGTTGCAATATGTGTAACTGGAATCTGAGATGTAAATTAGAAGATAGAGGGATATGTTTATGGCAACTATAGACGAGCCAGTTTCTCTACCAAAATCTGGTAGATGCAAACGTTGTGGCAGACAACTATCAGATCACACTAGCATTCTTTTTGAAATGGGACCAGTCTGCCGTGCTAAAGAAGGAATGAAAATAACAAAACCTAGGGTGCATAAAGTAGATTTAACTATCAAGAAACCGAAGGTACATACATTTAAATTTAAGAAGGTAGAAGGTACTGCACCCACCTTCGATTTCGAAGATTGGTTCAGCAATAAAGAGGAGAAAGAGCAATGAGATGGGATAAAATAGCACCAAAGACAACTTCCGAGTTGCTAGGAAATCCCAAGGCTCACGAGTCATTGATGAGATACGTTAAGGAACGTACTGCTGTATGTTTAGTCGGTGATCCAGGCTCAGGAAAGACTACCGCAGCATATGTGGTGGCTCGTGAGTTAGGTTTGAATGTGATGGAGCTCAATGCTTCTGACGAGAGAACAAAGGAATCTTCCCTTCCAGAGTTTGTTGAACTCTGCCAACAAGTACCAATGACAGGAGAAGGACTTCTTTTCCTGTTAGATGAGGTAGATGGTATGGGTTCGGTTGATGGTAAGGGAGCCTGGGAGTATGTCAAAGATATTTTGAAGTACTCCAAACACGCTGTTGTGTTGACTTGTAATGATGATTATAAAATTCCTGCTACAGTGAAAGGTTTACTTGTAACTGTTAAGTTGATAAAACCCAATGTAAAAACTGTTGAAAAATATGCTGCTAAAATTGCAAAGGAAAATTTGCGTACAACTGCACCTACAACTGATGAATTGACATCTGACTTTAGAAATGCTATTAATGTTGCACTATTTGGTGGAGAACCCTACAAAGAACAGAATACATACACATTGACACACAAGTTCTTCGTTGAAGGGGATGTGGAGAGGATTGATGATGTTCCTCTACCTTTCCTCTTTGACAATGCCCCAAACTATCTAAAGGGGTGGGACTTGTTCCAGTTTTACAGAGTACTCAGAATATCAGCTATTAGCAATCAAACTGGAGCACTGTCCTTATCCCCCAGAGGTTCTGGGACATATGCCAGATTCCCTGGCTATATGAGAATGCGATCTAGTCGCAAGAAGGGTGAGGATGATGTCGAATCAACAACAACAGACGAAAACGGGCAGAAGAGTTGAACTAACTTCTTCTGGTTTGGTTAGAGAACTAACCGAGTTTATGCTAGATGGGGTAAACACCCATCCAGATTGGGTAGAAAGTTTGGCAGTAGCTTTAGTTGGTATGTTGGCTGGAAAGAACAGGTATATGGTCAACAACCTTGGAAAGGTCAGGGCTAATCTATTCTTCATTATAGTTGGGGCTAGTGGACTCAGTATGAAGTCTGTGCCACTTATGAAGGTGGCTAGACCTATTCTGAAGAAACTTACTAAGGCTGTAAATGATGACGTACTGAAAGATGCTGGAATCAAGGAAGAGGAATTCCTAGCACGTAAGATGGCCAACAACAAGGCAGATGCTAAGGAGAGAGGAAAGGACGAGTGGAAAAAGGAGAAGGCTTGGCTTGATGAGTTGGAGAAAAGTATGGTTGATTTTGTCACACCTACCAGCTTCACGTCAGAACTTCTCACAACATTCCTGAGCAAGCACCCACAGGGTTTAATCTGTGGTGACGAGTACACCAAGATGTTCAAGGGAACTTTGAAGAAAGATTACCTTACAGACAATATGGAAGATCTCAGTCGAATGTATGACTGTGATATGGAGAAGAAGGGTACTCAGACTAGGGGAATCGAGAACCCAGAGGATGCCTATGTTAGCTTTACTTCCGCTACTACATATTATCTTCTGACAATAATGACCGATGACTTTTTCCTACAGGGAACAGGTAATCGGATACTCTGGATTCTTGATGAGGAACTTTATCCTATGGATATCGAGAAGGAAGAGGGTAAGTTCTTCTGGGACTTGAACAGGGAAACAGAGTTCAACAACAAGATGGATGAACTGGTAATCAAGCTAATGAATGTTAGGTATCTCCCAGAAGGAATCATAATGCCTAACTATGCTGCTGGAATCATGCTGGATAGATATAGGATAGAGATGTATAATGAGGCTGTAAAGAAGTTCAATGAGGATATTCTGAATAAGGATGCTAACCTAATTTCCAGACTTGCACAGAACTCTATGAAGTTGGCTTTGGCACATGCTATTGGTAGATATGCTGTAGATGACCGTGGAACATATCACGATGTTACACAACTTGAGATTGTAGAAGAGGATGCTAAATGGGCAATTGAAAAGACCAGAAAACACTATGAATACTATAAGAGAATGTGGGAAGTTGCTTCAACAATTAAGATTGGTACTATGAAGAATTACAAGGCTGACCAAGAACGTGTACTATTCATAATGGATAAGATAGAGAGTCAGGGAAAGCATATGACAACAGCCAATCTCAGAAAACACACTGGTTGGGATAAGGCAGAATGTCAGAAGTTGCTGGATACTATGGTTTCGAATGGTCAGTTAAAGTACCTTGAAGGACTGTCTGGTATTCATAAATATGGATATTATACACACAGTACTGAAGAGGATCCTCAAGATCAAAAGACTGTGTGATATGAGCTTTGATTATAATATATATTGGATTATAAAGAGCGAAAGATCGCTCTTCGCTTTTATCGCTTTTCGCTTTTCATTTTCTAAGAAGGCTATATCCTTCATATAACTTTGGATATAATTTATAATCATAGATTAGAACTGCTGGATGTAATAATGGTAAAATAACTCGTCCTTCCCAGAAGAAGGCATTACCGTGTTCCATTGAGATTGATGCTCCTGGCTTGAAGAATTGAAGGGCAGAATTTCCAAGAGGTGCGATCTTCTGAGGGTTGACCATATTTATTTCCATCCGAAGATAAGGAGAACAAGTTTGAATTTCTATTGGAACAGGTGCTCGATTCTTGTTACCATCTGTCGGTCTGCATTTAACAATGTTTGTTATAAAAAGATCAGACCTTTTTATGCCTATATCCTTTAGAAGTCTATCAAGCATCTGTCCAGCTTTACCAACAAATGGCAGTCCCTGAAGATCCTCATCTTTTCCAGGTGCTTCACCAACAAGCATTGTTTTTGCTTGAGGGTTCCCAACTCCTATACAAACGTGATGTCTGTGAATTTTGATATCAGTTGGACATCTTTTGCAGTCTATCTCGATACCGTTGATAGACATTTTCTAGTCCTCTTCTCGGTATCTATCTCCTTTCTTGTCTTTATGGCTAATTCGACTGCACACTCTTCACAATATAGTTTTCTCAAACCGTGGCTAACTTTGCTTATTGCATAGTCACCCTGTTTGAATGTGACCATATTTGTGCAATTTGGGTTGGCGCATTTTAACACTTCTTCACCACCCTTCAGACCTATTCTCTTTGCCGTGATATAAATTACTACAGTGTTCTTACCCATCAGTATCATCTCCGATTTGGACTTGGTTTGTTTCCAGTGGAGTCCAATTGAACACTGGTGCTGTTTGCATATTAAAGCCTATGCCTTTTTCGTAAATATACCATAGCGGAATGTCAGCCCACACCGCCTTCTCCGAAACCTTGGCCACCCACTCATCTACATCTTCCTTGCTTAAAAGGAAGTAGGTATAGGGATGATGCTTGATTCTGACTTCAACAATCATACAGAGATTTGCTATCCTACCACGAGCAAATTCTTTCAATCCAAACCATCCAGCCTTGTTGAGATGTGTATTTCCTACTTTTCAAATCTTCATACCTTTTACATTTTTATCTACACTGAAAGGTAGCATTGTTTTAACTTCTATAACCATCCTTCCAAGAGAAGTTACCAGATATATATCTGGGTGTCCACCCTGACCAGTTGTGGTTTGAATGGAATCTTCACCAAAGTAATGAGCCAGAATCATTTTGACATTCTCCTCACCTTGGTTTCCAATTTCCTCTCGCTCATCCCTTCCGTACATACCATTCATCTCTTGTAAACATTGTAAAACTGTAACCGAAGTCACAATCATAGTATTGAATCATATAGTCGTGTTCTTTGGCGTATTGATTGATCCAGCTCCTAAGAGGAACAAAATGTACAGGTTTGACTCCTTGGTAGTATTCAAACCATTTCTTGAATCCTTCGCTACATTTCTTCTTAGTGTTTAGGTAGTTCTTACCAATAAGAAAAGTAAAATATTCACCTATATGATGTGTTGATAATCTCCTATCTGACCTATTAATTAAATCCAGCCATTTGTTGAGATTATTATGATCTGGAACATAGAGTTGCAACATTATCACCTATGATATACACGGATTTCTGCAAGGCTGTAGACATCGGCTTGAAAGCCTCTGAGCAAGAGCCTGTTGGGGAAACTGATGTAAAGCCAACAGGGAGACCAGGGGAAGAACTAACCCTACTCTACAGAAGAGTATGCCCATTTCGGATGTCCCTTGCCTCTTACAGTCCGTAATTATCACACCTGTTGTTGTGTCTCTTTTGGCTTGTTTTTACTACCTTTTGGTCTGCCACCGCCTCTCTTTTTCTGAACTGGAGATACTACTTGTTCTTGTTCCTGTGGCTGTTCTTGTTCCTGTTCCTCTGGTTGTGTCTGTTTCTCTGGTGGTGTTTGATGAGTACTCACGAATATTGGCTTTTTTCCTTTTCTCTTCAAGGCACTTGGAATCTTGAGCTTTTCTTGTGGTTTTTGCATTGATTGAAACTGTGGTTTCTTGTGTCTGTCTGGCTTACTTAACCTAACATATGCGTCCCAATATGTCCAAGTTGAGACAATTGTAATTAGCACAAATAAGATGAATGTTCCAATAACTGTAGCATCTCTATTTTGATAAATGAAATCAAGACCAGATATTGGTTCCATCTTATCTAAGGCAAAGTAAACCATAACAAAGAATGTCCAACTAAAGAACACTGCAAATAGGTTTATCAGGAATAGTATCCCTTGGCTACCAACTAGGCTTCTAAGTGCCTTAGAAAACCAAGTTGTGAACTTTTCTCTTTGCATCATTAATACACTCTCTTCATTTGGTCGCTTATACTATGTCTATGCGTTTATAAATATTGTGGTTGGGTATCTATACAATAAACGAACACTATATGATAATTCTATTTATATTATACCACATATATGTGTGTAACGAGCGCATTGTCTAGTAAATATCTCCACTTACTAGTTATACTTATAATTTTAATACCGATGATACCAAAGGCAAACGCAAGTTTATCCAAACCATATATTGATGGTATGACAATTGAAAATATTAATGGAGAACCATTGAATCTATATGGGGTGAATATACGTGACAACTACCAAGAAAAGGACATTAAATGGCTATCAGATAATGGGTATAATGCAATAAGAGTCACAATTCTATGGCAAACAATCGAGCCAACAGAAGGTGTACTGGATTGGAGTGGGTTAGACAACACAGTACAATGGGCTGAAAAATATCACATTTATGTACAGTTAGATTTTCACCAGTGGCAATATAGTAATTATTTTCATTGGGACAGTATGGGAACAGGTTGTGGATTTCCAGCTTGGATTGTTAGTGCTGGAGGATACACAAACGATGAGGCTGGACAGCAAGCCTTCTCAGATGATTTTTTCCTCAAACGTGGTTATGGTGCAGTAGTCTGGGATAAATATGAAAACTTCATATTGCAAATTGTCACCAGATATAAAGATTATCAAAATGTGTGGGCATATGAACCAATTAATGAACCAATGGTTGGTTCACCACATATTGATGATGCAAGAGTTGCCTGTAATGCTAGATATACAGAATTGATACAGGCAATCAGAGCAATCGACCCTGAAACGATAATTGTGTTACATTATATTGATTCTGGTTTCAATCAAAAACAGGATTTTCCAAACATTGCCTGGACAAAGAGTGCATATAGTGAATATGGTGTTGGAACAACAAAATCTCAGATTGATAAATATCTAACAAACCGTGAAGCAGAGTTCAATATTGTAATGGATGTTCCTTGGATAATTAGTGAAACTGGGTCGATGCCAGCTATGAAAGATTCGGCTGAGTATTTCCTAACAACATTATTGACTGACTACAAATCAATGTTAAACAATGGTCAATCTGTTTGGTATATCTGGGATTATGGATATGGTATAACTGGTGGTTATGTAAGCCCAAGAAATGCAGACGGCAGTGATAGTTGGATACAGCCAATACTAGCTAATATTATTAATTCAATTACTCCACCAAAAACAATAACACAAGTAGACACATCATCTTGGACAGGATTTGCAATGTCTGTCGAGAATCGTGAAAACTTGGATATGTGGACTTCTGCTTTAGACAAAGGCTCAAAATGGGGATTTACTGTAATTCGTGTACCATTTCTATTTCCAATAGACTATGCTAATATGGATCAGATACTTGCCCTTATTGACCAGCACGGTGCAAAGGCAATTTTAGATTTCCATTGTTTGGTTCAATATCCAGCAGCAAATAAGATTGGCACTGTTGGATTCATATCAGATTGGGTGGAAGTAGTCAACCATTATAAGAATGACACTAGAGTTCTTGGCTGGGAAATTGCCAATGAACCTGATCCAACACAATGGGATACATCAATAGTTACTTCTTATGATCATATCAAAGCATTAACAGATGTTGTTGATGCTATCAGAGCAATCGATCCAAGTAGAGTGATCATTTGGCCACCATCTTCTTTTTGGGGAGATACTAACATCCCACAAGGACTTATACGGGATAATATTGTTCTTTCAACACATCCATATAGTTACGGTGATAAGAGTACTTGGGCAGAATTAAAAGTAATAGCAGACTACAGAATATCACAAATTGCAAAATATGAAAACCAATTTAGTGGTGTTTGGGTTGGTGAAATTGAATGCCATCCAGGTGGAGCAACTAATCCAGAATTGGAAAAACAATATGTTGTCTATATGTTGAGTTGGTCACTCAGTAATGGACACGGATTTAATTATTGGAAATATGGAAATACATATGATGATGGTGGACAAAATCCAGATGAAATCATTAGTTTAGCATATGCAGATTCTGGAATATCATTACCCGTCACAACAACTGCCATATCAACAGTTTCTATGATAACAACGACTGTAGAAGAAACATATACAAAAGAGCCAATTGTTACTTCCAAAATATCACAAAGAAATAATTTGAATCAGAATAATCAAAATAATGCCCCTGTAGATTCTCCACCTGTAGATCCACCATTAGATACTAGTATTGGTGCTATGGGACAGATTATAGAATTTGTGATTATTGCATTTGGAATATCATTTTTGATAGCAATAGTCAATGGTGGAACAATAGAAGGAAGAAGTTTGATTGGAATGGTAATTGGACTTACAATAGTTATGTTTATCTTAGTTTTGATAAATAAATAAAAAAATTAGATTTTTCCTTCTATTTCAAGTCTAATCTGCTTCGCAATTCGGACAGCTTTAGTCTTTGTTATTCCTTTTCTTTTGCGAATAAGCACCGACTGTACTTTCCAGACACCCTTAGTTGTTTTCCCAACAACAACTTCTGAACCTCTTACCTTACTGTTTGCAACTAACTTTGCCCACTCTGGTGTCCTGAACATAGTAAACTGTCCAGGTGGTCGCTGTCGAACTCTAAAGTAGTTTGTCGTTTCTTCTACTGGCATTTTTTTTCACCTCCTACATAACTGGTGGATATTTCTTAATATTCTGTCTTTGTTTCTTCTTCCATTCTGGAAGTTTTGAGAGTTTATTTTTTGTACCGCTTGACCGTTTATCTTTTTTAACTTTCTTTCCCATTAATCCTCAACCTTCTTCAATAGTTCGTAATAATCTGGTTTTTCTTTCAAGTGCGCCCAAGCTATCTTAGCTGTAAGCACAGGATCATTGTGTGTAACATCTGTCTGTGGATCTTGGATTCCGTGTTCGTTCTCGACATTCATTCCCTGAGCGAATGTCTCTGCTGTGAACGGTGATTTAGTCCACTCAATACCAACCATTCTGCCTATCTCTCTGGCCATTTTGGAATTGTAATGTCTCTTTGTTGTGAATCTTGATTTAAACTTGTTACGCCACTTTAACTCCTCTTCATTGGCGTGAAAGTGAGCGACTTCGTATGGTTCCTTGAGATCTCTCATCCTCTTGGCTTCAACAGTTTCGTGAATTTTGAGTGCTTCGAAGTCAAAAGGTGCAAGATCATCATCTATCCAAACTTCACCCTTTGGAATGTAGCCATCTCCAGCATAGCAGTGATTACCCATAGTGAATGATATGTCAATTTTATCTCTAACGTAAGAGCCATTTACACCATAGATTTTAAATCCGTTCAGAGAACCACGATAAATCTTTCTAAGTCCAGGTGCTTCGAGATGACTTGTGGTTAGTGGTTTCTGGTGCTGTGGTTTGAATACACCACGTGCATATGAATGAACTGTATGTCCTTCTCTATTGTATCCTCTTACAACGTGACGTTTTGGGGGTTGTCTTGCCAAGCTGAAACACCTTAGTGTATGATAATTCCCTCCTTAGAATAAAAAAGTTATGATAAATATTTAATACTCGATTATATATGATTATAATGACTTGGGCAAGAAAAGAAAGGCTGAGAACAATTATACAACTGTGCGTGTCAGTAAAGATTTTGTTGATAAGGTTGCCAAGCTCAGAATCACAGAATCTTTTGAGGATACGCTTAGAAGGATTCTTAACTGGGAACCTCTAAAAAAACAGTCCTCTGAGGTATCCGATAGCAAGTGATAATTGCATTATTGTAAATGCAACGGTTTCTTCTGGTAGCAACTCTAGAATAAGAATGTATGATGAAATTCCTATTATTCCTAGTGCTGGGAACATATAGAAGATAATTGGAGCAAGAATTAACAGTAAAATTAAAGCAATCGAAGGTATTGCCCTAGATAACTTGAAGATATGCTTGACTCTGAGTAGTCTACCCCAGCTCCAACCATACCCATTCATTTGTTTTTGGAATGCCTTGTATGTCACTCTTTCCTTGTGAACAACTGGAACGGCTGGTACACCAAGCAAACAATATCCTGCATTTCTGAGTCTATTGTTGAGCTCCCAATCCTCACATCCACCAATTTCCTCTGAGAATCCACCAACTTTTCGGATTGCATCTGCTTTGTAGACAGCATTGTAGCCAGGAACACTGTTGACATAGACGGTGTTTGTGTACTTCCTAGAATGGTTTGATGCTATTTTCATAACATTGCTTTTTGCTCTGGAAAGACTTGTTGATGTGTCTGGTTCACAGCCAGATGTTATGGCTGCAACTGGAATGAATTGTGTGGTTTTTGGGTCAACAACTGGAGATCTATAAATTTCCATTAAGTTCTCCATTTCTTCAGCCCAAGTCTCTGGGATTACTGTATCACTATCTAGGAACCCAACGAACTCAGATGTTACGTGTCTCAAACCTTCATTACAGGCCACTGCTCTTTTGCTACCTTTGAAATTTGTTTTTGGCTCTTCTAGGATAGTACAACCAAAGGCTTTTGCTATATCTTTTGTCTCATCTGATGAGTTGGCATCTACGATAATGACATGCACTGGATTGGTTTGTTTTGAGAGGGATAATAGACAGGGTTCTAACACAGGAGCACTGTTTCGAGTGGGAATTATAACATCCATCAAAATTCATTTCTCCAGTTCTTGATTCTGTAAATTAGGCTGAAACTTGCAGCACCTGGATACCCATTTGATATTGCGTCAAAGAGCATATGTACGATAAGCCCATTCACAAACGCACCGATAAGCATTGGTGAAATTGGCATTAGTAATATAGAAAAAATTATGGCTTCATAGCTATGAAATGGTAAGATAAAATGGTGGTAAGGAGCTAAAGTCTCTGAGAGTTCTGTGACACTTAGAGTAAATCGTTTCTTTCTCAGGAAGAAATCGACTTGATGATCAAAGTCCACAAGAACAGCACCTAATAGAAATGGGATGATTAATGTTGGTGTCCAAATGAAACCGAACATAATCAGAAAGATGACCGATACAAAGAAATGATATTTTGCCATCAAAACTTTTTCCACATCCCAAGGAACCAAGGAACCTTTGTTCCATCTATATCCAGTACAGTTGAATATTGTGTTAGACATAAATACTCTTCGTGATTTACGACAATTTTTGACTCATTTTTATTCCTCATTTGTTTGTTTTGCCATAATAAATTACTATTTTCCATCCAGAGATTGTGTTGATGTAGACCGAGCCATTTGTTGCAATCTGCTACTTTTATGTCACCACAAACTATTAGGATTCCGTTTGGTTTTAAGACTGTATTAATCCCTTTAAATGTTTGTTCTGGATTATCTCCGTGATCTATTGAATTGCTTGCATAGATCATATGAATTGAATTTGGTTTAAAAAGTTCAGCAATTTCCTCTCCTCTGCCTCTCAGAAGAAAGTCTCTCCCACCAAATTCTCTCTTAAAATCATCTGCAAGAGGATCAATTGCCCTCAAATCAAAAAGACCATCATCATATCCTTTGGTGAGTCTAGAACGTGGACCAGGACCAATCTCCAAACATTTAATTGCTTTGCCAGATATACCAAAATCTTTCTTTATTTCATTTAATGCTATCTCTATATCATTTGTTTGCATATCTTGGGAGTAACTTAGTGGTTTGCCGTTCATCTCACGTTTCCAATAAAGCAGTTCATCAGAATATCCAAAATTAGAATATTTTAGTACGTTATGAACATAATAAAGAAACAGCTTTGGATGAAATATTGCACCATGTACATAATTCACAGCTTTTCTTATTTTACTCATACGTTTGCCTTCAGCATAAAGTTCTTGTCGTTTGTGTATATCTTAACAGCAATACTAGGAATATTAGGATCGATATATTTTATAAACATTTTATTTTTAATGACCATATCATGGAAAAGTGGGTTGTTATAAATCAATACTATCTTCCTTGGATTTGTTGTTAGTGATTCAGATATGCGTTCAAGCACATCAAACATAACCTCTTTTGGAAACGAGTTGAATATATAAAAAAAATTATAATTATTATATTTATTAAATATTCTTGCATCACAATGATAAATTTTTATATTTTTATGAGGAATTTTTGATATATTTCTTATACTTATCTCACATAATTCTTTATCAATTTCTATTCCGTCTATCTTTTCAAATGGATATTGTAGAAATGTTATGATTGCTCCACCCTTACCACTACCTATATCAATTATAGAATCTGTTTGTTGTATTTCTATTTTTGAGATTATTTTATTAAGAATTGGACCACCAGAACTTTGATGGCATGTCATATTTTCAGCATTAGATTTTCTATATTCAAGATCTATGCCAAGAGAAAACATTCTCAATTGAAATCTTATGTTTTCTGGAGATATGTTAGTTATAATAAAATGTATTATAGGTTTAAAGTTCATACCAATCAACATATTGAGATATTTTCTGATCATGAATACTCTACGCTGATTGGTGCTGTTATAGAAGAAATTCAATAAGAAACATCCCTATATGTCTCTATAATTTTCTTTACAAGAATGTTTTTACTAAGATTCTCCCTAAAGTACATTGCCCCATCTACATTTGGTTCAGTTCTATCTTCAAGATTTTTGAGAAGTTCAAGAGAAGTATTGTAGTCTGTAGCATATTCACAAAATGGAAATTTTTGTGACCATATAACATATCTGCCCATACTCAGGCTTTCCTGAACCATATGTGAAAGAGCATCATGTTTTGTTATTCTAAGAAGGACAGTTGACCTTTTATAGATATTTTCCATCTCATTATGATTGACGATATCTATATACTCAACATTTGGTAATTTTTTGAATCTTGCCCCACCAAGAATTATATAATTATACGATGTGTTTTTGATTAATTCTTTAATTATTTTTCCACCATAGAAGTCTGTTGCACCGACTTTTTTCCATCCTAAATAGACAAGAACTGTGAATTTCTTTGGTAATGGAGAAATATCAGTAGTTGAGATATCACTTGGAAGGATCAAGCATTTTGATTCTACACCCTTAGTTTTAAGTTCGTCAACTAACCAAGGAGAGTTGGCCAAATGCAAATCAATAAGTGGGTTGATACGATTTAGTAGTCTCTGATCTGCTTCAAGTACATCTGTTCCAATCCAGTGAAGTACTATCTTTTTTCCCATCTTCTTCAGTATTGTAAATATCACAAGCCAAAGAAATCCCTCTATGCCACTCAGTTTTGCAGAAATATGATGAAAAACATCCGATCTTATTACTTTCACAAAGTTTCCGAATATAGATAAGATGCTACGATTCACAACAAGCACTTGAATATCTGGATAGTCTTTTAGGAGGGACGAAAGAAACTTGACATCTATACTATTTCCAGAGAGTAGCACTTTTGTCATTGTTCATCATCCTTCCATGCCACTATTGTATTTATGATTGTTTTATTATATGGTCTAAAGATATTTACAAATTTTATTAAATATGTTATCAGCCTCTGTTCTTCTCCTTCAAAATCCAGTCTGCTTACTAGTTTTGTTTTAAATCCAAGTTTTTTAAAATCTTTTTCATACCAGATCGTATTATGTGTGTGATAATCGTTCACTTTTGGTGAGAGAGCATTGCCGTTTGGACAAGTAAATATCACAAGTGGTGCTAAATCTCTAAGATATTCAATCATCTTTAATGTCTTATTTTTATCTAATGTGTGTTCAACAACTTCTGTGCAAATTATTATTTTTACATCTTTTGTTATATTTGCTGGATATGGAACTTCAACAGCATCATATAAATAGACATCTCGATAAAATGGCATCCATTTTTTTGCAAATTCAACATTATCTGGATTCTTGTCTATTCCAATGATATAAGGTTCCCCTGTGAAATGGTATTGCTTTCCATAACTAAATGACATAATAGTGTGCATCACTTGACCATAACCGAATCCAATATCAAGTATCTTCTTATTATGTAGATCCTTTGGAAGCAAATCGATAACTGGTGCTACATTATATAGCGCACCGTGTGCCATTATATCAATCTCCTAATTTTTTTAGATGTGTTTTTAATAAATAAATTCACACCTTCTGGCTTCTTGCTTATTACAGTGCATGGATTTCCATAAGCAACAACATTGTCTGGGATATCTTTGACAACATTGCTACCCTGACCAATTATCGTATTCTTACCTATTCTTATCCGATTCCTGATTGTTGAACCAGCATGAATTACTGTATCATCACCTATTTCCACAAAACCACTTACAAATGTTGAGATAATTTCTGTTCTATTCCCAATTATACAATCATGTCCAATATCTGTGTATTGACCTATAATTACCTGGTTGCCAATTTTTGTTGGTCGAGTAACGCCACTCATAATAACAGAATGAGGACCAATGTAAACATCATTTCCTATCTCAACACCAAATTTTGCTTCTTCACGTTTGAAATTCTTGAATTCTAAAGGAGTGCCACAGATAACAGAAAACTCACGAATTTCCACATTTTTACCTATGACTGCTGGTTGATTGATAATTGCTGTTGAATGTATGAATTCAGTCAATCCTTCTTCTTCTCCTTTAGATTCTCATATAGGAAGTCAATATATACTTCGAATAAGTATCTTGCATCAATATGCCAAATTGGAAGTTCTCCATCTTCTAATGGAACCCTGTTTCCCTTCATCCAATCTGTATCATAATGCCATGTTTTCTTTGGCTGGTTGAGTGGTGGATACCAAACACGCTTGCGATTGAAACCATATTTTCCAACATGAATATGTCTATGTATATCCTTACCAGAACTCTTTAGATAATCAATTAATACCTTTTTTTCTTTCGCAACATCATCTGTGATACCATAAACAGTATCAACATCAAGAAGTTCGTTAAGTTCAGTAATTGCTATTGCATAACTATCAGTTTCTTCATACATGTCTCTAAAGAAAAATGGGTGTATATGAAAAAGATTGCAACATCCAAAAAAGAAGAGTTTAATTCCTCTCTTAATGCACCAAAAAGCATCAACATCTGGTGTATCCCAATCAAATAAAACTTTTAACTTACCCATTTTTTACCATATCCTATTTTTGGTCTATCTTTGGTTTTAAAGATAACCCAAAGTTGATAATACTCACCAATACTACCTAGTACTTGCAATATAAACAAATTGAAATTAAACGTACTGTGCGACCACGTTATACCAAAAACAAGTGCTATTATGGACAGTAACACCCCTAAACTGGGAAAAAGTGTTGGTAGTCCAAATAACAGTGAAATTATTAGAAAAACTGTTGAGAATAAAAATACTGATCTGAGTAATACACCACAAAAATGATGGATATCTATTAAGCAATATCTCCACCCGTATTTATATATAAATTTAAAAAATGTTGGTGTTTTAAATGCCTTCCATAGATTTCTTTTTCCCTGTACTCCAAAATGATATCCCTGAAGATCATTTTCAACACCGCCAACTGCTCCAGATTTAATTAATCGAATAACCAAATCCCTATCCTGACCACGAGTAAAGAATTGATCAAAACCACCAACCTTGAGTACAACTTCCCTCTTAAATGCCACAACACCCGATGGGTTTCCAAGATGGTTATTATCATATGTTATTGTTGAATATTTATGTCCATTATCTTCAAATTTCTTTGATATTAATTTAGAATCTGTTTCATATTGATGTGAACATAAGTAATCGAGCTGTGGGTTCTCTTTAAAATATCTAACATTGGCTTCAACCCACCAATGTGATCTTACACTATCTGAATCAGCCCACAGAATAATATCTCCTGTTGCTTTGGACAGCAATAGATTCATTGCATACCCAGTTCCCAAGCCATTCATATCATAATATACGCTGACTGGTGTCTTGCTTTCTTTCTGAAAGTTAAGAACAATTTCTTCTGTTTTATCATTACTTTTGCCAACACAAATAAGTATTTCATTTGGTTGCAGAGATTGATCTGAAATGAACTTGAGCGCATATGGTAGACTCCATTCCGCATTCCTAGTTGGAAGGAGCACAGAGACAGTCATATTATCCATCTAATTACCTCAAATGCTTCTGCATAATCAGAATCACATTGAACACCACGTGCCTTGGCCAAACCATAAATGGCATCTTTATCAAAGTATCTTTTGTTAGATTGTGATTTATATTTTTGTAAAATATCCCACTTTCTATCCATGTGACTTTTTGTTAATTTACTAAAAAGCTGTGTGTTGAACGTTATATAATTCCAGGGTAGTTCATATGAAATTATACTACTTGAAGTCTTAAATGCCCTGACAGTTTCAGATGCAATAACTTGATGATCTTGGTGGAAGTCATTAAGAGAGGGACAAATCACAAGATCTGGCTTGAACATGTCTCTTATCTTTATCAATTCATCAAGTATAGGTTGTCTGTGAACATGTAATTCCCTCACTTTGAAGGTAAATATTTTGTAAGAATCCTTTCCAAGTCCAATAGTATTCATAACGTCTTGAAATTCATTTTTGAGTGTGTCTTTAGAATATTCCTTTGGAATAGATATTTCTGCTGTTGAAAACACAACCCAAAATAGATTCGCTCCGTTCTCTAAAAGTTTAAAAACAGTACCTCCACATCCGAGCTCTATGTCATCTGTGTGTGGACTTAGAAGTAAGATATTTTTCAATATAGATCAACTCCCATGTTGAATATTAAATCAATAATTGAGAGATTTGACAAAAAATCCCCATATAGTTGTTGGTATATCGGGTGTTTTATATTTTGGTATATTATCTTGATATCATACTTTTCAAAGTGTAAGTTATCATTATATTTTCTACCAGATATACCACAATAGTAGACATCTGCACCAACTGCTTTGCAAATTTCTGGGATTAGTGTTTCTTTCTTACCATGTACATCAAGTTCTGAGGCACGTATAAAAGTACCACCTATATTAAACAATTGAGCCAATGTTTCTGTTATAAATATATTGAGATCAGACAGATTGTGCCATTCCTTTTTGTAGATGGAATTTATAATATTTTCATATTGTCTGTAATACTTACTGTGAACATAATTCTCGTGTATCAAATTCATATGTGCAGTGCGCCAATCAATTGTGTTTGAAATAGTAACATTTTTTATTTCTTTTTCTAATATTCCTTTTTTATTAAGTGGCACTGTAAGCCATGCCTCTCCTTTTGGTGTTTTGATTCTATTTCTATTTGTAAAACTCTCCTTGGAATAAGTAACATTATCAAGAAATACAAAGATATCAGATACATTGATTTTATCAAAATAGCCATAGTATGGGAAGAAATTTGGTTGATGTATAGATACAATCATTTTTATTCACTTTTTAATTCAAATAACATAACTGACTGCTCGTGAAGAAGAGTTGATTTTCTTGCTATAAGAACAAATCCCTTAGTTTTAAGGTAATCTATGAAATATTGTAGTTTAAAAGAGTATTCAAGAACACCTTTTCCACCGAGATGTAACCAAGCCCAATGAAGCAAACCACCAAAGAATGAGAAGTGATCTGGCTGGGAAATCATTATCCAGTGATTTGATAAACGACATGTTTCATCCATAAATGGTGTTGGATCCTTGTAATGTTCCCAAAGACCTTCGGACACACAGAAGTTAAAGGTTTTGTCTGGGAATGTAGTTTTCATTGCGTCCATGTAAAAAACATCTTTATCTTTTTTAAATCCCAGCTTTTCACAATTTTCTAATGCAGCATCTGAATAATCTATACCTATTGAATCATAGAAACCTCTCATTCTTAATGTAGATAATGTAATGCCACCGCCACATCCTAAATCTATTGTTTTTGCCCTGTTATCAACTTTGCAGAGCATGTCGTTTATTATTTTCATTTTCTGTTTGTGAATCCAAACTCCAATAAAGGATGCCCTATCGCTAACATTTGATGAGAGTTTCCATTCTTCCTCCCAGGCTTGTTTTACTTTTTCATCAGACATTAAGAATCAACCCTTTGATAGACCTTGACACCATACCTATTATATATCAATCTCCAACTTGAAGATTCTTCCCATTTGAATGGAAAATGAACCTGATATGCCCTACTACCAGTATAAATATTAAAGAAAGCTAAATTAGTCATTCTATCACTAACAAAGATGTAATCATAACGACTTGGTACTTTTATATTTTGAGCAGTTGTATTTGTTGCAAGTGTATGTATCATATTATAGAGTTCTTCTGATTGTGTATCAACAAGTGTTTGATTTGCTGGTTTTATATAGAGGAAAGAATCTGTGATTTCAGCAGATACTATAGAACATGTTGCTGGATAATCTGCAAACCATTTGTCATAATCTTTGATAACACCTGTCTTGTATAAATCATTAATTGCACTATATTCATTCAATGTTGGTGCATCTGAAACTGTTAGAAAAGCATTAAGTCCAGAAAATGTAGACAAAATCATTATCACTGAAATAAACATAAAAATAATATATTTTCTATTCCCTTTCATAGAAGATATCCATTTTGATGAAAGCATTGCCAATGGAATTATAAAATAGATAGTTAATCTCGGTGGAGCAAATAAGTATGGTGAATAGAATATCCAAGAAAATGTAAACAAACCAGTTGCAACTATCAACATAGAGATAATTATTTTGTCTATAGAGAACTTAGTTGATATTATTTCCAGTAAAGAAAATAAGATCAAAAAGATAGAACCCATAAATACAGATATTCCAAAAGCAATATCAGTAGCAGAATATAACATAATATTACTAATTTTGAATCTAGAAATGAGATATATTGGGTTTATTTTATCTTGTTGTTTTATATGTGTATCAAATGGAGATAAGATAAATAAGTAGAAAGCCAAGCATAATCCTATTGCTATTAATTTCTTCTTTTTACTTGTGTTTAGGAACATATCTACTGCTACTACACCTATTGTAAATGCACCTGGAAGCAAATGTGAAAATAATGATAATATTAGAAAAGCAAATGATGGAATATAGTTTTTTCTAACATAGAAGGCTAAAGAGAAAACACAAAGAAATATCGCCAAAGGTTCAGTTGATGAATATGTTGCACTTCTGTAGAATACAGACTCTGAGAAAGTCCAAAACATGCAAACAAATACAGACTGTGTTTTAGTCAGGTATTTTATTGAAAAATAATATATTGGCACAACAGTCAATGCAGATATCAATGGATTAAAGGACATTGCAATCGTCCTTAGATCTATATGTGAAAACAAACTTGTAAAGTAGACGATTAACTGAGTTAATATTGGTATTGTGACATTAAATGTAATTTTTTCCGTGGCCATTTCCTGAGTCTGTCTAAACACAAATGCTTCTTCTGCAACCCATCTTGGAATCAGGAAAAGATGTGGGTACATACGGAAGATAAAACCCAATATCACTAAAGCAATAAGTGAGAATGTGTATTTATGTTGCTCTAATTTAATTTTGAAAGACAAGATATTATCTCCTTTTCGTGATTACTAGAAAGCATAGTGTTTTTTGTATATGACAGTTCGGTGATTATTTTCTTGATTTCTTTATCATTTCTTTCCCACCATTTAGTCTTTAAAATAAGGTTAATTGTATCTATATTAAATCTATATCTTATCAGTTTTGCTGGATTTCCAGCAACAATTGCATATGGTGGAACGCTGTGTGTAACAACAGAACCAGCACCAATAACAGCACCATCACCTATTGAAACCGAAGTTAAAATAATGGCATTCAAACCTATCCAGACATCATTACCTATAGTAATTTTGCCATTTTTTGAATGAAGCCATTCTGTTGGTGTGTTATGATTTATAAAGCCATATTCTTTCTCTGAAGTAAATGGGTGTGTTGTTAGTCTATCAATTGGATGATTACCATTTGAGATAATTACACCATCAGCAATCGAACAGAAACTACCAATTGATGCAAGCCTTTCAATATCAAGGTGCATAAATTGTATATATCCATAAGTATATTTTCCAACATCTATATTGAGATATTTTTTGAAATAAAATCTTCCAATGTGTTGATCTTTATATTTTAAATTTATCTTAGCAAGTAATAAAGCAGATATCTGTCTAAAAAATTGTGTAGGTTGCATTCTGCTTATGATATGAATAACTCTAAGTTCACTTTCTTCTATGGTAGTGACTTTTGAGTTATTTCTATCAGACATATATAACACCAAATCATTTTGATAGGAATCCTAGCATTCCTAGGGCATCATTCACAACATTTTTCCATTCACGTGGGTTTGTTACAACATTCATCCAGAACTTGGGATTTTTGATATAGAATTCCTTGAAACAGTACTGTTCCCATTGCTGCATCTCATTAAAGTCCATCATATGTTTTCCAGGCATATCCTTGTAGGATGCTATAACATCCATTATTGGGACATTTGGATAGGCTTGTAACTGTGCAACATTGATCCTTGTAGCATTGTTATCCTTAATCCATTTGACCATATATTTTATCTGGTCAGGTGTCATCCAAGGGAAAATCATAAAAGAAGAGGATGTCCAAAGACCAACTTTATTGACATTTTTGATAAACTGCTCTTCTTGTTCAACTGTGATATCTTTTTTGATTTCGTCTAGGATACTTTGAATTGGAACCTCATAACCAACATGTAGAGTTCGACACCCAGCTTCTTTCATTAATTTGAGGGTTTCGTAATCTTTATCTGCCCTGCTATATGCACCCCAACACATCTCTAAACCCTCATCAATTATGGCTTGACTAATCTCTTTTGCCCAAGGTGTGATTAGAGTTGAGTCTTGGAAGAACACCTGATTCACTTCTGGAAGTTCATTTTTTATGTACCAAAGTTCTTCCATTAATTTTGAAAGGCTTCGTGTTTGTGTCCTATCTGGGTCGAGCTGATACATTCCATTTACCCAAGAGCAGAAAGCGCATCTATGTGGACAACTTCCGTGACCATAGAAGAGATCGGTAAATGGGTGTCTAAAACTTGTTTGATAGTAAGCAGGAATTATAAGGTGTTTCTTATAGACACTTGTGACAAATGGCATCCAATCAAGATCTATTCTGGTGTATGGTTTTCCTTGCGGAATGTATCTACCATCACTATACGTTACTCCCTTTGCTGGTCTTTTCTCGATAAGTTCTGGTAATGTGTACTCAAACTGCCCCCAAGTCATTGATTCTACAGATGGGCATTCCCAGAGAGCATTAGGATAGTGTGCGCTCCAAGGACCAACAAGTATAACTCTGTATTTTTGAGCCAACTGTTCTGCATATGCCAAATCTTCAAATCTTGTATCATATGCCCAGTAGTAGGCAATTACTTCTGGGTTATAGTCTTGGATTATCTGGTTTGTTTTATCTATGCTGGTTTTGAGAACAGAAGCATCATATAACATACATTCATAGCCTAACTTTTCAAGAACACCAGTTGCATATGCTAAAAAAATCGGTGGCCAAGATTGTGTGCTGATCTTGCTTTTACGGACAAGCCTTCCTGTCCGAATTATATCCCCAGGGGGATTCAAAAGAAAGATTTTCAACCATTACACCTTATCCCACGTAGGTGGCTCAAGTGCATCCTGAGCTTCGTAGTATGTAAATAAGGTATTGATGATTTTATAAATATCACTCTTTGGATGCCAGTTTTGTTGTCTTGCAATCTTATCTATATCAAGTGTAGATTCTTTGACATACCCAGGTGCTTTAAAATCAGTCAATGTAAAGTTTGTTTTGTAGCCCTTTGTTGCTGCAACTTCGGATACTAGTTTTGCTAAATCACCAGTGGAAATTTCCATTCCCATCGAGACATTATATAGTCCTGTATTTTCTGGTAGGTTGAATGTTGGTGCTTTCATTACAGCATCAACAATATCGTTCACATCTACTAAATCACGATAGGCTTGTCCTTGACAGAATATTTGTTCAGGAATCCCTCTTATTGCACTCCAAACCAATCTGTTAGGGAAGCAACGTCCTCTGGTTCCGACAACTGTCCCAAATCTGAAAACAACATTCTTCTTTCCAGACTTGCGTATGATTTCTTCTGCAATCCATTTGGAATAGCCATATTGTGATGAAAGATTTACAGGACTGAGCTCCGTAAATTTCCTTCCTTCACCATAAAGATTTGCAGTTGATGAAATTACAATCATTTTTGGGTTGATTGCTCTGAGTGCATTGTAAGTTCCAATAGAATTATTGTAGAAAGCATCCTTGCTACCGTGGAACCAGCCTTCTAAGTCCTTAACCATTGACCAAGGAGTTGCAGCGAGATGATAGAGTACTTCTGGTGGCTCATCTGGGAACATAAAATCGTCTTTTGACAAGTCACCATATTGATAGATAACACCCCTTTTCAATTCATATTTTGGGGTAACTTTGTCAATGTTTATAACTTTCTTTCCAGAAAGCCTTAGTGCCTCAACTAGGTGTGAACCTATGAAACCTGATCCACCTGTTACAACTACTATTCCACCCATTTACTTTTTCTCCTTTACTTTTTTAACACCTATCAATCCAGCCCACATCATCTGACCAGAAAACTCCATAACTCCCCACAGCCATCCCTATGGTGAAACTTCTATCAATCCATTAGAATACATAATCCAACTAGCCCAATATCCACTAACTGTTAGATAATATAATGATCCTGTAAATATTAATCCAAGTATCCAAAACCATTTTGAAATACTTAAAAAATTATATATTTTACCCAGTATAATTACAGTTGCAATCATAATCATTCCAATTACAAAATGTGATATACCATAAGTACCAAAAAACATAATATATATATCATTACCAATACCAGTATTTGGTTCGTAAAAAACTTTTTCAACCCACCAAGCAAAATCATGTGATATTAAAATAGATGCCATGATAACAAGCACCATCACTGAATATCGTATTGTATAATGAATTTGTCTGGTTTCGTAATATAATACTATATACAATAAACACCAAGTCAAAACTGTAATAGAATGTGGAGTAAATGGTGTGAATGGAATTGCTATTCCTCTTATATCAAACAATCCATATCGAAAGATGTTGACAATGGCAACTATCATTACTACTATTGCAGGAGATAGTGCTAAAAAGTCAAATAATTCACCTTTATTGACCAAAATTTATTTCACCATTTTATTTTACTTCCTTTTTTAGGTGAACTTCATAGAATATCCAGATCCAACTACTACAAGCATATGTGCCAGAGATTATAAATATTAATGAAGTTAGCCTTGTCCAAGGCAAAATCCATGTGATTAGTGAGGCTATAGATAACCCAATACCTATAAGCAACGTCTTAAATGATGTGGGATTATCCATATAAAATTCATCGTGCTTTGTACCATCTGCTTCAGTCACGTGAAAGATAGTTGGCTCTGGTAAATTTCTACAAGTTATAAAGAAATATAGAATTACCATAACACCAATAAATCCAATTATAACAGAGCTAACGTGCATTTCTGGTGATATAAAATCAAGAATTCCGATTGCTAATATTAAAATTGCTGATGTATATAATGATGCAAGTGTTGGTGGTTCTCCAACTATACCCATTAGAGCAACCCACCTCTGGCTTCATCCATCTCCTTGAATGTCTGTTTATAGTTGCTTAGAAGCAGAGGTATTCCACTAAGAGGAATATAGAAAAGCATTATGTGGAAATGATAATGAATCTCTTTCCAAATCCACACATATATGAAAGCAGCCATATCTATTGTAATATATCCTAATCCAGTCAGCTTCAAAATTTCAAAAATATCTATCATTTTCTGGATAGCTCCTTAATTACACGTCTTTGAATTGTGATAAAGAAAATTATTGAAACCAAAGCGACAGAGGATAGGAACGACACTCCACATAATATGGCCAAGGTTGCAAGCAACTTGCCTTCAGCCAAGTAGACTATAATTGCTTGGATTCCTGCCCACATAGAGAATATGAAGAGAACCAAGGCTGGTAATCCGAGAACAGTGTATGGTCTTGCCCATATTCCAGACCAGAAAATAGAGTTAATTAGATTTAATCCCTGGGATAGGAGATTGCTGGCTGGCTTCTCTGGTTTGTTGTATGTTATTACACATGGAACTTCTGAAATTTTCATATTTTCTTCTTTTGCAATATTAAGTATCTCAAGGGAAGCACCCATTCCATCGTCTGTAATTTTTATGGACTCGATTGCCTTTCTACTGTAAGCTCGGAATCCACACTGTGTATCACCGATTTTGTAGATTAGGTTGAGTGCTGAGATTACTGCTTTTCTATGAAGAGGAACCTGTTCTCCTGCTAAGAACCTGTTGCCTATCACTATATCTGAGGTTTGTAGAGCAGTTAGGAATCTGGGAATCTCATTTGGATTGTGTTGTCCATCTCCGTCCAAAGTGATAAGGGTATCATAGTAGTTTTCTTTTGCATATTTGAATATCTCATAAAGTGCTTGTCCATATCCAGACCATTTGAAATCAAGAACTTGTGCTCCAAGAGACTTTGAGATTTCTGCTGTTCCATCCATCGAGCCATTTGATACAACTAGAACATTGCCAAATTTTTTGGCTTCTTTTATAACATCACTGATATTATCCTGTTCGTTATGTGCTGGTATCCCTATGAGGATCCTGCTTCTTGTAGTGTGAATTAGGCATCTTACATATTCTGAGGAGAAGAGTTGTTTGGATTCCTCTAGGTTGAGAACATCGTCACAGCCTATGATATGATAGTGCTGGGGAACAGAGGCGTATGTCCCGAAAACCATATAGAAGGTTTCTGTCTTGCAGTTTTGCTCCATATATGAACGTAATCTATCTAGGCAGTGGGCAAACTCTGCTGGTGTTGGTGTCTCTGTATGGCGGTTTGTGACAACCATAATACGTAAATTGTGTCCTTTTGGTTCCTTTGTTTTAACTATGTAACAGAGATCATCCTGGTAAAGTAATTGTTCCCGTTGTGGGATTGTGCAAAGGGGGCATTCAGACACTACTTAACTCCACCAGCCACAGTAGGATAAATTAACTTTAATGCTAGGAATATAATCAGCACAATAATGATTATGGAATCACTGAAGATTTTTGGTGCTTTTGCACGTTGCATTATATCACCATAAATTACTTCTGCTTTTCCAATTATAAAACCACCAACACTTTCACAACCAATCATAAGGATATATGCAGCAAATGCGTATGTAGCAAACCCAAGTATCGTCATATTTTCAAAGTTTAACACACTTGTGAGAATGTTTGGTTCTATTACCATAGCTGTCATTATACCGACTACAAAACCAACAGCAATTTTCATTTGTCTATATTGAAATGTGTCTTTGAATGAATATTCTTCATCTTTATGTTCATCTGCATCCTCTTTCAGGAATGTCTTGACCTTTTCTTTCAGATCATTTAGGTTCATCTGTTATCCCAGCCACAAACTTTTCCCAAGCCTCATCAAATTCCTTGATGGTGGTTTCTGTTCTTGGATGGGTTATCATACCCATAAGGACTTCATAGGATACTGTAACAATGTCTGCACCGTAACTGAAGGCTAGTGGAACATCTAATGGACTCCTAATACTTCCAGCAATGATCTCTGCTGGTGGATCCCAGTCTGAACCGTGCTCTAGAAGGTAGATATGTGATAGCCTGAAAGCATCTTCAACTGCTTCCATATTCTTTTCATTCCAGTCAAGTATGCGGTTATAGAAGAGTGAAACATATCTTGCACCAGCTTCCATAGCAAGAATTGCCTGGGAAGCGGTCATTAGACACGTTGCATTTGTTGGGATTCCGTTTTCTGTGAGTTCCGCTATTACTCCAAGTCCCTTGCCATCACTCCACATTGGGACTTTTATTACAATATTGCTATGGTTTATATCAAACAAATCCTTGGCTTCGTTGATTAATTCATCAATGGAACCCTTGGAGTTTGTAAGTTCGACACTTATTGGACCATCTACAATATCACAGATATCCGCTATTGCTGATATGTAGGCTTCCTTTGAATACTTCATACCAGATTTTCTGAAGATATTTTGGTTTGTTGTGACTCCATGAATCACACCCAAATCCAATGCCTTTTCTATTTCATCTATCTTTGCTGTATCTAAAAAGATTGTCGTACCCTCATCATCTCCAAAGCCTTGTATATAATAACTGGAACCATAAGACCGATGAGTATGGCTTCCTTAATGCCTATTTCATCGTCTTTGTCCATATAGAACGTTTTTCTCAATGTCATTTCTAACACCTCAATAGATCGGGATTGATTTGCGCCAGAGGATGTTTCTTTTTGACAAAGTAATATGCTTCGTCACGTGACATTCCCATTTTTTCAAGCCAAAGAATTATTATGAATACTGATCTGGACATACCAGCTCTGCAACAGACAAGAACTTTCTGATTACTTCCCAGTGCGTTTTCTAAATCTTTAAGAATTGTTGAAAATGCCTCTTCTGGGTTTGTACCATCATCATTTAAACGAAATTGATAGCAGTTTGGTAAATGACCGAGATCGAAGCCACCAACGTTAATTATATGGTTTATTTCATATTTATTAATATCATCCATAGCTATGAAGGAGTCACCAACATATAATCTGTCTAAGATTTTTGTTATCATTTTTGAACCAGCCTCTTCAACTCGTGGCAGACTAGGTGGGTGTAAACAGAATGAATTCCCTCAACAACATACACATCCCCAGAACTAATTGTCAGGAAATGTGCGGTTGGGAATAACTTGGCTAAATCTCCACCATTATTCCCAGAAAGAATGAAGATTTCCCCCTTCTTTTCCTTAGCCAGATTTGCAGCACCTACTAGGTTCTGACTCCATTGCCCAGCATCCTGCTGTCCTGCTCCACCGTGAACGGTAATCAGGATAAGTCCATCACCTTGAGTGAAATATTTCATTTGTTCGGTGTAGACTCTGCTCCATCCTCTGTCATTTGTGAGTGCTGATAATCTAGGTGCATTATCCACCATCGAAGTGACATCAAAACCAAGGTTCATCAAGTCTGATGCAAAATGGCTTGCTGTCGCTAGTGAACCGCCATTACCAGCAACAAAAATTCTCTTTCCCATCCTTCTAACAGCCATTAATTTCTGTGAGAAATCTTTAATGTCCTTTATGGATGTTGCCTTGAGCATATCGATTACTACAGTCTTTGGTTCAATCAAGCCTCAATCACTCTGGATCCATTTTGGTAGAATTTGAATGGCACGTATGGTAAGCCAATATTATTCATAGCCTTGATCAATTTAGCCTTATCCTGATTTTTGGCTGTATAGAACAATAAAAAGCCACCTCCACCAGCACCAATTATCTTTCCACCAAGTGCGCCTGACTTCATTGCTAATTCATATGCCTTGTCAATATCTGGATTTGTCATCTCTGGAGTTATCTGACGTTTAGTTTTCCAATGAACATCAAGAGTTCTTCCAAACTCATCATATTCACAGGCTTCAAGCGCACTGAAACTTCTCTCACCGAGTTGCATTATTTTAAGCATATTTTCATCATCATTGCCAACTTTGGCAAGTATGGGGTTGGCATCTCTTGTGAAATTTGTGTAGAATAGTGATAAATGATCTTCCAAGCCTGGAACTTCCATCTTTTTACTCATAACAAGTCCAGCCTTATTTATTGTGTAAACACGAATTCCACCATAAAGTGCAGTATATTGATCTTGTTTACCAACTGGATGTCCAAGTGATCTATCCAAGTCAAAGGCTAGTTCTGCAATATTATTAATTGGTGTCTTTGTGTAGACTGAAAGAGCATTAATTAAACCAACAGCAAATGAACAGGAAGAACCCATACCGCTTCCACTTGGTAAGTCGGATAATGTTGTGATATCTACGTGATCTCTAATGTTAAAGTATTCTAGGGCAACTCTAATGAACTTATGTTGAATATCATCAAGTTCGTTTGCTATCTCTATCCTTGAATATGCCAAACGAATTGGACTTTCGAATCTAGAATTAATTGCAACGTAAACAAACTTATCAATTGCAGCAGAAATCCAGAACCCATCGTGTTTAGTATAGAACTCTGGTATATCTGTACCCCCACCGCCTAGGGGAAGTCTATGAGGTGTTTTGGATATTATCAACTTTCTTTTTCCTCCAAACTGGTGCGTCTTTCTTAATTGCTAGAAACACAATAACTGTACAAATTAGCCTATCTAGCATATAATATGGTGTATTCCAAACTGTCTCATTTGCGTTTGCTGATGGTGGTATATACCAACCAAGCATAAACAGAGTGGCTATTACAAGACCGAGAACAATTAATCCTAATGATTTTTTATCTGTTTTCCAGCCAGTTGTTTTTAATATGAACCAAACAAACATCAGACTTACTAGGTGAAGAACCCAGTCTAACTGGAAACCAAGAATAAATGCGTTTGTGATTAGATATGGAACTTCCCAATAATGAGATCCTATGAACACAACTAGAACAGATATTGCTATAGCTTGTGGAAAATCCCATTTTTTAACTACCATTAGGTATAATGCAAATACAAATCCAACTCCAATATAGAACATAAACAGAGTTATTATTGGATTTGCTTGAATAACATTATTAAGAAATGGGATCATTCCTTTCAATAAATAAGAAATACCCAGAAGCATAATCGCAACGGGCATTAAGACTACCATTAAATTGTTTAGTTTCTTGCTTTTAAAATAAAAGAAATACATCCAGAAGATTGGCTGTAACCACACCATTGTGAAGTCAAGTAAAGAATAAAAATCACTTGTATTCATTGAATTCAAGTCCTATTTATTGCAAGCCAATCCCATTCTGCTTTGTAGAGTGCAGCTACGTTTTTATCTGTGATTAAAAGCATATTTTCTGCATTTTCTGTTTCGGCTGCGGTTGTCCAATTGAAACTTCCTGTTGTAACATAGACACCATCAACAATCATAAATTTATTGTGCATTATTCCAGAACCTGTGTCAAAGGAAACTTTGATATTTTCATATCTTCCTATATAAGAAAACATATTTCCTTCAGTTCTCTGGGATGGTTCTCCAATAACATATATTTTGATGCCTCTGTTTCCAGCAGCAATTAAAGCATCTGCAATATTTTGACTTGTAAATGAGTAAATAGCTATGTATATTGTAGAGTTTGCATTGTTAATTAGTTTGATTACTTCGTTGGAACAGCTAGTATGTGTTGAGAAAAAGACTTTGACATTTGTTGAATATGGTTCTGGTGGTCCGTGGGCAATTATCCCAGGAAGATTAGAACCAATTGACAGTCCTATAATGAATACTACTGCAACTATGATTACTACTCTACTGACATCAATTGGTTCAGCGTCACTCAACTTTCTTTACCACACCTTTGAATAGGTTATCTATTGTTTCCTTAGAAACAGAGACAATAGAACCATTTAGATTAACTTCAAGACTTTGCGTTTCTATATTGGCTGAGATATCCCAATGTTCTGGCCGACCATTTGGAAAATCGATTCCATAGTTACCTGTGTCTGTTTTGCTAGGTTGATAATCTAGTGTAATTGTGTTTTGGCTTGCACAGGCAAGTAGAACAATTGCAGTGATTAGCAATAGTATGGTTATTGAGAGATTGATATAGAAGTCTGAAACAAAATTTACTTGTGTAGTCATTGATGTATAAACACCATATAGTAAATAGTTACTATATGTATAGTAAGCTGCAAGTGCTGTTATTAATCCATAGAACATAAAAAGCAAGAATACAATGATGTATAGCTTTTTATTCAGTATTTTTGTATGTTTTGGCATTACTTTTCATCCTCAAGATCTGTTGGCTCATATCCCATAGCTTTTATGTATTCTTCAATTGTGTTTGGCTGACCAACTTCGAAATCAAAATCATCATTGAACGGACACATTTTGCACTGAGAATCGTCATCCTCACCACCCTGATTTGCTTGTTCTATAATTTCCGTCAATGCACCAACAACCGAGTTTTTGTACATTCGTATCGTAAAGATGAATCCAAATACCAGTCCTACTGCTATTCCAACTACTATTGCTGAGACTGTATCAAGTTGTAGGCTCAAATGTCTGTTCCTCCTCTACTTCTGGCTGTAATCCCATTAGATATCCCATCGGACCAACCGAAAATGTCCAGTTCCAAAGGAATGCTGTGAGTATCGCCAGTCCATTTGCCATAAATAATGGAAAGATTGTCACAGTACCATAAAGAACGAACATATTAATTATTACTCCAACTCCAGCAACTATAGCATAATTGACCAGAGACATATACCTAACATACAAATCTGCAATTTGTGAATAATTGTCCTTGGTCACTTGGTGTAAGATATCTAATACAAGAGCTGGAAAGTACTTTAAACCGACACGCTTTTTGATTCTTTTTGTAACAACAACTTTGGCTTTAAGTGCATCACGTAGTTTTGAATTTGTAAGTTCAAGTTTTTGAATTTCTCCGTGAAGCGACTCTATCTCTGCTGTTAGCTCGATTTCTGTCGGTGTTGGAACTCGTTTACTCAATATCATCACCCACTGGTTTTGGAGTATCCTATAATATCAATCTAAGGGGATAATGCAAAATTTATAAATATTATCTATTTTTTGATACATTACTCTTGTATTTTTGCTACGATCCAATCGTAAAGTTCCCAAAGATCGAGAAGCATTTGATGTAGTGATTCCCATATCCAATGCAACCACTCTTCAATTGATGGAAGATCATCTAGATTTACCAACCTATACACATCCAAAGCAATTCTTTTATTATCTTTAATCCAACCTTAGTGGTTGTCTTTGATTTTCCTTCGGTTCTTTCAGTGAATGTTATTGGTATTTCTTTTAATGTAGGCTTTGCCTTCAATTCAACCTCTAAGCAAGTTTTCCAGGTGATCGGTTTAAATTGAACACGTTTGAGAACATCCCTTCGGATACCAAAGTATCCAGACATAGGATCAGATAGATTTGTTCCAGCAATATTTGCCAATTTTATACATCCCCAAGAGATTAGTTTACGGTAAAAAGAAGAATTGAACTCACTGCCCTCAATGAATCTGGAACCAACAACCATTTCATATGTATCAAGTGCTTTCCAGAACTCTGGTATATGTTCTGGTGGATGTGAAGAGTCTGCATCCATAACAATAATTTTGTCACCTTTGGAATGAGAGAACCCATTAAGTATCGAGCGTTCTAGAGAATCACCATATGTCCACACTGTTTTCTGGTGTGGCATCTGTTGATATGGATAGAACTTCTTTTCTCTATCCCCCTGGACAACGATTATTTCATATTGGTCTGGAATGTCTGTCATAATCTCGTGTAGTGTAAGTAAGAATGCCTCTAGTTTTGGCTCATCCTTAACTGGCACTATCACTGATAACATTAACTTTCTTCCTTGTTTTCTACCTCAAAGACAACGTTTTGCTTTCTCAACCATTCAGCAAACATTTCTGGGTCTTTGAACTTAATTGTCTCTTTGGGAACCTTTGGTAATCCTGTAATCCAAAGATAATCAATTAATATAAATCCAATCGCCATCGTCAAAATTGGGGCATATATTGGTGCTGTAATAAATAAAACAATTGTAGAAAGTACCATTCCAAATAAAAGAAATGCAGCAAGAACTCTTTTTATTTGTCTAAAATGTGGTATTGATTTAAATTTGAATCTTTCTTGGTAACTTCTAAGTTTTACTGGTCTACGTGGTGGGAGATGAACTGCCTGTGCCTTTTGTGGTGCTGGTTTTACATTGGCAGTCGGAACGAGAACTTCTGCTTTTTTTGCAGGCCGTCCACGTCCACGCCTTGTTTCTTGAGTTTCTGTAACCGTTGCCTGACCATTAACCGTGGGTTGGGTCTTTTTCTTCCACTCCTCTGGGATCCTTGACAGTGGGTCATCTGGTTTCTCCTTTGGTTTAAAAAGGAAGGCGAGTGGGTTCTTTATTCTAAACTTCTTTCTCAAAGAATGTCCCTCAAGAGACTTGTTACTTCTTCAACCATATCTCCCCAAAGTATCCTCTCAGGTGTTCGAATTTCAATTGCGTGTGCTATGAAGAACGGAGCTGGAATGAACATGTTTTTATGAAGTTGAAGCATATGGAATCTGTTTACTATCCAATCTGGGTGTTGTCTATGTAATCTATCATAAATTCTGTCAAACCCAACATCTCGATGGGTATGAACTATAAACAGTTTTGAGTAGTTGTTTACACTAACTTTTTGTAGAGTCCAAGACCAGAAGAATATTTTTCTTTCCTTTACTTCCTCTGGGATAGAATCGTAATCATCAACTTTGATTGTTTTTAGCATATTCTTTTGGCGAAGTTCTATTTCCTTTCTTCTCCAAGGTGGTAAATTATTCATTTCTGTATGTCTATGTCCATTACTTTTTCCATTACCCATCTGACATCACCTATTGTGTACTTGCTACCTTTTTAGGTTTAGCTGGAACCATCATACATATGACCATAATTGCACCTGTTGTGACAACTTTACAAAGTGTGTTTAACATATGAACCCAATAATCAGGAACATAGAATGGATATCCTGCTGCTATTCCATCATTGTGTAAATGTACTGCATAGAATGTTTGTGGGAACATATTACTTGATGTCCACGGACCCCAATCTGTCTGAACTGTTATGTGTGCTGCTGGAACTGGATAGAATATCCAGAGAAGCCAAAGTCCTATTGCAGAGAATACGACTATCCATTTCTTCCAATTCATCTCTATTTTATATCTACACGTGTATAGGTAGAGAAGTGTGAGTATCCCGACTGCTGTCCAGGAATAGAAACTAAAGAGATTTGTCCATTGTTTTGGGGCAAATGTAATTGCCCAAGGTTGGTTCTGGAAGTAAGCATACGAGCGATTCCACATTGTTTCGAAAATGCCAATATTCATCAGGGAAAGAATTGCCGAACAGAGGAAATTCATTGATTTGTGGATGCCAACTTTTTCAAAATGATATGATAGTATGACGAATGCTATACCATAAATTACAGGTGCTGAGAAGTGATTGTCAATACCATAATAATACATTGATGCTTCACGAATTTGTTCTAAGGTCATAGAACCAGTTAGGAACTTCGGAAGATCTTGCCAAAAAACATTTAGTTGACCCCAAGTAGAGTCAAACCCTAGCGCAAACCAAGCTGCTGTAGCAATCATAACAACTACTAGGAAATATTGCCTCCAGCCCTTTGGATTTGAAATCCAACCAATTAGATCAAACTTCCAAACTTTAAAATGAAGTTTGTCTAACTTATCGAAGATAGAGTCCATAATTCATTATATATCATTATAATGGTATGATAAAAGCGTTTTATATTTTCTGGCGTTTTTCACATTCTTTTATATAATCTTCTGCCAAAGAACGTGACTTGAAACTCTTCTTTATGCGCCATAATCCTTTACCACTGTCTGGTGCATCGAAAACGACATACATCTTAGACTTTACATTTCTTTTTATTTTTAACAAACTCAGTTGCCTCTCCTAGACTTGGTTTCTTTACCGTAGTAATACTTTCTAGATGCTCTGCGCCACTGAGCACGGAGTCTATTTAGTTCGGCATTGGAACTTTTCTTTCTTGGTCTACCACGTGGTTTTGCCATTCATATCACCTTAGAATGACCATCTTTTATGTTTAATCGTTTTCTTGTCTTGGATTCTGTGTTTTGCAGCATCAATAGAGTCTACTTTATGGCTAGTTTGGACTTCTAATTCGGAGAGATAGTTAGTCAGATATACAATCTGCTTTCTGTTATTCTTTCCTTTATATTCCTCTTTACCCTGGGAAACCAGATATCTACGATGTCTAATTTCTTCAATAATCTTCTTGCGCTTCTTTTCAAAGGCTTCCTTTACAGCCCTCTTGCGCTTCTCTGCTTGTGCTGTTACTTGACTGACCAATGTCGTTCTGTATGATAATTCGTTGAATGGGAATAAAAAGATTATGATAATTCTGTGAGGCTGAAAATTAAAAATTAACTAACTCTGACTTCTATTTCTTTCTGCCAGAATGTTTCTTTGCCACGTGTCCCTCATATTTATTAATATAGAGGTTCCAGATATCCTTACTAAATTTTGACTTTGCTGGTATTTTTCTGTATCTAAAATCCCTCTTTGGGTTCATTTTCTCAAGAAATTTCTTCCTCTGTTGCAGTTCTTTGAGGGAATAGAACGTATCTTCAAGCCTATAAGCAACATTGTCTATATGTATTAGACCAAAATCGGGATCCCATCCTCTTCCTCTATACATTTGAAATTCCTTCGTTGTGTTATCTTTTTTATGATGATTTTTGTGAGGCTACTCTACTGCTCTCTTGGTTGAAGGAGAACGAAGAATAGGCTCTGGTGGAGAAGAACGAAGAATAGGAGAAGGACCCGCACGGATTTCAGGAGGAGAGATTCGTTCTGGCATACCTGTGTGTACCGTCTGTAGTCCAGACTTAGATTGGAACTTTGCCTCTGCTGCTGATTTGCCAGATGGTGATTTGTAGTAACTATGTGTTATGTTTGAGTAGTAACCACCGCCAGCTATATCCTTTGATATTCCTGGTCCCTGAACAACTTGTGACTCTTTTGGCGATCTAGTACTACCAAAATCAATTGGTCCTTTAGGTGGACTTATTGGATTGCCTATATTTATTGGAACACTGCCACCACCATAGACGTAGCCACCACTCTTATTTACACCAACCCACGCTGGCTCTTCTGCCACAGATCTATCTAGATAAAGGGAAATTCCCTTATGCTCTGCTTTTGCTTGTCTTGCGAGTTTACGTAATGCTAAACTGTTGTCAAATGATGGCTCTGAGAAATCCATTATGTCATAGACTTCTGGATAGAAGTTCTTTATTGTTGTACGTGCTGCGTTTCTCTTGATTCTGTCTGATGAATAGGCAGCGTTAATCAGTTTTCTAACGTTTTCCTGTTCAACCTTACTCACATATTCTGTGGCTGTTGCCTTGAGTGCCTGAGCTCCAGCTTTGGTTCCTTTCTTTGCAACATCAAAAGCAACGTTTCCACCCTTAACAGCATATTTTGCACCAAGTTTGACTGCTGTTTCTCCGTGCTTTCTGATTGCCTGGACTCCTCTTGTGGCTGCTTCCTTGGCTGTGTTTCCTATGAATGATAGGACTGAACTTATTGATGGGTCAATGAGATCAACTGCTATTGGTGTTCTTCTGCTAGTACGCTCTTCGTATGCCTCATCAAGTGCAGAAGCATATGAATCTGCAATAACTACAACTGATTCTCCGTCATCTTTCTTGTTTGAATAGATGAAATTGGCTGTAAAAGCCTTTGGTCCAATTGCCATTGCTGGCCCACCTTTTTTGGTTTTTACAACTTTTCCACCAGCACCACGTTTATATGTGCGTACTATAGTACCATCTGTTTTCTTGTGTCCTTTTACAATGTGCTTTATCGGGTGCTTTCTTCCAGCCATTTTTTAGATCATCCCAGAATGTTTACTTTTCCACCGTTATAGTAGTACTCAAAAGTATCTCCATCTTTTCCGATTACCCTATAATATGGAGCATAGTTATGAATTCCTGCTTGTGTCTGGTAGTAGTTTACATCATCGTAGAAGTCAATGAGTCTGAATTCCTTGAAGCTGTCAAGAACATTCTCCTCACGATAGCCGAAGGGGTTGTTTACTCTCTCCTTGCCTGACTTGCCCTTCCACTGATCTAGAAGGAAATCTAGCCCTTTCTTGTTTTGTTCTGCTGTTAGTTTAAAACCCTCTCCATCCTCTGGCCAAGGTATATCATCATACTTTATTCTACCAGCATTGAGCCTATTTTTCCATAACTTCAAATCACTCTCAGAGACTACTCTGCCTTCTGTGCTGACAGATCTCTTCAAGTAGTGTGGAATTGTAATAGTTCTCTTGCTAGGCATTCCGTGACCACTGATGTAGTTTCTAACGTGAATTACTTTACCATCAACGTGTCTAGTATGTGAACTTACCTTGTGCTGGACTGGTGACTTTCTTCCCATACGCAATCCTCTATGGTGAGAATGTATGGAGCTGAATATAAAAGGTTTATGATAAATAAAGGACTTCTAGTCCTCATCATCTGTGACTCTAGTCACAAAATGCACAGCAAGATCGTCTGCTGTCCAAGTTTCGCCCTGTCTGAGGGAAAGTATCTTCATTATATCCTCTGGATCATATCCCTTATCCATTGTGAAGAACTCTGCATTGACGAAACGCTGTTGTGGCTTGTAGTAACCGCTTCCCCATACTGCAAGGTAGTCTTTCTTTTCCTTATTAACACCACCATAATCGAGATATCTGGACGGTAAACCGACCTCTCTTCTTGGTTTGAATCCCTGACCACGATAGTGTCTATGAACATAAACTTTGTGTCCATCTACAAGTCTGGTATGTGCCTGGACAACGTGTCTTGTTACTTTCTTTGCCACACTGTGTCGCCTTTGCAGAGAATATGGTAGCTGAATATAAAAAGTTTATGATAATTAATCTTACTTCTTCATCACAGCAGTTCCAACTGCTGCTCCGATTATGAGGCAGACTATAACAGACCAGAACATACACTGCTGGATTGAAGCTGGTGCAAGCATTGCATCTGTTAGATAGCCTTCATTATGTAGTGCATTGAGAAGGAATGCAACACTTACTCCTATTCCACCGAAAGCAGCAACAACAAAAATTGGGCTGTCACTGGACTTTGTTAGAAGGAAGAGACTGATCATTAGAGCAAAGATGAAAGGGAATACATTGATCAGGCTTTTTGACATAGCATCTGTAAACCCAAATGCTGGACCATATAGGATTAAGAACATTATGATTACTATTACAACTAACACTATTACAGCAAATGTTCCTACTCCTCTGAGATCTCCCATATCAAATCCACGTTTATGTCTGCCCATTACCTATTTCTCCTTCTAAATACTACTATGTATAATGCTACCACAACCACACCTATAAATATCACCCACCAAGGGAAGCCCCCTGTGCCAACTACATTAATAATAGATGTAGATGTGTAGAGTGTTGTGCATGTTGTAAAATTATTAAATGTACTAGTTGTGTTCAGTGTTGCTGTAGTTACATAAGTTGTCACAGTTGATGATAATATAGCTGTGGCAGTTTCTGTTATGGTTGTATCAGTCGTGGTTGTTGTATCACAGAAGCAAATAATAGGAAATGTTCTAATTAAAAATATTATGAGAACAAATATTCCTAATAATTTTTTAATTTTTACCATACTTATCTACGCCTTCTTTCCCTTGCCATGATTGCAACCGCTAAAACTATTACTCCTATGAAGATTATCCACCAAGGGAACCCTCCACCACCACTAATAACGCCTGTGGTTGATGTAAGTTCTGTAATTGTTGTAGTTAATATTATTGAACTTTCGGTAGAAGTTGCTGTGATTGTTGCTGTTGAGGTGTCAACCGCAGATGTAGAAGTGAATGTTATGTAGGCTGTAATCGTGGTGCTCACGATGAAATATGTGGCAGTTTGAGTGGTACTTGTTGTTGTGCTTTCAAATGATGTTGACATACAGGTCATTGTTGTGCTATCAGATATTGTTGCACAAGTTGTGGTTGTTGTTGCTATTACATATGTTGATGTATCACATGTTGTTGTACAAGTAACTTTAAGAATTAACTGAGTAAATGTATCACATGATGTTGTGCTAGTTAATGTTGTAAATATAAATGTATCACATGTTGTTGTTGAAGTGTAATTTATTATTGTATCTGTTTCACAATATGTGGTGTAAGTTTCGCTTGTTTCAATAGATGTATAGCATGTTGTTGTACGTGTGGAAGTAACAGAAGTTTCTGTTGTACAACTTGATGTACATGTAGTTGTAACTGAGATTGTTGTACTACATGTTGTTGTTGATGTTATGGTAATTGAAACAAATGTACTACATGTTGTTGTACAAGAAGTTGTAACAGATGTAAATGTACTGCATGTTGTCTCACAAGTTGTGGTTATTGATGTTTGTGTTTCAGATGTTGTTGTACAGGTTGTTGTGGATGTTATACTAACAGATGTTGAACATGTTGTGGAACATGTAATTGAAGTAGAAATAGAAGTACTACATGTTGTTGTGCAAGTGTTTGATGTAAATACACTAGTGGTACATGTTGAAGTACAAGTTAGTGATGTGAAAACTGATGTAGTACAGGTTGATGTACATGTGGTAGTAATAGAAGTGAATGTACTACAAGTAGAAGTGCATGTAGTTGTAATGCTAGTTTCAGTAGATGTTGTACATGTTGTTGTAGATGTTGTTGTTACTGAAGTAAATGTACTACAGGATGATGTACAAGTTGTTGTGATGCTTGTAAAAGTACTACAGGTAGAGGTACATGTTGTACTGATAGAAGTTGATGTACTACATGTTGTTGTTGAAGTTAGTGATGTAGATACAGATGTGGTACAAGTTGTAGTACAAGTTACACTTGTAGAAATAGATGTGGTACATGTTGTAGTACTAGTTGTAGTTATACTTGTAAATGTAGAGCATGTAGTGGTACATGTTAATAAATTAGAGATAGAAGTTGAACATGTTGTTGTGCATGTATTATATGTTGAGAAAGATGTTGTGCATGTAGTTGTTGTTGTTTTTGATGTTTCAAAAGATGTTGTACAGGTTGTAGTGCAAGTAATGCTTGTAGAAATTGATGTAATACATGTTGTCTCACAAGTTGTAGTGCTAGATGCAGCAAATATTTGTAATTTTAGTTCTATATAATCTATGTAGAGAACATGCCCAGCATTACCATTGCTAAGGTGGTTGATTCTAAAGAAAGCATTACCAGCACCATTCACAAAATCATCATGATCTAATCCAACTGTAGAATTATACCAAACATCTGCTGGTTGGTTAGTAAGTCTTAAACCATCATTTACCCAAGTTAGTCCAATCCCAGGTTCCTGATAGTAGAACTGGTTTTCAACATCATGTTGGTTGCTCCCAGCGTAGTGTCCATAAATGTTAATCCTTGCATTAAAACAATCAGGAACAGCAGTAAAATTATATGGAACTATTAGGACAGGTGCTACACCACCTGACTCATCAACTATGTAATAATGTCCGTCTTTTGTCTGGACGGACTGGAGATTACCAGATACATAGACTCCTGCTGCCACTGTGATTTTGCTTGGAACCATTGTAAAGAACTGACCACCAGTTACTGTCGTTATTGTAGATGTAATTGAGGTTGTTGTGGTTGTTTCTGATGTTGTACATGTTGTGGTAGAGGTTTCTGTTGTTGATTTCATGGTGGAAGAAGTACTACAGGACGTTGTGCATGTTGTGGTTACAGATGTTGTAGTGGAACAACTTGAAGTACAAGTTGTAGTTATAGAAGTGAAAGTGCTACAGGTTGAGGTACATGTAGTAGTTATAGATGTTGTTGTTGAACAAGAAGAAGTACATGTTGTTGTTGTTGTCTGAGATGTCAATATTGAAGTTGTGCATGTCGTTGTACTTGTTGTAGTTATAGAAGTAAATGTTGAACATGTAGTAGTACACGTAGTTGTTGTTGTTTTTGATGTTTCTGTTGATGTTTCACAAGTTGTTGTACATGTTGTAGTAACACTTGTGAATGTAGAACAAGTCGTTGTACATGTAGTATTAACTGAAGTAGATGTACTGCATGTTGTGGTAGAAGTTGTTGTTATAGAAGTAGATGTACTACATGTAGTAGTACATGTTAATGATGTAGAAACTGATGTTGTGCATGTAGTTGTACAAGTAACATTAGTTGAGACAGAAGTTGAACATGTTGTTGTACATGTTAATGATGTAGAAACTGAAGTAGTACACGTTGTAGTACTTGTTGTGGTGATATTTGTTAAAGTTAAACATGTAGTTGTTGATGTTGTTGTTATAGAAGTAGATGTACTACATGTAGTGGTAGAAGTTGTATCAATAGATGTTGATGTACTACAACTTGAAGTACATGTTGTGGTTGTTGTTTGTGTAGTTGAAATTGATGTAGTACAAGTTGATGTACAGGTTGTAGTTATAGAGGTAGATGTTTCACAGCTAGTTGTGCATGTAGTTGTCACAGATGTGTTTGTTAAACAGGATGTGGTGCATGTAGTTGTAACTGAACTTTCTGTCTCACAGGTTGTAGTTGTTGTTTCACTAATTTCTGTCCGTGTCGAACATGTAGTTGTACACGTTAAACTTAATTCTGTTTGTGTCGAACACGAAGTTGTACAGGTTAGTATCTGATTTGTGAATGTTGATGTGGTACAGGTTGTCTCAAAGCCCGTTAAAGTTCCAGCGGCAGGGACAGTAATATATGCCGTACCAGAAAACGTAGCAAATATTTGTATGGATTGTGTAAGCCATGTTGTACATGTGGCTACATAACTTGTCCATAAATAGGTTGCTGTAAATGAACGACCAACAGTAGAGGTTACTACAAAACTAGTTAAAATTTGTGTGTATTGATTTGTAACTAAGTTACCACCAGAGAAAATTGTCTCTGTCCATATACCAGTTACAAGTACGTTAGAGGTAAATATGGCTGTCGTACTTGTTGTTCCAACCATAACAATTACGTTGGAAGTTATTAAACTACTTGTTACAGAGGTTGTTTTTGCCAACCAAGAAGTAACTGTTGTAGTGCGAATGGTTGTTGACATTGTTGAGGAAGTTGAAGGTGATACTGTTGTACAACTTGATGTCACTGATGATGATTGTGTTGAACTAACTGCTGTTACTGGTAGCACATAAGATACCCACAATGTTGGTGGTGGATTTACACCGCCCTGAGCAGCTGTGTAGAATCGTGAATTCCAAGTTGCACCAGTATAAGTAGCTGAGAAACCCAAAGCAAACCATGTTGGATGAAGTCTAATTGCTGACTGTAAATCTGTAACTGCTAATGCTCCAAGAATGGCTTCCTGATTTGTGGATGCTACTGGAAATACAGCAGATGAATAATACAAATTTCCAGCCCTAGCATCGTTATATATTACTCCATTACCAGTAGGTGTATCTGGTTGTGCGGATGGCTGACTCACCATATCATAGATGTTGACTGTTTGACCACCATTAACATTACCATCATAATCAAACCTGACATCAAAAATTGCTGCACCAGATGGTATTGAGGATACATCCCATTCAACGGTTCCTACATAAGTGTAGAAAAGTGTTGAACTATAACCAATTTGTATATAGGTTGTTATTGTACGTGTGTAAACAGCACCATTTTGGTTCGTTATATAAGGAGAAAAAGTAGGAGAATTTAGTATGGCAGTATCTGGGTCAATTTTTAGGCTCTGCCCAAAAGTTAATGTATAATCTCCAAATGTATATGTGATCCTTTTGCTTGTGAAATCTATGTATCCATTTTGTAAACATTGACTTGTGAGTACAGTTCCGCTTGGAGAGTAATAGGAAATACTTTGATCTTCAATAAGTGTGCAATCATTTGAACCCAAACCACAAATATATATTGGTGATTTTTCTAATTTTGTGGATGTTATAACACCGTCAATTGTCTTGACTCTATCAAAATTTGTAGTTTGAACTTGTTTAACTTGTACAGTAATCCTTGATGATGTGGTGGAAACCCACATAACTGTGTGTTTTAGTGGTACACCAATACAAAATGAATATATTATCTTTAAAATCCCAGATGGATTGGTTGTTGTTTGTTGTCTAGTTACATAAACACCTGTACTATTTTGAATAGATGCCCAAGTTATTGTTGGATTTAATGTGGCTTTTATACCATTACACCAAACTTCCCAAGTCTCAAATGCAACTTTATTTTTCAGATTCGGGTCATAAAATACGGCTGTACCATTGTTATAGATTTTTGCACTTATAACTCCCGTTTGAACTATATAACATTTAGCTGTATTATCTATAGAATACGCATATGGAACATAATTTGTTCCATCAAAAACCCATGCTGGTTGTGATGCCCAAGCATATGTATTTGTGCCTGTTTGATGAATGGTCATTGAATTAAAATTTCGTGAAACAACTTTCCAACCTGTTGGAACGTTATATGTAACATTTGGTGATATTAATGGTGATTGATAGTTGGGATTGTTTGGATCATATACTTCTGCATAAATTGGAATATATATTTGAATAATGAACAATACCAAAAGTAACATACTAAATAATTTCTTTTGATTAATGTTCATCTAGAGAACCTTCTTCTTTCGCTCGTTTCGCCAAATTCTCATATATTCCTTATGGTAAGTTTGAGGATCCACGCAACTACGTACCTCAATTGCCTTATCTCTATGTTTGTACTGACGATGGTACAAGAGTGGTGATATCTTTTAACGCTGTACAATATAAAAGTAATTGTATAAAAAAGAGTTAAAGAGGAATATGATAATACTACTTTTTTATATTATTAGAATACTCTTACTAATCCTATCGGGAAGAACCAGAAGAAGAATATGATAGTTATTGTTAAGTGTATCACCATAGCCTCATATTTGTACTTTGGTAGGACTTTAGACCAGAACCACGGAATACCAACACATAAGCAGGGTATTGTAAATAAGAAGTAATGGTTAAATGGCATATTCATCTTAAACGGTTCCCACAGTAGCCAAGGCAGATAATTTCCACCAATCCAAGCCAATATAAATTTTGATATATCTTCTTTGAAGTTTATGAATGCCAGTATTACGAGTGGAATGGTCATCCACCAGATTGGGAAAGTAGACTCTGCTCTATAGTAGACTATTGGGTATGAACTCACACCGTTTGAGACAGTTGTTTCTAGGTAAACGGGTGGGTTGTTCCAATTCTCACCGATTGGTAAAATCCAGCTCCACGGTGGACGCCAGGTTGAAGTTACTTGTGGAATTGCACCATTAAGTCCTGTAAAATATGTAAACATAAACCAAACATGAGAGAATGGATCTGTTATGTATTTGTAGCTAAGTATCGTTGATAGTGAAGTTGTTGTTGTAGTTACATTTGCGCCATTGATAACTATCACATTTGCAACAACATTGGCAGATGTGCTGGAACTTGGCTTCCAAATCATATCTGAAATGAATAAACCACCACCCCCTACTAAGATACAAATCAAAAGGAAGATTCCTGTGTTCTTTATAAGCAAGTTCTTTGGAAGAGATGCTTTCAAATCCTTCCAATGGAACTTTGTCATTAATTGGTAGAAGAACATTCCCAAAAGAACATAGAGTGCCTTTTCATTACAGAGGAATCCTAGACCAATCATAACGGCAGAAATGAAGTATTTCTTCTTTACAAAGTAATATGCAAATGCTAGTGAGAACGTCAGAGCTGGCATTTCGAGCATATAGATATTACCGTGAATGAACCAAATTATATCAAAGCAAGTGAATGATGCTGCAATTAATGCCATCTTCTCATCTTTCAGGAATGCCTTGGCCAGAAGATAGAAAACGTAGGTTCCAGCTAGTGCAAAGATAACAATTGGGAATCTCCAAGCAAACCAGTAGTCACCAAAGACTTTCATAAAGATTAATCCAATTATTTTGGTTAAAGGTGGATGCTCTGCGTTTGCTGCAACACCTTGAAGCATTGATTCCGTTGCTTTAACATAATGTACTTCGTCAAAGATCATACCCCCATCGCTGGGGATTGTCATACAAAAAAATCGAATAATAGCATCTAGCAAAATTATATGCCAAATGTTTATCTTATTAAAAATTCCAGTCATTAATTTTATCGGGTTAGGTATCTGGAACTTCCAGTTCACTTCCATATCAAGACCTCCATAAGTTTAGGAATGTAGACTAATGTAGCTACTAGTACTGCTATAACGCATAGAAAAAGAACTGCTCCAGCAGACATATCTTTTACCAACTTAATATCATAATCCCTGTTGATGGTAATTCTATCACACAAATGCTCGATGGCAGTATTAAACATCTCCGCAGAATATACCATTCCAGCACAGATTAATGTGGTTGCAGACGATGCTACATCTATCGACAGAACCACATTGACCATATAAATGCCAACTAGAGCCAACAAAAACCACTTGAGTTTTGTGTTTGCTGCTAGGGCATATCTTATTCCAAAAATCGCTTCTTTAAACATACTTTGCACCCTTCTTGACTAACTCCTTATAGAACACATCATTGACAATATCTGTTGGGATACGAATGATTGTCCAACCAATTGATTTGAGTAGATGATCTCTAATTTTATCTCTTTCCGTCCAGTCTGGTTCGTTGTGATGCCACCCGTCAATTTCAATATCTAATTTAGATTCTGGGAAGCAAATATCCATCTCGTATGGTCCGATCTTCCGACCAAAGTCATTGAATGGACCAAAGACACAATTAGCGTAGAAATCACCAGTATGCTTTACTGATCTGTAGAGTCCCTTATTATAGTATTCCCCAATTCTAGTTACTTGACCTTTTTTATATCCCATTTTTTGCATTAATTTAACCATTATTCTTTCAGGATTTGATGGCCGTCTACCATAATATGGAACCAAGTTAAACACCATAATAATAACTTATCAGTCTCTCGATTCCACTTGGAAGAGATATAAAGTCTTTCTTACCCAAACAAGCCTTCATTCTACCCGTATCTGCCTGGGTGACTTCCACATAGTTATTGAGATTCTTTGGCTGAAGATAGGATGGCTCTATTGACTTTCCAAGTTTGTTGTTTATCAACCACACTAATTCATTCAAACTTATAGTGATTCCTGTACCAACATTAATTACAGATGGTAATGGATGCTGTTTTAACAATTTTTCCATAGCTATTAGGAAGCACTCGACTACATCATCCACATACACAAAGTCTCTTGTTTGTTCACCCTTGAAGTAAAGAACTGGATTTCTATCTTCCATCATATCTAGTAGGAATTGGGTTACTAGGTTTGCATATTTTCCTTTGGATTTCTCTCTAGGACCATAGACTGAAAACAGACGCAAACCAACAGACTTTACATCATAGAGGTGGTCATAAAGTTCAAACAATCTCTCGATAGCATATCTGGTTTCTGTGTAGTAGTCTGTCACCATAATGCTTGAAAACTCATCAGATGGAACCATACTTTTATTGTATAGGCTTGATGTTGAGGCAAAGACTACTGGAATTTGGTGATCTTTGGCATATTCCATAACTCTTAAAGAATCACTAATTGCGCTTGCAACTAATTGTGGTTTTTCTTTATACATTGGTGACGAGCTCGGCATTCCAAGATGATATATACAATCTAGTCTCAACTTATCTATTTTTGAATAATCTGTATCAATACTAGTAATATATTTTTGGTTTAAAGGAAGATTGTTTGTATTACCAGTTGAAAAATTATCAATTATACTAACAAAATCCTTTTTGTCGAGATGTTTTTTGACTATATGACTACCTATGAAGCCAGCACCGCCTGTAACTAAAACATTCATTTTTTTACACGTCCTCTACCTGTAACTTGATAGTGTCCATTTCTGGCACGAACCTTGTCACCCTTTCCTTTATGCAAAGGCTCATTGGGTGAGTTGAAATCCCTACGTTCCTCATCGTTTGTTGCTCCTGAATTTGTACCCATTGAAGATGAATCTCCTCTTCGTTTTTTCCAACTTGAAAAAAGGTGAAGTGAGTTTTTCCAAATCTCCCTGGTTAAATTTGCTTATGTGATCTGGATTTCCCTTTATGGCATCTCTGAACCTGAGTGCCAACATTCTGGCTATAAAAAGTGAGAAATCATTTGGGTCAACTATGACCATACAACCGTTTGGCTTGAGAACTCTATATGCTTCCTTTATAGCTTCTAGTGGTTTCTTACAGTGTTCTAACGTATCTAGAAGGAACAAATTAGCAAACTGACTGTCGTGAAAAAAGTGTAAATCTTCTGCTTCTAGACATAAGTCTGGTTTGTTCTTAGTTCCCTCAAATTCTAAAAATCTATCAACTCCTATACAGTCCCTGATTTTGTTGGTGTATCGTTTATCACCACAACCAACATCTATGTTAGGGCTATCCTGATCCATTAGAGAAAGAACTGCATTTAATTTGGTGTTGTAAACCCATTCATCGATCAGATTTTGCCACCTCTATGAACATATTCTCAAGCTGGTCAATTACCTTAACTTTATCAAATTTTTCAGCTTGCTTGAAGAGAATTTGTGCGTATATTTGATAAATTCCACTATCCCACATTTCCTTGATTTCTAAGATCCTTCGGTGTGCTGATTCTGCTGTGTCTGCGTAAAATAATGGCAATCCAAGTGCTCTATGTGCTAGAACTGAGGAAACTAAAGGAATCGACTTACCCCATAACACAGCTTCGATTATGGAGAGTCCGAATGTGTCAACTCTTGCTGGTACAAAGATTATATGACAATCATCATAAAATTGGGCAAGTTGTTTGTCTGTCAATCCACCCGTTTCCATTGTTTTGATGTTGTCCTTCTCTAAAATTGGTTTTAGTTGATTCCAGACATCGTAGCCTTTCGACCAGGTTTTTCTTGAAGCAAATCCTACTGTAAACTGTTTTGGTTTGTTTCCTGATGGAATATGATATGATGAATCAACAAAGTTTGGGATAGATATCACGTTTGGATGATTAATATGGTACTCATCCAATGGTGTATGAACAGCTTTGAACTTTCCTAATTCATATTTGGATGTGAACCAATTTACAACTATTGCTAAATTCGGGAGTAAACCGTATGACCAAGAGAGTGGTTTCCAATAAGCATTTGAGTGCATTCCAGCTATTTTCTTTCCGTGAATAACCCAGAAATTGAGCCAGTTAAGTGGGTGATATACTATGTACACCACATCTGCGTCAATTATGTGAAAGTAGCCTTCGTGGTATGGAATTGATCCCAATTCTTTTTTGGGATCCAGTTTGCCACCATCTTCCAAGAGAAATGGTAGGCAGTATATTTCAACATCGTGTCCTCTGGCAACGAGTTCCTTGGATAGTTGAATTATCCACCTTTCGCCACCCCCACCATAACGAAGGGAGAGGCCACTACAGAAGGCTATACGCACGGTAAGTTTAGATCGATAGAATTTATAAATATTAGTCGATTCTTGGTGGCTCTTCTATCCTATTTTTGCCATATCTATGTCTGCTCTGCTCTCTGACCTTATTACCACAAAATGGACAAAGACGCATACCCTTGGGATTTATTCTCTCTTCTCCGTGTTTGATCCATCCATCGTGTGGACCACAACCTCTAGTACAATAATAATGTGTTTTGTATGTGTATGTAATATAGTAAGACATTTTAACTTACCCTCATTGGTTCTTCTTTTCTATGTGCTCCAAATGCCCAACGACTCTTTAGTCTAAGATCTCTTCCACAGATTGGACATATTTTACAGCCATTTTTTGCCAATTTTTCTTGACCGTGTTTAATCCATCCTTTGTCTGGACCACAGCCTCTTGAGCAGTAGTAGTGTGTTTTGTACGTATATTTTGGAACATTCACTTCTTATCACACTTCTCATCGTGATGAATAACACCAACTGTTGGATATCCTGTCCAATTTGGTGGATCAAAGACTATAACTATGCTTGGGAACGGGGCTGGTGTAAGTTTAGTTGGATCAAGAGGATTAATGAACTTCACTCGACCCTTAATGAATAGAAGTCTAGAAGCGTGTCCAATTATGTTATGAAACCATCTTGTATCTGTTCTAGCTGGAACTAAGAGAACTGTTATTGTTCTATCTGAACAGCTTTGGTGTAAATCTCCCCACCAAGATTCAGTATGTGCTTTCTCAGCCCACTTATTCACATTAGTGTATGGTGGATTTATGAAAACAGATTTACCTCTCCAAGACTTTGTAAGACCATCATTCTCTTTGGTATAGAAGTTTTTGCATTTTGTGTTTCCAGGTGTAGCACAGGGGTCAAGATCGAAATGATAGTCTGAGTCAAGCATCTCATATAACCAAGGTGGTGTAATCCACTCATCGGATAAGTGGCTAAAAAGTGCTTTTCTGTCATTATCATTCATTTAACTAGCCTCTTTGCAAGTTCCACTTCAGATTCACAGTCAACTACTTTACCATTCATTGTCTTGTGAACACCGACTGCAACTATAGTCATATCGTGATCCATTAACCAGCATTCAAGATGTAGTGGCTCTCCGTTGATTACAAATATCTTGACATATTGCTGCCCAGCAGTTATTGGTTCAGAGCAACTGGCACAAATGCCAATGTTCCTTCTTGCTGTGTGTAGTTCTCCATTTACTGTATTAGATGGAATTTCTCTGCCATTTAGCATATATGTACGCTTTTGATACTTCATTTTATTCTAACCTTGGAATTACTATCTTCTCATCTATACGTTCTACAGCATTAAAAAGGACTTCGCAGTCACAATACCCACCATATTTTTTAACCATATCTTCTACAGTTTTAAAATTTAACTTATTATCATCACAGAATTGTTTTGTGAAAGTAAGTTGACCATCACAATTCCAGATTATCTCCCCATCTGACTTTCTCTTTCTAAAATTACATTTTTCCTCAAGATACTTGAATAAATTATCATAGGTTATTGACATTTTGTGTCACTCCTCAAACTTGATTAGGAATTCTGGATTCATAATTTTGAAGCTAATCATACCAGTCCTATTTGTGCCACCAACAAGAGCAAACTCTGGGTCAATTATGGTTTTTAATGGACGAATGACCATTCCCTCTTCCCACACATCAGAGTTGAGTGTACTCTTTCTGGTTGCCATATTGACTAGGAAGTCAACATTACCTGAGAGAGTGAACTTCTTGGAAATAACAGGAACCATAGGTATGCCCATTATTGTGAGCAGTTCCTTCATTTCCTCAAAGTCTAGGAATCTCTCGACATCCATATCATAGATACTATAGACTGAGTATTTCAATCCAATTAACTTGTATTTATTGCCCTGTATTGGGTGGCCACCAGCACTTCCGTGCATCTCCCCTTGGAGAGCAAGATGACGTTTTAAGGCACGTAATTTTTTTTCGATATCGAGTTGGTTTGTGGCAACCCAGAAGAGGTTTCTATCTGAGAGCTTGAGATCTAGGTTTCGAGAGCAGACACCATACTCTTCATTCTTATTGAGATAGGAAGTACAGGGTTGACCATCAATCTTCTCAGTTGCATAACATAGAGTACCTTTGTATTTCTCCAAGATTTCTGGACAAGCCTGAACACGAACTTCATCTGTCTTGGGAATATAATCTGGGAAGGTTCCTTTTGCATCAATTGAGATACTTTCTATGATCTCATATTTGGTAACACCAAGGATTTCTGTGAGATCGGTTCCCTCATCTATAATGTGATTATTATAAAAATCCTCAAGTTCCTTGAGTGTTGGGATTTTTGACCAGTCATTCTTTACTAATTTTGGCTTGAAGTATGTGCTAAGAGGAAGTAATAGACCTTGGGAAATTTGACCACGAAGCCTAATTGTCCTTATCCTAAGTCCTTCTACACCTGTGTCAGGATGCTTCTTGAAGGAGTACTTGCGAAGGAACTCGACCTCTGGAGTCATTGGAATAAAGCTATCTATCTCAAAATAAATAGCAAGATCACCAACTTGGAACTCATTTTTTTGGACTACAACCTTCCATCCAAGAACGTGCGCTATCTCCAAGTTATCAGAATTCTGACAGGGTTCGATAGCAACAATCTTCTGGACAGAAGCAAGTTTCCTAGTTGTATCGTTTATTGTTGGGACTAGTCTCATATCACATCTGTGTAATATGATTTGTTTTTATTTATAAATATTATGATTAGGGGGTTTCTTGCTCTTGCTCAGGTTCTAGGTACTCACCACGCCTTGCATTTGCTATTAGGCTTAGGACGAGCGCAATGATACCACAAGCAACTGCCACCCAAACATAGAACATATCTGCATCCTTGCCAGATGCCCCAGTTGCTCCTATTGCACCAGTCGCTCCTGTTGCGCCTGTATCTCCTTTAGGACCAAGGGGTCCTATTGCACCTGTGTTTCCCTGTGGTCCTTGTGGGCCTTGGGGTCCCATTCCACCCGTAGCACCTGTAGCACCGTTTGTTCCAGCAGTTCCCTGTGTACCCTTGAGGTTTGCAATGAGTGTCCATCCTGCTGTTACCTTAGTATAGACATCACCAGTCGATTTGTTGAGGAAGTAATCACCAATTGCACCTGTGGCATTGGTTGGGACAACTGTTCCAGATGTCCACTTAGTGCCTGGAGCACCTTTTACATATGCAAAGAAGTCTGGAGGAAGATTTAGCCACCAGTCTGATGGAAGTGCTGTAGCATCTGTAATTGTAAAGGTAGCGGTTTTGGTTGATTGTGTGCCATCATTTACATCCTCTAATATGACCTTAATCGTGTGATCTCCAGGTGTCTGATACTTGGTCATTGAACTAGGAACAACAAATGAATAATCTAATGAACGAATATATCCACTCGTTGTATTGCCTAGAAAAATGGAGTTTGTAATCAAATCATCATCATAGAAGATATAATAATGAAGATTTTGTGTTAAAGATACCTTGGGTGTAACACGAATCATCAAAAATATTGATGATGTTGATGTGCCTGAAGTGGGTGTGACATTAATCGTCCAGTTTGTTGGGACGGTTGCGAATGCTCCCATCATTGGAAGGGAGAGCATAACGATCAATAAGCCAATCACGGCTATGTTCTTTCTCAAGTCTTTCACCATATGACTGTTAGATAATACGATATATTGTATTTATAAATATTGTGGTCACTGAACCATCGTGACCCTAATGCCACGTTCCTTGATAATTTCCTTGAACAGCTTATAAATATCTGCCTGGTACTGTTCATCATTTGGACGTTTGGGGTCATCGTAGAGTGCCTTGATTTCACAGAAATAGATTTCATTGTATGTGAGCATTTTGTCTAAGTATCCTGAGATCAGTGAATCAATTGTGTGAAGTTCAGCGTCTGTCACAACTCCTTTGCGGTTCATATATGTCATATAAACAAGGGAGTCCCAGATTGAACGGTCACAGAGTTCAAAGACATATGGTGGATGCTTTTCTTTTGCTATTATGGCAAGCACCTTCTCAGTGTATTCCTCATCACGAATCTGCTCGTGAACCATCCACTCCTGAGCTTTGAATGATTGAAGAGGGTGTGGACACATTCTAGCCTTCTCGATAACCACCCTGTTTGGAATACGTGAATCACTTAACATTCGTGAAACACGGTTGACAGTTGTTGTCTTTCCTGAACCCTGAGCTCCAATCCAAGCCAGTTTGATAAGTTCGGTTTCTGACATTATCCATCTATCTCCTCTATTATTACAGTATCTGCTCCACTATCATAGTCTGTGACTTTAAATGTCTTTCCCCCATAGTGGAATGGGGTATAATAGTGAACATAGAGTGGAAATGCGTACACATATGCTCCAATACCAGTTGTACAAGCAAATGTGAATGTAGGTGTTGCCATACCGTTCCATTCAGAGGATCCTGTAAATGTTAATGTTATTGAACCAGAAACTACAAACGCATCTCCATTTCTAAGATTACGTATAACAGGTTCATTTGACACAGTTGTTGTGGCATTAACCTGTGGTGAATGATAAAAAGTAAGAGTAATTATTCCTGCAAATACTGCAATAAGTGAAAGTGCAAGAATTACGTTGTATGTTCTACTTGGCATTCTTACCACTTTCCAATTGCTCCACCACCGCCTGAGTGTCCACCACCGAATCCCCCACCACCGCCTGAGTGACCGCCTGAACTGGAACCACCTGACCAAGAACTTCCACTATCACCATCACTATCTCCTGATGTAATTATCACGAGTACTATGATAACAGCGATAACATGTATGGCAATCCAGAACCAAGGAATATCATTTGTTGTTGATGTGTCTGTTCCTGTTGTAATTAATGTAGTTCCTGAGTTGTCGGTACTATCTGTAGTTGTTGAAACAGTAACTGTCTTGTATCCAAGTTTCGCTGCAACAGCTACCATACCATCGTAGAGTCCTTCACCAAACTTTCCTTGCTGGAAGAGAGGTGTCATAACATCTCTGCCGATTCTACCACACTCAGCATCTGTAAGGTTGCCCTCAACCCCATATCCTGTCTCAAATGCCCAGTCGTGTGTATCCATAACAATTAGAATCAGGACACCGTTGTTTTTCTCAGCCTTGCCAATTCCCTTGACACCATCAAGTGGAACACTGTTAAAGTAATCTACTTTGGCTTGGTCAACTGTAGTACCATTAAGGCTTTTAAGAGTCACTATCACTATTTCGGCTGTAGTTGCATTGTCAACACTATGACCGAAATCATTGATCTTTGCCTTCCAGGTGGCATCTACAACACCAGCATTGTCATAAATATAATTTGGACGATATGCAAATGCCGATGCCATTGGAAGCATAAGAAGAACCAATAAAAGAATACATAACTTTGTTTTCATTTTAATCACCATTAATCATCATCAATAAATAGCGTAAACGTAATAACAGCAATTGTTATTCCACCCCAAAATAGCTTTGTAACCATATCAAAGCCATTTGCCCAAGCAGCAGAATATGTTACAGCAATTCCAATAGAAATTCCTATTCTAATTGGATTTCTCCAAACTGTTCTATAGTTTGTCATATTGATCATCCTATCGGGACAGTCGGATTGGTATCTGCACCAGTGTTAGCAGTATAGTTGGGATATGGTGTGAAACCATTCATACCAGCCACAATATTGTTAGGGAACATTCTGATATTTGTATTGTATGCCTGAATATCCAATATGTAGCGACCACGAGCGACAGCAACACGGTTCTGAGTGCCAGCAAGTTCATCCATAAGCCCCATTACAAGAGTGTCTGCTTTTAGTTGAGGATATGCCTCTGGATTAGCAATCACAAGCAAACGATTAGCAAGTGAATCTATTTCACCCTGAGTAGCCATTTGCTGATTCTTATCACCCGATGCTAAAGCAGCACCCCATTGTGAACGCAAAGCGGTAACTTCTGTAAGAACCGACTTCTCATAGTTGATATACATCTTAGTTGAATTTACGAGCTGGGGGATTAAATCAAACCTACGCTGGTATTGATTTTGAACCTCAGACCAACTAGCATCAACAGCAACACGCTGTTGAACAAGTGAGTTGTATGTACCAAAGTACCAAAGAGCACCCATTAATGCAATAAATATAATTACTGCAAACACTGCCAAAACTGCCACAACAGCAGCAATTCCTTTTCTCATACGTACCGTATGAGTTGACTGCGTTTAGATTTATAAATATTATGATAATTTGATTTTTTCTGGTTCTAATTGCCCTTTTGGTTTACCATCAGAAAATGGACAAAATGGACAGTTCAAAGTTTGTGCATAACTAGTCGGATAGGTTACAACATAGCCATGATCCTTACATTTGATTGCGTAAAAATCAATCAGACCTCTGCCATACAAGTCTATTGAAAATATTTTCACATAGCCTTTTAGAGACAGTATTGCTTTCTGGGTAAAACTGAGTTTATATCCATTCTTGTAGTACTCGTCCTTAAAAGACAAACAAACCACAATAAGAATAAGTAGCAATCGAGTATAAGAGGTTTTATTCAAGATCTGGATAATCTACTGGTTTTCTCTCAAGATTAAAGTTATCTTTGAGGCTTTGTTCACCATACACATTTATGGCATATTTTCTAACCCAGCGATTGTCAGATTCTCTCTGAACCCAAAACCCACGAACTACTCCCAAGGTTTCAAGTTCACCAACATATTTGGCTACATCTTTTTTTGGGAGTTTTAGATTTTGTGTTAAATCAGTCAGTGTGTACCCATCTGGGAAACTGCTGATCTCAAGAAGAACCCTGTGTTCAGCCTTCATCCTTCTTTACCTCTTCTACTATACAGTTATCGGATAAACATATTGGACACTGTAATTTAAACTTAAATGTGGGTGGGTCATCTGCAAAATAAACAGATTCATATAAATCCCCTCTATGACCACAATTTTTACAGACTACTTCTCTTGGCATATTTAGGCTCTCCTAACAAACGGATAACTACAATATGGACAACTCATAGGATGAGTGTGCATATTAAAACATCCTTCAGTTACTTCCTGTGAGAAATCTCCACCACAGTTTGGGCATCTGACTTCTCTAGTGTACTTAAATGTCGTTCCTCTGGACTTTGATCCACTTTGATTAAGAAGTTTGAACCCAGGCTCACCTGTATATGGATTTGTTAATGCCCATTCGTCCCATTCTTTTAATTCTTTAATGAATAGTTCTTCATTAAATTTCTCATAGCAGGAATCCCAGTACTTCTGATCGAACTTCTGTGGCCGTCTAGGTCGAGTTGATTTCACGGAAATTTCCCCCTTTCTTCATCCTTGAGTGCTATACGAACTACTACTGTTGGCAATGGACAGATATAGATTACCCTCTTCTGTTGATTATAAAAAACTCCCATCCAGAGATCAAACCAAGCAAAATGGAAAGAGACATTCATTTAGAATCGCTTCCTACTGGGATTCTATGGAGATTGAGATAATAAATGGTGTAAATGAAATTTGGCATATCTTTTGAATCGTATGGTAGTTTTGTGTTTTTAAAGTAAAGTTCAAGACCGAAAAAGGCAGTTGCTATGTTTCCAAGCACCTTTGCATTGTTTACATCTTCACCTTTTTTCATCAAAACTATGCCATAATTCAGGAGAAATGGGACAATCTCGCTGTTTAGCCTGTTTGCCATTTTTAGTTGTTGCCATTTGTTTGGTGGATGTTCACGTAAAGTAAAAATGGCTTTTTCAAATTCTAACGAATGTGTATAATTTCCATCAACTATTCTAACTAAACCGAGAGAAATCATCTTCTTTAGAAGATCTTCTGAAGGTGGAACTAGGCTCATTGGTTAAAACGAGTTATAAGGATTTATAAATATTATGAGATTAATAAAATGTCAATTGGATCAGCAAATAGGTTAGAAAATGGAGTGGCATAAATTATCTTGTATGTTTTACCAGTGTCTACACTCACTTGTCCACCAAATGTAACTATTGTTGGGTCACTACCAATAGTTGTAAAAGTAACAACGGTACACGGATAAGGAGGAGTAGTATTGTATTGAACCTGAACTACCTTACCCTCTATAGTAGTTGGGAAAGTCTGATCCCATTTCACAAGACAAGATAAGGAAATTATCACTATTATAATTATAGCAAATGCCCTGTCAAACGATTCCAATATTATTTCACCAAGAGGTAATATATGTATAAGTTTATAAATATTTAGAAATTATAGTTCATATTCTTGGATGTTTTATACCAAAAACAAGTATAAAACGTACAAAAAATGGAACTAAATTGTAACATAAATTATTGTTGGTGGTTTTGTGTCAAAGTAAACTTTGGCAACATCACAACCATCTGTTCGACATTTGTAACCACTATGTGAATTATGTGGGGCAGACAGAAGTCTGCCACATTTTGGGCAATGACGATCCACTGTTTTGAGTAGTCTAGTTGGTGTTGTCAATTTTAATCAACCTAATCAAAAATACCTGGAAACTGAGCATCTAATAATACACAGACAGTAAAGACTATGAATGATACTATCCCAAGCCAAATATTTGATACAATTGAAAGAAATACAGAACCGCCAATGATTACAGAAAACTGGAATATGAGGATTTTGTACCAGTCTTTATCGTGCAACCATTCAGCCTTGTCAAACATTTTAACTTACTTTCCTAATTTTTTGTTTATCCATTCAATTGTCTTTTCTAATGGAGAGGTTCCAGTAGTTGGCACAATTTTAGAAACATCTGGTATAGTTAATGCTAGTTCAATTTCGTGTATATTTTCTTCTATGAACCAGCCATTATTTTCCTTTATTTGTTTAACTATGTTTTGTATTACTGCCAATCGTTGTTCTGGAGTTGACATTTATTAACTCTCTTCCTCTTGAACAATTTCTGGGATGGGGTTGTACTTCTCGATAGCCTCAAGTACCTTGCTCCTGTCCTCTTCGAACCTCTTTATGAAGTCGAAGATGCGGTCACTGAAGCCACCGATGATGGCAACGTTTGGCTCTGTGTCTGGAATCTGAACTGTGCCGTAGCCAGCTAGGTCGAAGAGATAGAGTCTTACCTTTGGTTGCATTGTCTTGTACTTTAGGAACCACTTATAGAGGCTGTCCTGACTTCCAAATGCACCATATCTGCCATCGGTATCCCATAGCTGTTCATCAGTGAAGATCATTACACGATCTGTGAGGAGTCTGTTGTCCACTAGGTACTTGAATACTAGATAACCATTTGTTGCAGAGTCAGTGTCTGACATCAGTATCTTCTTGGCATCTCCTAGGATTGACTTGCCTGATATGTTGACGGTCATAAACCTAGTTCCGAATGCAGAGGCAACGGCAGCTTCACAGAAGCCATTTGCCATAGCACCCATCACAGCACCAATTTCACGCCTCTCTATCTTTGATCTTTCAGATACTGGTGACTGCATTGAACCTGAGTTGTCTACAGACACAAGTGTCCTTCCACCAAGGTTAGGGATATTGCTGACTGAGATTGACATTGCGGTTTCAAGAGCATTGAGTATTTTCTTACTGTCGAATGGATCAATGTTCTCTCCTGCATCTTCGATCATCTTGTAGGCAGAGAGGAATCTATATGGGAACTGCTTGCTATTAGCAACTGCCTTTGGATTAGTCAGGTGCTTTAGGACAGAATCTAGATCTGCCTTAGCCTGTGCAATGTTTCTGAGGTTACGTAGTTTGGCCATATAGCCCATCTTAGGAATGACTTCGTTCCAGGCTTCCTTGTTGTTGCCCTTGGCTGAGATTACGGTTTCCCAAGTCTCAGGGACAGCTAGAGTGCCAGTCCTAATCTTCTTGAAGAGTTCTGACTTCTCTGGAGTGTCTGGTACAGGATGTGTTAGTCTTAGAACGTCTGAGAGCTTGACGGACTTATCATCCATCTTGTATTTTCCAAAGTCATATTCACCGAAGTTATGGAAGGAATCGGCTATGCCTAACTTGAACTGATTAGGAAGGCTTGCTTTACCATTGCTACCAATCTCACCGTTCTTGTTGATGAAGCAAGAAAGCATCTCTGAGAGTTCGTCTGCTCTCTTGATTATGAATGGCATCCACCAACGGACATACTTTTTTGCCTCTGGATTAGTAAGTCCCTCAACTGTGAGGAACATTGGGGCAGAGCGCAAGTACATCTCATTGCGGAGATATGAGGCTAGTTTGAATATGAATTCAGGATCCTGCTTTGAAACCTGAGCAATAAGTGCCTTGATATCTTCTGTCTCGGTTGCTTTGTCACCGTAGAATTTTGGCTCACCAACGAGCCAAGTTGCAGCACGTAGATAGAGTTCGTTCTTGGCATTTGTCTTGAATGCCACACCACCCTCATAATTTGAGGTTATGTCTGGGTGGGATTCTACCTTTTTCCCTATCGAAGGGTTTCCGTTGAATTTCGGCATTTTCTTGTTTCTCCTTTCTGGTCTGAAAATGTCAATTCCAATCAACCCCTTTTGGGATTGAAGAGGAATGAGTCGCATCGGGAATTTCGGTTTTGGTGGTGAAGTATCCCGATACTACGCCATCTTCGGTATCTAAAATAACAGTGCGCCTTTATAAATATTTGTATTATAAAATTAGGCAAGAATTGTCATATGGGGAACATATACTGTGCAAATCTACACTACATCTGCCTTTCGGCAGACGCTGGGAGTCCCACCCAGTCTAGTACCTCCAGAGGGAAGTATCCCACATACTACGCTATGCCTATATTACAAATACAATATGTCTTTATAAATATTTGGAGAAAAGTGAGAAGGGATAACCGAGTCGAGAGTGACCTTACCATCGGTCAGTCACACCCTTTCGGGTGCGATTGGATTCGAACCAATATACACATCATTGTAGTGAAGTATCTCGACTCCACGCCATTCTCTGGTTGTAAAAACACAGAACGAATTTATAAATATTTAGACTTTGACGAAACTAGATTTCTTAGATCCCCTAACGTTTTGTTGTGTTTGTGCTTCTTCTCTCTTGAAATATATTCTAATATTTGAACCATTTATCACAAGACAAGCACCTTCACCGTCTAAGCAAGCAATTGTTGAGTGTGGAAGAAGCGTAGTAAAAACAGATTCAAAAGTAGCCCTATCTGTTGTTTTTAACGTGGCATTATAAACATCCACGTGTGGAAATTCTATTCCATTAACAAGTTCTCCTTGAATGTATGTTGCGTCAATCATATTGTTTATTCCTTCTTATTGACTGGATAGGTTTTGTATCCTACCATTTTGAGCACATCTGGCTCTTGTATGTTAAAAAGTTTCTTTAGGAATTTAGAAACTGACTCTTCAACACCAAGAGTAAAATATAAGGGATAAACAAAAACCTTTATCAAAAAGGTATAGAAGTTATCCCATTTTTTGCTATATGAGAATGTCATATTGATACGCCTTTCTGTTAAATTAAATATATGCTTGTATTTATAAATATTATGAGAATTTAGAAGGTAAGTGGATTCCTAGCTGTATTTGACGTGCAGATAGTGAAACTTCCGTCTATGAGCTTTTGCAGGATTGTTTCCTTGTCTAGACTGTCAACATCCATTTCCATCCAGCTTGCTCGAAGCTGATAGGGCATATGTAGATCGTCTGAGGCATAGAAGTTCATACCCTGGAACTCGTCAAGATTATTTGATATCTGAAGGATACCAGAATTGAACATCTCAAGACCGTTAATTGTTGGGAAGTTTCTCATTAGTACATCAATACTGGCAGATGTTAGATCTGACAGTCTGGGATGGGATATCCATTTAACTCTACAGGACTCCCATATTTCGATAGGCATTCCTGTCGTTTTTGTTGGTTCTAATCCTAGGAGATGAGTCATACCATATGCACTGTACTCGATTCCCTTGAACAGTAGGTATTTCTTCCTAAGTCCTTTCAGGTGAAGAGGGTGGGGAATAGTTAGAGTGTCGTGATCTGTTATGGCCACAACTTGATATTTGGTTGTTAGAAGTTTGAGTAGGCTGTGAATATCCAGCTCGCCATCACTCATATTTGAGTGATTATGTAAACTAAGTGCTATGTGCATTATTGATCATTACCAAAACTGTTGATGTCATTTATAAATATTGTGAATATAGAGAGGAATAGTCCCATCGAGAGTTAGGAGGGAGTCGCACCCTCCAGATACCCCTTTCGGAATATCTCAAGGACAGAAGTATCTCGGTAGTACGCCATCTCTGCATAAGGAATACATTCTGAATTTATAAATATTAACTAAGCAATAACTTCCTTCACAGTAACTATATCATAATAGTTTGGTTTCACAACCTTTTCATTTCCGTGTGCTTTTCCAATATGAATAAAAAGTTTTCCAGATAGCTTGCTTCTACACGCAGATACCAAAAGTGGTGAACCTGTATTATTCTGAATTTCAATTTCTTCAGACATAAACATCCACAGAATAAAATATGTTTGTATTTATAAATATTTGGTAAGTACCTCCATTGCCCCTCCACAACGTGGGCATCCGTTTTTAACGTTAGAGTGGGAAACTCCCCAGTGCCACTGTGGGCCTTCTCTTCCGTTCCATCTGTACCTACGGTTCCTACCTGTCCCGTAGTCATATCTAAACACACGTGTACCGCATTTGGTACACCTCATCAATATCTGTCTGGTTTGCAACTTATGTTCACACTAGCTCATAGCCAGAATCCGTGAACTTGGGACTCTAGCTTATGAACTAGTCATTCGTTGCCTTCACTCCTCTTCACCATACAGCACATCACTTTACTATACTTGACTTCACAATACTATACTCCACTATACAGCATCTGTAAAGTCTACCCCATTAGAATTTATAAAGATTTGTGAGAAGTCGGTGTGCATAGAGAACCAATGACCTACCCAGTGAGGCGAGAGCCACCCTATGCACACCTTTTTGAGTGAACGGCTCTCGTGTAAGAAACACACGTGTGTACGTTTATAAATATTATGGATTACTAGTTCCTTTCTTGAGGCTTCTTCGATAAAGCCAAATAAGGAACCAGGCTGTAACAACAGCAGAAACATAGAAGGCTAGAACAACAGCCTCATCCCAAGACAATTCTATCACCTTGAATCTTGGTACGTGAGGTGGGAACTACTTTGTCTCTCTGTCGGGGCTTACTGTCGATGGGAACGGGATTCCTCACGTACCCTTGACGATGCCTCTGCCGTTCCCAATCTGTACACGGTGTACCAGTTTATAAATTTTTGGGAATAGATGGATATTTTTCTGTATAAATTAAAAATTTGAAGGGAATTGTCGCAAAGCGATATTGGCTTTCGCCAATCCAATTTTCAGTCAGATGAAGTATCGCTCGGCTACGCCACTTCACCACAAGAATAGACTGTGAATTTATAAATATTTGGGTTAAAAATTAGAAAGGAATTGTCGAAGGGGGAAACTGGCTTTCGCCATTCCATATACAGTAGAAGTATCCCCATTCTACGCCATTTCTGATCCTAAGAACACAATACGAATTTATAAATGTTATCCAAACCAATCATCCACAGGCTCTGGAGTGACTGGAATTACGGACTCAAGTCCATATATCAGACGCTTTCCAATATAGGTAACAACTCGTGTTGTTACAGCATTTCCACACATTTTATAACGTTGTGTGTCTGATATCCTAACTTCTTTTCCATCAACAATGCCTGTTGCTGTCCAATTGTCTGGGAAGGCTTGTAAGCGTTCACACTCGATTGGTGTCAAGCGTCTGATTCTGCGTTCAACATCTCCAACAGCTTCAGCATCTGCGACAAGAGGTAGATGCCCACCCCCTGCTGGAGTTCGAATAGTAGGTGAGTTCTCGATAGAAACTCTTGGCTTATCTTCACCAAATCCACCGTAGATATTGTGAAGCATAACTAAGTTGTCCTTTGCTACGCCTGTAAGGTTGTTTGAGATCTCTTTGGGTGTTTCTAAGTTTCTACCAAGTCCAGCTTTGGTTCTGGTTCTATCAGCAACTATCATTATGCCCTGTGGCTCTTGCGCTGTAAGAGTGAATGAATCTTCACCATCTTCTTTTATTCGCTCACCGTTCTGTGTTTTCTTTAATCTATTTGGAGTAAGGACAGGCTGAATGATTAAAGGATTGTTGTTACCAGCATTTGAGGCTGGGATTGTTCTAACCTCATCTTGCATATGATATTGTTTCTTTACGTTTGGCTCTTTAGGGTTGGTTGAGGATATTGCCTTGACTTCATCTGATGCTATGACGGTTCTCTGAGCGTGATTGTCTACTCCTTTGAAGTAGTTTCCATCGATAGCGTGTGCGACTTCTCCCCATTCTTCAAGTTGTCCAATAGCCGTTTCACCGATGTCGATGAAAGGAAATACTGCTCTGGAACTTCCTTTTCCAAGATGTCCGACAATGAAGATCCTTTCACGGTTTTGGGGAACACCGAACCACTTAGTATTGAGAACTTGCCATTCGCATCTGTATCCGATATGCCCCAATTCTTCCAAGATAATTCTAAAGGTATGTCCCTTATCGTGGTTGAGGAGTCCTTTGACATTTTCCAGAAGGAGTAACTGGGGTCGATGATGTTCTGCAATTCTGACAATTTCCCGAAATAGAGTTCCACGTATGTCGTCAAATCCTTCCCTTCTACCAGCGACACTAAATGCTTGGCAAGGAAATCCACCACAGAGAAGATCGTGCTGTGGAACTTCTTCAGGAGATACGGTTCTGATATCTCTTGTATCGACTGTGGTTTCTGGGAATCTTGCTCTGTAGACGGAAGAGGCATACTTGTCCCACTCGTTTGCCCAGACACATTTGAAGGAACTGCTTGCTTGAGTGAGTCCGTAATGAAATCCTCCAATTCCTCCGAAGAGGTCAATGAACCTGACTTCTTTGATTTGCATTGATCATCACTCACTGGTTCCACCACAAAGACTTGGTTCGTTCCGTGGGAACTGCCCTCTCTGATCGCTGGTGCAACATCCTTCAGGGTTTGATTCCGATTTTCCATCCCATCCCCAGCTTTGTGCTGGAAGTTGCTGGGTGCTATTATCATCGGAACGTGTCCTCCTCCTGTACCCATAGCTTCTTTTAATGTTGGGACTAATCCCTCTCTTGATTTTACTCCTCCCTTCTCTTCTTGGGAACTTTGGTTCCATATGACGGTAGGTTCTTTTTTTGGGTTTTGGGGTGTGGAACACATTATATCACACATAGGAATAGATTATAGATTATAAATATTTGGAGATTATGATACACAGACCATAGGTATGCTTCTGTGCATTAAATATTTCTTATTAATTTCATCATTATGATATATTTTGTGTGTATAACACATTACAGGCATTGTTGCCTCTACATCTGCTGGTGTTTCTGGACAGTGCCTACAAACATTAGTTGTGATTGCCACATAACCACACATTGGGCAAACACATTTTCCACTGCTACTCCAGTGTTCTTGAGGAATGCCTGGAGCGCATAGATTTCTTGGCATAGAACTATCATATTTAAATTGGTTTTTAATTGTTTTTTCTCTAGTCCAACCCTCTTTAAGAACCCACTCTTCTAACTTCTTTCTTTCTTTCTGAGAAAGTCTTACTGAGCCACCGTGATAGTGTTTTGGAAGATCACTTACAGACATCAATCAATTCCTCTATTGCCTTGATTATATCTTTGTACTTATGACCACCTGATATGGAACCAATTGGCTTGGCATCTTTATAGACACAAAACATTGGCAGTTTACCATCATTATTTGGAAAATCTCCAATTATTTTGGTTGCAACCGTGTCTACTCCAAGATTGTAGTGGAAATAATGCCAATCCATCTTTTCTGCCATTATTCTCTCCCAAGCTGGTTGCATCATCATACAGATTCCGCATCCAGGTCGAGATATGAATATAACATCAATGTCCATTAGATGTTCCTCCAGATTTTTATCTGGTTCTTAGGACTCCAGATTCCAAAGTCAACATACGTCATATCAGGATCTCTCTCAAGTTTGTATGGCACACAACAGGGAATTGCAAGAACATCCCTATGTGGGGCATTGATATGGTCGAGCGTATTCTTTAAGGTTGCGTGTGAGTGAACACAGACAATAATTGTTCTTGAGTTGAACTTCAAATCCAACTCCTCTATCCTAGACTTGTAACAAGTCAATCTTTCAATTCCCCAATCTGTCTTGGCCAGATTAGGATCAACTGAAATGCAGTTCCACCTTGTTCTCAGAGCAAATAACGCTGCGGTTCGTGGTTGCCTACCATCTCCAACCGAAATCAGATTGATATCTTTGTAACCAAACTTTGTCATATCCCGTCCAAGGAGATATTTGGTTACTCCCCAGAATGCACCTTGAGATTCAGTGACTTCTTTTCCATCTGGGAATATCTTTCGAGAGGTTAGATCTGCTAGGCATTGGAGTCCCATAAACTCGTTAATGTACCTGAACAGAGCTGGGTTATAGTTGGTGTGAATAATTAACATATCACTTGCCAAGTTGATAATCCTCCCAAGATTCTGTTGTTTCATTTAGTGTTTTCTTTGCACCATAATTGTATTTAGTCTGACCTAAAAATGTAAAGTACCAGAAATCCAATGTACCATTCGAGATGCTTGTTGTCTTTTTGACAAGCACATTCATAGAGAAAGCGTCTGTTCTATACACAATAGTATCTGTAACTACATAAACTGAGTTTAATGGTGGCATATTATGGAAACGAATGTAGAGGAATGTGCTGACTGTAAGAATAATTACAAGACCAGCCAACACTAAATATTTTGAGTCATCTTTGTGCTCATCATCATATACATTTAAAATACTCAAAGAATACCCCTCAGATTTTTGTGCTTCTTTATGTATTCTACTTCCTTCTCTGTGTACTCTGCATTGAAGTTAGTAATTGCTGATTTCAGAGCATCTTTTGCACTGTAGTGCATTGGTTTGTCTATTGTTGGGTGAGACTGGCTATAGTTTTGTCCAATGAAAACAACCTGTAAAATATAATAAAAGAACTTAGCAGATATATAAGCACCTAAGTCTCTCTCATTTTCTGGGTTCTTTTTATATTCTTCCTCATAATATTGCTCACCTTTTGAAATCAGCATTATGAACCTTTCTTCTTCCATTTCACTTGGTTCAAACTCAAAACACCAATTTCCTTTCTCATTAAACCAGGCATTCATTCTTTTCTCACCATATGTTTATTGTGAATTGGAATGTCACAAATGTATTCAAATTTATATGGGCAAACAGGTGTTTCATTATTATGAACCTGTTTTATGACTTCTGGGTTCTCACAGAAAACCTGTATCGGAATGCCATTCTCATCTGTCTCTTCTTCATAGAATGGGCATCGACCAAGCCTGAATGTAGCGTTTGATTTTCCACTTTTACCCATCAAATCACCATTTGGCTATGTTTATACCAAACTTCTTTTTCTTTAGTGGGTCAACTTTCTTTATGTTTTGGAACGCTTCAAACTCCTTCATAGTCATCATTTTATGACCACAATATACACAGAAAGTTGCTGTATCTGGTATTTGTTTTCCACATTGTGTGCAATACATTTATTTTCTCTCCTCTGGCTGACCACAGTAGTCACAGGAATCTTCGTTTCCTTTGTCATAGTGACAATAATGATCTGGTGATTTTGGACACCACCAACCGAAATCGTGACCACAAATGGCACATCTAACTATACCAACATCATCGTGAAACATATTCACTTCTAGTAGAGTATGTTTACAACTGTTTTTTATAGTCCATAATCTTCTTTGAAATCTATCTATTGTGATCGTTAAACTTGATATCTGTGCTCTAAGATAATCTTCGTCTTTTGTTAATTCTCTCTCCCTTTTCCAATCATCTTGCATTTACATCTCTCCTTTTCTCCTGAGATAGAGGCAGTAAGCATTGTAGACTGCCCCAGGTGACATCTTTGGGTGCATTTTGGTAAGAGTTGGCATTACCTTGGCTTTGTCATTGTAGGAGTCGAGTTTCATATTGTCTAGGTTGATCCAGACTTTGAATGTCTCTTGTGGGAAAGCGAAGTCAAGCTGCTCTCTAATCTTTGGACCAGCAGTGTTGACTAATGTCTCTGGGTAGTCCTCAAGCAACTCCTGACGTGCGGTGTCCATCAGGTCATTGAAGGATTGGGTTGTCCTGATTCCCTCAAGTGCCTTGCGTACAGCCTTCTTGATCTCTGGGAGTTTGATCTGTCCTCCAGCCATTATGTAGGCTAGGTTCCTGCACTCCTCACATTTGATTTTTCCAAAGGCTTGGTCTTGTATGGATGAAACCCAAGACTTTGCAACCATTCCCTCTGAACCGTTGTCGATTCCGTACTTCTCGGCTGAACGCCTTACCATCCACTCAAGTTTGTCCTGAGTAAGGATCCCCTCCCACTCAAGGATGGGCATCTCGATTTGGTAGGTGTTGAAGAGTTTCTTCTTCTCAGCATAGGATAGGAACTTATGTGTTTTTCTGTCAACTATGTCAAGTCCCTTTTGTGCGATTGGAATTGTATAGTGGACGTACTCACATGGATTCTCGTATCCGTAGAGCTCGGAGAAAACAGTGTAATCGTCCTTGGCTAGTACCCTAATACATTGCATTTGCATAGTTTTTTCAGCAAGTTTAAGGAACTCGATTCCATTGAAGGCTGTCCCTGTAGCATCTGGAGTTCCCCTAGTCTTTGTGAAGTACTGATTGATTGATGGCTCGAACCAAGTCCCAAGGTTAGTTCCATCTACCTTCTCCTCACACCAGACATACTGCTCCTGCATCTCAAAATCATCTGCGTAGGGAATTTTAGGATAAGCCCTGAGTACCTTTGCCTTTCCGTCTAGAAAGTAGAAGAGTGAACCAAACATCAAGTCTCGTCCTGGTCCGTAGGGAAGGTAAGAATATCCACGGTATGTGTGTCCGTTGACCTTAGTATTGAAGTATTTGAAGAGGTCAGGCAATCGTCCTGTGTTCTCACAGATTATAGCAAGCATCTTTGTCTTGCTTCTAATCCCCTGGAATGACTCCTCAATTGCCTTGAATTTGGATGCAACATCCTCTACGGGTTTCATTACTGTTCAGATAAGAAAGCGTGTTTGTGTTTATAAATATTGTGAATTAGTCGTATATCTCAATGGTTGCACTAGACCAATCAAAATCAACTAAGTGTATCAGTTTGTTATAAATATAAAAATCACCCATATCAGGATAAATTGTATAAGCAAAGTGGGCTGAACCAGACCAAACCTCAACTATAAATGTGCTTAGATATCTGCCACCACCGTCATATCGACCACCGTAAATTAGATTTACATATCTTGTGTTTTCGTATGGACCATTGTTACCCATACTAAAAACATCTGTGCTTTGCCCCACCATTAAATTGACTGTCTTATATGTTGGCTGTTCGGTGGCATTCACTGGTTGAACAGTGAATATTTGCTTTTGGAATATCAATACAACAACAGTGGCAGATAGTGCCATAATTATAAGGACAGAGATTGCAATGTATTTGTTCATAATAATCACTCCATTTTAGAACCAGTTCTGGTGCTGATTAGATCGGCTGCACATAGGATTCCCTCAAGATATGTCTCTGGGAAAACTGAGGTCTTAGACCAGCCACCCATATGGCACAGTATAGCATTGCAGACTTCTTTTGGCAGAGCCTTGCCAGTTACTATCGGGTAGTTGATTATTGGGAAGAGAGAATGATCTGGACCCCTTGGAGTTACATATCTCCACTCGGTTAGTGGAAACTCTGGGTTTCGTTCATAATCGTCCAGCTTTCCAAAATCGTGAAGGAATGCAGAGGCTATGAGATAATCCTGGTTTACTGGATAGGTCACGCAACTTGAGATGTCGAGTGCCATCTTCATTACTTCTGCTGTGTGTCGAATAAGACCACATTCCTGATTACCGTGGTGTCCTATTGATGCTGGCCATTTTCTGAACCTATCTTGATAATATGAAAAAAATAATATGCAACCCTCTTTCAGTTTTTCATCTTCTATTTTACCGAGAAGGTTAAGAATTCTTCTTGTGTACTCTTCGGCTAACTCTTCATACATTTTTATTCCTCTACTATTTCTGCTTCTACTGTGATCTTGTATTTTATTTTTCTATTATACATATCATCTGGAAACATATTATGGAATGAAAAACCAGAGTTTTGATATTCTTGCCATTCTTTCCAGGCTTTACGTTCAGCCTTGGTTTTTAATTGTGTTGGCATATACTCTTTGGGTGGGGATATAGGATAAATTATACCTGTATCTTCTTCACCTGTAACAAGTTTTCCAGTTCCTTCAAACACTTTGTTGAACTTAGGTTTCATAGTAGATGGATGTGCGTTTTGCGTTTATAAATATTTGGAAATTAAGATTTTAGAAATTTTATCCGTGACTCCAGCAGTATTGTTTTTTTAATTGATCTGCTAGTTCTTCATCATATTTGTTTGGGCTTTTGTGCATATTTATTTCTCGATAAAAAGAATGAACGTGTACTTCTTTCTTGTGAATGGGGCAGTAGATTCTGTTGATCTCTGACTCCTTCATCATCACGCCTTGAATTATACAACCACAGTCTGTGATCCATTGACTCACAGGTGGATCAAATGAATTTCTTGGCATAACATCAACACTGAATTAGAATTTTTTCTATTTTATTTGGAAAGAAAGATTTGTTGAATGGTTCGTACTCTTTTCCTTTTGGATCATAAAGTGTAACTACACCATTACCATTTACAGTAACAGACTTACACATAATTTCCTTTGGAAGAATTGACTTCTTCAGGGTAACAGTAACCTTCAATTTGAACCAATAAGATAGTGTAACTATCTTTTATAAATATTTGGACTATTCTGCATTTGTTTCTTGGGCTACCAAGAGATTATTCGCCCTGCATCTAGCCATATAGATATCATTCAATATCTTACAGCTTGGGCATTCTATTTCTTCTGGAACTTCGTTCCTGTACAACTTAAAACTGCCTGAAGGGATCTCCTTCTTGCAGAAACTACACACCATCGTGTCTGTCAACAATGTTCTGTTGGATTACCTTTGCGATTCTTGCGATAGTATGACAGTATGCGCTAGAAGATAAATATTATCATAATGAGTCGAGTTAAATTCTATCATCGTGTGGTCCTACACTCATAGTCCATAACCACTTCCACTCTTTACATCTTGGATTATGATCGTGATAGAGTCCCTGGCATTCTGAACAAAGTGACCACATATCACATCCTGCAAAGTCGCACTTGTCGTTTGCGTGTAGTATGACAAACTCGTCATATGCTTCCTTTACCTTCTCTCTGAAGGATTCAATCTTTTTCAAAGTCGCTTCGGATAAAACGGTTGACACAAGATCAGCCTCAACCTAAACATAGGAAGTCAGTTAAAATACTTTTTGTCAAGACATACTCCTCATATCTGATTTTGCCTTGGCTTCATAAATGCACTTGCTGATATACTGTGAAAGGGAATATCCTTCTTCTCTGGCTTGTGCCTTCAGCCAGATCATAAGATTTGCATCAATGTAGGTTTGCGCTTTTAATTTGCTCATTTTTTAGCATACCTTATATTTTTATGATGATTGGGAACCCATCTTGTTCTGCTAAAAGAAATTCTATCACCAGATTGAGATATAAATGAAATGTGTGCTGTCTGTTTGTGCATACCAATTCTTTTTCTATTCATTTTTCTTTACAGCACTCTCTTCTTTTTTAACTGGGGTTCTTACCTGATCTTCACAAGAATGACAGAAATTACACACACCACTTGGTTCCTTGTGAACACAATAATTATTTGGATTATAAAAATCTTTACAGTAATAAATCCAAACCATTTATTTTATACCCTTCTTCAGATTTTCATTTTCAATGGCCAATCTTTCATTTGCATTTTCAAGTTTTTCTGCTTCAATTGCCATCTCTTCAAGCCAATCTCGTTTTCTATTATTTAGACGGTAAAGACGTTTCTCGTATCTTATTCTGGCACTGAGTTTAGCTGGCATTAATTTCACTTTTTTCCAGCCATTTTTTACAATATTTCAATCCTTGAGGTCTAAATTCCATATTACCACCTCTAAGTGAAATGAAATCGTGCAGTTCTAATTCTCTAACTAGTTCTAGATTAAAAATATGTGCTCTTAAAAGCACACCGTCTATGTGTAGCATACTATAAAGTATGAATTCGTGATCAGAGGTAATCCAAGGATGAAAAATGTGTTTAACATCAATCATTTTGAATCATCCTATTTGGCTGTGTTTCTCTAGGTCTGGTAATCTCAGTTGTACACCAAAGAAATGGGCGATTTTAGAACACAGGTTATTGTATAGGTACTCTAGACGATGTGTCACCCTCCCTCTCCTGATTGGAGTCTTTCTGTGACTTGTGCTCTCAATCCTTTTGAGTAGTATAGGCTTTCCCACTGTCCCACGCATACCCGAAACACAATCCGAATAGGATATGTGATTAAAACTTATAAATATTTGGAAATTAGGGAATGGCTTTCCATTCAATATGATTGCATTCCTTGCAGCGATAGATTGAACAGTAGAAAGATTTTGTTTTAGATATTTTGCCACCACCACTAACGAGAGGAGTTGGCTTGCCCTTAACGTATGTAGTGATTATTATCGGACTTGAAGATTGACCTATGTATTCCATCTCTGGGTGATTTTTGCATATTGGACAGGCACAACTTTCAGTTACCGACATATTCCTTCAATAAACTGAATACATTTCTGGATTTATAAATATTTTTAGAATATAAACAGACATTATAAGAATTTTAATATGTTTTAATCGGGAATGAGAATTGGGTGGGTGCTACCCACCACCAGAAGAGGTCCAGACCACGACTGTCCTACATCTACCGTCAACGTTAGCCAGGACGGTACGCTATCCCTTTCATTGGAGTAGGGCAACTCCATCCTTCGTCACGTGGTAGTTGAAGGCAATTTAAGAAGTGATTATGAATTTATAAATATTTGGAGTTTAGTGGATAATGAATGACACTGAATATCCACGTTTATAACATTCATCTAAAACAAGTATGCCAAAGGCACGACACATCTGCTCTCGAACCATACGATGCTCTGGACCATTTCCACTGAACGCATCCTGATCTATTCCATCTTCTTCAAAAGTACAAAAACCATCTTCAGTTGGAATCTCCTTATATCGAGCGATAAGTTCAGATAGTTTACAACTACATGGTAGATCTTCTTTTAAACCATATTCTACACATTTGGCATAAAGTGCTTCTTGACTGATGGACTTTGCAATTTCTTGAAGCTGTGCTCTAGAAATTTCCTGTGAATGTGTGAAAATGTAACCAGGCTCAATTAGAAAGCTAGTACCCATTCATATCACAAAACTATCACAGTTTATGTTTATAAATATTATGATTTCTTCCTGAAAACACAGTTATGCCTAATTGATGACTTGCATTTCCTGCAATTCTTTCTAAGATTTGATCTTGGTGGACACATATTTGTTCAATATATATTGTATGTATGAACTTATAAATATTCGGATTGAATTTATTTTCTATATCTTATTATTGTAAAGGAATATCTATTGTCTTTGACTGAATATTTATCTCCTGTTTTTAAAATACCATTTTTATACATATAATCAACCGATTGGTTATAATAACCCTGTAATTCCTTTTTTGGGATATCTATGATATTAGTGGAATCTGGATATCCAAATTGGGAAAGACGAACATTGAAATTAGTCTTTTTCATCTTTACAACTCCTTGGCTCTCTTGAGAAGATATTCTCTGGTGTTCTTCTCAGGATCCTCAATGACTTCTTCTGCTAGAGTTTTGAGGACTCTTCCGACTTCTGGTCCTCTGAAGCCAAGTTCCATTATATCACCGCCACGGATTTTGAGTGAATGCACACCTGTTGGTTCCTTCTTGGCTCGAACTTCTTTGAGTGCTTCATTGAACTCTTTACCAAATACTCTTGTTCTAGGAGTTCCTGAACCCTTAATATCAGCTATGTTGAAGGCAACCAGATCGTCAACAAGTTCTTTGTTACCAAGTCTGTTGATGTATCGTCTGACATCTTTTGGTTTTATCTTCTTTGAATAGGAGAAGAAATCCATATGGTGTCCTACCATCTCCTTGAGGTATTCCTTCTCAGGTGTCGAGAGTTTGAGGTTATTTGCTATTTCCTCTGCACGTTTCTCTCCGAGCTCTGCGTGTTCTTGGCTTGGCTTCTCAATATCGTGTATGAGTCCAACAAGTCTGAGGATTGGACGTTCCTTTGGAAGTGCTTCCATTGTTTTAATGCTGTGAGTGAGCACATCGTATTTGTGGTATTTCTTTTCCTGTGGCATACCGTCAAGTCTGGTGAGTCCTGGGATTACTGTTTCCATAAGCCCAGTGTCAACCATCATTCTGACTGATTTTCCAGCTCCGTCTGTTTCAAGTGATTTGAGTAGTTCGTCACGAACTCTCTCTGCTGGAATTTTGGTAAGCAGTTTGTTTTCATCTTTGATTGCCTGAACTGTCCTTGGATCAGGCTTTGCTCCAAATCGACCAGCGAATCTCACAAAGCGCATCATACGGAGTGGATCTTCTCTGAAGCGTTTGTGTGGATCACCTACAGCACGAAGGACGTTATTCTGGATATCCTTCTGGCCACCGAATGGGTCAATGAATTTATCGTGAATTGGATCGTAGGCTATGGCGTTTATTGTAAAGTCTCTTCTTGAGAGGTCTTTCACGACATCTGTTTCCCATTTAACTGAGCCTGGGTGTCGAGAATCTTCATACTTGCCTTCTGAGCGATATGTGGTTATCTCTATTGGAGAACCATTGAAGAGGACTGTAATTGTTCCAAACTCTTCTCCAGTGGGAATTGCTTTATATCCCTTGCTCTGAAAAAGTTTAGTTACCTCTGATGGGGTAGCATTTGTGGTTATGTCTACATCGTGAATGGGATTGCCCATTATGAAATCTCTGGTAGCCCCACCGACAACATAACCTTCATATCCAGCATCGTGGAGAATCTGTATTACATCTCTTCCTATGAGCATTTCGGCTGGTAGACGGGAGGTGAAGTATTTTGGTATGGTGGCGAGAGGTCGCCTTGTCTCAGTGCCTCTAACGTAGGAATGTACTCGAATACGGTTTCCATTTGGAGTTGTCCTAACGTGGGATGAGACACGGTGCTTCAGCACATCTACCAGCCTTGGGGTAAATAGGCTGTTTAAGTTTAAAAGACTTGTGAGTACTTGGGGGAATAACTTATCTTATTAAAGTACTCTGTTGTGATCGCTCGAATTAAATCTTCTTTATCTTTAATAGATATTTTATGATATATTATTGGCATTACACTGCCACAACACTCTGACCAACCATCTCTTATTCCATACTCTAATCTGAGATATTGTATTCTACCACATTTTGGACAACGTACAACTGTATCAAGATCATATTTTAATATATAATCAAAATGTTCAATATCACTTAGAGTGAGTGGTTTGTTTTCCAAATCTTCTTTCCATCTCCTCAAACATATCGTGTTTTCCGTGCTTGTATCCGTGGATCATTGCCATTCTATAGTGCCAGCCAATCTTTTCAACAAGTTCTGGAGATATATTATCGTGTTCTAAGATTCCTTTAATATATGACCAGTGATCGGCTGTTCTCTTTTTAAAATCTGGATCATCTAGCAAAGTGCATTCCAGGCATTGGGCATATCTGGTCCAGTGAGGATTGTGAAGAGGGAATACCCTGTGTAAACAGGACCATCTTCCTCAACATATGTATCATATGACTTTACAAGAAGTTTGTAGTCATATGTTTCGAAGTCAAAGCTGTGACCCACCTCATCATCTGCATTGATTCTTGTTGCCATTTCGTAGAACTGCTTTCGAAGTGCAGCGTGTTTGCAGTCAATATAGAACGTCTTTGGTTCATCAAAGAAGTGGAGCACATTCTTCACTGTGTTTGCAATAAGCCCAATTGAGTCCTCTAGCTCATAGAAGTGATCTCCGTGCTTGAATACCTTATATGCCTTGAACTGCTTCTCTGCTAGGATGAACTTCTGTACAGAGTTCTGTGCCTCTGCCCTGACATCAACTAGGTGTGGCTGGGAATAAAGGCTCTTCTCTAGGCTTGTGATGATTGGGTGCATTGCGTGTGCATAGATGTTGTGCTTTCCAAGGAGATATGCCATATACCTTGGGTTAGTGTTCTCGGTAAACAGGATCTTGGATACATCCCATGTCTTTTCAATCTCGTCCATCGACAAGGTTTATCGGACAAGAATAGGTGTGTTGGTTTATAAATATTTAGGCTACTTTGATTTGGAAAGCTGTTTCTTGTAATATTCCCAGAAGTCATAACGGACAAAATTGAATAGGAAAAGGATTGTTGATGATATGATTGCTGGAAGGAATAATAATTGACCTGTTAGCACACCAAGACCGAATGTTATCAGACCGACAGTGATAAGCCAGAAAAAGACTTCAACAATTATTATTGTAACTATTGCAACAGATCTTGGATACTTACTCAATGGATTATCGTCTGACATTTTTACACCACAATGTTTATGTTGGTTCCTTTCTGTTCAAGTTGCTTGACTTCAGCATTTTTTATGTGAACAACAACATAATCATTTTTGCCTTCGATTGTGAACCAAGTCTGCCCATCTTTCACGGTAAGTTTTGATACGTTCATTTCAATTCCTCTAAGTCCATACCTACCTTGGCTTTCCATATTAAGGTATCCTGTCTGCCAGTCTCTTTTAATGAATATCCTTTGATGAACCGTGAATCAGAGTTCAAATTCATACTGATTCTTCTGACTGGGATAGTTTTGTGATATTTTGTGTGAATGATTGTGCTTAGTTTTCTAGATGTTAATCCCATTGGATTTAAACCTAGTATTTTATAACACAAATCATATAGTTCCGTATCGGTCAGGTTGCCTTTTCCGAGCTTGCCATATCCACAGTGTGTCAAATCTCTTGCCACCATACCTGACATCCATAAACAGTTTCATCTGTATCAAGAACGATTTTTGGTGTAGATGCTAATGCAAGTCTCTTTCCAATCTTCTCAATCATTGCTGGCATCTTATCTTCAGGAGGTGGAGAAATCCCGAACTTGGCTGCAAGACCGATAACATTTAAACAGTATTTTTCCATTAGGATTTTTGTATTTGTCTCTTTGTAAATTGCCTTGTATGCCTCTATTAGGGGAATATTTCCAACATACTCGCCCTCACCAATATAAGTATCTTTATCAATCCAAACTTTTACACGTGTCATTCTTGTGATTGCGCCTCTGCATTTGGGTGGTTGCAATATACACCCTTAACTTCCTTATCTCCATAATCAGCATCGTGGTAGTTGCATCGTTCATCTCCACGAACCCAACAACTGTTTGGGTTTATTCTCTTGCCTGTTTTTGGACAGATAATTGTGAGTTCGGCAATTAGAAGTTTCATTTTTTATCACTCTGCAAATCTCACGAAATGGTGAATTCCACCCTTACGACAGTAAAGTGTGCCTGGGATCGGTTCCTGAGCATCATTCTGGAACTCTATGACTGCTTTAGGTTTATCATCAACCATTACAGGTGGATATTTTAAACCAAGCTGTTGTTGTCCACCATTTTCTCCGTGCCAATCTGTGGCATCTGCTGCCATTGTTAGATCAAGGACGAAATGATATCCACCAGAGGTTTCAGTTATCATAAACCTTGGATAGGAAGCGGTGAAATCAAAGACATCTTTGCATATATTGAGATCGGTTGTGTCAACATCAACTGTAACGAAGTGAGTTCCCTTTGCCTTGCTCTTGTGAAGTGCTCCAAAGAACCTAGAGTTCTCCATAGTCAGGGATATATTTGAACTTTCGTCACGTGAGAGCATATGTTGGATATTGTCTTTCATAACTAGTGTGATAGCCTGATAGACATTTCTTGGGCTAAGTGTGGCCAGAATGCCCATTGCTTCCTTTGGTATTCTTGGTATGGATTTCTTCTCGGTCTTGACATCATATTGACCATAGTGCTGGAGTATGGCTAAATTATGTATTTTATCGAAGTATCTATCTCTCCAGTTGGCTTCCATTTCACCAACTGAGAGTTCAACACCACCAGAGTGCATTGTGGCACGAATGATATCACGCTCGACTACAAGATCGCTAAGTTTGTAACCGAGTAGTTCCTTGACCTTCTTTGAACGGACACAGAGCATAGTAAGATGTACTGTGGGTGGTTCTGTGGATAGGTTTGGGAGTCGTGATATGAATTCTTTTACATCTGATTCAATATATTCTTCAGGCATTTAGTTTTCCCTCATCTGCTGTCTCTGGCTGAAACGGACATCAGCATCATAATGTAGTAGTATCAACAGATTTTGAACATTATTGTCAATTATATCTGTTTTAAAGCTATCATCTATACTTGCACCAGAAATAAGCATAGATATTTCATCATAAAAATCGTCTAAGTCTTTTCCAATTTTATCATCTAAGAGTTTTCTCCACCTTTCCATTCTCTCTTCACTTGTTTCTGGGTTGTGCATTTAATCACCATTCAGTTGTAATAAGAGACTATGTTAGTGTTTATAAACATTGTGATTGGTGCTCTGTCTGGGAATTGAACCCAGCCTATCTGGTTGAGAGCCAGATGTCCTTCCGACAGACTCACAGAGCTTGAATGGCGGTCAGGACGGGATTCGAACCCGTAACGCCTGGTTGACAGCCAAGCAGTTTACCATTAGCCTACCAGACCACTGCATCTAAGGAGATGTGTATGTGTTTATAAATTTTGTGATTTGTGATGAGCAGTCATTTCTTTATAGAGTCTCATATCATCTGTTTTTACTCTATGTTTGCAGGACGCACCAAAGAAACATACACCATCACTCTCATTCATACATAATTTTCCACCATCTGTTTTTCTGCACTCAAAGACCATCATATGCTTTCATACGCTTCAGGTATTGGGGTGCATATAAAACTTGTGAAAATGGTGGCGAGTAAGGGATTCGAACCCTTGTTGGAACTCTACAGTGCCAGGTTTCTCCCGAAGCGGTCTTGAGCCTCACCTTTAGCCGACCCTCATCGTCCTAAGCCTGGTGCCTTCGACCACTCAGCAAACTCGCCTCATTTTGGTGGACGCAGACGGGAGTTGAACCCGTAATATCGCTTTGCAAGAGCGACAGTTTACCATTAGCTTACTGGCCCAATGGCGCACTCATATCAGAGTTGCACTGATCCACGAAGGTTCACAGCCTCCTATGCTTCTGCTACATCAATGGTGCAGAGGATATTATTCTTTTATCTTATTTATAAATAGTTTGGTCGGAATGGTGGGACTCGAACCCAACTCCAGAGGTTCTACGGACCCCGATGCTAAACCCTTACACCACATCCCGATGGAGAGGACGGAGAGGTTTGCACTCTCGGTTTTACCCTTTTGCAGAGGGTTGCCTTTGACTACTCAGCCACATCCTCAATTGGCGCAGAGGGAAGGATTCGGACCTTCACGATCTGCCTCAACAGGGCAGTGTTCTGCCATTAGACTACCTCTGCTCCAAGGTAGAGATAGTGTATTCGTTTATAAATTTTATGACTCAGATACACCTTTTTCAACGTCTTTTTTTAATTGCTCAAGTTCAAAATTCATAATCTGTTTAGTAGTTGGTTGTAGTCTGTTGAGGCTTGCACTTAGACAACTGCCAAGGACAGATATTATATCTGCTGCCTCTAATTCAGTCATTTCTTTTATATCAAAACCAGCATCAAAATCCAGACCATTTCTGCAAACACAAAGTCTAATTCTGTTAAACTTCTCGTGTACATCTTTTGGATCCTTTGGTTTTATGATTATGCCAGAGCAGACATATTCATTTCCTATGCCATCCATACTTCCGCTTTCAGCAATGAAAAATATGTCACATTCCTTGCATTTTTCACATATCATCTGTTTTGGATACTCTTCTTTGGGCATATTATCATACAAATGAAGATCAGAGAAAAATTATAAATATTTAGAATGGCGCAGAGGAGGGGAGTTGAACCCCCACGGTACAGGACCACTAGTTTTCAAGACTAGCGCATTGCCATTCTGCCACCTCTGCACTTGGCGCAAAGGGAAGGACTTGAACCCTCAAACCCACCTTCGCAGGGTGGCGTTTTATCCATTAGACTACCTTTGCACTGGTGTCCTAAGAGAGAATTGCACTCCCCCCTCAACCTCTTCAGGGTCGGATGCTCCTGCTACACCATTAGGACTTTGGTGTCCATAGAACGAGTTGCACGTTCTCCCAATCTGTGTAAGAGACTGATGCTTCTGTTACACTATACGGACATTGGTGCGACTGCTGGGTATCGAACCCAGATTTTCGCCTTGGCAAGGCAGGGGTCTACCATTAGCCTACAGTCGCTCTGGTGCGTCTGTCGGGGATCGAACCCGAATCTTCAGCTTTCCTCCCCTGTGTTATTTCGACACTTTTCCCATACCGTCTGAGACTATTTGACGGATTTTGAGTCCACTGTTTGGGCAGGGATGGAGGGCTGGAGTGCTACCATTACACTACAGACGCTCTTTGGTGCTCTCTTTGGGATTCGAACCCAAGTTGATGGGTATCTTCGAGATGCCGAAACGCCCCACCAGGTTTTACTCGTCTTAGCGCAATGTTCCTCACGGATACATTCATCTCTTGAAAGCCCACCGTCCTTGACCTAGCTGAACGAAGAGAGCTTTAGGACGGTAATCTAAAGGAAGTGCATAGTGCTGTGCAGTGTGCGGTTTTCCTTTGTGACTACCGTCCTATACGTAAAAAAACAGTATGCGTTTATAAATTTTATGCCGTCTTAGGTTCTAGCTTTTCCTTATCTTTCATCATATCTCTGATTTCTCTGAGATATGAGTTCATTGTACTGACCCTAATTAAGAGCCAGACTGATGCTCCAACAAATATTACAACTGCTGGATATACCCAAGAGGCAAGAAGCCAGAATATAATTGTATCCGAGAACGCCAACGTTTTGTCGCCATACAGATAATATATAGTGTATTTATAAAGATTGTTGAATTTTGGTGGGATCGGGAAGAGTTGAACTTCCCTCTCGTGGTTCCAAGCCACGAAGCCTACCGATAGCCCACGATCCCATTTATGGGTAGCTTCAATTTTTGTTCCGCTACCACCTTTACTGCACTACACTTTACAGCACTTAACTTTACTATACTTCACTCATCTACTTTAACCCAGCTTCAAAGTGCTGAGTATATTAGATTCTAAGCTAGGATTTATAAATATTGTTATTGAAAATCTCTTAGATGTGGATGATCATCTTTTTTATCCAATTTTTTAATCACAGCTTCAATATTTTTGCCGTTTGGCATTGCTAGATCTCCATCACCTAAAACAATTAGATGATCACCACCACCAAGGGCATTCATTATTAGGCTTAATCTTGGTGTTCTAATAAATTTGTGGTATAGAACTACTGGGAAGATATCGGACATCTTCTCAATTTTCTCAGGTATTTGTGGATAAGTGCCATCTTTATAATATTTTTCAAATGAAACATTACCAACTTTGGTTGGAAGCATTTTGATTAGCCAATATTTCTTTGTCTCTTCTTTGACATAAGGAACTAATTGAAAATCAGCCATACCCAGAGTTTCACAACGGACTTGGAAGGCTTTGGCATCAATGCCTTTTATAATATATATGCTATCGTCTGGAAGAACAACATCAATGTGAAGATTTGCACACTGATCCTCAAACTCCTTCAACTTCTTTTCTGACACAGATAGCATATGATCATCTATAACAAATAGAAATATGTGTATTTATAAATATTTGGACAGGATTGGCTACTCTTTACGATTTGGGAATTCATACATATGGATCATATATATCCAGACTAAACCATCCTCAAACAGTGAGAAACCGATTGCAATCATAAGACCAGCGAAGCCTGGGGTGTGTGTGTTATTTTCCCATATATTTAGTCCAGTGAACCATAGACCGAAAGTCATAAAGTCTAGTCCTACTGCAAGGAGCAAGGCTAGATATGTCTGGGAAACCCTGCTAAGTGTTTCTTTATACATCTGTTGTCACTGTAAGAGAAGTAGTGTGTACGTTTATAAATATTTGGTAGAGTCAGAGAGATTCGGACTCTCGTCCCTGGGTTCAAAGCCCAGTGTCCTTGTCCAGGCTAAACGATGACTCTTCATTGGTACTCCCACACAGGTTCGAACTGAGGTTTATGCCTTCAGGGGGCATCGTCCTTGACCACTGAACGATGGGAGTCCTGAGTGCTATGTTAGATATTGAGATTATAAATATTTGGTATTACACCAATCTCCAATCAACTGTCTTATTTTCTGGCTTATTCTGGAAACTAAAGGAGAACATTGGTGTTGTTGTGATTTTATGAATTATCCAGATTGGCTGATAAATGGGATCCCAGCCACCTAGAACATAAAGAGCATCAAGAATAAAGAATCCACTGAACCACATATAGGCATAAACACATAATGCTACTATTGGCAAAATTAGCTGTTTTTTGTCAAAAGTATATATCTTCCGTTTTCCGACCAAGAAATAAACTAAACCCACACCAACAAGGAAATTAAATACAAATCCATACCAGTATGGCTCAGGTAATCCTGATGCTAGATGGGATAGAAGTTCCCAGACTAATCCAGAGGCATATAGACCTGTGATTATGAGTGCCAACGATAACAAGGAACGTCTAGGTTGAGAAACGTGCTGATATTGTTTGCACCCTATGTAGTACGATATCCCGATGAGGACAAAGGTGATGTTGTGCATTAGGTGGAAGGGAAAATCTGCGTACAGCCCAAAGGCAACGAACCTGTAAATCCCATAGGAGAGTGTCAAGGCAAGCGGAATATAGAGAAGAATGAAATTAAGTTTCTTGTAATCGTTGAGCACGGATTAAAAAGACCGTGTGAGTTTATAAAGATTAGATTAAATTGGTGCTCCTAGTCTCAGAGCATACATTATACGGAACACCATATCTATGACGAAATTCAAGACCCTGAAAAGTATGTCTGTGATGTAGCCGATTACCCAAGTGATTATCTGTATATCATTGATGAGGACGTATAGGAAGCCCATACCTGATCTTCTGGTTCTGTCCTCAAGAGAGTCGAACCACCAGATTAATATGAATATTGGAACTATGCCAATCCAAACTGCTACATTTAAAGTTACCCATAAGTCACCAAGACCTGTTGAAACACCGTAGACTGATTGTGAGCCACCATTTACTAGTAGTCTCATAAAGTTAAAGATGTAGAGGAAGAGGTTAATCATTGCAACAAACCAATAGAATATGCTACCGAAAATGAAGGTAATCATACTCATAATAGCCTGTATAATTGCAATTATGTTTGTAACACTGTATGTGAAATATGTGGCAAAAGCTGTAATCATTCCCTGAACCGTGGCAACAAAGTCCTTAATTCCGAATACTGAGAATGCCTGGTTGATGATTGCTACAACTGCAAAGAATGATGTTGTTCCAGCAGATAGAAGTGCCTGTAGGAGTGGCTTCATTACGCCTTCAGTCATCATTAACATCAGGGCTGTGAGGAATCCGTTTGACATAGTTGGTTGAACAGTTGGTGTGTAAACAGGTGTGTCGATTCCAACATTTGCACCAACTTTTGCTGGAAGAGTCTGGAAGCCCAATGAGTCATAGTTGATTAACCTCCACTGGTGGCTATCACAATTTGTTGCTCCTCCACCTTTGGCTATCTTTGCAACTTTTGCCCAGACTTTGAAGAGTTGTATGTCGTTTACGCCTATGATGTTGCTGTTCTTGTCGAGTAGATCATCCTTGAAGAGTGAATCATCTGAAAGTCCCTTTATTGGGGACCAGCTAGAGAATGGACCCCAACCACCTTCCTGCATACCATAGTATTCTGCGTTTACACGACCAGCAGCGATTGATGAACCTTCTTCTCCACCAATCCATAAGTCGATGTGTAGTGCAAATTGTGTTGTTGTGTCTGTGTGGCTGATTGCTTCGTAATAGGCATATATCTGGTCAGTTTTGACTAAAACACCTCTGTTATACCAAGAAACATCAAGCAGAACCCAAGCCTGGTTAGGTGAGGTTAGGTGTTCACCAGCATCTCCTTTTGCTACTTCAATGTGAACTTTCCAGCCTTCTATCCAAGCACCTTTAGTCCAGTAATCTACACCATATTCTATATAACCTGTATTGTTGTGTTCAGTTGGGCAATACCAAATATCATCACCTGGATAGCCATTTGTTGTGTTCTGGAATATGTGTACCAGAATGTTTACGTGCTGGAAATTGCGCCAAGTGACATTTTCTCTAGCATAACTTCCCAGAGTTGAGTTCTTTGCTTCGAGCTCCCAAACTGTGTTGCCAGGTATTACCTGACCGTCACCAGCAGTTTGGGTTTCTGTTAATCCACCATAGTTGTAGATGTTGAAATAATTGAGTTGGTTGAGTTCTATACCATCGTGCTGTCCTGCAATTGTTGTGTTGCAGTACATATAGAGATCTACACCAAGGGCATCCTGAACGTTCTCTGCAACATAGGTTTCCCAATCCATATTGTAGTCGTTTCCTTCAGTTGAGTTTGTTACCTGTACTTTGTTAGCGTAATTAGATGTTACTAAACCAGTGTTGCTAACTCTATTGAAACTTAGAGTTGTGAATGAAACACCATCTGAGAAAATAACGGCCATAAAGTTAAGTGGATATGATGAATTCTGTCTAACGAATGTTCCTAAGAAGTGGTAACTCTGTCCTGAGAATACCCAGTTTCCTGCGTTCATATCAGTTATTGATGATACTAGGTTGTATGGGAATGGAGAGATTGGCTGGAACCTAATTGTTACAGTTTGTGTTCCTACTGGAACATAGTCTAATATACGAACTTCATCTAGCAGACCACTAAAGTGACTACTTGTTGTGACTGATGCGCCTATGTAAACTGGGTTAGCGTTTGTGTTAATTGAACCGATTGTTGGTTGTGTTAGGATTAGAGTACCATTGACATAAAGATAAACATTTGAACCATCATAAGCACCAGCAACATAGCACCAATTTTTATTTGTGACATTTGAAACTGAATCTATATTTACAGCATCAATTGTCATTCTAAGTCCGTGATTGGACAGAAGTTCTAGACCATAACATCCCTGTTTGGTTATGATACCTTGAACTCCTGTGTTGTTTGATTTTATCCAAGCTGATAGGTAGATGTTAGTTGTAATATCTAATGATGGTGAATCTGTAACTGTAACGTTGCCAATTCCATTGAAACTAAGTCCACGTCCATAATATCCAAATCCAGTTCTTTTAACAGTTAGTGCAATTACACCATTATTACCCTTTGTGCTTGAATCTTTTGCCGTTAATCCTACTTCATCATCAAATGACATAGAAAGTTGGGCATCAATTGTTATTATTACTACAACATTTCCACTTGGATCATCCCTTGATACTGCACCATATGGTAGTCCTGTCGAAGATGTTAATATTGTTTCTGTTGTTAGTGAACTCAATGTTAGTGAATCTGTGGTTGTTGTGGTAAGTGTGGTTGATGTTAATTGTGTGGTTGTTTCAGTGTTTGTTGTAACTGGAGTAACATCTGTAGTACAAGCATTTGCACTTGTAGTTGTTTCTGTAATACATGATGTTGTATATGTTATTGTAGTTGTTGTCGTTGTTTTTGTCGTTGTTGTAACAGAGAATGTAACTGAAGTTGTTGCACATGTTGTACTTGTAGGTGTTGTTGTTTCAATGGTTGTTGTTGACCAAGTTTGCCAACCAGTTCCTAATGCTGATTCAACACCACCAGTTGCGCCAAGAACACCATCAGATGATGCGTAATACTGACCAGCGCATCCGTACAAGTATTCCCAAGCTGTTGTTTGGCATCCAGTTCTTGTTAGTGTTGTTAGAAGAACTGTTCTTGAAGAATCTGAATATATTTTAAGTGTTAGAGTTGTACCAGTCCTCTGCATTGTAAGATAATAATAAACATTTGGAGAAATTGAATAGCCTGTTCCACCAGCACCACCAACATCATTTAGACTTAGTGTATATGCTGAACCACCATCAAAACGGAAAACAGCACCTTGGTAGCTTGTTAGTGATTCTAATCCACCTATTATGTTTGAGACACCACACATCATTATGTAGACACTGGCGTATGCTCCAGCATTGTCTAATCTAACAGTATCATAAATTGTATAGTCACCTGTGAACCAGTTTGCACCATAATCTTGGTAGAGGTACATATGGTTCTGTCTGTGGTAGACAATGCTGATCGATGTTGGGCTGTTAATTGTAAGTCTGTTGTTTGGGTCAACTTCAACCATATCATTGTAATTTATTGTATATGCTGAGTAGGATGATGCTGTAGAAGTAGTAACTAAATTAGTATCCAAACTTGTAATTGTGGTTCCTTCAATATCTGTGGATGTAACCAGATAAGTAGTTGTTGTGAGTGTTGTTGGTGTGGTTTCTATTGTGGTTGTTGTTAATGTTGTAGTATATGATGTTGAAGAGTAACAAGTAGTTTCTGTTGTAAATGATACTGTTCCATCAGCAGCTAAGTGGAAGAAAACATGATATGTGTTGACCTGTACTGATGCTGGTGCATTGAAAGTTATATTAAAGAAGCCATTCTTTGGTGAGCCACTACCCACTGTTACATCAGATGCGTCCTCTATCTCGATTGCTGTGAATTCTGAGTCTGGTGGTGAAAGTGTGCTTGGTAGGTTGCTTGATGTTGTTAGAGCATATTTCACATAGCCTGTAAGTCTAACTGGGAAATTTACTGGAACATATGTGCAGTTTCCAACAAAGTTTGAGGTAATTATACGTGTTATTACATTGAAATAATTAGATTGAAGTGTTAAGAAACCAAGTGTTCCACTTCCAGTACTAATAACTTTGACTGAAATGTCATTACCCATAGCCTGTGGATAAAGCCACTCAAATCTTATTGCAAGTGTTAAAGTTCCTGTATCTCCATTTTTACCCCAAGAGCACTGTGGGCCATTTAATGTTATGAGTGTGGTTCCTGTGAAGATTGTGAATGTTGGTGCTGTGTTTAAGTTGGTTCCTCTGATTTCAAATTGTGTTGAGCCAGATAACACACCACGTAGATAGATATCCGTAACCGAGTTTATTCCTGTTGGATCATGAACTGTTACAATAAAGTTGTAATATCTTTTTGTTGCATAGCAGTTTGATGTATCATCCATATTTGAAATTGATGCAGTTGCTGTGAATCCTTGGCTTGTAAAAGATGCTACAATTGTGTGTGCTTCATTAACATTTGTAAATAGATAAGATGATACTACACCAACTGATACACCGTCAACAACAACATCTGATATTGAGTAGCCTGGACTTGCTGTAATTGTAAATCCTTGGTTAGCACCAGGTGTCACTGGAATCGAGCCAGATGGACTTATTGTACCGCTACCACTACCAACACTTGCTTCAATATCATAGGTTGTTATAGACTGAATATAGAAGAGAGAAACATCATCCACCCAGACTGGATTGTTGTTATTTCCGTTAAATTCTATTTGTGTAATTATTAAGCCAGGGGTGAAATCTGGAAATGTATAGTGACCCCAAGTTTTTGGTGAATCTGTAACTGAAAATGTTTGCACTTGTGTTGATGCGTCATTATATGTGATTGTAACTGTAATTGTTGCAAAACCAGCATCGTTGCGAAGTAACCAGAAGTTGAGATTGCCCTGAACTGTGTTTACATCAATGTTTAATGGCTGACTATAAAAGTTGGAATATGTGAAACCTGAACGAAGTCCAGTGTGTGCATATTGTGTACTATAGTCAACACCAGCAGACCAAGCTAGATCATTTTCGAAGCCACCATTAATTATTCCCTGTGCAAGTCCACCTGTTAGCATAAAACTATAAACAGTGCTAAGTCCAGCCTGATTGTAATCTAAGGCGTAGAAACCACTGTTGTAGACATCTGCTACTTCATCAAGCTGTAAGAATGTTGGGAAATCACCAGTTGTTGGTAAGTTTCCAATTTGGATAGGTGTCTGATACACACCAGATATTGTTGAGGAATAGTAAAGGTTTCCATTAAATGGATCCTGATAGAGAATTGTTTTCTCAAGTGTTTGTCCATTTATTGAAATTGTTGGCATTGCGCCAAAATCTACACTTACACCCATATCGTCTATGAGTGTTGCTGAACCCCAGCCAGAATCGTATGTGTCTGCATAAACATCAACGTGGTTTGCATTTTTATAACCGAATGTTAAGTAGGATTTTCCACTTGGATCGGTTTCGGCAGCACCAACTGACCAAGCATTTGCCCTGATGTTATATCCGAGTATTTGTGAATTATGCCAACCGTTGTTGTTATCCCATTCCTCAGAATTTAATCTGGTTGTTAATGGATTTTGCCAAATTCCTAGGAATGTGTTGACACCTTCTGCAACTGCTGTCAATTTATCGTGTCCAGCAGCAGTTGTACCAGTAATTGTTGCTAAAACGGTATAAACCGCACCACCTGACCAAACACCATTGTTTAGTGTGTTTCTTGCTGCTGTAATTGTATCTGTTCCAGTTCCAGAACTGTCATAAACATCATAAAGCACAACATCATAATAGTTGCTTGGAGTTACTTCTATTCTACAGACACTAACCGCCTGAATGTTGTTTATACCAGCATTGGATAGGACTTGCTGGTATGGATTATCCCAAGTTATTGTTCCATCAAAGTTTGGAACACCTGTTCTATATTCTATACATCCACTATAATTTATGTTATCAATGTAAACTAAAATTATTTTATTTGTTGTAATATCATATCTAACATCAAATGTGAATGGTGTAGGACCAGCAATTGGAACTAGAATTGTGTAATCACTCCAATTTGGATCACCAATTGGTCTTGTCTGGAATACAAGATCATTAAACTGATTGACCATAAAGTACCAGTTTAAGTTAGCAGCAGTAAATGAATCACGGTTATTTCCGTCTGGTAAAGAATCAGAGTCTTTTATTAGAGTTGTTGCAATGTTTGGGAAATACTTAGCGTAAATTCCTGTTATTGCAACAGAACCATAGTTTACTTTTAGTGGACTAGTTGTTGTGCAAACATAGTCAATTGATGATGTCATACCATTTGTTGTTGGCCATTCACTCCAACGAATACTTGGGTAATTAACAATTCCATCTGTTTTTATAGGTGCTGGTGTTCCCCAACCATTGTTGGTTGGTTTTGTGTTAAGCCAGACACAAAGATTTAGAGATGTTGCAGCACCATACCAGATAACATATAGAGTATTACTAGAATCAACTGCTATAGTTGGTGATAATTGTGCATTGGTTGACATTCCAGCATATGTACTTATACGAACTGGATCACTCCAACCACCACCTGTATTAGCTGAAAACCATACTTGTTCTGCTGTAGTAAATCCAGTTGCTTTTCCATAGAAAACGACATAAATATAATTATTAGAGTCAAATGCAATAGAGCCTGGGGATTGATTGTATAAATCCATCCCAGCATATGTACTTATGACTACAGGTGTTGACCAAGAACCAGTTGAGTACTCGGAATAGTTAATTCCCTCTGCTGATGGGTTTCCAGCCGAAATACCAGTCCAGATGACATGAACATTATTATTACCATCAACTTCAACAGATGCTACATCTTGTGGATTTCCTACCATTCCAGCACCTGTGCTGATGTAAGCTGGTGTTTCCCAAACGCCAGCAGACAGGAATGTGAACCATATTTTATCTATGCCTGTGCCATCGTTTGCGCCATCCCAGACAAGGTAAACAATATTAGTTGAACTAACAGCAATTGATGGTCTATTCTGGTTGTTATATTCCATACCAGCATTTGTGCTTATACGAACAGGTGCTGTCCAAGCACCAGATGTGTATTCCGTGAAATATATTTGTTCGTTAGTTACCAGTGGTTCTGTTGCTAAACCAGCAAATACAACAAAGATATTATCAGAACTATCAACTGCAATGGCTGGTTGCCAATTTGTATAAAGACTCATTCCTGTTTTGGTGCTGAGTTTGTGTATATATATCCAAGTTATTCCACCATCATTACTGCTTGCAGAATAAATTTGTGGGGATCCACCTGTTGTATAAACACTAACAAGTGTATCATTGCTTAATTTCACAATTTTTCTGCCATTAGAATATGCTGTTGCATCATTAGCTGTGACTGTATCGATTGGGGTATCTATGGTTGCAAATACCTTTAAAACAGGAAGAACAACTTGTGCTAACATTAACACAAGAATGAGTGTGGCTAGAAACTTATGAGATAGCAAACCTCACCCGATCCATCTAAGTCTATCTGTTATAACCTTAGAATAAAGCCTTTATCATACGATTAGCATATTTACGTCTAACTTTGTCTCGTTATCATCGTTTCTTTTGGTGGTAATCCACTCTTTCTGTTCTGTAATCCGAATATAAGAGCAGAGTGGAAGTTCTTTGCTTGTACAGTAACCTTCTCTTGTGCATTAGGATATTGGAATTTAACAAAGAATGTAACGGGTTCATCTTCTCTTACATCCTTTTTCTGTTCCTCTCTTTGCTGGTCTTGTAATTGCTTGATTCTGAACATTGCTGGCTGTCCAATTCTGGCTTCAATGCGACTTAGTTGTGGATCTGTTAGTATTGTTGTTAATTTTGGTAGGACGAGTTCTATTGTGTCAACGTCTAACTTCTCAAGGATACTTGTGATTGTTTCGGCATCTAAATCATCAATAACCTTGGGAATTAAATCTACATCTACTTTCTGAACAACATCATTGATAGTATCAAAGTCTAGTTTGTTTTTAGCTATGTTTAGAGTGTCTGCATCTACATCTACTATAAATTTGTTAAGTGTTGGTGTATCAAGATTAATTATTACTTTACTAATAGTATCTGGACTGAGGTTTGGTACTATACGTGAAAGAGGTGTGTCGCTGAGTTTTGGAAGCATTGCATTTATTTCACCAGCAGTCATTGTTGGAACTATCAAAGATAGTGCCTTATCACTAAGTGCTGGCATATTAGCTATAACATTATCAACAGTTGGATTTACTAGAGCTGGCATAGCACGATTAATCTCAATTTGTGTCATACCAGTTGCTTTGAGAACTGCATTTAGACCATCACCAAGCGGTGTGTCTACCATTGCAATTCCAGCATAAGAAATGGCATTTAGGAATGCCTGTGTATTCCCAGCATTTGCAACTATAAATTCTGTTTTTGTTGGACCAATAGTCATTAAAGATTGAGCGTATGTCATAGCATCTTTTTCAGACATTCCTTCGAGCATTGCCTTCTGAGTGAATGCCTGGACTTTATCTAGCTGTTCTACTTGTGCGCCAACATACTTTGAAACTTCAGCATCTGATAATCCTTGCCCAGCTAATTCCTTAGCCATAGTTCCCGTACCAGTTGCTTTTGCAAGTGTATCTGCTGGTGCTTTGATAAGTCCCTGTTCTACAGCAGACTTTGTTGCGGAATCAACAAGTTTCTTAGCCAAATCATCAGAGACACCTTTCTTGATAAGTTCGTCTGTGAGTTTGCTTGCGTCTGCTCCTTCTGAAAGTGCCTGTACTAGACCGCTTTTAGCATCCTGTGACATTGTTCCAATTATCTTTAGTGTAGCATCTCCTTCACCTAGTGGAGGAAGTTGCTGGCCAAGTGTGAATGCTGTCTTTGTTGCAATTTTTGCATTTGCTTCGGCAATTGCTTCCTCTGGAGTTGCCCCATCTGCAACTAGTTTATCAGCAATTGATTGTGTTGCACCTAGTTCTGTTTTTGCTCTTGCAATCCAATCGCTGGCTTCACTTGGTGACATACCTTCCTTGAGCAATTGTAATGTGATTCTCTTTTCATCTATACCATTTTGTAGTCCCTGAATAAACTCTTGTGCCTTACCAGCATTAGTTCCTTCCTCTGGACTGCCACCTGAGAAAAGACTGTCAACAAATCCTTTCTCTCTGTCAACATAGTCAGAAAGATTCTTTATCCAGTTTTTGCCTTCATCTGCTTCTAGACCAAGATTTTTCTCTAATGCCTTGATCTGTTCAGGTGTGTATTTCACACCAGCTTCTAGATCATCTGCAATTTTTAATGCGTCTTTTTCTTCGAATGGACTACTTGTGATAAATTTGTCTACAAATGTCTTTTCTTCGTTGGCTTTGGCTAAGGCTTCGTTAATCCAATCTTCAGAAGCACCTGGACTCAAGCCTTCTTTCAGTAACTGGAGTCTAACGGTTTCTGCATCTGCTCCCTCTTTAAGTTGCTTGTAAAGATCGACAGCTTTGTCACCAGATACTGTCTGCTCTGGATATCCTACACCACTCCAAGGACCACCGACACCAAGTTCCTTATAGAAGGACTTGTTGATTGAATCAACTTCCTTCAGGACATCTTCTGGTGACATATTAGCTACGTCTAGTCCTCTGGAAACCAATTCATCTAGGGTGTCCTTGCCAAAAGCGTCTACAATTGCGCCTGTGAATTTATCTGAAGATACAGCCTTGCCCTTCATTAATTCCTCAAAGGCATCTCCATAGTTACGAACTGCTGGTTCTGCTACACCATCACCCTCAAGCAATCCGTAAAGGTACTGATCTCCTGCAATTTTTGGGTTTTCTTCCGCTAGGAACTTAGCGATATCATTTGGAATCTCCTTTGATGTAAGTCCAAATTGGACTGTCTTGGTAATTGCTGTTCCTTCTGCACTACCACCTAGCTGTCCTACACCAAAGGTTGCACTCTTTGGAGAGTCGAGTGGAGTACGTGCAATTCCAGCAGCCTCATCTGTTGAAATACCACTTTTTACTAAGTTATCAAATGTTGTCTTGGCTACTGAACGTTCTATATTTGCTTGTTTTATAAGCTGTGATGCTTCATCTTTTGTGAATCCTCTGTCGATTAAATCCTTTGTTGCAGCCTTCTCATCTATGCCTTTATTTAGATATTCAACTGTGTCTTGTGTGAATGAACCAGACTCTGTAGCTGTTTCTGCTCTAATTCTTGCACCTGATGCTGATGAGGCTGGTCTTAATAGTGACATACCTGACTCGATACCAGCAGTTGCACCAAGTAGGTTGCCTATATCGTGGGCAGCACTATTGATAATATCCTCTGGCTTTGTACCCTGTTGCATTTCCTTGTAAACTGTCCCTGCCTCATAACCAGCCATTGAACCCCAGAGCAGTGCTTGTGCAGCTTTTGGATTGGCTTGGATGAAACTTGATATTGTGGATATTAGTTTAGGTGTGGCTACTTCAATTCCTTTGTCTGCTAAACTCTTAGCAACACTTCCTGCTAAGTTTGAAGCACCCTGTAGAGTAACACCAACAGGAAGGAAAGCCAGATAACTACCAGCAAATGTAGCTGCCCCACCACCAATGCCAAGCGCAGCTTTCTGACCAGGAGATAAGTCTTGGAAGTACTGTAGATTTTGTGTGTCGATATCTCTAAGGTGCTCTAATGGCTGTTCACCTGGAATTACAGATGCCACGAGTCTATATGGAGCAAGTAGAGCCTTTGTGAAATCACCTACGATTGCACCGTAATATTGTGATTCTTTTCCTAAGAATGAGGTTGGTTCGAAGTGCTCCTTGCCATATTCATAGATCATCTTACCCAGACCTTCCTGCTCGTCAGGAATGTTGAAACCAACACTTTTTAGAGATGCAACCTGAGCATCTGTTAGCTGGTCAACTGGTCTTGTCAGTGAATATGTCTGTTTTCCTGAAGAATCTGTTGAGGAAGTTAAAAGTCCCTGGTATTTGAGACTATCAAGTTGGGCTATCTTATTATATTGTGCTAATTCATCTTTTGAAAGCCCAGTAAATTCACGTTCCTGAGCTCTGGTTTCCGATCCTGAAAGATCTGGATTGACTGGACTGATAACGTATTCTGGTGCATTTGTTATGCTCTGTAAGGCAAATCCAGCACTTGTGTATTGCTGTATTCCACTTTTTGCAGAGGCAACATATGCACTGTAATCCTTATCTGTTTGGGCTTTCTGTGCGTCAAGTTTTTGTAGTTCAGTTTGTGCTTTCTGAACATTGGCTTGATATCCAGAAAATCCACCTGGATATTTTGACCAATCATATTTAGTCTGATTCTTTATGACATCGTTGCTGGTATTAAGGAATGTAACTAGGCTTGTTTTTGTGTTGTTATAGTTCTCGGTGAATTTCTGATAATTTTGTGTTGTTTTGTCTAAATCTGATTGTATTTGGCTTGCATCTGTTTTGTAAAGTGTGGTCTTTAGTCCAGCCTGATATTTAACATCAGTTGCTTGTTTAGCCTGTGCCTTTTCCTCTGCAATGTGCAAATCTACAGGTGGAGCAGGAGTTGCAGGAACTTCTGCTGCTTTTTGTGTTCTTAACTGTTCCACTGGAATTTCTGTAACAGTTTTTGGGGAAGATATGATAGTAGATATTGGTTTATTTGTTAGTTCAGCCTCACGCAGAGCCTCAACATTAATTTCTCCTGCTGGAATTATTGGAGTAGTTTCACCTATTTTTGCCCCTCTAGCTGCCTGTTGTGCCTCTGACATTAACTAACCTCCTCAATGCTTATTACTTTACTACCATCTGGATTGACACTCTTCAGAGCTAGTCTTATATTCTTTGCCATAATGTACTTTGGATCCCCGTTATCAATAATGATTTTAAATCTCCTGTCTTTGATAACCTCTTCATTTTTGTTGGCTATATCAATAACCATATCGTGAATTCTTTGGCTTTTGATACCGTTTGCAATATCTTCAAGTCTGTCTGGTGGGATTGCTCTCACTATTCCACGAATGTCTGGACCATATGAGATTATATCCATAGCCTTTGATATTTCTAAGTTGTCGAGTTCTTGAACAACAACGTCTAGAACTCTCTGGGATACCTTTGTTATCTTTCTAGCAAGCATATCCCCAGTTGGCTCATTTAAAATTTCAACAGAAAGATTGATTTCTCCAGGGGTGAACCCTCTACCAGCTAAGTCACTTCTAACTTCCTCTTCTGTTTCATCAGGTTTGACTACATCCTCAACAACTGGTGGGTGTTCTTCTGTATCTTCGTTAGTTGGATTGCTTTTTTCTGTTGATTTCACTGGCCCACCATAGGCAACTCTAGAGTCCTGTATTGGCTGGTTTGGAATAGGAAGAGGAAAGGTTGTGCCTGTGTGGTTCTTTGTAAGGTTGTCTGGACCGCTTGGTGTGGAAGTAATGCTCATTGACTTAGACTCCTCAATGTAACCGATCTAACAGCATTTGTGTTCTTTCTCTCTGTAAAACTCTTGTCTAGGGCATCTATGAAGGTCTTGGCATCTACATTAAGGTTCTCGGAGTCCTTCCCATCGTAGACTATCATAACATCGTAGCCTGTCCCATCTGGGGCTAGATAGTTATTGATTCCAAGTTTGATTACTTTTGTCTTTGGTGGAGCACCGTGACCTCTAACATACTGTCTGACTGGTCTATTCTCCCTTACGTGTTTGTGAACTACGTGTTTTACAGGAGATTTTCTGTGCTTTGGAGGTGCAGGAAGGGACATCTATACTCCTCTCTAGGAGTAGTGTGGGAGCTGAGAATAAAAAGATTATGATAAATAAAAGGGGATTAAGTTATCTAAGATACATTTGCTTGTACTATTATTTTATAAACACCATCATTAACAAAAGAGGCGTGTAGTAGTATTGGACAGTAGTTGTTTACATCTACAGTTACACCAAGTATCAGAGTATATGTGTTACTTCCACTATCATATGTAGCATCATACCATTGCTTTCCATTATTAAGTGAATATTGGAAAGCAACTACATCTGTTGTGCTATTAACATCTGGATTAGTATTTTTGGTAATCTGTGCGGTTAGTGATGTGACTGATTTTACATATCTTTGACCAGGATATGTGTTTGGATTAGTTAGTGAAACATTCCAGTGGAAAAGCTGATCATCTGTGTATATTGCCTTTGCAACTGTAAAATCTGGTGAAGAAACTACAAGATCAAGATTTGGTCGAGTAGTGACATTTAAGTTTGGAGATGTCCAAGCTGCCGTCAAAAGAGCATTAATACCCATTGTTGAAATAGCAATCGTTGCTATTAAAACTAAACCAATTGTTCCTAACTTACTTACCATTTCATTCTCACCTTGTTCATTGCGTGATATATCAAGGGAGAGTGCGTATTTATAAATATTTGGATTACTGGGTTTTCTTGACCTCTTCCTCATCCTTGATTCTATAGGAGATTAGACCAGATTTCTTAGATGGTGCTGGCTGTTGGATTGCATCCTTCTTACCTTCCAAAAGCTGTTGTTTCTGGAACTCGAAGAACTCCTTCTTCAGTCTCAACTCTTCCTGTTGAGTCTTGAGTTTTTCCATCTCGATATCGGCCATTGTTTTCTTCACGTGGCGATCTGTTGCCATATCAGCGTGTTTGGCATCAAAGTTTGTGAAGAAGTAATAAATTGCTCCTATGAAAACAATTATGAGAATTGAGCCTACTGCTGTGAGTGAACTGTCCAAGACAAGTCAGTAGGAGTATAAGTGTGTTGATTTATAAAACTTATCTATATCACTGCTGTTGGAGTGGAATTATTGTCTCAAAACGCCTCATTGTATTTCGGATTGAGACAGGTGTAACATTGAAAATGTAGCCAACATCATCCTGTGTGATATTGGTGTTCTGATTGCGGTGTAAGTAAAATGATGCTGCTGAGACAACAAATGGATTCTTGCCAATCATTTCCCTTTTGACTGCTTCGAGCTTAGTGAAGTCTATGGACTTAGACATAATGTCACGTATTTCGTCTTGTGGGATTTTCTTCTCTTCTGCATACTTGAGAAGTGCATCCTTCTTAGATGTGATTACCATCTCACACGTGATTTTGCAGGATTGAACCCCAGCTTCCTTGGCATCCTTGACAGCATCGTAGAGGCATCTAATCTGATCGTGTCCATCGACTTTGCTGTATCGAGTATAAACATCTTTGAACTGGAGTGGTGTTTCTGAGTTTGCTGGACACTTAGAGAGCAGATAGATTAGGGCAGCTATGGTAACATGGTATGCTCTTCCACGGAAGTTGGCAAGACCGATCTTCTCACCAATCTCGTGCTTTAGGAACATCTTGTCCGACTCTGAGAAGTCATAGCATATTATATCAACAACATTTGAGATGTTGTCTGTCACGTGCCTAATTCGCTTGCGCTCTCTGCTCTTTTGGCTGTACTTAGGAAGCCTTGCTTTTTGCCTATCTCTGGTTTCTGTAAGCATTCTTTCTCTAGTTGCACGAAGTTCATCGTATCGATCAAGAATTGTCTGTCGCATTCCATCTTCAAGTTCTATGATGCACTTACCATTTATGAAATGGATTTTGATGCCTGGAATCTTGTTTACTGCTGTCCTTCGATGAAGTGTCTTGGACATATATTCTGGATCGTTGCAAACGACCTCATTCATTTTCTTGTTACCACGTACAAACTTTAAGATAATCTCGTCACGTGGTGTAATTCTCGGTGGTACTACTCCTTTTGGCATATTAGTCAAAAGGAAGTACTACAAAATTAGCTTATAAATATTGTGAATTATTGTTTCTTACTAGTGGTCTTTCCGAACTGTGTTTTGAGAGTGTCTTTCCAGTCCTTGTTGTCCTGTTCCTTTTTCTTTTTAATACGCTTGTCGATGAGTGTGGTCCAGTTGTACATTCCATCACGGACATACTTTGGAATCTTGTACTCTTCACGGTATATTTTTGGTGGACCACCATCTATCTCGATTACAGTAGCACCGATGCTTGGTGTGATGTTTGCTGATTTCTTTGCCATAAATGGAGTAGTATATTGCCAGCAACCATTTAGGATTCCCCAGACACCATTATCATCTTGGACGGAATAGAACCTGTGCTGGTGGCCACGAATGATAATATCTGGTCCATCAATTTTGTTTTTAGCAGCGTCCTTCTCAGACTGAAGCATTTCACGAATAATGTAGGAAGATGGATTGACAATTGATACCGAGCCACCGTGTGTAGCCTGGATTTTTACAGTGCCTCTTCCATTGTTGTTGACATCAAACTCGAAGATATCTCCCATATATTGACCACCCATACCTTCGAGAACCCTGCGATCTATGTTTGTCGCTTGACCAAGACCACCGTGATAGCCACTGCCATTCACACCAAAAACTGTGGTCTTGTTTGTAATCATCTTGTCAAATAGTTCAATGACCATTTGGACTTGCTCATCTGTGTCTGTGACAAGTGCGTCTACACCTAAGTTTTTGGCTTGTGAACCGTCAGCTAAGTCACCCATTGTTAAAATATAATCGGGTCCATTGTGTCGCTTACAAAGGTCAAGCCAGCATACGTGAATCCACTTTAAAAATTCGTTATTCCTGTCACGTGGCACGGATGATGGTGATGCTAAACCATAGATTGAGCCAATATGTGTATCGCCAATGGCGATAATTTTTACCAAGAGAACATCCCTTTAGCTGGATAGTATTGGTAATTGGCTTATAAATATTTTCGGATTTTACACGAAAATCCACATTAAATATCCGATAAGTTTGGTTGCTAACCAGAGATAAGGCACATTGTAACGAATTGCTTCTGGGGACCAATCTAATGCTAAGAGTCCTTGAACTAGGAATGCTATGATAAAAATTGTGAGCAGTGCAATGAATGCTGTCACGTGGTTGAACTTCATTTTATTTATCTTATTGTGAATGATTAAAAATATTATAGCTATAATAGTAAGAATTTGGAAGCCACTGATTAGATCATTAAAATTTAACCACCATTGCCAGGTGAAAATATACATATTTCCAATCTTGATTCCATTTGCAAAGTGCCAGATTACTTCATAAAAACAGACTGCACAGAATGAACGAATTGAGACTGCTTCAATTCTAAGAATTACATTATTAAATTTACTGGTGAACCAGAGAAGTAGAACCATAATAGATAAAATGAAAAGTGTCATATTGTGGACTTTTGGAGCTCCAACAAATAGGAAAGAAGTCTGCTCTATTGCCCAAGGATCTTTGGCTAGTACTACTGCCTGTTCAACAATGAATGGTATTAATAGGATTAGAAGAAACCAGCCAATGATTTTGTTGGGATTCACAATATATAAAGAAAGGGGTGCGTTTATAAGTGTTTGTGGCTTTACTGCACTTTACTTAACTGTACTTTACACCACTGTACTCCACTGTACTGCACTATACTATTCTGCTTTGCTTTACTTTACTATACTTGACGTAACTTCACAGAACGATACTACACTCAACTTCACTAAACTTCTCTGCTTTAAGACTTCTTTTTAACTGGCTCGAATTTGGCAACCTCAAACCTACCGTATTTTGGGCGATAAGTTCCGATGCCCTTCTCCTTGCCAGCTATCTCAAGAAGTTCCTTCAATGTTTCACCCTCTATCAAACTTTCGTCTGCTACTCTAAGGATGAAATCGAACTCCCAATCATTCCAAATTGGTCGAGCAATCGGTACTCGGCCACGAGTTGCAGGAATTACTCCAAGACGAACATCCGTCTGGAAATCCTTCCCATTTTTGAACGGGATCTCGATTGGGAGAACTACAACGTTGGTTTTCATCATATCCTTGTAGGTTTTCTTTCCTCTGCCTGGGATAGTTTTGGAACTGCCAACATTGATCAGTGCGCCTTCGATATGATCTGAAGGCTGGTAAATATCTCCTTTTACATTTTTATAGAGGCACTTTTGAACCTCTTCTGCTGGGTCAAAAACAGAACCACGAACCTTCTTTTTTGTGATGCTTAAAGCATCAAGAGGGTATCGGTTGTGCATAAGGGGAACGACTCCCCTTATCTTTACTGCATAGTCTAACAAATTATACACCTATGTAGTGAGTACATAGATTTAGAATTTATAAATATTAGCGAAAATTTGGTGGCTTCAAGTTTTGTTCAGCCACCCTTTACTTAACTTTACTTTACAGGACTTTACTCTACTCGACATTACTTAACAGCACATTACTATACTTGAGCAAGATATGTTTTTCTTTTAACTTGTTTATAAATATTATGATTTAAAAACTAACTAAGATGGGCTTTGCTTGATTGTGGTTACAGAAAAACTGGAACCTATAGCGTTAGGCTACTTTTTCGCCTTTCGCCTATTATACGACTTGACATGAACGACCTTATTTTTTTGGTGTCGTGTGTACGATTTTACGTGTGGCATTTATTTTCTACCCTCCTTTACTAGCTGTCAGTCTAAATTAGAAACTTGTGGGGGATTTCTCCCCCCGTCAGGCTATCTTTCAAGATTAAATCTTGTCAGATGACCTTGCAGCAACTGATATACCTACAAGTAAAGCTATAAGTACCAATATGCTGGCCATTACGTTGGCAGCCGATGTGAGGTTAGTTGAAGCAGCAGCCATAAATCCTAATGTAGCGATTAGAAGTACTACAGCTATAGCTACGACATATCCCAATATTGGTCGAGTTGTATCGAGCAGACCTTCTCCCATTTTTTAACTACCCTCCTAACGACTGTAAGGTGATGCGTTGTTGCCTCACCTGGGAACGATGTCTGGAGTTCTTCACTCCAGAGAGATTAATGGCTTGACAGGCTTAAACCTTGTCTGCGCTGCGTGCAGCGACAGAGATCCCTATGAGTAGGGCAATCAATACCAAGATGCTCGCCATTACGTTGGCAGCAGAGGTAAGGTTTGCACTTGTTGCAGCCATAAAGCCTAGGGTAGCGATTAGCAGTACCACGGCAATTGCCACAACATAACCCAATATGGGACGTGTAGTGTCAAGTAGACCTTCACCCAAAACTATTCTACCCTCCTAACAGGCTGAGATGATAGGGGCATCACTTTTGATAGCTCCAAGCGTAGAATATGCGCTTTGAAATATAAACTTATCCACTTTGATTCGAGCTGATCTCGTTTCTAAATGCTCACACTATAAAAAAAGAGCTAATTCTTACGATTAACAACATCAGCAAATCTCTGTCGATGTGCTCCCAATAGTTGTGAGCAGGGATACTTGTTACACTTCTGTTTCTTACAGTACTCTCCATAGAAATCCGATGAGGACATATTACACTTCATCTCGTTCAACCTTCTTAGCAACTGTTTTCTGACCGTCTACATTCTTGGCGTGTTTTCTCCAGCACTCCATACAACATTCACCAACATCTGGAATGTAGATTGAAAAAACATTTAGTGGTTTATGGCATTGAGCACATTCATTCTTCGTCTTTTTCATCATCTTCTATTACACCGTATTCTTTTGCTATTGGACACTTACTACAGTCTGCTTCTGGTGCTAAAACATTGCCCAATCTATCCCAAAATGGGACACATTCACAGGGATACCTTGAATTATCAAATTTTAATGAACAGATTGGGGTCATCCACTTGAACTCATCTTTTTTTACATTGCTATGTTTTCGAACCAAGTGTGTTACTCCCTATAATCATCATATATCTCTAGGCTATTATCTTTGGCATTAACTATGATTTCTCCGAACTTTTTGGAGAGTTCAAGCAACTCCTGGAGATTACGAATCTCGATGTAGAGTTCCCACCAGTACATTTTCTCTCTTATACCTTCGTTATTGAGTATTAAATCTGACCTTCCATCATTGTCAATGAATACATAAAATCCATTGTATTGTGAGAGATCCCAGTCTGGTTTTATCGGGGACCACGTTCCACCCCAACTTGACGTTCTATAAATTCTGAATTTCATTATGTATCAATCCTTAGTTTGACCAAATGTCTTTTCTTTGTATTCTAATATATATTTGAGAAAGTCGGGTGTACCCTCACCAGCAATAACATATCGCCTCTCCCAACGGTTATCGTTGTCCTTGTTCTGCACCCAATTACCACGAATCATACCAAGGATTTCTAACTCACCAAGTGCTTTAGCGATATGTTGTTTTGGCTGAGTGGGAAATTCTAATGCTAGTTTAGACAAAGTGAAGCCATTCTCCTTGTCTGTGTTAATCTTCAAAAGAACATCATATTCAAACTTCATTATAATCACCTATTAGATATCACCCAAGTCCCGTTTTCTGTGTTTATGTGGTAGTCGGGATCCCACACGTATGCCACGTTGCTGTTTTCCCTGATTATGTAGAACGAGAGGTTGTAGTAGTACACTTTCCCATCGGAGAAGTGGGTGCGGAATTCACCAAGGGTTGCAATCTTTACGGTGACTGTCGGTGCTTTAACGTAGGCATCGACTGCACCGAGTTCCTTGGAAAGGGACTTCATCGTTTCTACCCGTATGTCCCAGTACCTGTCCCAGTTCTCTTGGCTAGTCTTAAACTGGTAAGCGAAGAACACCACGACAGCGAATATGGCGCATATGGCTAGAATGGAGAATATGAACTTCGTGTTGTTTTCGTTTTTAGACATCAGATCACCAGTCTACATATATCTTCAAAATTCATTATGGACCACCATACTTCAAACTTTCGTAGAATGAATATGCTACATTTATTGTTATAATTATAACAGCCACTAATATTAATCCCCAGAATGCAAAGTCCCAGAAACTTGGCATAACATTTGGTGGAACAGCATCTATATTAGATAAAAATGCCTGTGGATACAGGTAAGCGTGAATGCTCATAATTCCAAGAATTACCAGCATAGCTAGAAGTGGCAGTGGATTTGGGGGCAAGTTGCCTCTGTGTTTGGTGATTTTAAATCTCATTTCTGGTCAACAACATTTAGCTTGACATAATCCCAATTCCAATAGGTGACATTGAATGTTGTGCCACCAAAACTGAACTCATAGTTCAATGGTAGCATAGCATTTGATGGAAGATCGTGTGTAAGTGTGAAAAATAGCCAGTTGCCTTTATTATCATTCAGATGAATGTCTTGACCAGTGTAACTAAGTGTGATATCTTTATATTGTGTCTGTTCGAGTCCTCTGCCTAGAACTATGGTTGTAATCTCGACTGGTTGGATATCTGGGACTTTGACTACAATAAGGGCAACATAATCTGAGTTCCAGGCTCTAACCTTGAAAACGTATCCACAGAACGTGACGTTTGTAATGGGTGTTGAGACAGGATCGATTGGGTTACGTATTGCCTCATCGTGATCACCACAATATAGATACAGGTATTTTCCTTCATATTTCATATAGACGGTTCTGTATCGAACCATACCCATATCTCGACCAAGCATTATGTCAGACTCTGTAACTATGTTCTGCCTTGAGGTGATTTCTGTGCTCTGTGGGGGAACAAGTTCCCATCCAGTGGAGAACGAAACTGCTGGGATGTAGACTTTTGTTGGATTGACTGGGAATTGTGTACCAAGTAAGAACGAACCAACCATAACTATGGAAATTCCAATAACCAGAAGGACACGTTCTGCGCCATTCATTCTTATCCCTGAATTAATAGGTGCGATTATTTATAAATATTCTGATTAAGGACGTTTTGGAATCTCCTTCCCTGTGATTATGTAGTTTATCAACTCTGCCTTGTCTCTGGCCGTAGTGAGTTGAAATACATAACCTAAATCCATAGAGAATGGAAGTTCATCCATTTCTCTTACAAGTTCGTTGAACATAAACTCTGCTCTTTGGACAATTTGATCCTTCGAGCCATAGTTGCTTTTTACCATCTTTTCTGCAAATGCTTGTTTGCTTTTCATTTAAACCACCTGTTTTTTCTTCCTTTGTTCTTGTGTAAGTCTCTTGCAAAAGTTTACGATATCTGTAAGGCAATCTTCTTCAAACCAAATATCACTGAGTATTCTCATCCTCTCTCCATCTGCTTTTGCTGTAGACCTGAAAGCATATTTTCTCCATTGTGGGAACCAAGAAATTACACCCAACCAATCATTTGTTTGTGTGTTGGTTACGTGCCATACCTGAGTTTTTGGCTTATCTTCTTTTGGATCACGCCAGAAGTAAACCCATTTTCCATCATATCTATATTCAAATTTATTTTCCAATTTATGAAACCTCTTCTTTTTTATCTTCCAGTTCAGGTAGACGGTCAACAGATAGTTGATCCTTGAGTTTTTCTAAACCAAGAGCCTTGAGTCTTTCTTCGATTAGGTGTGAGACTTCGTTCTTTGCCTCAATGACTGTCTGATCCATCTGCTCTGTGAAACTCTTTTTAATGTATGGAATATTTGAAGCGATTTGCATCCTAATCATATCTATCTGTTGCAGGATTTCTTCTCTATCTTTCTTGCCGATGTTTGGCTTTGCTAAGATCTCCTTGATTTTTGTGATGAACTCGTTTGTTTCAGATGCTGTATCCTCTAATTTTTTCTTGAATTCCTCATCAAACTGGACACGTTTGCTCTCAAATGGTGGTGCTTCAATATTTTCACCATTAAACCACTCGATTGTGCAGGGTACTCCAGTTGTGTTGAGCGAAGTGATTGCGTCTGCCCACTGTGAGGGTGACATATAGACACTTATTAGAGGTGGAGAGATTGGGAAATAATCATCGTGGTAGATATCTCTATTCAGTATGGCTCTTGAAATTTCGAGTTTTATGAATGCTTGCTGCTGGATACTGCTACCGAACAGGTTTTGTTTGCCAGATGATGTGCCTCTGACGATATCTATCATACCGAATGATGGGTGTTTCTTTTGATTGGCAAACATTTTCATTTTTTCACCTTAAATATATTATCGAGTTCATCTGCACATTTATTGCGTATATCCTCATCGTGCGGAATATAGTAATTTTTTTTATCTAAAGGATCATAAGTAGTTACACGTTTTCGCCAATTGTCTGGTAGAATATATATTTTTATTAATTGTGGGCAGTTGGATAGTGGTTTTTTAAGTATGCAACCATCTTCATCTTGACTACTTTCAGCACGATAATAGTTTATACATTTTTCACAGATTTCAGCCATATCATCTATATCTATCATTCTTTATTTTCCTCCTGATGATACTCAGGATGTGATGCTCGGCAATGTAATTCCACGAGATCCATACCACCCGTTTTATAACCCCAAGAAGCACCTTGAAGTTCTAAACAATGTTTATAATCTGGACATTTTTTGCAGATCATATTGTGAACTTCCTGTGTAAAGTCTCATAGCTGGGTGTGTGACTGTGAACATTTCTGCACTCCGTGTGACACCAGCAATCAGAATCTGAGCATAGTCTTTTTGTGCCAAAACACCCTGGAATTTCTTTCTCCTTCTTTGGATTAGGATAAAGTCTGCAATCGTTTCCATCATCTATCTCGAATGAGCAATGCAGAACGCCACCTGACGGACAGGATGGACACACAAACCCATTTCTATAACAGTTCTCAGGCATTTTTAACCAACTCTCTTTTCTTTGTCTTTGGATCGTAAATCTCTTTATCTGTTGCTCCCTCTGAGATCATAGTCCCATCATATAGAACTTTCCAGCCTCTGCCACAGTTTGGGCAATCCCAATATCCATAGGGATATGCCCATTTAGCATATCCATTATCATTTTTGAAATTTTGAAGATGCTTCACTCTGTCTACCAGTTTGCCTTTACCACAGTGAGGACACTTCAATGCACCCACACCTCATATCCACAGTGGTGGCAAACAAACCATTGCCTGTCCATACCGTCAAAGACGGGAAATTCTGTCTCTGTTGATTTGCACTCAGGACATTGTGCAACAACTTTGCCGTCATCTTTTTTAACATATTTTAGGTCAACCATTTCTATCACTTTCCATCATCTGGAGATATTTATATCCACCTTTTGGAAGTGTTTTACGATCTTCTGCACGTTGATTACATTGGCCATCTATCAAGCCTGGACGAAGCGTTATTCTGTAATCATTCCATAATTTGCCATATTTAAAGGCTTGAATCATCTCGTCAATCATAATATGAAATTCTGGGATTGATGTTTTTTGTTGATAGTTTATCTCGTGATAAAAATTACAAAGTGCTGACCACGATGTGTTTTTATTGCGTGTTGTCAAGTAACAGGCGTAAATTTGATCTGGTGGCATCATTTGGGATCCCTGTTTTCTAGTTTGTAAACTTCCGCTTCGTCTATACCAAACTCAAAGTCTTTTGAATCGTCAACTCTGCAAAGTGTGCAGTAATCATCCCAATCCATGCAGACCATTTGTCCATTTTCACCCATAAACCAACCTTCCTTGTTAGTCCAGCCTATGAAAAATGGGCATCTTACTTTTTCAAAACCATTTTTGACCATATATTGTCTATATTCTTCTCTGTAGTTGGCATCTTCATCTGATGTTATCTTGGAAATATCTATATCTTTAATGCCTTTGACTTCTCGAAGCCAACCAGAGTAAGTATAGTTTACAGGTTTCATTTTATCATCCTCAAATTGATTTTATGAGAGAAGTTCCTTTTCTCTCGGACTCAGGTGGTGTCAGTTCATTAAAACATTTTGGAAATATCCAAAAAACTTCACCAATACAAAGAGCAAAGTTGACACCCCACATAGCAACCATAATCCAATTTTGTGTGATAGTGATATTAATGACTAAGAATGATACTGCCATTGATATATGTAATGGTATCCAGAACATCTCGAAATATGCAAATTTATGTCCCATTGAGTTTCGCCTGTTCCTCTTGAATTATTCCAAACAACTTCTCCTCATCATCCTTAGAGATTACGTCTGCTAGATGAAGAAGATATCTGAAATTATCGATGAGATTCCAGAGATCATTACCGTAATTATCTGGGTCGAGTGCCTTCTGCTTGTGTTCGTCAAAGTTCTCCATAGAGTCACGCCAGTAGATTGGGAATGTCATTATGTGGCTTCTAAGTTGCTCGTTGTCCTTTATTCTATGAGAAACATTCCAGGCTAGACTGTGCTCTTTAAGTGCCTTGATTTCATCTGGGAATAGGTCACAAGCACCCTTGAGTTTTCCTAGAAAGACGTTAATATCTCCGAGTTCGGATGAACCAAGTGAGTGCATTGAGTATAGGATAGCATAGGTGTACACTTCACTGTTCATTTCTAGGATTTTTTTAAGACTCAATTTTTTTTACCTTCTTACTATCTATTAAGATAAATATTATAGCAGATATACTACCAAAAACAACTACCCAGTTAATAAGAGGTGTGCCATCAACTCCTATTGGATAGTTAAATATATTCATATATTCACCCATAAGATTTTTAGACCAATCGAGATAACCAAGTGAATATGAAGGAACTAAGATATAAAATGGTAAACCAACTATTTCCATTAAAGCAATAAAGAAAGAGATACCTAAGAATACGAAGGTAAAAATTACTGGTATAAAAACGATTTTTTGTGATAGTCTGGTGCTCTTCCACCAATTACTTACAAATTCAAGGCTCATTTCCATATTTGCTCCTTTGTGGCTTTAACTGTAACGTAAATATTATCCCACTTGACGTTGAGATAATCCTTCCAGTGGGAAGAATCTTCACCTGTACTCTGCATCTCCAAGTCTTGACTGTCCTCTGTTATGAGGTTTTGGTATTCATCAACTATGACAAATTTGGGGATTTTTTTGCTGACTATCTCGCAGCAGGAGCGTCCATAACAGTTTGCCCAACCATTAAGATATCCTTGACAGGTCTTTGTGCAGTTGTACATCATCCAGACTTTCATTGACCAAGCTCTCCTAGTTGTTTATTGAAATATTCTATAATTTGCTCTGGGGTTTTGCCTACTAGTTCTTTCTCAATCATATCTATCTGCTTTTCCATATGCTCTGTTGTGCATTTCTTTGAATGTGCATCTAGAACTTTCTTATAAGAAGCAAAGTCTGGATATTTCTCAGCTTTAACAACATAACCACACCAAATGCACTTCCAGGGCATCTTCTTATAATATCCAATCTCCTGTATATCGAGTAGTTTGCCCCTAAGAATTTCTGTTGTATTATCCAGTTCGGTCATTATGTCCTTCATCTTGTGTCACCTAACTTGTTAAACGTCAATATAATTCCATTATATATTAGATAGATTATTGCTAAAACTGTTATTATTGCTACAATTGCCATTATACAAGCAACTATCCAAAGTAAATAGTAGTTGTCTCTCACAAGGAAGGCTAATCCAATTAACCCAAGAATGCCTAACCCCCATAGGAATGCTATGAAAGCACCTTGTTTTTTGTTCATTAATTTATCTGTTTTATTTGGTTCTTCACTCATTTTACATATCCCCCAGTTTCTCATCCCATTCCAACATTTTATCTCTAAATGTTTTTAAAGAATCATAATCTGCAATGGCTGGTATTGTTGGAATAGATGATATTGCAGTTCTCCACTTTTTATTTTCTTCCTGAATCTTCTCAAGACGAGACTCTGCTTGTATGGCTCTATCTTTCCAAGTGAGTTTGTTTATGAACATTAGAGCATCTGTTCTATTATATTCTGAAATCAAACTTGCTATCCAGTTTTCATAATGCCTATTTTCTTCCTGAACCTTTTTTAGATCTTCTTCAGTGTCAGCTACACCTCTTGAATAGCCACTTAATTCAGCCTCATCATAGATTTGTTGGCTTCTCTCAGTTTGGGCTTTATTGATTGCAAATACCGCCTCTCGTCTGACATTGGATAGTTCATCTGTAAGTTGATTGTTTTTGAACTCAGCATCCTTTATTCGTTTTTCCATATGTTTGATGAACTCCACAACATATTCACCATCAGGATTGATAACATCATTCCCAACATAATCCATAATAATTTTAAATTCAGTCTTTTCTATCTCCAACCTCTTCTTTATCTGATATAATTCTTTGCTTATTCTCTCGATAGCATCATCTTCCATTGATTTATCAGATTCTATCTGTTGTTTGAGTGTAACAATATCAGCTTCAATGTTTTTCTTATATCTGAAAAGAGAATCAACATCAGTTCTGGTTAAAGTCACCTTGGCTCTTGGTGCTTCAAGATATTTCCATAAGTTCTCTACAGGATCGATTCGTTTTTCATTCATTTCTTTGATTCCACCTCAAGTTCATCGGGTTCATCTCTGTATGATTTTAATAAACGAAGTTCTTCCTGAACCTTCACCAGTGTATTATGCTCGTCTTTATTATTTTGAATACATAAGTCACAAGAGTCGTTAATTCGCTTGATTTCAGCCTTAGCAATATCATATTTCACTTTTAATTCCCTATAAGAATCAAAAAGTTCTTTCCACCATCTAATTGATGTTTGTTCATCTATTGTTAGTGAGTTATACATATCTGTAAGTCGCTTGACATCATCCTCAAGAGATTTCTTTTCATCCCAGATCTGTTTCAGCCAGATATGCCAACACTCTTTGTGAACAGGTTCGTTATCAAAACCAATAATCACCGTGTTAATATCAGTGAACTCTTTTTTACAGACAGGACAAACTTTTCCATCTGTTACATTATGGAAAGCGTTTCCTATAATTAATCGGTAGATCTCCTCTGATTCTTTCTCATTTAGCTTCTCATTCAATGATATTCACACTCACAATCGTCCTCTGGCTGACCACAATCAGCACAGATATATTGGTCTTTTTCTGCATCTAAGTGTAAGAACGAGCCACACCAACATCTCATTCCAGCAAGTTTGTCAAGTTCGGTTAGTTCTATTTTTTGTTTATCCAAATTTTACCACTCCGAAATTTTTACAATGTCACGAATCTGCATTATCATCTTTCCGAGCTTGTCCTGACCTTTAAAACCCCAGTATGGATGGCTTGTGTTTTCGTGGAGAACAGCATCACCAGTGAGTACAAGTTGCTCCTTTAAGCCTTCGTTCTTTACAAACTTTGCCTTTAATCCAGCCATCATAACTGTGTCCTTGACCCTATCCCAATCTTTGCGAATTTTCTCGACTGAGAAGGATTGGCCAGCTTTCATAGCTGAAAATGGTGTGGGTGAGTTGATTATCCACTGAACTAGTTCAGGATCTGTGTATTTTGCACTTTGATAGAAATGTTCTACTGAACCATATTTTCTTGGTGTTTTATCTAGAGACACTGGGTTGACAACCGTTATTTCAACTGGGTAGAGATTAGATAGGAAATTGTACTTCTCAGACCTATAGTTGAAATAGATTTCGTTCATTTAGTTCGTTATGTATAAGGTGTTTGTGTTTATAAATATTCTGGTTATGGACGAATTAAGTTCTCAAACCTATGTGTAACAGTACTCAGAGGAGCACCCATACTTGAACCCGTTCCAACCCAACCACGATGAGGCGTTTCTACGGCTATATCGTAGAGCATTCCTTGGTAGGCTGGACTTGACATTTTTCTCTGCCAATCGACAAGTTCACCCCACTCGATTAGGGCTACTCTTATTGGGTGCTGTTTTGAGGCTATATATCCAGGTTGGCTTCTTGTTATAAGACCAAATCTCACAACATTTCTTCTTCTCTTTTTGAGTGATTTTCGAGTCTCGACCCAGATAGTGACCAAGGATGTTCTATATGATAATTCAATATTAGACGTTTAAACTTTGTGTATATGCCGTTATGATAATAAAGATTTAATAGCCGTTTATAAATACATATGATAGAAATAGCTTGTCATCTTTAAGAAAAAAGACTTGGGATGACTTTACTAATTACCTCAGAGAACAATGGACAGGTTTTCCACCAGAAATCCAAGAGGGAGCAAGTAGAGTTTACAGACGAGTTGGTCCAGTTGCTAATAAGACAGCACAGTACTATGCAAACTCTGGAAAAGAACAAGGCAAGAGAGCAATTATGGAAAATCTTAAAAAAGTTCCTTTGAGAACACCATATACTGGTCCTAATGCTTTCAAACCAAAACCAAAACCCGATCCAAATAAAAGAAAGGGAAGTTGGTGGGATATAGTACTTTCTCCGAAAGAACAGGATGATATTAAAGCAGCTAGAGAAAAATTAAGAAATGGTTATAATTCAGTTACAGATACAAGTACAGTAAATCAGACTGTTGTTGTGAATAAACCAACAAGAAAATCTAGTAAAAATGTAGCTGTTTCTAAAAGTTCAATTCCAAGTTATTTACAGCCAGATGATAAGAAAAAGGTGAAGAAGTAAAATGTCATTCTTTGGATTAGGTCCATTCGAACTAATACTAGGTGCTGGTGCAATTGTCGCTGTTGGAGCAGTTGTTTGGACAATGCGTGGCTCTGGTGGCAAAATCAGAAAAACAGTCACTTTCTTGATGCCTGGAGAAAGGAGAGGTGTAGAACTTAGGGTTACTAAAGAAACCGACTATGGGCTATACACAAAGAAATCAGAGGGTGTAAGTAGAAGATTCATTAAATTGGCTCGTGGATATGCCATTAAGAGAGGAAGTAGCAATGTTGTTACTTTCTTCGGTCTTGAAGGCACTATCTTCACTGCTGCACCTGGAAAAATCTCTATGAGGAGAAACTTGGCTGAAACGCTCAAGTTCCTCTGGGGAGAACCTTTCTACGATCAAATTCCAGAACCTGAGAGGAAGATTGTTGAGGCTGGCACTATTGGTGTAACAGTTGAAGTTGATCCATCGGACTTAGAGCAATTAGGTATCACTGAGGATGATGAGTCTGAAGAAGGCAGAAAGATCCTAAGAATGTCCTCTGTTGATGTGAATGCTGAGACAGATGCACAAGTTCTAGAGACAATTGCAAATGCCAACAAGCCAAAGGTAGAGAATAGAAGGGAACTATATCAGATGCTTATTGGTATGGGTCTTGGCTTCGGACTTTGCCTATTCCTTGCATCTCAGGGCTGGATTAAGATATGACCGAAAAAAGAAAGTTTGTTGATATTTTAAAGAATATCAATCCTTCATATCACATTAATTTGTTCATTCGTTGCTTGATACCAACACTATCAATTGTACTAGCAATCGCAATTATGCTTATTGCTATACCATCATCAGTAACAGATATATTTATGTTTGATTTGTCATATGTACAGTTCCTAGCAAGAATACTAGTTATAATCTTTATGTATAATATTGGTAACTTCATCATAAGAGAAATAGTCTTAGGAGTAACTTAAAAATGTCTGCTGAAGATATGGGTCCACCGCCAGATATGGTCGGTCAGAGTCTAGCACCACAACTTGGTACAGACTCTATGGACTTAGGTATGGGCAAGACGGATATGCGTAGACTTACGATAATTCCGAGAGAACTGCTTATGCCTGTTATGTATGGAGAGATCAGGTCACAGAAAAGCCAGACTTGGGTGACTGTTCTTGATGTCATAAAGAATTGGTCTGTGGCCATTGGTGGCAGAGGACGTAGAGACATCATCCGTATGGAACAGGTTTCCAGAGGTGGTGGTGGTGTCAACGTTGAGGCAGAGATAGAGGCTAACAAGCCTAACTGGGTTGCCAGAAACGTTTACGACAGAGACTGGAAGGATACCAAGCTCAGGGAAGCTGGGGAAATCGTCTAAGGTGAAATCACTTGAAATGCCCAAAATGTGGTTCTGATATGATCAAATATGAATGTCCAGTCTGTGGTTACATATCCAATACTTGGATCAAAGTCCTCAAACTAATAAAAGAATTGCCAAATAATGTTGGCAAAAAGGGTGGTAGAGATATTATACAATGCCATATATGGAATGATGAAGAGGACAAATCTATTTATGATAGAGATTGGAAATCCGACAAACCCAAGGAAGCTGGGGAGATTGTTTAGACAACTGGTGAGACTGTCAAGCACAAACACAGTCATTTCTGATAATTTTTTGGTTCCTTTCTTTTTCCTGATTATAATAATATTTGTGATTGATTGGTTATCGTGGAGGGATACTAAGAGTTGGCACAAAACACAAGAGAACAAAATAGAGAAGCAGTAGCCAAGAAGTACAGTCTGCCAGATGCAGACATTCGTGATACAGTAACTATTTCACAGTTACTTTACAGACAAATTGAGAGATGTAACCAGGCTGGTTCGAGTAATGAAAATCTGAACTTTGAGGGAACAGTTGATGTCCTTTTCCAGATGGTTCCAAACCACGTTAGACAGTCTGTTGTTGGTCGTGTAAAAGAGTATAAACAAACCACGGAGAAACCAGTCTACAGATACAATGCTGGCACACCGATTGGATCTCCAGAGCACCCAGTAAGATTGCCAGACGGGACAATTTGGAGTCCGATTATGGAGAAGTCTGAATTCATAGACTATAGGTTGCTCTTCAACATCATAATGCAGGAACTTGAAAATTCTAAGATTACTTGGCGTTATGATTCAATGACTATGGAGCTCGGAAAAGTAGATGTTGTTGAAGTTGAAATTCCAATCGAGACTCAGGAGAAAGCCAAAATATATCTAGAGAAACTTATCGAAGAAGATAAGAAGGCTGGATATGATTACGCAGAAATCAGTGCAGAAAGTGCATATTACAATCTATGTAAGAAGATAACACCTGAGATTCCTCCACCATCACCTGTGTTCAAGGAAACTAACGCAGACTTTGATGTAGATGATACTGAGGATACAAAGGAGGGAACACAGGCTCTTCCTGAAGCAGAAGAGGGAGAAGAAGTAGAGGGAGAAGGTGAGGGAGAAGAAGATGAGTCGTAGCAATAAATCTCTTGTAGATGTCGCAAAAATCAAAGATGATAGGTCTAAGAAGAAAAAAGAGAAAACATCAGATCACGCTATAGATGTTCTCTCGACTCCTGGCACGACAGAATATGTTGAAAATCATAAGCCAAAAGAGGAACTAAAAACTCCAGACCAATTATTTCCGTCAAAGTACAAAAACCTAAGACCAGGGGCTAATGTTCTCGAAGAGGGTATTCAAAATTGGAATGGATTTAAAGTTCCTGTGTCTGGTGGAAAAACAGCAGAGTTCTTCAATCTGATTGAGAGCAGGAGAAAGAAAAACCAGTCGTGTATGATTATTATCACTGGTGATCCAGGTGGCGGTAAAACTTACGCTGCCCTCAGACTTGGAGAAATTTTCGACTCTCGATTTAATGTTGAAGTTACTCCATACGATGAGCCTGGAAGATCACAGGTTACTTTCGGCAGAAAGCAACTTATGCACTTAATCGGAAATGACACTCCACTACAGAGAGAGCAAGTGATAGTCATAGATGAAGCTCAGTTTGCTATGGGTTCAAGACGCTGGTACGAAGATGTACAGAAAGACCTGATAGAGCAGATTGAAGCTGTACGTTCCAGAGGCTTTGTGATAATTATTGTTTCGCTACACCTAAACCTTCTGGACAATATTATCAGACGTTACGTCCTAACCTTTATGATTCATATGGAGGATAGAGGACGTGGAGTCGTTTACAGACTTTATACTCCCAGATTCGAATCTGAGATGAGGAAGAAGAGGCTTGGTTCCATTCAGTTGAATTTGCCGAACTATGAGTACTGTAAACACCCAGACTGTTTGAGATGCCCATACCTCTATCCAGAGGATCCCAAAAAAGAGTGCATTCTTTTGAGAGCAACCTATGAGAGAAGCAAGAAGGCTTTCATCGGTAACAAGAACATAGAGAAAGAGGCACAACACGAAGCAAGGGAGAGAAAGAGAAGCGGTGCTCCACCAGTGGCAAGGCAACTAGAGAAGGCAACAGCCAAGATTACACAGGATATTGAGAAGGTTGCCCAGAGAGAAACCGCAGAGGCAGAGATAGCCAACAAAATTATAGATCATCAGGACGAATTAAGGGTGGACGAGCGTTCTGGAGCCTACGAAGCCAGTTCAGCCCAGGAAATCCTGAACAAGTACTATAGTCTTGTAATCAGTCGTGAGAGAACGAAGAGAATCCTCAAAATAATTCAAAAAAGGCTAAAATCTCGTTAAAATACGAAATTTCCAGCCCTAATTTTTGGCATCCCCCTGTCACGGAAAGCTAAGTTTGGCTATTAATGATCCGTAACCCCCAGAGCCCCTAGGGGCGATTTTCGGCAGACTATTTGGCGCAATAAAAGTTTATATTTTATTGGGGGGGTATATAGGGTGGGGGCATCCCCCCAGGGCGAATAAAATTAAATATACTTCCGTTGGGGAAACGGGGCAGAAATAAAAGAGATCGGGATCTAGGGTGTATGGGCATAGAACAAAGTTATAGTACCAGAGAACAATGTTGTAGGTGTTGGAAATGACGAAAGGAGTAGCATTGGGAAAGTATGACTGCCAACTGTGTGAGCATTATGGCGGTTCCTGTGAGAATACGTACAATAATCCAGGCACTGTGATCTTCTGTAAAAAGCAAAGATGCCTCATAAAGAGGCGATCCAGTCCTATGAAGGGGTGGCGTTCATAAACAATTATATTCCAGAGACACAGTATATCATCTTAGACGGTTCTTTGAGGAAAACGAAGCCAGAAGCTACTTTAGAGGCATCTTTTGAGAGGTTTGGGATACCCTACACGCCTCAGAAATCTATTGCAGGGACTGTATTGGTGGATATCTTCTTGGAACCAAACATTTGTGTCTTTGTTGATGGGGATTACTGGCATAACTATCCTTTGGGTTTGGACAAGGACAAGCGTCAAACGGAGTTATTGGAGTCTTGGGGCTATAAAGTATTCAGATTCTGGGAGCACGATATATTAAATAATCCAGATTTAATTACCCAGAAATTAATTGAGGAAAATAATATTAAAATAAATAATAACTTGGAGGAGTATTTTAATTGAATATTCGGGGAACTAGTTTATTGGTTATTGCTATAGTATTTTCTTTGACAACTACTGTTATTAGCCAAAGCCTTGGTACACCAGGAATTATTGGTTTATTCTGGGGTATATTGCCTAAGAAAGAATTCAGGATATTATTTTTGTTAAATTTAATATCCTTGGGTTGGGGATTAATTGTTATGCAAAATTTCCTGTCCAGTACATATTCTGGAATGAATATTCAAAATATATCTGGGTCAACAAATAATAATTATTTGCCAGATAATACTCAGTCAGGAAATATTCAAGTTAGTAGCAGTGGTATTTCTGCCACAATTGAGAATATTATATTGGGAATTATTAAATTGCCTCAGACTGTAAAAAATATATTCCCAACGAGTATTAATTATATTGGTGAATTTATTGGGGCTGGATTATATTCTGCTTTAGTATTTTTCGGTTTATTCGCTGTGGTGGCTGGATTATTTATTAGCCTAGCAATTTCTATTATTTATATTTCCAATTATTATTTATTGAGGAGTTTATTATATCCATATTTACCAAATATTGTTACAGTATCTAATGGGCAATATCCTATGGAATACGGAAATATTATGGCCACGACTGGACTGTCACTCTACGTAATATATTTCCTAGGATCAATTGTTTTGACACATTTGCTGTTAAAGAGGATAGGCTTTTACAGTAGGGTACGTGGTTTAGTGTGAGCGAAAGAGAAGGTTGTGTGATATGAGCTTTGATAATTATATACTGTGGGGCAAGAGCGAAGTTTCGCTTTTCGCTCTTATCGATTTTCGCTCTTCATCAAAGGTGATATGGTATGGGTGTTAGACAAGGCGGTTGGGCTCCACGTCAGCCTCTATTGAGTAAAGACGTTTTGAACGCATTGAAGGAAGATCTCATTCCATTGTGGGATGAGGGATTGAGTGCAGAAGAAATAGCAGACAGACTGGAGTTCGGTAAGTACCCATATGAAGATTTGAAAACTTATCACGTTTGGTACTATAGAAAACAATTTGGTTGTCAGAAAAGAAAGGGTGGAATTGAGAAAGGAAAGCCACGTTATAATGTCAAGCCTGATGTTATTGAACCACCAACCATTCAGGAAATTGAAGCCAAATTGAATGAAGTCTATCCACTATTGAAAAACAATGCTGGTGCAACTGACCTCAACACATTGATGGTTAGAGCATACATCTGGTTGCACAGATACAGTCCACTGAGAAAAAGTGAGATATATGAGAGGGAACTAGGTGACTTCTACATTGATGAGAAAGCAAAAATACTAACACTTCAGAACTTTATCAGGAAAAAGAAATTAAAGGGTAAAGCAAAAGAAGCACCTTTCCTTATCCCCTTGGATTATCCACACGTGATGGATGAAATTGTCACCTATCTTGTAAGAAGGATTGAACGTACACAGGATTCGAGTGCCAAGGCATTTCCAATGTCGGGTTGGGTTGCCTGGAACAGAATGAAGAAAGCCTTCCCAGATATGTACCCACACTACTGGAGATTCAAATATATCACAGAGTCTGCCAGTGACCCAAACGTCCCTATTGAAGATTTACTAGCAGATACTGATCTAAATTTACTGACTTTGAGGCGTTATATGATGACGGGTGAAAGACAACGTTTGGCTTCATTACAGAGAAGGAAACAGAGAGAACTTGTTTAAAGTTCTCTTGTTTCGCTTTAGTTCACACCACTGTACTATACTATACTTAACTTTACTCGACTAAACAGTACTAAAGCAATATTGAAAATGCTCTAGTGAGTTATAAATATTAGTATTTTATCCCCACACGTCTACTATTTTTCTTCCAACTCTATCCATAAAGCCATAACACTTTGGCTTTGGACACTGTTTGAATTGTAGTTTTTCATCTGTAGTGGTGTAACCGCAGCGATTGCATTTGTACTTTACTTTTGTTTCATTTTTCCAGACTTTACCGTCTGGTGTTGTAATCTCTTGGATTCTATTTTTGTTGATATGACCTCTTACATTTGGACTATCAATTTTGATATAGCTTTCCCATCCATCCGAGCTCGGAACTACAATGCCTTCACTGTGATGCCTTGTGGTTGTCGAGAGGTGGACTATCTTTATCTTTTGACCCATATAGTTTTTCTTAATTTCATCAAGTGTTGTCTGATTCATAAAAACACCTAAGTCTGTTTCTCAGAGGCGTAGACTGTGCCTTTGGCTGTTAGCTTCCATCTAGCGTGACCACCTTCGTCAACTTTTGAAATATAGCCTTCGTCTGTGTACTGGTTGAGCCTTCTGGCCAATGTTGCAGATGGAATTCCTGTCTTTGACTGTAGATCATTGAATGAGTAGGAATGCTCCATTAGCCTTCCGAAGATCAGTGAATCTCCAATTCTTGGTCTTTTTACTGGTGGAACAATTGTGCTATCCATAGCCTCATTAACCCAACTTCTATTAATTGATTCATATCTTCGTCTTGAGTTCTGCTGTGTTCCGAGTGTGCCAAACATATCCCTGTAGATATCTGATATTGGGGATATTGGCTGACCCATCTCAGGTGCTGGATATTTCTCATCTCTTCGAGTGATCACGATGTGGATACAGTCTTTGTTGAGGTTTGTGTACTCACAGGTGACTAACTTTGTGTTTATAGCGTGTGTTCCATCTTCTAGGTGGAAGATTGACTCGTTGAGTTCCTTCAGGAAGGAACGTATCTTGTCCTTGACCGCTTCCATATTGATTGTGAAGAGATCGGCTACAGCATCGTCTTGGTGGAAGATTTCCGAGAAGGATTTGACTACCTCTTTGCCCAGTGCTTTCCAGCTCTCTGGGGAATCAAAGAGTTCAAGTCCCTGTACACCGTCTACATTGATTATGGCTACACCTACCTGATCCTCATAGTCTGGGACTTTGGATAGGGCATCCATTATTTTGTCACTGAAGTCTGTTCGGTTCTTTGAGTTGACATCTAGGGTTGCTGCAAGATCAGGATCCTGAGACATACTTGCGTGAGCAACAACAGAGTCAAATCCACGATCCATTAGTCTGCTTGCTGACTTCATACTGTAGCTTTGAACCTCTCCCCAGACTCTATGCTGGTCACGAGATTGCAGGGCTGAGTAGACTTTCTGTGGTGCTAGGTCATTCATTATCTTGAATCCACCACCTGAGACTATGCCTCTGTGTGCGTGAACACACTTGACTTCGATGGGTTCACCGTTTGCCTGTGGAAGGATTATGACTCCTTGAACTACAGCACGATCCTGACCTGACATACCCTTGAACACTGTTCCTCCACGAATAAAGACTGAGGAACCAGATTTGTTGTCCACTTTGAGTTTGTCAATCTGACCTGTGTCCGTGATTTTTACTTTGTCCTTGTCCTCTGAGGCAAGGATATAACTGCGTTTTGGAGGTGCATTGCACCTAACTGGGACTAATATGGTTAGCCCCTTTTCACCCAATCTCCAGGGATCGCCTAAGTAATAGGTTCCGTTCAGAGACTGGATGCTTTCGATTACTTTATTGAAGAGCAACTATCAACACTCTCAAGAGTATTGAGAGTGAAGATGTGCTTATAAACATTTGCCGTTTTTTGGCTATCCGATGAAAGAAATCCAGTTTCCACCGTCCACTAGATCGGGACTGGCTGGGGTATCATCTGATGTGCTGTTGTTATGTATTGTAGTGGAATTAGATGGTTCGGGTATAGTAAATGTAGTGACTATAGCAATGCCAACACTCAGCATAATACCCATAATGAGAAGGCTGAGTATTAGTTCCTTTTTAGCCTGTTTCATTATCTGAATATCCCCAAGCATAACCAACAGGTAATATATTACCAGCACATAAAAATACCACATTATAGTTATAAAATGGTGTGAGTATCAATACAAACCCGATAAAATTTAAAACTAACCAATAGATAAAAAATGGCTTTTTTGTGAATGACTTGATTTCCTGTTTGTTCATTCTTTAAACCTTCTATTTTTTTTGGTTCACTAATTGCATATTAACTGTAACGTCTTGCTTTTCTGCTTGGCTTCATTGCTTCACGGAGAATATCATCAAATTTCTCATACTTATTTGGCTCTCTGTAGCCGTCCTTCTTTTTCTCGGTGTTTGGCTTCATATTGCATCGAAGTAGTAGAGGTGTGATAAGTTTATAAATATTTACAGCTAATCTGAGTGATTGTGAATATTTATAAATCGTGAATGTGAGGTGGCTATTGATATAGATGGGATTGGAAAAGCTATTCAATGATCTACCGCACGAAGCTATGGCATTGGATTTCTTTGCTGGCACTGGGGAGAGTATGAGCAAATATTTGGACTGGTTTGATGATGCCACATATTGGGAGATTGATGAGGAAAAGGCTAAGATATTTGATAAGTTGAGGCCAGAGGCTAATATAATCATTGGGGATAGCTATGAGATGGCACTGGAGGACGAGTGGGAATATAACCTGATTTTGGTTGAGAACTATGTTGGAATATTTGGGACACACTGTGAACATTTTGATGCGCTGAATTGCATCCCCAGGTTGATCAGCGCAGAGGGTGGGTATGTGGTGTCTCAGGTTTGCACGAATCCGAAGCTGTTCCTGATTGGTCAGTTCTTCAAGGATAGATGGATGACTAGGGAATATATGAATAGATGGTTCAAACTCAGGGAGATATTCTATGGGAAGAACATTATGAGAAGAGATGAGTTGACGAGCCATTATATTGTAACATTCAACCATCTTGGACTCAGATTAAAAGAAGTAAAGTATATGAGAAGATGTGCTGGTCTGATGGCTGTTAGATGGAAGCTAGAGTGGATCTAGATCTATATAGGGTGCTGAGATTTATCTTCAAGTTCTTTCTTTTTGGCTGTCTCTTTATTGACGTAAATCATACGGCTGTATGCAATCAGCATAGCAATAAATGCTGCAAGTGGAGCAGATAGAATTGCTATACTATAACTTTCAAGATTTATGTAATAACTTGGAGAAAGTGCATCAACAACCATTGTGATTGCAAGACCACATATAAAACCACCAGCCCAAGGAGATTCATTAAATTGTTTGTATAGATTCTCCCTAGTTATCCAGAGAACTCTACAGAGCATAATCATAACCATAAATGCTGAGATGTAACTGATAATTTGTATTTGTATTGATGTTATTCCTCTATCTAGAGCAATCAATGCACCAATGAAGATCAGCATAAAAACTAACAAAAGTTTACCAAAAATCCTATCATAGGACACTGTAGCCAAGTTGAATCAAGTATGGATAAGGATTAGTGTTTATAAATATTATTTAAAAAAGACCTGTAAAGAGTGTATCTGGTAGAGTAAAGAAAGCTGTTTCACCTTGACCATTCACGTGAAAGTTAATTGGTATTGTGTGAAATTTCTTGTAACCCATTAGTACCGTGAAGAGCATCGGGATATCTTTTGCCTTTGATTTCTTCATTAGGATTGTGATATCAACCATTCGCCTGTCACCGACAGATTTAGACATCTGAGCGTTTGTATTGATAATGGCTTCCATAAGGTGAATCATATCCCACTTGTCCTCAGAGTTAAGGGAAGTGATTAGATGATTCTGACTGAGCTTGAGTGCTACTTCAGATAACATCTATGCCACCAGCCCAGCCTCTCTAAGGATGAGCTTGAGATCGTTTGCCATATCGTGATACATTTCGGCATTGTGAGATGCCATAAGTATCTTAGAGGTGCTACCAGACTTGTAGTGGTTCCACCTTGATTCCTCTTCTTCGTACTGCACGATTCTCTGCCTGATTATAGTTTCGAGCGTGTCCATATCTGTCAAAGGGGATATAGTATGTAGCCATTTATAAATATTGTGGATTTATGGTATCTCTGTAACATTCATTATATCTGCTACATCATTGAAGTCATAACGATATGTAAATGAATATTTGTGACCAACTTTTAGATCAGAATGATTACCATATGCTAAAATGGTAAAATCTGTTGCTATAAATCGAATCCTAGTACATTCAAACTGAAGGAAACCACCAGGCGTGTATGTTGTAGATGATATTGTCCCTGAAGATTCATAAATTATTGAGTATTTTGAACTAATCAAAGCATAACCAAAGAAGGCAATTATAGCACAAACAATTATTACAGATGCTATTTCTGATTTTGCACCCATTTCAGATCGTGTGTAAGTATGAGTTAGAATTTATAAATATTTGGAAAGTGGCGGTGAGAGTGGGGATCGAACCCACGAACACCGAAGTGTACTGGTTTAGCGAACCAGCCCCTTACCGCTAGGGAATCTCACCACTCTTCTTTTTCTACGCATCTTCCTTTTATTACTTGCTATACTGTAGACGTAAACCAATCCAAATACAAGTGTGAAAAAACCCCCCACGAGATGCAAAGGACGTACAGGTAACGAGTATCCCATTTCTTCGGGTATATGATCCAAATCGAGCACGATCCCAGCACACCCACCAAGAAGTGCCACCCTAAATCCCATATAATCAAAGAGATTGGCCACATTACATCCACTCCTTTGGGACTTTGGATAAATTGCTCTTGGATGAATCATAGACCTGAGTTCCAAGTTTACGCCTCTTGAGTGTCCCATCAAGAGCCTGTAATATTCTAATCTTGGCTAAGTCTACATACTCTTTTTCCTTATCAATTCCTATTGCTTTTCTGTTATGGAGTACTGCTACTATCAGGGAAGAGCCAACACCCATAAATGGGTCGAGAACTATGTCACCTTCATTTGTTAGAGCAAGAACCAGTCGCTCGACAAGTTCAATTGGATATTGACAAGGATGAGTTGTTTTCTCTGGGTGGTTGGACTTTACATTTGGAATATCCCAGACTTCATTCTCCCAATCTTCAACAAGAACATCCCAGATATCTGATGGATTTTTGCCAAGTGGATTGCCTGAGAGTTGACCAGCCTTTGCACCATCAAAGTACTTTTTGCCTGGGTATTTCTGTGGGACTCTGATGCTGTCTAAATTGAAAATATAATCATCTGTCTTTGTGAACCAGAGAATGGTTTCATATCGACCAGAGAAGCGGTATGTGCAATGGAGTCCGTGACCAAATTTCCAAATTATTCGGTTACGGAGCTTGAGTCCAAGTCTCTCTCTAAGTATCTGGTAGAAGAAGATGTCGAGTGGATAGACTTCACGATCTGAGATATAGTTGCCAGTCTGCCAACAGATTGAGCCATTGGGCTTCAGGATCCTTATGCACTCTGTGAGAATTTCCTGTTGCCAGTCAAGATATTTTCCGAGCTCGGTTCTCTGTTCATATGGCTTGCCTATGTTGTAAGGGGGAGATGTAACTATCAGGGTCGCTAAGTCTGATGGTGTTGACTTGAGAAATTCTAAACTGTCCGACTGGGATAGCAGAATATCAGATGGCGTGTAGGTGCTGGAGAGAGTGATATTCATCATTCTTTCATCTTTTTGTAGTTCGGTGGGAGTTTGTAGAAAGCACTGTAAGTTGCCTCACACCACACCCTGTAGTGGAAGAAGCAGAGGTCAATCTTTCTGACTGTTGGTTTTTGGAATGGTTTGAAGTGCTCGTTACCACTTGAATCAAGCCAGCCCATACAGGAATCAACCTCATTAAAGGCTTCTTCACCACAGCCCTTTACATCACAGTATGTCTTTTTCATTTAACCATCACCTAGATTGTTATTTGGTGTGTATGATACCACTGTGAAGATTGCTGTTTGTGAGTCTAAGTGAATACATTTGATTTTCAGGTCATATATTGTGACTATATCATTCTCGTGGAAATAGAGTGGTTGGAAGGCACTGGTTGAACTGTATGTGTTCTCCTTTATGGTTATCAGCCCTACTGGGTAGACATTCCAGTTGGCTGACTCAGTTGTGCCACTGAAAAAGCAGACAAATCCACCACGTGCAGCTTTGTAATATTCCTGATAGAACATACTTGTGTAAAATTTATCACCAAGACTTAGTTCGAGAGTTTGACCGACTTTGTAATAATTATCGAGTATCTGTGTTCCGTTTGAAGTGGAAGCGTTAGCGACTGGTGTTGTTGCTGTTGGGTTAGGGAATAAAATAAATACAAATATTCCTAATGTTGCAAACACGGCTATAGTGACAGCAATCCATCTAACCATTATTGATTTATTATTTGGTTGTGGATCATCCTTGAGCATATCAATCAAAAAGAGATGGATTGTGAATTTATAAATATTTGGAAATTAACCGTTTACCCATTCCTCATAGTAGTAGGGTTCACCGTCATAATCTCGACCAGTCTCGAAGGTATGCTTGTGCTGTCGAGCATTACATTGCTGGCAGTATCTACAGTCCTGACCCAGTTCCTTCCATTCGTGGTAGTGGAAAAACCTCTCGAAGAAAGAGGTGTCCATAGGTAGATAGGGAATATAGAATTTTATAAACGTTTATGAATTTTTGGCTGACCCTTTATCCTTTGTCGTAAAAATTCCTATAATTAATATAAATATAAGTTACCCACACCTTATAATCAGTGAAAAACAATGATAGAAGCCTACGAAAGAAAGATTGAAGGAAAAAGAGTCTGGGAAGTCAGGGAAGGAAACGCAACCTTCTACGAGACAAGCATTCAGCGATTGATGAAATACGCTGAGTCCGTCAGTGAAACTCTTCACACTCACACACTTGAGGGTGAAACCTTTGTGTTGTAGAAGTCTGTGGAAGTCTGACTCAATTAAGACGGTGAAGGCAGAGGAAGATAAGTAAAATATTTATAAACTCTGAGGCAGAGCTGATAGGGATACAAAATGAGGTTGTTTGGTGAGAAGAAGGCTGTCCCTGTCCCAGAGGATGTCACATTGAATGTAGGGGAGAAATATATGATTAGGCTGAATAACACTGATGTTGCCTATATCGTGAATTCGGGAAAAAATAATGTGGTCATGCTGTCTATCATTTACAGTCAGTGGACGTATGGGAATGGAAGGGTAACTAATTTCGGGTATCCCATTTATCTGGATACTGGGATTGAGGAATTTTTTTTCGGAAATAAGAAGATATCCATTGTGGGCAGGGACGAGAGGTACGTGAGGTTCACTGCCGTGGATGTTGTTGAGGAAAAGAAGGATTAACTGGTCATTAGGTGTGTCAAGGATTATAAGTGATGTTGGTGGCTAATATGACTCTCTATAAAACCTGTTTAGAATGTGGTTTTGTTACTACAGAATGGCATTTAAATGATTGTCCAGTATGTGGCACTAGGTTTGGAGAACCAACAAATAATCCTATGAAGGTATCAAACAACCAAATCAAAAAATACAAATTAATGAGTAAACTAGACCACATTTCTGGTATAATATTTACAGGCATAGCTTATTCTATAATAATTGGTCTTGTTTTAACAGGTTTGCTTTTCGCATTTCTCTTCCTTGGGGGAGGAATGCTGATGTAAGATGGTTTTTAATGAATAGGATTAATTTTGAGTCATAAGGTGGTAGACCCAGAGGTTGTTGGCTACCACGGCTGACATCAGGAATATGACCATATAGAGGATTGTCTGGGAGTACTTCACTTTCGCCTTGGCGGTTGTGTAGTTGAAGAGCCTGTCGAGCAGGATGATCATTGCGGTGAAGGTGAAGGGTAGGACTAGGTAGAAGAGGAGTGGGTTGATGGACATAAGGGTGGCCATAAAGGGGTTGGTTTCATAGCCACCACGCTGGGATAGAACCATATAGGTCGAGAGGGAATCACCAATTTTGGTGAGGAATACCAGGCTGTACAGGACTGGGGTTTTCATAGTTAGTTATGGGGTGTGTTGGTATTTATAAGTATTATGGATTTACGAATGTGGGCTTGTGCCTGAGTGCAGAGGCGCAGGATGAGCAGTAGAATCCACGGAGGTCGGATTCATAGCCACCGTCTTTATATTTGATGGCGATTAAGTTGCCGATTTTGCGGATATCCTCTATGAACATCTGCTTGCCACATTTCTCACACTGCATTGGGGGCATTGCACGGATTTTGGACAGGACATCGGCTGGGATAACATCGTCAGTTGACATAGGGTGCTAGTGGGAGTGTGGATTTATAAATATTGTGGGTTGCTTCAGGTGGGTTGCTTCAGAAGCAAGATCTAGATCTATATAGGGTGAGAAAGTTTATATTCAAGTTTATTAATATGAGTACGGTGATTCATTGAGCGACAAGAAAGAGTCAGCTAAGACACAGAGTCCCGTAAAGTCTGAGAAAGACAAGAAGAAAGACGCATTGTGTGGTTGTTGCACTAAGTGCGGTTAATCTGAAACAATTTCTAAATTTTTTTAATTTACTTTTTCTTTTTAGTGTAATATTTGAATGTGAATAATTTTAGATTATCTCCTCTATCTATCTTGAGTGTTACTGATTTTATAATAAGCCTCTGAGTTGGGAAGTTATCAGAAAACATCTTCTTAAACTTGGTAATAGCATCCTTCTTATCTCTACCATAGAGATCACCTTCTGAAAGTGTTTGTGTTTTTGAGTACACTGGTTTATAATAAATAACGGTGAATCTCCTCTGTGTGTGTGATGTTGGGTCAAAATCCATATGTATGCTTGGCATATATTCATTGCCAAGATTAGATCTCTCCCATCTATTACCTTCACGCTCATCAAGTTTCATTGCACTTTTCTGATTCTCAAAGAATTTAGTATATTTTCTGATCTTCATTTTATTCCACCAACCAATTCTTGTAGAATCTAGATTTTTTTGTGTAATGTGTGTAGACCCAGTATCCAGTTAGCCCCTGATCTCCACCAGTCACTTTTACTATACGGTAGGAACCACCCATTAGCTTTACTATTTTACCCATTTCCCTTGCTTCGTGAACAGTGAATTGACCATAATCCCCACGTTTGTATAACTTACCATCAAACGTGCGTGTCTTTGGAACTACAAATCTCTTTGGGAATCTTGGGAATTTTTGTTTTCTCAATATTATTCATTCTCCTTGTGTAATCTATATTCTTGCCAAGCATCCTTCATACCAGCACTGTCTGATCTGAAACGTCCTGATCTCCAGCCACAATCACAAGTCATTCTAACAAGACCAATCATCTTTGGCTTTGCTGTTAGATGCTCTGCTTTGTGACGCTTGTAGTCGTTCCAAGAAGAACTTTTACCAGCAGAATCTGAACGCCAGATATCAGATTCCCAGCCACAGGGACAGATTATCTTCTGCCAGAATTGAACGTGTGGTTTATGCTTTGTTGCCATTATTGAATCGCCCCACAACTTAGGCAAACCCACTTCTTTGTCTGGTAGTCATATGCCATATTCTGCCTACCACAATCCCAACAAATCTTATCTGTGTTTTTCTTTTCAGATGCCATTATTCTCGGTTTATCTTCTAACCCCATATACATATATGTCTTATGGATTTTAGGTGCTTTTTTTGGCTTCTCTGGAATTTTGAACATATGAATTGGAATTCCTTCTGCTACATCGAGCGCAGAGTAGAAACCGTGTGTTTCATAACGATCCTTTAGTTTTTCACGTTCATATAGTCCCTGTGTCTTTAGTTTGCCAAATTTTGTTTTCATTTTACCAGCAAAGTGTCCTGTGTTATCATCCCAGACTATGTAAACTGGAATCTTCTTGATACCGTGTTTAATTGCCCAATACGCACGGTGTCTGCCTTCGTGTCCAGTGACTTGGTTGTCTCTATATCTGACAGTAAGATATGGAGAATATAGTTCTTCTCCTTTGGCAAATGCCTCATCTAAGCCTTTGAGACTTTCTTTACTAAATCCAGTTGAGTAGTCTGGTGGAGTTGTGTAACTTAGGAACTCTTCTGGACTCATCCAAACTTTAGTTGTTGTCTCTGGTCCACCCATTCTCTCCCAGTGAATTGGAATATTTGTGCCTGGAAGGTAATCTTTAGTGTCTAAGTAACTAGGAACATATTCGTGTCTTTTAGCTACTGGTGGCTTTGGAACTCCACGTCTGTAAGAACGAACTACAGTATCCAGTCTCTTATGGGCTTTGACTATATGTTGTCTTGGGTGTTGTCTCTTCATATCTTACCACCCTTTACAGGGTCACTTTTTTGTCTTAGTGCGATACACGTAGTATCCTTTGGCACGAAGAATCACACAGGCATTGTATCCTGCTTTGCGCTCGTGCTCTGCTTCGTGTTCAGCAGTAGCCTTAGACTGATAGACAATAGGTATCATATAGTACCTATGTTTTCCGATCTTTCTACTAGTATCAATAATTCCTACCATTTACTTTTTCACCTTTTTCTTTTTTACTCTCGTGTAAACACCATATATTGGTTTGCCATTCTTGTCCTTTCCTTTGACAACTCTGGCTCTCTTACCACTTTTTCTTAGGCGTTTTGCGTGTTCATCTGCATTGGATTTACTTGTATGAACTTTCTCAAGTTTATGTTCTTCACCATTTATGTTCTTTAATGCCTTCAAAGTTATTCCAATTGCAAGGACTTCACCAATTAATCCAAAAGACATTATATCACCTTACGTCCACTGGTAGCCACACTTTTCACATTCTTTGTAGCCCTGGCGTCTATATGCAGGGTGAACATCCTTGCCACCACATCTTGGGCAGCTTTTGTAGTTGTGGTGTACTTGTCTTATTTTCTTTCCACCCTCTTCTGAATAACCACAGTCAGCACACTCAAAATAATCTGCTTTGATTCCTCTACCATAGGAACCAACTCTATTGAAATTTGGGCTGTTACATCTAGGACAAATCATTTAGATTTCCTCTTCTTGGTTGTTTTCTTCTTTTTCTTCTTTGATTTTGGTATCTCAACTTGTCTTTTTTGACGGCCAAGGTAAGTATCAGAAAAGTGACTCATATACTTAACTTTCACCTCCCTTGTGATATTTTGGATGCTCGTATAATACACGATGCGATCCTTTAGTTTCCGCTATCTTAATGATATTATCGTCCAATAGGGCTGGACCACCCATACTTCTTGAGTTGTGGATTAGGAGAGGAACTTTAATTAATCCAGTTGATCTGCCAATATATCCCTCAACATCATATACCTCTTCCCAATCCTTACCTGTCTTAGGATCTCCGTACCAGAGTCTCAAACGTTCTCCTCTATGACCAGAGCGATTGTTTTCAAGTATTTTTATAACCGCATCTGGAGTATCCTTGTTATATGCTGTATCGTTTATGATCTTGTATGTCGTACCATAACTATCCTTTACAAGTTCAACTGGATTACCAAAGTATGAAGGTGCTGGTTTCTTGGCACTGAATGGGTGCTGTCCCTTTCCTCTCCAATATGGTCTAACTTTTACACCATCTTCTCTGGTGTGCATTTTAACTATGTGTTTGACAGGTGACTTTCTCACTGTGATCGCCTTTAGCAGTAAATAGGGAGCTGAGTATAAAAGATTTATGATAAATAAGTTTATGGATGTTTACGCATATAGGATAGTGCTTCTCTCTTGGCTTTTGTAAATGAAGCATTGCCTTTTCCTACTTTCTTGGCGGTATGGATACCAATTACCCTGATTAAATACCACCTATTTGGCAGACCTGAGACATCTTGAATGGATAATTGATCACCAGTTCTGAGGTTTTCATAAATGGTACTTTCGTGCCATCTACCGCCTGAGATAAGTTTCCAGCTTTTGGCTGGACCAAATTTCTTGACCATTTTTATCTCTTCCTATACTTAGGTGTTTTTGGTGGATGTGAACTATATGGACCAACACAGCAAGCCCTGTAGTAGACATAGTATTTTCCATTACGGAACATTGTTCTGATATCAGAGTCTGGATTCCTCATCCATTTTAGATGCTTTACAGCAGCTATGCTCTGTTCCTTAGTCTGGGATTCTCTCCCTTCGTACTCGTATAAAGCCCACTTTACATATCCTTTCGCTGGCATTTTAACCACTTATCGCATTGTTGAATCTCTTCTTGTCACAGCTTGAGCAACGGTGGCCACCATACTTGACATCTATTTCATATATCTTCTTGCCACAGTCGATGCACTTGTATGGTTCCTCTTCGTATGCCATTCTCCATTTGTAATCTGATTCTAGGAACTTCTCACCTCTCTTGGTGATGAAAGCCTTATCGTACTGGCGTTTGATTAGCCCCTGTCTCTCAAGGCTTCTGAGCAGTGGTTCTCCAAGATACATTGATACCTGTTCATAGAGTTTTAGACCAGCATCAGTTCTTGTGATCTGGTATTCGACATTTTGGGTGATCTCGTGATCGTTGAGCCACTTCTTTCCACCATATGCACCAAACAGGCGCATAGCATAACGCTCGACCTTTTCCTCTGGTGGAAGTGAATTAAAGTCCTGGAAGTACTGTGGAATTGATCTTACTGACTTTGCTACAATAGGGGGAAGATAATTGCCTCTAATGTATGGTTTAACGTGCTTGCCGTTCTCCTTATCGTAACTACTAACCTGATGTCTGACTGGTGACTTTCTCATTCTTAACGCCTCTTGATTCCTAGGAGTTTTCTTGTCTTGCGGAGCTCAGAATTGGGAACATTAGAATTAACTACCCAGACCTTGGTGAATATCTTCTGACCTGTGCTAGTCCTGTAGCCCATTGCCCTGAACTTTGTGGCTACCTCTCTGGCTCTCTTCCTTGTCCTGTGTGTACTAAAAAGTGTCTGGCTTACCATTTACTTATCCCTCTCCAATTCTCCCTGAACTCTGCTTGCTATCCAGACCAGATTGTCTGCCTTCTTTCTGGTTAGATGTGTGGCTAGTGTGTCCAATTGTCTGCCGTCACGGTAGAGATCAATTGCTGTGTAGCCATAGCGTCCACCTAGGATAAGTTCGACCTTGCTCTCTGGATGCCTGTGCAGTTCGTGAACGTATCTGTAGATGATGTCGATTGCCTTCTCTGCCTCTTTCTTGGTGAGTTGAGTAATTAGGGTGTCCTGCATATTGCCATTCTTGAACAGGTCGAGTGCCTTGTATCCATAGCGACCACCAACATCAACGGTTATGCCAGAGCCAAGTTCCTTGAGTTCTTCATTTAGGGAATTTTCATCTGGTTTGTAGTACCAAGGTGCTTTGGGATTTACTGGGTTGCTTGGGTGTTTTGCTTCCTTTACTCCACTGCCCCTAAAGTGACCGTGGACTATCTTTCCATCTCTGTAGTACAGCTTTACGAAGTGTCTGCTCGGTGTCTTTCTCAAGTGAAACGCCTTTGAGTAGAATGGCGTGAGCTAAGTATAAAAGATTTATGATAAATAAGTAAGGACTGGAAGTGTATTTAATTCAGGAGATATACCACGTTTAGTGTTACACTGATATCAAGGGTTCCTGAAATTATAGGAGTTGATGGCATAACACTGCCACTTGACATTCCTTTAGTGTCCATTGCTGTGTAGACGTTCTGGTATATTGGATAGTAGTAGTTTTCATTGATTGATTGAATTCCTACAATGCTTACACCAAAACCTTCTGTTATGGTCTTTGCCTTAGCCTGAACATCCTTTACAGCCTCTGCATAAGCCTGTAGCTTGTATTCTGCCATTTTATCATCACTGACAGTGAAAGTTACACTGCTTATAGTGTTTGCACCAGCATTAGATGTAGTATCGATTATTGAACCAATCTTTGTTAAATCTGTAACTCTAATCTGTAGTGTATCAGTGACCTGATATCCAACAGTTATTTTGTAAGTGTAGTCATATTCTGGATTGATTGTATAACCGATTGTTTGTATGTCGCTCTGAGGAATTCCAAGTTTATTCAGTGAGTTTACAACATCAGTCATTTTCAAGGCATTTTCCTGTTCGGCATCTTGGGCTGATTTGCCCTCAGTGTAGACACCGAGAATTATGATTGCCTGATTAGCCTGAACAGTAACTTTACCGACACCAGAAAGTGACATAGTACTTGGGTTTCTATCAGCAGGAACGATAGTCATATTTCTTATGGCTATTAGGCTGTCATTTGAAGGTGAAACTAGATTTGGAACTATTCCATAAGCAGTCAATGAACCTGTTGTTTTCAGGTCTGTTGGCTGAACATTTTGTGTAGTTTGAACATTACCAATAAGTGGTACTTTTAATGTTGTAATCGCTACCCCACCCATAATGATTATGGCTAGGAATACAGCAGACATCACAACGTAGATGCTTTGTTTCAACGTTCTCATCCGTATGTAGAGCCTATTAAGTGGCTATTAATACTACATATAAGAACAGTTGATCTAAAAATAGAACAGGTGGTTTACAGTTCTTCTTTGCTGTGCCAGACCTGATATCCCCACTTTCCTTTAGTGGTTTTAACCTTGAAGCCAAGGAATTTCCAGTAAATTATTGAATCCTTTGTAGCTTTCTTAGATGTGAATGGAGCACCGTCACTGACGAACTTCTTACCATTAAATTTTCTGATTCTTGGCGTTTGTGCCTTTATTTGCCGTCTGTACTCTCTCCATTTCTTTGGAATTTTGGGGGTCATTACTTTGACACAATCCTGTATAATGCTTTGTGTAGTTCAGGTACTGTTCCCTGGAAGCCAAGGATATCAACGTAATCTCCATCCTTCTGCTTTACAAAGAACCCATCGAAGTCTTTCACAACTGGGTCATTGCCGAAATGTTCCCAGATTGCTTCAGTGTCTGTGTCAATTTGTGTTAAATCGTAATCTTTGTATTTTGGATCGTCCTGTATGTCACCTATTGTGCCTATGTATTCTGCATCAAAATGTGGCTTGAGATATCTTGTGGCCAGCTTTTTCTGCTTGACTACTCTCGAACCATTGCCTCTAGCATAGGAACGGACTGGATGTCCTTTCCTAGTGTATTGAGAAACTGTGTGTCTTATAGGTGTCTTTCTTGGCATTAGTACCTCATCTCCGCACCGAACTTTGTGCGCTTTTGTTTGACATCTAAGTAGTAGCCAAGACCCTCAAGTTCTTCCTTGAGTTCAGCGTATTCTGCTGGTTTGGCTGGTTTTGTCTGTCTCATTACTATATTGTAATTGGCACTTCCGTGCTGTCCAACGTGAAGATAACTTTCAATGAAGCCTGGAGAGCCTGTAATATCTGGGAAGAGTGCGATTATTTCACCATCTGGATATTTCCTGAATATGACCTCTGTCTTTTCTCTGTCTCTTGGCATTAAGTATGAGTGCGCCTTGTGGTATTCTCTTGCCTCTGAACCACTTCTTAGATCATCTCCACGATAGTGGGAACGAACATAGATTTTCTTTCCGTGCTCTCCCTTTCTGACGTGGGATTCTACCTTATGCCTTCTAGGTGTTTTTCTTGTCATTTCAATCACTTCTTTTTATTTGCCTTTTTCCAAATGGCATCGTGTTCACGCTTTATTAGTTTAAGTGTTGGACTCTTGTATTCTGATGGTTTACGTTGAGATGTGCCTGTGGCTGTCAGAATTACTGCTCCAGATGGAATAGTGCCTGATGCAAACGATAAGTTGTGGTGTATTGAATCTAGGATACCATAAACCGACTCACCACCAAAGATTTTCTGGTTGTATTCAGTATCTTCAACAAAGTGATTTCCTTTCACCTGTGGATACCCAGATACGTATGATTTGACTGAAGTGATATCTGCTGCAAGTTGGATATTGCCAGCTTTGAGTGCCTTGATTGCTTCTGCCACAGCATTTTTGAGATCTTTACTTATCTTGGCTTTACGATAGATTTTTTCAAGTTCAGATATCTGGTATTCTGCACTCTTTTCCTTCATTCTCTGTTCTAGATAATCTGGAATTATACTACCCTCACGATAGGTAACTTTCTCAGTTCCACTGCCTTTGGCGTGTGACCTGACCTTAGTACCATCATCCTTTGTGTATGAGTGTACAACGTGTCTTACTGGTTTCTTTCTTGTTGTCATTTGAGATTGTACCTCCTCTTATTCTCTGGATCGTTCCAGTCGAATGGTTTGAGTTTAGGCTGTTTGCCTGTGTTGCGATAGTAGATGACATAGAGCTTGTATTCTCTTCCACTTCTATTTTTCTTTGTGAATGCTCTCAAGATTCCTGCTTTGCCAGAGAACTTCATTTCTGTGATATTTACACGTGCTAGTCGAGCACCATCGTGTGCTCCACCAAACTTGTATCTATATCCTCTAGACTTGACATATGTTGGGAAGTTCCAGGTCATTCCATAATAGCGATATTTTTCGACCATTACGCTCTCTTCCTCCCTTCGAATATTACCCACCACTTACCACATTTCTTTATGCGGTAGTTGTGTTTGATCTGTTCACCATAGTACTTTGCGTATTTCTTAGCTGTTGACTTCTTCTCTGCACGTCTGACTGGTGTGAATTTTTGACCGTCTATCTCAAATGCCTTTGGCCATTCTACTGTTGACATTACTTTTTCCTCCTAGGTTTAGAAAGGTATGCCTCTCTGCCTTCTTGTGCAAGTAGTGATTTCCAGATATAGTTGGCTTTGCGAAGCTGTTTTGGTTTTAAGTGATGCCCAAATACGATACCAAACAGTCCTTCTCTGCCTAGATAGTAGCGATAGTCTGTATCTATTGAATACTGCCTTCTACGTAGATATTTTGTGACCATTGTTCTTACCTCAGATGTCCCAATCTTTCTTGCTGTTGTGACTTTAATAGAAATTGCTGTTGTGGGGTTAGCTGTCTTATTGGCACTGGTGGACCAATCCAAGGTCCATTGTAGACTTTTATTGGAGTTGGTGCAGGATTAGGACCAACTAGCATTTTTGTGCTTGCTGTGCCAATCAAGTATGATTGACCACCTCTCACTCCACCGCCACCGCCACCAAACTCTGAAACTGATCTGTCTAAGTCTAGTGATATCCTCTTTGATTTTCCTTTAGTTCTTTTCCATTTATTGACGAGTTTGACATATTTATCTGCAACTAGGTTTGCTAGGTAATCTTCAACTTCGTTGTTTTCGTGCGCTTCCATCACATCATCAATATGCTCATCGTCAAGAATATCAGCAAGGTTTCTGACATCATCTGTTGTAAAGTCTATATTGGTTCTAATGTACTGGAATGCAGATACTGGGAGTTTGCCGAATTTAGGATTAGATAACCAGCCCATTGATTCCATTACAATCTTTGGACTTTCACTGATTTCAGCCTCTATCATATCTCTGGCCAATTCATATCTTGGAGAATGTGAAACATTTAGATAGGATGCCATTGGGATTTTCTTTTTCTGCTCTGCTGCACCCTTACCTCTAAAGTGTCTACGGACTTCGTGTCCCTTTCTCTTATATGCACCAACCACGTGCTGTCTTGGACTCTTTCTCTTAGCCATTACTTTTTCACCTTGTTTCCACATCTCTTGCAATGGTATCCAGTGAGAACACCATAGGATTCGACTCCACCAGCGTGTCCTTTACCCTTGAAGCGTTTCTGTTTTCTAACGTAATCTCTAGTCATAAAAGAACCGCATTTGCTACATCTTTTTGCTGGCATTTACTCGAACACATCTCCAAACATATCTTTGGGATCCTGTGACTCCCAGTACTCTCTAACCATATAACGTTGCCTTCTTGGGACGCTTGAGAGATCGATCTTGGGTGTATCAAAGTCCACGTGATCTCCGTGCTTTCTTCCTACGAGTGAGTATGTCACATCTCCAACTATGTAGCCAACATCATCAAAGACTGGCTCTGTTTTCATAATTGTGACCTTACCACCTTCCTCATAATACTCATTTCCACTGAGTTCACGTTGTATTTTGGCATAACTTGCTCTGCCTATGACTTCTTTTTTACCTGATGGCTTTCCAATGACCATAAGTTTATTGGCTTCAACTACCTGTCCAGAATCCTTACGTGCTTCACTATCCCAGTGAACTACAGGATTTGCATTGAAGTGACCTGTAATTCTACCCTTTGAACCAACTGGGTGTGAAAACATTGGATCTAATGGTTGTCCATTCCATCCTGTCTGAGGTGCAACTAACTTTACTCTTGCACCAACACCATATCCAGCTCTGATTACCTCAGATGGACTTGGATGATCACTTAGATAGGCTGGTGTGCCTTTTCTTGGTTTGGCTGGTTCATATGAACCCTTACCACGGACATAACTTCTAACCATACCGTGGCTTTTACCGCCACGCCTTAGTCTTATGTGGGAACGAACAACGTGCTTAACTGGAGTCTTTCTAGCCACAGCGATTCCTCTTTGAGAAGAAAGGCGTGAGCTGAACATATAAAGTTTATGATAAATAAATTAGGTCTATCTGTTTCTAAATCCTTTTTGAAGGCGATCTATAGCTGCCTGGGTCTTTCTTCCACCGTGATTAGTTAGCTTGAATGCTTCCCTATCTGCATAGGCTTCCAATTTCTTACGAGATTGCTTGAATGATTTTGAACCCAAACGTTCAACATCTTTGATATGAGATATCTCGTGGGAAATTGCATAGCGAAGGTAGATATCTGTTGATTTTGCAGAAACCATTTCTGTGCGCTCAAAATGATCTGGGTCGATGCTTATAACAGCGTGTAGTGGTTTACCAGTAAGTCCGTCCAAAGTGATATGTGTGACCATAGGTGGATGGATATGTCTATGAACAAAATTGATATGAACTGGAATTGTTACACCAGCTTTCTTCTTGTAGAGATTTACCAGCCTAGTGATTGTCCTTCGCACAGTATGATAATAGAGGATGAGAATTAAAACTTTATGATAATTAATCCCTCACTACTCTTTCTTGGCTACCTTCTGACTTGGGAAGTTTGTCTATCAATATCTGAACATCTAATGGATTAATATAATTTGTATTGAAATCAACATAGATCATATTGTTTGCCTCAGTGATACTTATTCCAGTATCATTAGTTTCGTCTTTAAAAATTCTTCCAACTGCTATAGCAAATCCTGTGCCAATTATGACACAGAAAACAAATGCTTGATCCATTAGATCAGTACTTGCACGAGCTGACGTACAAAACATAAACCAAAAAAGACCTAGGGTCATTCCAGCTATAAGCCAAGCCATAAAACATACTTCAAAACTAAACATATGTTCTATTCTAGTTTTGACAGTAGCATCTTCAACAAACCCATTTTCAAAACTTTTTGTAATTATATCTGTAACGGTTTGCTTTTGTGTTTTATCAAATTTGTATATCATATGACGATAAATTGTGGATTGAGTGCTATTACTATGTATCATCGATGCTTCTGCTGCCAACAAAGCTGCGTTTGCCATAATTACAGAGCAGATATTAGAATTTATAAATATTTGGAAATTAATACTCTATAATTTTCAGGATGCCGTTTGCTTGTCTTGAGAGAACTATTTTCAAACACATATAACTTCTATTGTATTTGAGGTGCTTTAGGAACTTTTTTTGTTCCTTCTCTCTTACCAGAGAAGATTCAACCAAGGCATTGGCGATATCGTCATTGTATTCAATATCTAGAAGTGGTTCCGAATTACCAGAGAATCGATATATTATTGTGCCTGATGGATTTGGGATATCAACTGATGCTATCTTTCTCCTTCGTTTGTTGTCAAGCATACGATCTCTCAGCCAAGGAACTTCACCAGACCACCACACTTCAAGGAATTCTAAAAGTATTGGAAAGGCAATAACTATTGTAATTATTGGTTTAAATTCTGGAAGATAATAATCCCAGGCTGTTTGATATACTGTTGGTTCACCTGTGTAAATATCATAAATTATCTTTGGAAATTTAGTTGTGTAAGCATTGTATAGTGTCATTCCACCAAATACAATAAAGAAAAGTATCATTAGTTTAAGTGCGCCAACAACAGGATTGCTACGTTTCACCTGTTTCTCAAATTTAATCTCTTTGGTGTGATAATTAATAAAAATATCGGCATCGAGCACGTGATCTTCGGTATGTTCCAAAAAAGATACCTCAGATGTGTTTACTCTACCTTCACGTAAGGATCTCTGAAGATGCTAGTCTTTCTCTTCTTTTCTGGCTCGACTGGCTTCTCTTCAGTCTTTTCGGGTGTAGGTGCTTCTACTTTTTTATCTTCGCTCATTGTGTTTTTCCCTCCTTTACCTTCTCTCCAGAAGTGCTGACCTCAAACTTGACAGTTCCAAGAACTTCTCCTGTTTCTGCAAGTCTCTTTGCCTTGATTACTTCCCACTCTGCCTGGGTCATTGTGTGATCAGGATGTGGACCCCAGAGCCTGTGAACAGTCATATAATTGTTATACTCTTCTGCTGTTTTGAAAGTAGTGCCATCAGGCATCTTGATCTTTTCAAACCATAATTGAATATGCGCTTCATCCATACGTGGTCGATGATAAAAGAGTGTATGGATTTATAAATATTTGCGCTAACACCTATCAACTATCTTACTTATTCCAATAAGTAGCGCAAGCATTCCAATTAACGGAAGAATTCCAGCTACATTACCAGTAGTTACAGCAGAGATTCCAGTATTAGCTGTTGTAACAACTGCACCTATAAAAATTGTCATCATTGAGATCACAGGTGTGAAAAGAACAACACAAACCATAAATGAAAGAACTGCCATAATGAAAAAGGTTGGCCAATGGAAGTCTTTTTCTCTTCTGATTGCATTATGAAGTTCCATCATTATTTTGCTATCTAGTTCATCTTCCCTTGATTGAGTTGGAAGGAAATCACTACAAGTCTCTGAGTGTAATGTATGTGTTCCGTGATCACAGTAATAGATTTTTACACCTATATCTGGATCCTTCTTGAATTTATTATGTCTACAATTTGCACAAGTAGTCATTTTAATCCCCTGCTGGTTTTGCAACCTGAGCAATACCAAAAAGTAAAGCAACTAATATCAAAAGTGGTGCAGCAGTTGTAAGGATAGACATACCAGATGTTGTAAATGAAAGTGATGCGTTTGGAGCAATAAATGCTAAAGAAGCAATAATTAATACAATTGCAATAGCTATTGTGTAACCAATAATAGGTGTCGCTTGTGTAAGCACACCACTTTCTTCTTTTGGCTTAAGATCTTCTGGTTTAATCTCACCAACAAAAACTCGATTTACGTTTCTTGGTGTGGATTGTATATAACCCTCTGCAACACAACCTAACATTGGTGAAAAATCCGAACAGGCTTTTGCTGTTGTGCTATGATGTCCGTGATCACAATAACAAGATAAGTTGCTACCAAATTCTGTATCACCTTTCTTATTTTTAGAACACTGAGAGCAAGTATTGCTCATTGAAATCAAACTGAAGATAATGGGGAGAATTTATAAATATTATTGACTTTCTGAATCTTTTTTAATATTATTATTTATAACTTTCTGGTTTTCTATAATAGTATCCAGTTTATTTCCATTTGAATCGACTCCATCCCATATCATTAATTGGACTCCAAACAGTAGAACTCCCCATTTTGATACAGGATCAGCCTGGAAGAAACTAACTGCTACAAACATTATGCCAGCTACAAATCGTATCATTACCTTGCACCTTTACGCTGTCTCACTGACCGTTCACGTTTGTTTTGTCTATATACAGATTCCTTGAATGGACAGAAACCCTTCCCTACACATACATAGATTTTCTGATTTCCCTCTATTCGTGGCTCTCTGTACTCACATTCTTTCTTTCCTGCCGAGCTCTTCAAACATTTTTCCAATGTTATTCAGTCCTTAGTTGCTCTAAGCAAGTTCTGCACTTGAATATATCAGATTTTTGATCTTGTAATTTACGTGGGTTTTTGTATCTATGGCATAGACTTCTATCTTTTTTATAGTAGTGCATCGTGAACCCACCAAGTTTATCAAAACTCCAGTTTCCTATTTCTTGTTCATTATCCATTTCATATCACCTTACAATTAACCATAATACCAGTAACCTAATGTTGTTTATGACGGCTGCTGTTAGTGCCGATACACCAAGTGAAACTACAAATAGATAATATTGTAGATGGTTTGGGTGTCTTACTTCGAGATATCTCCAATAGGCAACAGCACATCCAGTTAGGAAAAGAATAGTTGCAAAGTAATTTAGAAACCAAGTTACTGTTCCCTTGGCCATCCATCCAGCAGCAATTGGATTGCTCTCGATGAATCCAGCAGAAGTAAGATTCAATGCTATAGCAGTTGTTCCTATATCTAATACACCAAGACAAATTATGAAACCTATCGCTATGGTGAGTTGTTTCCTTGCTTTGAAATAATCAATAACTTTAACTGACATTTGTTGCAGACTCCTTAGCCACTGTGGTTTCAAGTTCCATAGACTTTGGTGTTGGAATCTCCTTTATTCCTCTGAAACGTTTGATATCCTTTGCTGGAATTGGAGTTTTGAAGATATGAACACTCTTGCTCTCAAGTTCTGTAGAAGAAGCCAGCTCCTTGACTTTCTCCATACTTTCTTCTGAAAGGAAATAAGTTCCACCAACCTTGAGTGAACCACAACCTCTTTCATCATTAAAGCCAAAGTTTCCAGGCTGATACTCATATGTGTCAACACCGAGTTTTTTGAGTTCTTCTGGAACGTTCATACCAGCTTCTGTGATGTAGACTATGCTGTTGATTGTGAAATAGCCGAAGATTACTGGCTCTCCACGTGGCATAGGTTCAGGCTTCTTGATGCTGTTGTATTTCTTCTTGCTGTCCTGATCCTTTTTTGGAACGTAAGCCTCACGGAGTCTGCGGTTGTACTCTTGTTTGTATTTATCACGTTGCTCTTCTGTTGGCATATCAGAGATAAGGAAAACCTTGGATACTCCCTTTATCACATTCTTGGGAACATAGTTGATCCTACGAGATGCACCCATTTTCTTGGCTTCCTTGACATAGGAATCTATACTGTAGTAGGAACCACCTACCCACTGCATATAGTTGGCAGCTATTTTCTTGGTTTCGGGTGTTGTCATTTTACTTCACTCCATACCTAATTGCAATGTTATGCTTGGTGTATCTGTATAGGTAGCACATTAGGATAGCATTAACCTCTAATATCCATCCTGAGTAAATTGTGGCTCGTGGAAGTTTTGCTATCAGAACTATAAGTTCACAAATTACTCCACCAAGTGAGAAGGATAAGAATGACATTCTCATCCACGAAATTCTCTTTATTTCTGTTTCAAAGGTCATATATTGTCTGTATCTAAAGTGATGTGTGTATTTATAAATATTATGGTTTTATAGGATTTGATTGGGGTGGTTGCTGGTTTACGGGTGACATATTTAATATCATTTGCACAACCCCTGCTGGAAGATTATGAACATTAACTAGGTGGGCATACATTGTATGTTTGGTGGCAGATACTCCACAAAAACACTTATAGGAAAAAATATATTGAACGACTAGTTTTTCTTTTTGTGTGACTTGAATACAATCAATTACATCAATATTAATTTTATTTGTAATTTCTTGATTTATGATCTCTTGCTCCCAAGCCTCAGTATTCATCTATGTCGTATTTAAAAAACGTGTGTATATTTATAAATATTCTGGATTAGGATTTGTTCTTCTTATATAGGTCAATAATGTTATCATTCATCTCTCTTGCCCTGAAGAACTCTAGCACACTAATCAAAGTTTCCTTGTTGACTGGTTTGTGATGTTGGCAATATGTACAATTTTTCATAAGTGGAACTTCAGTGATATGTTCACTTACAAGACCATATTCTATAGCAACTCTAGCTCTGTGATGTTCGAGTGCAACGTGTCCACATTCTAATACATACCAGTAGCCACTTGGATGACCTTCTCTCGTTTCATCTCTCGAAACTGTCATACCTATGATTTTACGCATCACACGATTAGGGGTTATTGGAATCCATTTGAACCCGACATCCTGAGCAACATAGAATTTATTTTTCTCATCTTTTATGATATCACCGACACTCATTGAAGTATGGTAGATTTTTAGACTCTTGATTATGTCTTTTGCCTCACCATTTGGACTCCAGTTCTCCGCTTGCATCATACTGAAAACGGTTTCCTTGTCCTTTGCCTCAACAACTTTGACTAGCTTGTACTTCTGTTCAAACTGCTTCTGAGTGTGGGGAAAATCTTCCTCACGGAAGCTAGGATGAATCCTGTAGTAAACTTCGAACTTCTGGTTCTCTTCAAAGGTCATATTGGTCGATCTAAGAATACTGTAGGCGTTTATAAAGATTGTGGTTTATAGGTCTGGGTGGTTTCGAGTGAGAACTAACACGTAATCTCCACCCTTTCGTCTATTATCAATTACTTTATAGTTCCAAATTGATTTAGGGTAATGTCTGTTCACAGAGACAATTATTTGCCAGAATTTTCTTCCTGGTCCACAATCAATTCCGTTTGCAGTTGTCCAATGACCACCAATATTTGCGGAAACATCATAGTCTGGAATTCCTCCAGCCCAACCACCTTGGATTGAAATTTCTACTGTTTCTAACATTTTAAACAAATCCATTTTCTCTGAGATGTTCGAAGTTCTTCAGTTTTGCAACCTGGACGGTCAGAGATGGTAGTTCTTTCTTGTTCTCTTCAAGATTCTTTTCTGCTAGAGCTAGGGCAGTGATTGCCTTCTCTTTTCGCTCGATGAATATGCTCTTCGAGTTAGTATAGATTCTGCCCCAAAATGGATCGGTTTCTATCTTGTTGAGTGTATTTAAGAAATCGTTTATGTCTGTCTTTAGTTCCTCAATCTCCTTTGTGTAATCTTCAACATTTTCCTTGACAACCATCCATTTATTGATAAGATCAATATTTTTCTTGTATGCCTTTGTTGGGATAAAGCCTTTTTTGAGATATTTTCTAATTGTTACTTCCCAGATGCTTGTGCTGATAGCTGCCATCTGTACATCACCAGTCTTTAAGTTTGTAAACGAAATTCCCTTTAGTGGATCCTGTCTTAAAAGTTCCTTGAGTTCTTCCATAGCTTTCTCCTTCTCGTCAAAGGGCATATTGGTCACTACTAGGGTTAGTGTGTGTCTTTATAAACGTTGTGGATTAAGAGAACTAGAAAGTGCCTCTATAATTGATAAATTATTGTTTATTTCCCCTATTGAGTGAAGCATTTTTCTTGTCCATTCAAACCATTCTGTTGGAAATTCAGTAACACCAACATTCCAAGCTGTCAATACTAAATCTTTACCATTTTTATACTCTTTAAGTGATGTTGAAAACACCTGTACGTGGTGCATAAGATCGGGTTGATCCTTTAATAATAATGAAATAGAAATACAGTTAGTTTGATTTGATAGTGTTATGAAAATCGGTGGAAGTGTTGTGATCATATCATCAACTTCGTGAATAAAATCTCTAATTTCTCTAGCTGTCCATTTAGTTATATCCTCATAAATAAGATATGACCATTGTAAATATCCTGCTTTTTTCATCCATTCAGAGGCAGGAACTTCGTGGACCAATATTTAATCAAGTCCCTTATATCTTGAATTTTTTGGTGGATCTATGGAATATTCCTTTCCATCTTCCTTGAATATACGTTCCCAGATTCGTATGCCATCTCCCCAGAAGTCACCGTTCTTCAACATTGCTTCATAAACAAGTTTGAAAAGCTCTGGTTCGGACAGCTTTGACATTTCTTCCAGAGTCTTATCTGAATTGAAAACAAAGAAGTTATTGATTTTAAATCCATATTCAGGCATTAAAACTCACCATCATCTGGGTAGTCTTTGTAGGACTCCATTTCTGCCCTATTCTCGATGGCTATGTCCATCGGAATATCACAGCACGTGGCACAGCCCTCAAAACCTACAAGTTCCTCTGGGCTGTTGACTACAAAACACAGTTTACCTGTGTGCTTACAGTAAACTTTCTTTCCCTTCACGTTGATGTAATCAGTCATTGAAAATCCTCCAATATACGCTTGCTCGACCATATAACCAGCCGAAGCCTATGATTGCTATGGCCAGAAAGATACAGTCAAAGGCGGTCATTCAACTTTCCATCCTTTCTCAACAATTCCAACCTTTGCGTGTTGACCAGATGGCGAGTGTGGGGAAGAATAGTATATCCAGCCTCTATTGTAGCTTTCAAATCTGCCGTTAATTACTGAGGAATATGGGGTTTCTCCCTCTTTACCATACGTGTAAGTCACGTGGATTTTATCATTGTACTTCAATTGTTTTGCCTGGTCGATATTCATTTCATACCACCCAACTAAAAGTCTTGTTTTTTTCCGATTCTATTGCTGCCTCTGATTTTTTCTTGAGAGATTCTATTGTTTCCTCAACATTTTTGCAGATAACATCTGTTGCTTTGTCAAGGCTTTCAAGATAGACCTCAACGTCCTCTTCTTTGTTTTCCTTGCTTTTTTTCTTCTTGTCAAAGGTCATATTGGTCAACAGTAGAGTGTGAGTAGTCATTTATAAATATTGTGGATTAACTGTGTATCCTGTGCTTGTTCTGTGACTTTTCGTCTATGTCAAAACCAGAAGGGTTACTGGCATACCAAGTTACTTCATCTTTCCAAGATTTTGGTTTTGCTTGTGGAAGCCAATCATAATATCTAATGGCTTCTTGTTCTGGCTTTTTATGTAGTTTTTCTTTAATTTTCTCTATGAAGTTCATAGCTTTGTCACACGATACATACCAAGGCTTTGCCTCTTGACCTTCGTCATAAAGGTCTTGCCCTCTTTAGGAAGGTTCTTGGCTTCTGGATCGAAATTGAGCCAAGCGTACTTGGAAACATCATCACCGTTTCGGTGGTGTACCCAAGTTATGTAGTGTGTGCAACCCTTCTTCTTATGCTCAATCTTGTCAAGTTCGAAGGCTGAAACCGCCTTCTTATCATTATCGGCAATCCATTTCCCAAGTTCTTCCGTGCTCATTTTCTTGAAGTTTGGTGCTCTCATATTAGTCATTCTCCAATACACTGTGTGTGTTTATAAGTATTGTGGATTAGTAGTTCCAGTTTTTGTAAGTATCCCTCTCCTCTGGGAGATAGATATTTATCTTGATTTTGTCGGGTGTTTCGGTTTTGAAACCCTCAACATCTATGTGTAATATCTCTGATTGTGCTGTTGCTATATCGTTTTCTGGGTGTTCTAGGAAAGTCTTAATTATGTTATTTATTGTCTTGTAAAGTTCATTATTTCTTATTTTTAGAGAAAGATTTCCACAGGTAGAAAGCAATATTGGCTTGAGTCCATCCTTCTTTCTGTTATAATTGACACGCTCGATATAGTAGTAAGCATAGTTTGGTGTCCACCTGTAGCCATTTGGATCAGCCTTATAGTGTCTACCCATTGTGAATCCACAGGTTGGGCATTTCCACATAAATCCGTGTCCGTGGACTTGGCCAGAGCAAACAGGGCAGTCAAACCCAGCAATTATGATTTCTTTTTTGGCTGGCATCACATATTTCTCCACATAATATCGATTACGCTTCGAACAGTCTTTAGTCCAGCCCACTCTTCCTTTGCATTGCTAAAGTAAGCAAAGTGAATCTCGTTGGCTTTTCTCATAGTTCTATCATCTGAGGGAGTCCAAATGTGATCTAGGTTGTCTGGTTCCATCTTCTCCCAGACATTGATCATTGCACCCCTCTTGGTTCCACCAACAAGTTCTAGGGTGAATTTGCCTACTTTCTTCGTCTTGAAAACGAAGTCTGGCTCATTCTCGATTCCTTCACCATCGTTCTTTCTTAGGCTGTCAAAGGTCATATTGGTCATTCATTAGAGAGTATGTGTGTATTTATAAAGATTGTGGTTTTATGGTACTTATTAATTTGATACCATTTTTGAAGTGATTAGATCTGCCAGCATTGCAGTTGTGTTTGTATGGACAGTTTCATCTTTTATTTCTGATTTTAATTTAATAAGTTCTTCAATTTGTTGTTTAAGTTTGCAAATTCTAACGAGTTTTGTTCTATTATCTGGTGTATCATCATAGAAGTTATTGCATTCTACGGCATACTCTGTGCCTTCACTGTTTTTAATTATAATTTTTACTGGACTCCTGATGGTTGTATATTCCAAACCAACAAGGGTGCTGTAACCAAGCAGATAACCAGGCTCTTCGGTGATAATCTTTCTTGGTGGACTTACTTCAATTCTCTTTTTGGATGCCATTTTAATCCATCTCACTAACGATTTTTTCAGCCTCTTCTTGGCTATAGTGATAAATTGAAACAAGTGCAAATAGCCTATCTGCCTTACGGAAAGGCTTAATCATTTTCTTGATATAGGCTATCTGCGGTTTCGACTTCTCCATTTGGTCTGTCATATTAGTCAATCTAAGAATACTGTATGTATTTATAAACGTTGTGGATTATTGGTTCTTGAGAATTACAAGGGAATCTGAAACCCTAGATGGTCACACCAGCCACGCTATTTGGTCACGTACAGTAGCTAACTGTAAACTTTCCTTATTCACGTGGATTCCCTTGGTTTGGAAGTGTGTTTGACCATTACACCATCATCTCGCCACCGTACCAACGGTAACTTATTTTAGGGCTAAGAGAGGGGAATCGGACCCCTTCAACTCTTCCGCTTTAGGAAATGCGTAGAGAACGTATAAATATTTGGAATTTTAGGTACTGACCTATCGTTCTCCAACTATCAGGTGAATTGGACATTGGTGATAGCCATTATGACCTTTGATTCCACCACAACGCTTTCCACAGTCTGGGCAAGTCCACTCACATTGCTCTGCATTTTGAAAATGTTCTGAGAGAATACGTAGCCTTTCTTTAATATCCTTATCTTCAAAATGATAGTAATGAACCAACTTACTCAAACTCTTTGGTTGTCCTAATAAAAGTCCAGGTGGTCGGGTGAGTGTAACTGCTGTGCTCTATGCTATCATTTAGTCTGGATGGAAAAAGTTGGGCCACTATCGTCCACATAATTTCACGAAGAAGTTCTATCTCCTTTTTCTTGACCTTATTTCTGTACATAGTTTTCATCCAAACATTACCATAACCCTTCACATATTCATCCCACTTTGTTGGATGAACTCCAATTGTGTAGGCGTGTATTGGAAATTCGCCACCATAGGACATCACAAGCTGCTTCTTTCTGTAGAGATCAACAACTGTGTTTATTATATCTTCTTTTTCAATTCCACATTTGATAAGTTCAAAAACACTAACTTCTAGGAGCTGGTGACTTCTGAGATATTCGTGGGTTTTACTTTCCATCTACAATCGCCAGTTGTCATAATCTATAACAAAGCCTTCTTTTTCTGCCTCTTTTGCGTGTTCTCTGCACACGTAAGAGTGTCCGAAATATGTGGGAATCACACCAACTGCTGGTTTCCCACATCTTGCATCACCAATCTTGTGACCACATCTTTTTGTATCACTTTCTTCTGCTGTTTCACACGTTGTTTTCATTTTTTGATTACCTCATCATCTGTGTAGAATGTTATTACCCATTCAGGATCCCCAAATGTTTCAAATTTCTTTTTATATTTTAATCCTGGGTGAAGGAATGAGAGTTTTGCAATAACATCCTTCAGTCTATTTCCTTTAATATCTCTCTCACGATATAGATCATCTTCAGTGAAGAATAAGCCTGGGTTTTTTGGTCTAGGAAGAATTTCCCAAGTCTCATATTGCTCCCTAAATTCATCTGAACTCCAATGTTTGGAAACTAAATATACATATTTCATTTTTGTTTGCCTTCAATTAACTTTAATGTCTCAGCCTGAAGTTTTTCGTTTGCATCTAGACGTATTCCCTCATCTGCAAATTTCCAGCCAGCCTTCTTTAATTTCTTTTCTATTGTTTTCATCTTGGCTGTTGGTATATTTGATTTAAAATAATCGCTTGGCTTTTCTTTCTTTTTACATTTGATTTTCATAATGATTTCTGCCCAATAATTCCAAGAACCTTGAACAAGCTCACCATTCGGCAGGGTGACATTTCTGTAGACACCCTGTGGATATTTACCAGTGAAAACACACCAGAGAGTCTTACTAAGACTGTTACTAACCTTTGGGAAAACTTTGGTTATCTCTGATATGATGTAGGGTTTCATTTGTTTTCTTGCTCCAGCACATCAGAAAGTTCTGCATCATATTTGTCTGCATTTTTCTTGAAGTTGCCAGATATTTCGAGTTGAACCATTTTCTCGAAGTCTGATTCTGGAATTCGCTCATATGTGTTTGCCTTAGTCCAAGCCCAAACGAATCCTGTTGCACAGGGAGATTTGCCTAATGGCTTGATGGTTATCTCAACTGCCTCACCGTCTGGAAGTGTTTCTAGGAAACGCTTGACTGGATTGTCCTGATCTTCTAAGTCTGTCGGTGCTTTGAGATCTCCCATATATGGATGGTAATGTGTGTTGTTCTTACGATACCAATTGTCTGGTTGTGTCCTTTCGGCTGCAATATGCTTTGCTATCCAGTAGTGACGAACTACACCATAAATTGTTTTGGATTCCATTATGGCCACGACACCTTGTCTATTCTATATCGACATCTTGTGACTATGATTGCTGTGTATTGGCTCTCTTCAACTATTGGCTTTACTTTACAGACTTGGTTCTCACACATCCAGCAGAGATTGCTCTGGTGGAGTATGGCTTCCTTGTCCTGAATGTTTCTCCATTCCTTGTCAAACTTTGCCTTTTCATCAGCATTCATTTAGACCACATCAACATATTCTAATGTGCTATCTCTGCTAATGAATACCGAGCTTGGAGTCTTTGGGTAGGTTTCAATAGAGTATATTTGTCTACGATCTCTATTCTCGTGAAGTTGTTCCCAAAGTTCTGTATAGTCTACACGTGTAATTCTGAAGATATCTGTATCCATATAGTTAAGATAGTTACCATCACTGTCCCTGACCTTTACAAATTGACCAACTTGGAATTGTGCCTTTGGTAATTCCTCTCTGTAGTGTGGGATCATTTCGTGCCAGAAGTAGTCAGGATCTGCATCACATTTCTTTCTGAACTCAACATAACGATCTGCATATTCACCACAGTCGTATGCTGTTAGATGGAAGAATCCCATAAACATCTCCTTGCCATCTGGCATCTTGATTTTTGCCCAAGATCGATTTTCATACATTCCAGGCTTGATTCCTTTTGATTGTGAATGTTCGTCTACACCCTCTGCAATGAGTGGATAGTCAACTATCTCACAGATTGTTCCTTCTGGATAGCCTAGTTTGTAATCTCCCTCTGGAGAGGAAAGTCCAACGAGAATTACTTTCTCACCTTTGTTTGTAAGTTCACCTAACATTTCTTTACACCTGTTGACCACGACTCAATTAAGTTCCAGAGTTCTTCGAATTCTTTTTGTTTGGTCATATTGACCATCATATAGTTATATTCGCCTTTCCGTTTTTCAAGAATCCAAGTAGGAACACCACCACTGCTTCTCTTCAGTGTTATTGTTCCAATCTCACAGTCTATCGGCATACGAATATCTCCTATCATCGGTTCTTCTGGTTTTATTATTCTTCTTTGCATTAAAACTCATCCTCCTTTCTGGCCAGCATTGCCTTGTGCTTCACAAGGTTTCTGAAGGCTCTGTTTATTGTCTCTGTTGATGTGAGTCTGTGAATATTGAAACCCTTGACCATAAACGTGTCGGTCTTGATATCGTGAATCATAACCTTATCAATCTCAGTCCAGTAGACAAGATCAAGGCGTTCATAGTTGCCCATACATTCTCCGTCTTTCTTGATGCACTTTAACACATTCTCTTCAACAGTGTTCATATTTCATCTATCCCCTTATTCATTTTGAATAAATACCTAGTTGTGATTACCTTTTTTAACTCAACCATTTCCTCTTCCGTCAGACCGCCTTCCTTTGATATACTTGCCTCACTAGCAGACATTGCGTGAACGCTTGTTGAAGAAAGAGGAACATTTAGTTCACCCTGGAAATCTCTGGTGGTTAGTGCTTTTGGACTCTGACCAGCCCTTATGAGATAATTGGTCATTAGGACTACAACTTTTCTCATACTTGCACCTTCTATGAAAGTTCCGTGAAGGAAAGGATCTTTGAGATTCTGGGCAGCAGAATATGTTTGTCTGGTGTATGTGTATGGACCTTTGTCGTTCATTTCTCGTTCCTCCTTGGGTCAGCATGAATCATATTGAGAAGTGTTTCTACATCTTGTGGTTCTATGTAGGTGTCTATGCCTGAAGGTGGTGGCATTGTAATCCAAAGTAAGAAATTTCTATCTAAGTTCAAAGCGACTCCCATCTTCCAATCATTGAAGTATTGAGAATCAAAGAACTTATCTACCATTTTCCTTGGAGTGAAGTTATATTCCTCATCTTTATGATTGCTTTTCCAGCCTCTCATTGTTTATCCATCCTCAATATCTTGAACCCTGTAACCATAGATGTTAGAGTATCATCCTTGATGAAATAGAGCAGAAGAATTTCCATAACCTGTAGTGGTGCGCCATTGAACCCAACTTTGTGCCACTCTGGGTTTTTCTTCGTCTTGATTAGCATTATGTACTTTTTCATTGTGAATTCACTCTATGCGCCCAAGGCTGATCTAGATAGAGCCATTTTATGAATGGTGTCACCTTACCAGCACACTGGGGAAATATTTGATCGTACTCATCTTCTAGTCGGTGCTTCTCCTCTATTGTTAGACCTTGAGGAAGTTCCATCATAGCCATCAGGAGTTCTGAGGCTAAGATTTTCATATTGAGTTTCATTTACCATTCTCCCTTCTTTGGAATTACTCGCCATTGGCATTCACCATAGTCCTGTGGTCGAATGGCTAGGCATCGTGGTCGGTAATCTCCACTGTCGTGCTTTCTGCTCTTGTAGGAGCACCAGTCCTTGCAAGTGCATCGGGGCTTTCTCTCTGGCATTTAGTATGCCACCTCATTGTACTCATTGAGCTTGACGTTTCGGTCTGTGAGATAGCCTGTCACATAGTCTACCAGTTCGACTGGTTTTCTTGTGATGATTGTTATGTGGACATCATCATATTCCATCACTCTCCCTATGGGGAAGAGTCTACTGGAAAGATGCCTAGAATCTGGATGAGGCATCCTGTCTATCTTGAAGGTTATCTTCACGATTCCCGACTTCTCTTCTTCAAAGGTCATATTGGTCATCCACAGATACGCAGTTGGTGTTTATAAATATTGTGGATTATTGGTTATGGAGTTTAAGTTCTAGATTCTCCGTTTTCGTGCCTCTTGATCCAATTGCAGTTGGCACAGAGAACTTGGTATATTTTTCTAGCTTCTTCTGGATTCTTTATTATTTTCCAGTAGATTCCCCTAGTGGATATCTTGGTGATTTCCTTATGACCACCACCTTGTTTATGATCAACCTGAAGTGTCCGAATATCGGAACAGCCACCTGGAACTAAACAGTTTGGATTTGAACATCTTGGCCCACCAAGAACTTCAAAGGCTCTCAGTTTAATTTTCTCACGATATTCCCTTTTCTGTGCGCTTATTTCAGCCTTTTTTGCTATGTAATAGTTTTTCCTTTGTTCCTTGATCACTGCTTTGTTTTCCTTGAGGTATGTCTGTCTCTCCTCTTTATGATCTGCTACATATACCTTATAGTATTCCTGAGTTTCTTCCTTTGTCCATGTCATACATTATCAAAGATAGCGTGTTCATAGAAGTATATAAAGGTTGTGGATTAGTAACCTCTCACCTTTCGTTCATATTCTATTGATTTGCGAACATATTCGGAGTTGTCACTTGCCCGAATAATTCTTCTGATTGTCTCTTCCTGCTCAGGAGAACATGGAACACCATCTGGACCCTTACATCCATCTGGACCTTGAGGACCCATCTGCATCTTTGACATTTACTATCAGTCCTCATTGAGTTCTCGTGCAATCTTATGGAGAGCCATATCGTAACCACAGTGGGAACAGTGAACATAAATCCACTGTCTCTCTTCCATAATATTTCCGTAACTGTCTAGAGTTCGAAAACCACCATCATGGTCATACTCCCTTAAACCGCTTCCTCTTAATGCCTTTCCACAGAGGCAAGTTGGCTTCTTACTCTCTATCAGGTTGGCCAGATAGGTTAAGTCTATCGGTTCTTCGAGTCTGTTCGTCATATTGGTCAAAGCTGATAGGTATGTGTGTGTTTATAAATGTTATGGACTACTGGTGTTTTAATTGAATAAAAAAGCATATTTAGATATTCTACACCCTCTTCTGATATGAAGTTTGGGACGTTGTAATTAGCATTTGTGTATCTTCTCTCAGCCAATACTTTCTCATCTGTGATTGGATTGTAGCCTTTTTTTAAGTAATATTCAGATTTAAGGATTACACCGTTTTGTTGCCATAATGGTGCATAGTCAGTGTCAAAACCTCTCTCCTTACACACTTCCTTCAATTGGTTTCCATTGAGTCCCTTGAGAGTACTGGCTGTTTTGGCTGGACTTAGATTATCTACTCTTAACACCATAGCTTCAGCCCAAGCATTTAGGAAGTTGCGTTTACACTCAGCTTGCCTCCAAATTAAGTATTTAGTAACATCTGCATCATCTACCATTGGGACTATTCTGCAATCAAAACTCGCCTTTGACCCTAGCTCGGAGAAGGAAGAAGCAAAGTGACTAGGCATAAGAGAATCAAGTTTTTCTATTCTATCAAAGACAGTTGGCTCAAAAAAGATGAAACTAATCTCATCTGAGAAGTAATATGCAAGTGACGGATTAAAAGCCTTGAAGAATTCTCTTGCTGCGTCTAGGAATCTTACAGAAAGCCTATCATCAAATGGCTTCCTCATTCCTTTTGTAAAGGTGTGAAATGCCCATCCGTCAAGCCTAGCTATAAATGGTGTGGTCACTCGAATATTGTTGAATATCTCCTTATCTTTGAAATTCGTTTGCTCCATTATTTATCACCTTTGATTCTGATAGTCACTATACTTTCACCATCTATAAGAATAAAGTAACTGCCAATTTCCTTAGTGTTCCAAACAGCCTTGATTGTCTGACCATCAAATGCAACCATTATTTTTGTAGCCATTTCTGGTGTCATATCAATTGGATTGAGCTTGATGATATCTTTGGATTCAAAAAGATCCTTTAAATTGGCTGATCTCACATCTCTATGGCTGTGCATATCATTCGTCTAAAATGATGTGTGTGTGTTTATAAAGATTGTGGATTAAAGTGCTGGATGACGGCTGAGTATCCACCTGGAAAAACTATCACCATATTTCTCATCTATTGTCTTTTGATCGAGTGTCAGAAACCCAGTCTTTATGTCACCACAAGTGAATTCTATATTTTGACCAGCCAGTGTGTGTAATACACCAATTACAATACTTGAAGTCCTGTAGTCATATATTAAATTATTAACAGCATATGGGAAACTACCAAAGATGTGTTGACAGATGTAGTGTACTCTGAATTCCGTGTCTGTGTAATAGTTCTCTTTTGGATGTACTATAACTTCTCTATGATCACTACCAAGTTTAGAGTACACCTTAAAACTGGGACTTTTGGCTTTTGAGGTTTTGACTGCCTTCATTCCCCAGTTCCATTGCATCTCATCTGCTCCAAGCCAACGTTTTATAGTTTCAAGATCCTTGAAAATGAATTTTGCTTCAACACCTGTTACTGATAGTCCTTTTGGAGCAATTTCATAGAGATAAATTTCAAATGTTGTGGTTTCTTTACGATCTTCGCTTATTGGTACAGTTATTCCATCGTAGACCATTTATTTTTACTCCTGTTTTACATCCTTGCCCATTCTTGGAATATCTGTTAGAAAAACAGTTTGATATATATCACCTTGGATAACAATTCCTGGTGTGCCAGCTTCTGGCTCATATTTACCATCCTTCTTGAACACCATAACCTCTCCAAGGGACTCTATCATATCCAAATATTCTGTTGGAATGGGGATTTTGATTATCTGTTCAAATGTTTTTACCCTATCATTTTGAATCATAATCTTGTCGGTTCCAAAGTCCTTGTAAATGAAACTGACCCTGAACTTGACGTTCTGCCCTATTGCCTTCATGTCATCACGGATTAGAAACAGAGTGTGCGTTTATAAATATTGTGGAACTGGAGATACCTTATTTATATAATCTGGGTGATTTTTTAGCAATTCCATAGTCTCTTTGAAATAATGCGCCCAAGATCGTGAACCACACATCGGACAGGTGGAGAAAACCATAACCTTCTCGGAATCACCATAGTCCCTGATGTCCTTCATTGTTCGAAGCCAGTCGAAGTGTGTTGATGTTTTATATCCACATTCTGGGCATTCATCACTCATTCCCAGTCGGTGGCTTCTTTCCATTATTAGACTCATAGGTACAAGTCAAACACTGAGCGTTTATAAGGAATATGGATTCAGGATTCACGTTCTGCTAACTTCTTGATACACCAATCACGAAGTTCCTTTAGGTCAAAATCACCGACTTCATTTTTTGTCTCTCCTTGGTGTAACCATCCATTGCAGAAACTGATTCCACGTCTAAGATCGTATTCGTCATAGGCTTCTTCTGGTGTGAATCCTTCAAGTATTCCCTTGAAATCATCAACCATTAGCCTACAAAGAGTCATTTAAGCACACAGCTTTCTGAGTATCCTATAGAACATCTCGGCTGCTTTATCTTCGTCTTTGAATGTTCCCTCTTCGCCTCTGAAGTTATCCAAGTCACCGAAATCGGAAAAAATCACTCTATATCCCTGTTTTCCATCCATAATTGGGAAATATGTTAGAAGTTCTCCATTCTCCCCATTAATTGAGAAGAAATTGTGCTCGTCCCTTGTGTATGTCACTTTTTTTGAACCAGAAGCGATTATCCTATCAACTCCAGTTATTGTGACAAAGTTTGGATTCAAATATAGTTTTGCATAATCTGAATCCTTGTGCATTAACCTTGAACTATGTATATCATAGCACGGATGTACTTTCCTGCAATCCTCACAAGGACCATATGAGGCTGGTAGTCCAACCCAGCTATCTTCAGTCCAAGGTTCAAGTCCTCTGGGTGTCTCGACTAGGTAGTTCTTTTCTAAACAATTTTTGCAAAGGAACATAGATTTCACTTTTTCATTGTCATAAACATTAAGCCAGAGTGGAAACGTGGACATTTCCACTTCTTGGCCATCTCGATATTTCCGTCACACTCTTCGTTTGATAAAATACAGGGAGAACACTGATCACCGTAAAGTTCCTTCAGTTGCTTTACAGAGAAATGCTTTATGGACATTTACTCAACCAGCTTTATGTGGAACTTTCTCTCGTATGGATACCAGTCGCTGAACCTGATCTTACCAGCCCTCTTGAGGACATTGAGATATCTCATAAAGGTTCTCTTGTCAACACCAAGTTCCTTGAAGAGTTCGGCTGATACCATTTCACCGTTGTGCTCCTTCAACTTCTGGAGAACAATTTCTGCCTGACCGATTTCTACCGTGCTAACCCATCTTAGGCTCATCATTTTAGTTCGTGTAAGAGTATGTGTTGGTATTTATAAAGATTGTGGATTATGGGTTATGAAGTTTGATTTCGAGATCTTCCATAATAACATCGTCTAAAAAGTGGGTGTCAACTATGGATTGAATATCAAACACTGGGCAATAATCAATGCCTGGTTTAAGTTTGCCTACTATGTGGTGTAATGGCTCGTGAACCATACAATAGAGCACAAAATCATAGATTGTCATATATTTCTTGTATCGAGTCAGGAAAAGACCAATGTTCTCCGCATTGTCTTTAATCTGTGGATGATCTATTGGAAAATCAGAAAAATCAAAATAAACAACACCTGTTTCTGTGTTGATACAGGCGTGTAAGTCTGTCATTTCAAAAAACACTTCAACATCTTCGGTTGGAGTGAGGGAGATATCCATTGTCAGCCAAGAATCCTGTGTGTTTCATTGCATATTGCTTTATACATCTTTATGGAACTTGCAACTCTCTTTCTTGCCTTTTCCATTTGTTCCTTGTGATATTTTAAGTCTGAACGCACAGATTGTTTTTGAGATTTAACGAAATCATCCTTTGATAGAATTCTAACTATGTATGGTCTTGTTTCACTTTCAACAAGATCAAGCTGGTCAAGTCCAAACTTTGCGACTGCCTTTGTGTGTTTACTTCTGGCAGCTTTGAATAATTTTGTCAAGTCTACTCGTACAGCATCGTGTCTGGCTTTCATTACTGAACATCTTTTGACACAGGCTACATTTTCATTCGTTATCTTTTTTTCATAATCTTCGTAGTCTTTATCCCACTGCTCTGGAGTATATGTGGCATATAATATGGACTTGTCTCTAGCCTCTCCATATTTATCAGAATGGTATTGAATATCACTGTAATCAGATATGGCATCTTCAATTTGTTTTTCACTCATACTGAATGAGTAATCACGAAGTTCAGCACATAAACCAAACATACGAACTAATTGTTCAGTGACCCATCTCTGGGTGGTTATTTTTGGATCCTTATCTAAAGCATCTGTTAAGCCTGTAGGCATTCATTACACCTTGATAAAAGAAGAGGTGTGTTAGTCTTTATAAATATTTTGAAGTTTCTCGTATGGAACTGCTTGCTTTCTTTTTATAATTGAAGTCCATTTGATTATATCGTGGTTATAGCCCATTCTGCATTCGTTTGGACGTTCTAGGGGAACTTCGTCAAACTCTTCTTTGCAGTGAATACAAACGTATTTTTTATGCAGTTTTAAGCACCTTCTCTTCGTGCCTGAAGAGCATTGCACCGAGATCACTTATACAATCTTCAATCCCATCTGCTTTGCCTTCAGTGAAATCTACTCCCTCTTCGTCTAGATTTTCTATAGCCACTCTCCAGAGATTTGGAAGCTGTTCTATTTCTTGGAGTAGTTCGTATTGCTCTTCGGCTATCTCCTGCATTTTTTCATAGTACATTTGCTTATAGGTTAGACCACCGCCATTCTTTTCAAGTTCTCTCCAAGAACCGAAATCCAGCCACATCTGTTCAACCGATGGAACTTCCTTGTGATAGCCATAACGCCAACGCCACCAACGTTTGACAGCCTCATCTTGAGGCTTCAATTGCTTCATTTCTTTTTCCTCTTTTCTAGAGATGCAACTTTGTTTTCTAGGATCTTTGCCTTCTGTATCATTTCCTGAACTTTGATGTTATCACTGAAACAGGAATTTGGCTTATCAGCGTGTAAGAACTTTGTTAGCTGATCACTAAGTTTCTCACTATTGACTTTTTCAAGACAATTCTTACAAGTTATCTCGGTGAGATAAAATGCTCTTTTTGTCGGTGTTACACCTACTGCCTTGTTACAGGCGTAGTGGCCATCATCTTCAACCCAGTGAAGAATATCGGGATTTTTTATGCTGTGTGCCATTTCTCATTACTCCATTGACTCTATTGTGACTCTGACTTTCTGATTTATCTTCCAGCCATCCTCTTCCTTGAGAGAAATTTCGTGAAGTTTTGGTGTGTGGGTAACATCTGTATCACCATCACTATCTGTCCAGACTATTATCTCATCGGATAATGTTGTCTCTACGACTTTCTTCATTTTCCAACCTCTTCTATTTCGACTATGATTTTATAATGAACTACTTTCTTGTGAAGTCTGCCCATATTCCCAACCTCATCTGGGAAAAATGCGCTCGGATAGATGCGTCTTTCATCCCATTTAATCCATCTCTCGATTGGCTCTTGTGGTGGTTCTGGTTGCATAGGATTTATACATAGATAACCAGCAGCTTCAGAGATTACGCCATACCCCTCTGTTATCTTCTTCATTTCATCTTTCTCCTTGTTGACTCATTTCGAAGATACAAAGCGATTTCCACAAGTCGAGCTGGAGAAATGTTTGTGTTCTCAGGAAGCGGTTTGCCATCCTGAACAAGAACTATATCTTCATCATCTTCGTGTGGAATTAGGATTAGAGTTGACCCACGACTAGTGTCTCTCTCCCAGCTACACAGGGTATCCATCAATCTAGTTAGTGCCTGATCTACCTCTCTACACTTATGTTTCATCTTTGTATTTCACCTCTAGAATTCCAGGCACACTTTTAATTCCTTCTAGAACCCTATCCTTGTGCATTTCCTTGCAAACAAGTTCAAGTGTGTACTTTTTCTTTGGTGTGTCACCAAGAATATGTTCCCAGAGCTCAGGTACATATCGTTCCATATGTGGGGAATCTGCTCGGAAATTGTATATGTCCTTACCAGACTCATCTATGGTAAAATCTGAATAGATTTGACCCCAAGAACGAAGTTCCTTCCAGGCTTCATCAAATTCACGATTGGTTATCTCAAGTGGTTTAAAGATATCAAAACACTGTTCTTTTGTCATTGGTCCTTTATCATTAAGAACCATTGCTATTGCCATACCTAGAGAGAATGGACCAATCTTTGGGGGCATCTATTACACCATCTGTTCAGTAAATGGTGTTTGTTAGAATTTATAAATATTTGGAATTTTAGTAATCTAATTCAAAAAAATGAAGTTTTGAAATTAATTAGTTTTACAGGCTAAGAATTGTCTTTCCTTTTGTAGAAAGAACATAACCGCCACGATCAATTCGTTCTGTATAACCACGTGCCTTGAGTTGATACATCATAGTACGTACACTGTCTACTGGAGCTTTGATCTTCTCAGATATCTTTGGTATGGTAGAAGGATTATCTGGTGTTTCTTCACTAATTGTTTTCATAGCGAGAAGTATATTACGCTGTTGTGTCGTAATCTTCTCATCTGTATCAATACCTAACGGCAGACCACACTCACCACAGAACTTGGCAACTGATGTCTCTTTCCCACATTTGGGGCAAACTACTGTGTCCATCTAATGAACCTCTTTAGTGTATGTAGAATATGTGTATGTGTTTATAAAGATTATCGTAAAAATTATAAATATTGATAAAAAAGGAATTGGATTACTTCTTCCTAAAGATGTTTAGTACAAGATCAACAACACAGAACGCTATCGCTATTACCGAGAGCAATGTGCTCCATATAGGTGCAGAATCACCTTGTGCGCCTGTTGCTCCAGTAAGTCCTACTGGACCTTGAACTCCCTGAATGCCTTGGATGCCTTGTGCGCCTGTTAATCCAGTCGCTCCTGTTGCGCCTGTGTCACCCTTATCACCTTTGATACCTTGAATTCCCTGATCTCCTTTTTGTCCCTGTGAACCAACTGGACCAACTGGGCCTTGTGGACCCCTTGCTCCAGTAGCACCAGTGGAACCAGTTGCACCAGTTTCACCAGTAGAACCTGTCGCACCCGTTGCTCCAGTGGAACCAGTCGCTCCAGTATCTCCCTTGGGACCAGGCGTTAGTTGAATGTTTCCAATTTCAGTCTGGAGATTTGTAATCTGTGTTTGTAGGCTATCAAGCCTTGTTTGAATTACAGAATCACCATCTGTACACTTCTCGATATCCTCAACTTCAGATGTTAATGCAGCTAGTTGGGACTTCAACTGTAGGAGAAGTGTTTGGTCACAGTTGTTTGTTAGTGCATTTATCTTAACATTCAGAGCGTTAATCTGATTCTGTAGATCAGTAATTTGCCCTGGAATGCCATTGTTGTTATTATTTCCATCATCACACGCAAGAGCGTGTGGAACAACAAGAACCGACATTAAAAATAGGCATACTATGCCTATTAATCCTCTCTTTTTGATCATCATTTTACTCGTATCATATGATATGTGTGAGTTTATAAATATTTGGATTATGGTCCTGCAAAAACATAGTCACATTTGGTACATTTGTAGTACCATTTGTGTGTTGTCAAGCCTATGTCAAGGAGTTTTATATCTTTTGAATTGGTATCACAGTTCGGACATTTCAGGTTGACATCAACTGGTCTTATATATGGATCAAGATTGAATTCAAGAAGTTTGTCGTTTATATCTGTGATTTTCTTGCCAAAAACCTTGGCCATTTCTATAGTACTTTTGTTCTCAGTGTACATATCAACTAATTTGACTTCATCCTCTTTCGTCCAAGACATTCTTATCATTCCACATACAGTTTTGTATGTGAATTTATAAATATTTGGAATTTAGGATTCTGCTGCTTTCTTAGATTCATTAATAATTTCCATAGTTGTCTTGTCGAGTTTGTAATCTTTGAGATCTGGATCGTCTAGGATATAATGATCCATCCAGTCCTCATCATTCATCGACCTATTCCACCTTTCTTTTCTATATTTCTTATAGACATTCCCACAGGTGCAATAGATTATTACATATTCGTGTAGGCTAACTGACATTCTTGATTCAGATAAACCACATACTGGACAACCCAATTACTTCTGCTCTCCCCTTAATTTCCAACCAGCTTTGAATCCTTCCCAACGAGTAAGATGTTCAGAAAAGTCTGAGTTGCAAATTGTCCCATCCTGAATCTCCTTAAAAGTTTCTGGGAAAGCCTGGGCATAGGCATCTGCAATTTTCTTTTTATCTGGTGGTAATTCATCATATGTCATAAGACCATTTTCGTCTGGCATTGATATCAAAGAGGATAAGTAAGTATGAATTTATAAATATTGTGGTTTAGTGGTTATGTTCTTTTCTTTGTTTATCCCATTTATCGTGTTCTTGGTAGTTAAATGTGCTTGTGCCTTTTTCTTTTAATTGTTTGATATGATCGTTCATAAGTGGAACAAGACGGTTGCCTTCTTTAATATCATATCTAAGTTCAGTGGTGATTCTTTTTAGACGTTCTTTATCTTGTTCTATTTTCTTCTGAAGCCACTTGAGATCCTCTTCTGATTTTTTAATTCTGCCTTGAACAATTACTGGCTCAAGACTTTTACCTGTGCAATCTTGGCACACCAGTGCATCCTCATTACATTCTGGTGTTCTTATTGTGCGTTCCTCATATGGTTTGAGGATAGTTCTCCCAACTGTATGATATCCTTTGTGGTAATCATCTTCCATAACTCTACGAAGGACAGGTGTACCACAAACATCACATAATTCTATAATCACATCTTCTGATTCCTTTATCATCTTTGTCATCTTACCCACTCTCCTCTAACACCAATTTTCTTTTTAAATAATTCATAATCAATATTTAGGCATTGTGAATGAGCATAATTTCCGTCAAATCTCATTCCAAACCCATTGACTGGTTTGTCACAGAATATACATTTGACTCCGTAAACCTTTGCCCTCTTGAACTCATCGTGTCTTGCTCTTAGCCATAAGAGCCTAGTTTCGTGATCATTATCGTGGTCACATTTAGGGCAATTGTCACCCAGCATTGGATAATATTGCGTACCACAGGCGTGACAAATGTCTGGGTAACGCTCATCGTGAACGACTACCATTTGATAAAAAATAGGTTTATGAAGTTATAAACATTAGCCTAAATTAGTCCATTGCCTTGTATGGAACTCAACTTGTTTCATCTTATTCCAACTTGAGACAGGGACAAAGTATCCGACTATTCTGGTCATCCAGTCAAGTTCGTTTGAGCCACAAACTGGGCAAGTATTGTAGACACCCATCGAGTTGTGTCCTTTCTTACAGAGTGTGAATCCACGATTCAAGGCAAACTGCACGAGATCTGTGTTCTTGATTAGTCTGTCCTGGACTTTGAATCCATTGATCTCATCCATCGAGCCAAGGATATTGAGGTGCGCCATACTTCCACCAGTAGTTGTGTTCTGGAACTTGCCCTCAACCTCAACTCTCTTACCCATAGGAATGTCATAACTTAGTGGGACAAACTGGCTGTTGTAGAACTGTTTTGTTGCTGTCTCAGGGAATTTGATTTTATCCTTTGCTGCTAGAAGTCCAGACGCACTTTCTGCTGGAACCTCTTCGATGTTGTACATTACGCCATCTTCGTGGGAGAACTGAACTGATAATTGCTTCATAAGGGATAGTATTTTCAGACCTTGTGCCTGTCCTTCACCCTCTGTAATGGTTCCACCCATATACTCAATAGCATCTGCAAAGCCAACAAAGCCTATGGTGCTGAAGAAATTGGAATCAAGATTGAGTATTCCGTTCCTGAAGAATTCGTGGTACTTTACACGTCTTGCTCCTAGAATGTCTCTTCTGTGAACAAAGAGAAGCTGTCTAGCCTGACCAACACGATCAACTAGTAGTCTCTCGAACTCAGCCCAATTTCCCTTTGCCTCTAGTGCTATCCTTGGGAGATTGACCGTAACAACAGCGTGTGAACCTAGAGTTAGGAAACTGCCAAAGGTGTTGTTGACCTTCATCTTCAACATATCCTCTATGTCGAGAGTTAGCTTGCAACACATAGATAATTTCTTCAAGTCTGTGTTCATATTTCTAAGAATGTTTAGGAAACAGAAGTCCTTGTTGAGTGTGAGGATCCTGTGATACTCTTCTGGATATTCCTTCTCCATTGAAGGATCAATTACCAGAGTTGTTATCGGGAAACGATAAGGCAGATTCTGTAATTTCTTATCTGGACCAACCATACCCTTTGCAAGGAACTCTAGGAAGATCATCTGGTTCCTCATAATCTCGTCTATTAAATCTCCAATCTTGTAGTCTGAGTCTGGCCAGATATAATCTGCAAACATCGACCTCATAGTCTCTGGACTTAGGATACTGACGTTTGTGAATGGAGATTGACCTGAGAGGCGTTCCTTATCGGACACACCGTGAACTAGATTTTGCATATCGTTTAGTCTGGATTCATCTGGATAGTTGCCAACCATCTTTGTGAAGTAACTGTAGTTTACGAAGAAATCTGTGAGTGCTGTCGCTCCAGCAAAGCAATTTGCAGCAGCCTGGATTAGTCGAGCAGTTAGATTTGTGAAACTTGCTGGACGCTTTGGTGGTAGAGTTGGAACATCACTAAATTGAACTTGACCATAGAGTAAAGGAGTTGTTGAAAGCCCTATACAATATGGGAGCTGGTAGAGAGTTGAGTTGTGGATGTAGAGTGCGCCATTGAATACATCACCGATTAACTCATCACCATTGTATTTCCTGCGGTTTGCATATCTCCTGTAGAGATAATAGCAACTAAGTTTTTCAATGGGATTGTTTACTTCGGTGATTTGATTCACAAAACTCTTCTTCTCTCCAGTATTGCCAAGATTGGCATTGGGATTGATTGTAACAGCATCTACTGGTTGCGACCAGTAATCTCTCCTAAGTTTGAAAGGATTGATATTTCCCAAGCCATCCATTTTTATAAGGTCATAATCAACATCTGCAAGATAGTCTGCAAATTCCTCATCAAAAGTTCCAAGTATATTTCTGAATTTCAGTTCATCACGATTCATTTTTGGTCAACCAGTTTGTCTGCCGATAAGCATCGTAGCTATGGTACGAGAGCATATAAATATTATCAGGTCATTATCAAATGAAGAAAATTTATTATAAAAAAATTATGTGGGTGTTTATAATTCACCCACCTTTACTTTACTTCACTATACTAAACTCTACAAGACTTCACAACACACTACATTACTATACTTCATTAAATTAATAACCATATATTACATTTATAAATATTATCACCTATTATATTCTTCCACCAAATTGCATACAAACAACACCGTTTGCACGTAATCCTTCTACGATTGTTGGAGAATCGTCAAAATAAACATAAACACCTCTCTCACGAATAATCTTTAACTTTCTTTGGACAATATCATCCTGCCATTCTTTCCAAAGTCCTTTGTTTTTTAATTCTATATCTTGCCCAACTATCTCAAGTGAAAATTCTGGGAAATATTTGGCAACCCAACGTTTGGTGAGTTGAACCAATTTTTCATCCAAAAAATCCCTTGCGGTGATAATAATTCCCTTATCTCCTTCGTGCATATATTCTTTCACGGAGAAAATTGGTTTTACTTGTCTATAAAAAAGTTCATATTCAAACTTTCTTTCATCTGGATTTGGATTCATATCAATTAAACGAAGTTTAACCGAATCTGTATCTCCAAGGCAACCGTCTAGGTCGAATCCGATAAGTTTTCCGCTATTCAATTAAATCACATTCCTTTAATATTCTTCTCTATGTACTTGTCACAAGCACCTATTGAAAAATTCTTTCCACCTTCACCACCCTTACAAGTATTTGCACAGTCATCACACATACTGCCATAACAGGCAAGATCGGCTGTCGGACATCCATCTCTGATTGGGCAAGCACCCTTTGGATACTTACCTCTGTGACAATTCTCTCTTATTATTAATTGTTCTGGATTGAGCTTTGCTAGGAATGCCTTCTCTGTGCATTCACAACGGTGTTCACTACCGTGCGGAAATGGCTTTCCATTGCCAAAATCCCAGCAATACTCTTCACATTGTCCACCACATTTGGGGCAAATCCAAGTGCATCTTTTAAGACTCAACGTTGAACTCTCCTACTTCTGTTTCGCTCGAACATTTATCACACATACCTTGTTTCAGGTAGTAGTCGTAAAATGGCATAGGTATCTTGCATATATCACAGGGAATATCTGGTAACTCTATCTGTGATAGCATTTCTTCTATTGGCTCAAACCAGAATTGAGCAATGTTTGGATCAACTTCGTTGAGAGCCAGCATTACTTGTTCACAGGCGTGAACATCATGTAGGCTTGGTCTAAATTTTGTTGGCATTATTGTTCACTCTCTATGTACATACTATGAAGATGATTGTAAAGTGCTTTACCAAGAACTGGACCAACACCTTCACAAACTAAATCTTTTGCTTCCATTTCAGACATTAGGGAAATAGAACCAAACTTCTTGAGCAGAGCACGTGCCTTTGCCTCTCCTATTCCTTCACAACCCATCAGGGTCATAATTAAACGCCTATTTGTGTTGTTTTTCTCTGCAACCTGGGGAAGGACAAGTGTGGGTTCTCTTATCAAACCGTTCTCATCGTCTAACTTTTTCTGGACGCATTGGATAAGCAGACCTAAATCTTCTGTGCTTTCCAGCATTATGAGTGAGATTGATCCCTGTTCTCCGTCCTTGGCGTGTCTGAGGAATGCACCAGCAAGGGAAGAATAAACAGAAGTTCTGTTGACTCCTGTTTTCTCGATTGCTCTGTTTATTGAGCCAACGTAGACTATGGCTGAATGCTTGGCAACCTGTGACATTCGAATTAACTGATCATTGAGGTGTTCGGTGATTAGGGATTGTATCCAGTCGAGCTCGGATTTGTGTTCGATAATGTATAGGATTACATCTCCATTCTGACCACTGAGTTGTATTGGAATTGGTTTTCCAAATATCCAGTAGTCACAGACATCAAGTTGTCTAAGCTGATATGGTAAGTTGAGTCTACCTAGGACACCAAGAATCTCTGTTGGAATCTCACGATTATCTACGAATATCATACTATAAATCTCCTCAACAACAAGAAAACTACAACAACAATGATAACTGCTGCTGTTGTATCTATGACTATCCACTTCCCTTTAAGTTCAGGCATAATATATTACCTTCCTTTTGCAGTGTGGGCAGATAAACTCTTCTCCAGGCTTTGCAATTTTTGTTACATCTTGAAAACAATAACCACAGTATCTTCTTTCTGAGAATGGAATATAATCATCTGGATATAACTTATCTGCCATATTTGCCCAAGCAACAATAATTAATACAATGAATCCGATCAAACAAAGCAAGAGAAGAAGGATAATCAGAGATGGCAATAATCTCACCTATCAGAGTAACTTCCTTCTGAGAGTGGTGAGTGTACAATCGAGCAGTATCCTGGCATCGATGTGCTTTCGTTAAATACCTTGACGTAATTTACGTATCGATCTGAGTTCTGGTAGGCCATAAGCATCGAGTTCACATGGCTCTCAATGTCTGGGATATCCTCTAGACTACTTAGATGGATTTGTGGATATGGATCGGTAGAGTTTGGATTGTATTTGTGAAACTTGGTTGGATAGTACATCACAACCACAGACTTTATCTCACCGTTCCAGACATTCATTGAGATGCCCTGAATTG
>Ga0116104_1000019_pt1 | contig 188150 bp, 203 predicted proteins | sample June2015DPH_4_15_FD_89715 | JGI IMG/M metagenome (GOLD analysis project Ga0116104, IMG submission 89715) | Peatland microbial communities from SPRUCE experiment site at the Marcell Experimental Forest, Minnesota, USA - June2015DPH_4_150 | ecosystem: Environmental > Terrestrial > Soil >...
CACGCTTTATGCCACAGGGCGCCGTCCGTACCTTCTACAAAGACGTCGAGACGACCTGCTGACCATGAAGAGACCGCGGGGCCGGTGCCGGGTGCGAGTCGCCCGCCGAGGGATTCCCAGGTGGAGGACCATCCGTTCTGGTACCACTTATGCCAGAGGGCGCCATCAGTGCCGCGCGCGAAGGTGTCGATGCGGCCTTGGCTCCACGAAACGGCGGCGGGTGATGAAGTGAGCACTCCGCCGAGGGGCTCCCAAGGAGTCGGCGGCGTAGGTTGGTTGCCGATGGCGTAGACGTTTCCGTCATCGCTCCCTACGTAGACCACGCCGTTTACGATTGCAGGGGAGGACGCCACGTTGGCTCCGGTCGCGAATGTCCAAAGCTTGGCACCGGAAGTGGCGTTGAAGGCGTAGACGTTTTTATCGCTACTCCCTATGTAGACCACGCCGTTTGCGATTGCAGGGGAGGAGTAGACAATAGGACCTCCCGTCGAGGAGTTCCAGAGTGCTGCGCCAGAAGTGGCGTTGAAGGCATAGACGTTATCTCCACCCGCGACGTACAGCACGCCGTTGGCGACCGCAGGAGAGGACGTCAGATAAGCTGCGCTGGTGACGTTCCAATGCTGAGAACCGGTGGCGGCGTCGAGGGCGTAGACTTGGCCATTTTGACTCCCGATGTACACCACTCCGTTGGCGACAGCAGGAGAGGACCACACACTGATTCCGTTTGTGAAGTTCCATTTGAGGTTGCCGGTGGCGGCGTCGAGGGCGTAGGTGTTGTTGCCCGTATTATGGCAATCAGCGCTCGGCTCGTACACCACTCCGTTGGCGACAGCAGGAGAGGAAAACGCGTCCCACATGGTAGTGAAGTTCCAGAGCTTGGCACCGGTCGCGGCGTTGAGTGCGTAGACTTGGCCGTCGGATATACCGCATTCACCGGACCCGACATAGACGACGCCGTTTACGATTGCAGGGGAGGAATCCACTTTCTCTACGGTTGTAAAGTTCCATTTGAGGTTGCCGGTGGCGGCATCGAGGGCGTAGACGTTGTTATCGGTACTCCCGATGTAGACGACGCCGTTGGCGACAGCAGGAGAGGAGAGCGTCACTTTATCTCCGGTCGTGAAGTTCCAGAGCTTGGCACCGGTCGCGGCGTTGAGTGCGTAGACGTTGTGATCCTTACTCCCGACATAGACGACGCCGTTGACGACTGTCGGTGACGATGCCACTTCGGCTCCTGTTGTAAACTTCCACTTTAACTGATTGTTCGGCAGCGCCGTTCCCGCCACCGGGCTGTAGTCGCCGGTGTGCTGGGCGTTGTAGCGGAACTGCATCGTATCGGTCTGTACCGCTGCAGGAACGGCTACAGCGCCTGCAAACAAAACGGCAACAAGAAGAATAACTACAGAAAATGTAACGATTTTATATACGCGCATAAAGACCTACCTCTTAAAGCGTCCAAGACGCCTAAGAACGTATCAGAAGACACGATAAAGGCTTCGATTTGAGCGTGGCTGCAGAATCTGTGTTATAGCGTTCAAATAATCAAAAAAATAGACGCTTTAGAGTGAGCGGCTTTTGCCATCCTTTTTTCGACTGCAGCTGCAATGCCACGAAAGCTTCTCTTTAAACCAGCGGTGTAGCCCTTGCCGGGGCCAATTTTAAGTTCCGGCTACTCGTTCGCCATTTCGAGAAGCGCCCTCACTACGTCCTCTTGAGTCTGGACTTTTTTCCTCTCAGCACTCAGTCTGGCGCGGTACTGCTCGAAATCGGCGTGGGTCTTCTTGCTCACGCTAATGGTCGCCCTGTCATCGCGTTTCATCTGCCGTTCATACATTTCATAACTGATAAATACTTGTGGGTTCCTACGGCTAGCGGAGTGAATCATATGGTGACCAATACACTACACGCCGTTTGTGAGACCCCCGCGCTGCACGAGATTCACTGCGGCACAATAAGGGCGCATCGCGCCAAGGCGGGATATACCTACCCGACTATCCGCCTCCCCTTCACCTTCTCAGGGCTTATAGGGCTGTCGACGCGCGTCTATCAAACAGTGTACCAAGGAGCGCTTGCGTTTCTCGTGATTGTCTCATCGAGTCCAGATAAACACGAAAACGCTCGTTCAAGCGCTAAACTCTCCGCCTTTACACGGCGAAGGTCGGGCGTTCGAATCGCCTCGAGCCCATCTGTTTTTGTATTTTCACAGTCTTTTTGATCCTCTTTTTTCAGAAGAAGTGATTTCAGCTCGGCGATTTGCGATTCGATGGCGTAGAGGCGTCTTTCACTATTTGTTTTATCATCCGGTTTTACAACTCTCTCGCTGTGTTGTAAAACTATGTCATCTTCTAGCACGCTTTGCTTAGTGACGAGCAGCAAGGCCCTTTTGCCATCGCATTCGGTTTCAAAAACATCTGCTATTTCACCAATCGTGTCAACAAGTTGCGGAGGTAGCCGAATTTGTGCGTAAATCTTGCCTTTCTTAGCTGAAAGTCGTCCAATTTTAGACTTTCCTACAAAATGCATTAGCTCACCGAAACATACTATTAAAAAGCTTATTTTTTAAGAATTACTGCTTGATGCCTCGTTTTTCCACTTTTTTTGTAATCGAATACGCGGTAACGACAAATGATGAAAAAGCGCAACGTGATAATTATGGCTCATTTGTTGGGCCAAATAAGAGAGGTCTCCGCTTACTCACGTAACGCCTGAATATGTGGTTTAAATGCTTGTGAAAAGCGATCCATCGCTTCTATCATAGCATCTTGTATTGATGGCCACTTATCTTCGGGACTTTTTAATCCTCCTTTACCCTTGATATCAAACAGAATGCGTGAACCGATCTTTTCATCGGCCCGATCCCACATAAGGGCCTCACCAAAATCCTGCTCTATCCGATCCTTGTGAGCGGAAAGAGCATCAAAAATACGCTTATTATACACTTTGTCCGCATTGCCAATCTCAAGCTTTATCAAAGCTCTACGATGCCTAATCAAATATTCAAATGTTAAACTGGTTTTACCTGCCCCTGTATAGAGCCAACTATCTTTCTCTGGACGACGGCCTTCGTGGAGAGTTATGCCCTTCTCCTTCGCACGTTGTAACAGCTGTTCCCAAAATTTTAAATGAAGGATATCAGTGTCTGCGAGCGTCTCTCTTGTGTGTCCAATCTGCTTTGATTGCTCGCTTGGGGCAACAATTGGTGTAAACAATGGTGCTGCCTCAGAATCCCCGATACGATAAGCTTTCAGCAGCACAAGATAAAAAGCCATGTCGGAAGGAGTTATTTCATTAAGCCAAGATATGACTCTAATGTGCTCAGGACGTGCCTCTTTAACAATCCAAATGGCCACTTTTGATTCGAGATTTACAAGATACGTTAACAATTTGCCAAGGTGATCATGATTAGTAGGTTCAAGTTGATTCTCAATAATGACTCGGTTTTCGTTAGCGTCCTTAGCTATCAAGTCCACGCTAAACGATCCGACTGACTTCTCTCGTTCCTCTACAGTGAGAGGGAGTCCTAAAGCATCAGATAACACGTCAATGTTTTCGTCAAGCCATTTGGAGAAGTCACGTTCTTCGTGAAGCCAGAGTTCACGTAGTTCTACAGGATCAAGTTTACCGATTGACATAGCACTCCGCATCGTGCTTTTTTACACAACAACGTCGCTGCGCCGATCAAGAATTGCTATCACGACCAATTAACTCTTTTGGATCGGTCTTCTGCTGGACAGCAAGCAAGCCGTTGCTGTTTTGGAGCTCCCTTGGTCGCTTCAGCCACGAGATCAAACCAAAAATGCGCTGATCCAACATCACCCCACGGGGGGCTATCCATCAAAAATCCGTCATGAATACTCTCTGCCACAAGCTTCAGCCGATATTTCCACACCCACTCCGGTCCCTCCTTATCAAGTAGCTTCAGTAGGTCTGCTCTTTCCCGATCCAGATCAAGTCGTGGATCCTCTAATTCGTGACGGTACTCTCCATAAAGGTCAAAGGGATCTTTCCAGCCCGCAGGGAAAGTCTCTGTCTTGGCTTCTGGGTACTTTTCTTCAAGCTGATCTTGGAATCCCAACACGGGAGCATAGTTGCCCAGAGCGCTGGTGAAGGCGTGCCTGTACTTCCTTTCTTTCTTAAGCCTGTCCACAACCGCATCCAAGTTTTCTGATCTAAGTAGCTCGACGACCTTCTTCTGGCTATGGTTGTGCAGGTAAAGGACGAACTCCCCATCCGTGGTTTCCTCGATTCTAAACGTGACGTAGTACATAAAATGTCCTCCCCCCTAATTTAGCCGGTAACGCTAAATTAGATACTTTGACTGATAATATCCCAAGACGTAGTTACTACATTCCACTCGCTTAGTTGAATTATATGCGTGCCGTGGATGGCCATCAGTTTTTTTGATTAGCGAGTGAGTGCGAATAGCGTCCACAGATGGCATCATTACAGCACTATCGCTCGTCCTTTCTCAGGAACAATCACGTTATCGTGGAGGGTCTGAAAGACTTCAGAGTGCTGCGTATGCACCGGAATCAGCACTTTCGGCTGCACGGCCTCGACTACTTCTTTAATCTCGTCGTAGTTTAAATGCCCTGACGCGTGGATTTGCGTATATGGATACAGCCCAAAATGAGCCAACCAGTTCTCAGCCTTCTTTAAATCCAGCTCCATTTCGATATCAAACGGCTCGCATACGCTTCGAATGTAGCAGCTGCTTGCCTCGGGCTTGACATCGATCAGCTCTTTCAGCTCGAAGAAGTCACAGCGGAAGATGTATTGATCCTGATTCTCACTGATATCTTTTGCTGTCACTGCATTGGTGTGATCGAGGAACTCACGCTCCCAATAGTCATAATCCTGTAGCTGAATCTTCTCTGAGAACCGGTCGTCTTTGTACACGCCCCACGTTTTTCGAGGAACGTAAATTCGGATGTGATCGTCATCGATGCGAGGCGTTCCAATGCCCGACTCCCTAAATAGTTCGAGCAAGTACGCCTGCTTAAGGTTGATGACAAGCGCCCTGTCGGTTTGTTGTGCGACCTCAAAGAAGCTCTTCATGCGGTCGGTGTCTCTTACAGGGAAATTCACAACAACAAGACCGTTAGTCTTTTCAACACGCTCTTTGGCAACTTCCTTGACCCGTTCTTCGCTATCTACTTGCGTTGAATTGACGCGTGTGCCCTCACAGATCATGACAACCGGTTCCACTTCAGCAACCCGTTCAACGAACCGTCGTGTCTCATCTCCTTTGTAGCCGTGAAACCGGAAGTCGCCCGTATAGACGATGGGCCCAGCGCTCGTTTGGAGGATGTAGGCGGTGGCGCCTTCGAGCGAATGACTAACAGGCAGCGCCTCTACATCGAGCCCTCCGATAGTGAATCGCTTCTCGACGATGTTATAAGGTCGCGGTTTCTTCGCCTTCTCGCCGTACAGCTTCGACTCCTCACCTTTCTTGTTTACGTAGGTTTTAAAAGACTCTTTCAGCGAGATCAGCTCACACGTCCCTGACGAACCCGTCTCATCGAGAGCTTGCATGATATCTTTGGCACCCTGCGTGCAATACAGCGGGATATCATCCCTAAGGTAGTGAATATACGCGCTATGATCCATATGTGCGTGGCTGAGAAGAAGGCCATCAATACTGCACGTTTCTTCAGACGGGAGTCTGCAATGGTCGAGATAATCGCACCGATAAATCCCTTCCAAATTTGGAAGCAGGCCGAACTCGAGGAGATCGAGAATCCCATTACACTTGCGGGGTTGCATGAACTCGTCAAAATACTGGTTGGCGAGACTGAAGCTCATGCCAAAATCGAGAAAAACTCGCGTATCTTGATCTTCGAGCAGTATCTTGTTGCCACCGATTTCATTGACTCCTCCGTATAAAGTGAAGGAGGTCATAATAACGTTAGCTGCTCAGAAAACTTTAAAAGCATTTCGATTTGGTATCTGGCTTTTTAGATGCGGAGCTTCAAATTGATCTTTCGTTTTGATTCAATCGGCTGAACAACTTCTGCTCTATCTTTAAGCTTAGCTTTTTAACGAACTCTTCTTTGTCCGGAACATTAGCTTCATCACGAAATGCTTTAAATATAGTATCAATGCTCGTGGATACGATGCTCTGAAGTTCCAATTTATACTCGTAGTGATCTGAAATCAAATCGTAAATAGCGAATCTGGTGGAATGATTAATTGAAAACTTGAACGGTTCAAGATTATAGCGCGAAATAAATTCTTGGTACAGCCTATCTTGCATTACCCAATAGATTTTTTGTTTCCAAGATTCCATTACTTTTCCTTTGTGAAGCATCTGGATTAACGTTCTTTTTACAATATCATAGCTATTCAAGTTGAAATTGTAAAACTCCTTGAACGTTGCAGGATCTCTCGTGAAATCCTTTAGGGCATCAACCAATTTACCGGTCTGAGTGGTTTGGTAGCCTTGCACTTCCAAAACGACGAAATCTTCGATTTTAGTGCTCATTGGTCTGTGTTTGACCATTACATAATCAAAAGATCCGAAGTCTTTTAATCCAACTTCACGCAGGATCACAATATTGTCAATCGAACCAAAATAGTTCATTGCGATATCTCTGCAAATTAAGTTCTCTTGCAAAAACCTGGTCGGGCATAACGCTAAAACATCTCCGTCGTATAAGACCGAGCAGACACCCATGGGGTAATCAATAAGCCGACTTTGTTTATTGCATCTTCTTTGAGTAAATCGGCATAAGAAATTCTCTCTGCACCTTGTTGCCTGTCGAGAATCGTTCTCGCACGTATACCCAAATATTTCAGCGGGACGTCGATCCATTTCCTGCCCCGATTATCGTGTCACATAATTGATACACGTCTTCTTGATCCATCGCTTCCTGAAGGATCCAGCCGACAACCTCACTGCACGTCCGAAGGAATTCACGGCTGTCTGATGTTTGACTTGGCGAGGGTTCGTGCCAAACTCTTGCGTTTGATGACCAATTGCCTGGAGCACAAACTAGGATACAATCGTGTTGCAGTGAATTGAGTCGTTGAATATGCACTGATGTTGGATTTTCGGCCTTGATGACATAGAAATTTACTAGTTTGAAATCCGCTTCTAATAGAGATATAGCGAGTTCTGCCCACGCTTGACTATTCCAGTGATGAAAAGTAAAAATCAGCCTGCCGTGAGGCGGTTTTAGGGAGACGTAGCAGTTTCTCCAAATTCTGGCAAGCATATTAGCATAAGTGCCTTTAGCATTAGCTTCATTTGAAACCGCTGAATCAGTTTCAGCGTATTTCCAGTTCGCCTCATCCGGTAACAAATGCTGTAACCATACCCTGAAAAAGTTTGATAAGTCGCTATATTGAACGTTATCGAAATATGGCGGATCTGTGACAACAAAATCCACGGAGCCTTGCGGGAGCTCAAATTTACCTGCGTCGCCTTGATGCAAATAGTACTTTCTTTTCCCAGACTTTAAGGCGGAAGGCTCTTTTTCAGCGAATCCGGAATCAATTTCACCGACAATCTCAAGCTTCTTGGAAGCTCCATTATAAATAATTCTCTCTATAGGTGCGCGCGACCATTCTATTGCCTTCATTATTCGATCTCTATACAACCTTGTTAAAGTCCCTGATGTGGCCCGTGTGAAAATAGGGTTATTCTCTAATGCTGTGTACGGAAACGAATAAGCGTGATGAGAAAATACGTGACGAATAGCCCCGGGTCGTCGTATATGAGCACCTTTGTACCCGCATAGTAAAGAATTGAAATCTAAAGATGTTGAAACGAGAAGTGCAAAAAGGAGTTTCTGGGGATTTTGAACGCTGGCTAGGTAGTCTGTAGAGTTTTTAATGAATAGAAGCTGACGCGGCGTAAATAGTTCACTGAAATATCTGATATTTCTTTTAAGAAGATCATTTGATTTTGGCCCAGGTTGGATTTTTAGAGAGCTTAAATCAAACTTGCAGTCAAATTTGCTGGCTAATTTCGCCGCATCTAGATTTTCATGATCAAAGTCATCGAGCGTCTTGTAGAACTGACCATGTGTTCCACAATTTCCAGAAATAATCAACGGATAATATCTTTCTGCATAAGGAACATCGAGTAACTCTTTTAGCGGTTTATCGCAATTTGGACATTTATTGTTTGATTTTTCGATTATTGGGGCATCTAAAAATAGCTCACACGAGTGCTTGTCATTCGTTGCAAGCCGAGTTTCAGTGGGGGAGATCGTGACGTTATTGCTTTTTTCCTCGCGTATTATATAGCTGTCTACGACTACAACTTCGCCACAAGCGCAACGCTTCCTCAGGCCATATAAGCTGAATTGTATACTGGAATACGAACTACAAATTGGACATTTTGTTCTGTAAAAATCGCCAATCGTTTTGTTCAGATATTCAAACAAATCTGTGAACTCTGTGTTCAGTTTACCTATGTCGTAATCAGTTAGCGTAGCTTTAGCTTGAAGTATAGGTATTGGATCGATATCAACGCCGACCACATTAGATCCTAGCCTAATTGCCTCATGAAGAGTTGTGCCACCTCCAATCATCGGATCGTAGATAACCTGACCTTCAAGACCACCGGCTGAGTAATAATCTCTTCTGGCTGAGTCTTTCACAAGCTGCTTCAATATATACCTAAACGCTGTCCCTGATCTTCTGGCCCACCACTTATGCAAGTAAGTATTTGGTCTAAACAGATGTTTGTTGAAAGATTCTTTTTCAATGATTTTATTCGCTTCTTCGATTGGGAAGGCGGTATCAATTTGAGGGAATGGCGCTTTACCGGGATAATCAAAAGAGGATAGTTTCTTACGGTATTGTCTCAACATTTTTGATAATTACGTATCTATTCACAGCTGATTAATCTTTTTTTATAGTGGGTGATAAGCTGGAATCTTTGAGTCAGTTTTTTACGTTTCGGTGTGCACAAGCGCCCCCCGCGCGTATATCACTTTTGTGTTAACATCGGGAAAGCAAACGGCCACTTTTAAATAAAACATCGCCAACTGTTCAACAACCAAACCATCTTCAGACTAGGATGACTAAGCTAATTATTGTATCGGCTTCGAGCAAGATTAACGCCGAACCGGCGACTCCAGTACCAGCACTTCAAAGATTTAATGGCGGTTTTGTCAAACAGATAAAGAAGTACTATGATTTGCTTCATAATGTCGATGTTATGATTCTTTCGCCAGTGTATGGATTGATTGTAGCAGATGCAAAAATTGTGGGCAAAGAACCTCTTCAAGGTTCTTGGAGAAGGTTAGTCTTGAGCGAAAGTGACTTCGCACGCCTACGAGAGTCAAGCTTTGAAACCTTGCATACTGTGCTGGAAAAAAAAGAATATGACGAGATTTACATCAATCTTGGGAAGGAGCTGTTGAGGGTCATTGAGGGGTTTGAACTGGCGCTACCAAGCACAACAAAAGTTACGTACGCGCAAGGAAGTGGGATGGGGCCTAAAATGACACACATGAGAGATTGGTTAAAAGCGAATATCAAGATATAGAAAGTTGACCGCCTTGGGTCGTGAACTCTCTCATAAAAGCGGCCCTGTGAAGTCTTGGTCATTTCCCAATGAGACGCCAATTTTGAACAATATATCTGGTTCACGCGTGGACAACCTAGTTGTAGCAACTGCATCGATGCCTATCTGCTTCAAATAGCCGACGAGAGGTGAGTAGAGGGGTTGTTCTTCAATTCGCGGAATACTCATTTATCCCCACGATGTTAGTTGTTCGAACAAGACAAATGTTTTTTGTTGGGTAGTTAGCAAGCTATTGTATAACGGCTTTCGCACAATAGAAATCTAAACCTTTAGAAGTGTCTTTCAGACCGTCTTGTGAAAAAAGAAATGCATCAATCCAGAGAATACGATTCTCAGCTGGATATTTAGCCTGACTAATTAATGATAATTCAACCAGATTAGTGGATTGCTCGTTTTGGATACTGGACTTAAAATCTACAAAGTCAGTTAAGTCGGTTGCAATCCCTAAACGCGTTCTTTTCGGATTACTTGCATTCAAAATTCTGGAGTATTTCTTCAGCCTCCTTTCAGCATTTTCTGGGCGGCATTTGAAACGTTTGTAGATCTGGATTACAAGATTACCGAATATTAATTCTGCTTCGCCTCTCAAGCCTAATATTGGACTTCCGCCGTTTTTTTTTCGATGCCAAGCAGCAACTCTTGGATTATACGTTCGTTTTCAACACCGAGTTTTTCTCTTATAGGCTTTTTTAACAAAATAGGTTGAGAAGGGTGCGCAGAAGCTACATTTGAGTTTGACACAGTGTCTTTGAGGCGCTTGTCTAAGCTCATTCAGATGTTATTTGATCTTTGTAATAATCTCCCTTTCGATTTCATCCTCTGCCATTTCAGATCAACTGCCGCGTTTCCCCACCCATGAGCACACCAGTTTGTGGCTGAATCTCTACGAACAAGGGATATTGTGAAGTAATTTTACCTACCGCAATACACTGTTGCTTTTCAAGGTGCTGCAGCGCGTTGATTGATTTTTGATCGATGAGCCCCGAATGAGCCAGCTGTCGTAGTTCATCTTCATTCCTAAAGCTAAAGGCAACCAAGTTGTCGAGCAGCGCAAATACGTCGTCTGGCAACGTACGTGGGGTATTGGTAATAAATGTAGGGAAAATCCCTGAATGGCGCATCCTCGTAACGATGTCGATCATGTTTTCTTTTTCGACGTAGAGTTGTGCCTCTTCGAGGAATAACGAAACTGCCTCAAAATCCTTCGCTTGTCCCATTCGCACTAGCCTACGTAGTATGAATTCGACTGCTATTCTGCGCTCCCAATGACTGATTTCGGAGAGGTTGAATATGATGGCTCCTCCACCTTTGTGCATAGTTTTGATAAACCGCGTAACGGCATTTGGGCCAAAGAGACCCGATATTCGCGCCACTTCGAGCCGCTGGAGCAGTCCCTCCCTTACGTAATCGTTCTCAATAGTCCTGACGAATCGCTCAAGGTCATCGAGGGTGAATGCTACGTCATTGTTCTTTCGCCAAAACTGGATCAAATAGAGATACGTAGCAGAATCGCGCTGGATATTCACGAAGGTCGCAAAATCATCATAAGACAATTCGTGGATAGGTATCGTTAGTGTAAGTTCGGAATGAGTTTGCTCAGCAAGGTAAGGTGTAAATGTGACGATCCGATCTGCATATCGGTTTGGCGTTTGATCTTCCGCATTTCCGAGATTAAGATACTCAGCGTTAAGGTCGAAGACGAGCGTGAGCACATTATTATCGATGAGCTTGAACAGGAGACGTTTCGCAAGATATGATTTCCCGGATCCTTTCATCCCAGTGATTAGGTTAATACCAAGTTTATCGATGAGGATATCAAAATCGACGCATTCATCAGATAGCGTTGTTGCGAGATCACAGGCAGAGGGGAATGATAGTTCAAGTGCATCGAAAAGTGCGTCTTGAGGGAGCCTCTGAATCTTGGCGCTTGCTCTGCTTATGTTAAACTCGCTTAATCCTGTTTTGAACACGTTTTTCGCATTCTTTTCTTCATCTGAGACGAGATGACCCCGTATCTTCGTACGTGCTAGTTTCTGATCAGTCAAGGAGTCCACAACGCTCTGCAATTCAGGTTGCACGTATTCTTCGGTCTCTGATCTCGCTATGAGTGACTTTCGCAAGATGTGTTCAAGCACGCCTGGGAGATCCGCAAACTGAATATCGACGACTTGCGTAACGATATCGTCGATGAGAAGCGTATCGCCTAAGCGCACAGTTTCGTCAGGCGAAAAAACTAGTGCCAATTCATCGCCGTATTTTGTCAACACATACATCTCAATCACGACACACTACATAGGAAACAGCTTCCTTCGCATGTTTTCACGCAACTGTAAGCCATACAAGTTGATGGCAGCAGCTTGCAGTTCAATTACTTCGATGGAGCTAAAAACGCTCGTCATATGAGCCAGCTTAAGTGCTTCCGGATAGCCGTGCTCACCCGACAATCCGCTTACCATCGAGAATACCTCCTCGTGTGAGGTTGGAGAGTCCTCCGGAATATCGAAGCGAAAAGCCTCTCCGTTAGGTGCAAGCCGACCGACATATACACAGCCTACGTATCTGTCCTGTTGCTGCGTCAGGTGCTCTCGTAAATCGCCAACGTAGCACGCGCCTGGAATGCCATCGATCAACGAAAGAATGCCTAGCTGATTTTCACGTAGCGTGAGAGTGGTTGACTTCGACAGCGCCACAATTGTATTTCCGTTTAGCGACGCCTCGCGCACGAGTTTTTTAATCACGAACATTGGGTCTGCAACAGCCCCCGCCATTAAGCTCCCATCGACGAGAACCAGCGCGTTACCAAAGGACTTCACGACTTCAAGCTGTAGATGGCGTTCCAAGAGACTTCGCAGACGATCAAGCGTCTTTCGTAGATCTGGCGCCCTCGCACGAGTTGCTTCTCCGTAGACTAACTCACGGGTGCTTGCATAGAGTTCGTTTTTGTTGTAGTTCGTGGTGACAACAAGGTACGCTCCATACTGCTCCTTTCGATGGTGTTTTTTGCCTTTAGGCTTGATAATGACCGACGCTCGGATAGCACCGACCAAACCCTCTGGTAAATAACCAAGTACGATGCTTGAGCTATCGATAGCGACAACATCGCGATCAAGCGGGAATTTAGGCTGAAACGAGTTGATATGAAGCTGATTTTCCGGATCGATGGCAACAGCTTGAGGTAGCTCCTCATAAGCTTTCGTAGCGGGAGCAGTCATGTCTGATAGCTGCACATCTGTCGGTTCAAAAGACAGATGTTCTGGCTCTTGCCTGCACAGCGTAGCAACGAGACTACTCACGTCAAACATGTTATTTTTCTAAAGGTAGACTCGGAGTCGGCCTATTTTGAATATATAACTTGGATAAGCGATGTGAAACAATTCAAAGTGACACGCCACGTAAGGATAAACGGATAGAGCTCTTCTTTTAGCGTGCCGACTCCAAGCTGCAAAGCTTTCAACATGTGCCTCGCACGTGCGGAACGATCACTGAACGCGAACCCTGCGGGTTTCCGTGGATGCCCGGAACATATATGTTGCCCAACCACGTGAGAAACAAAACCACCGCTTGGCCCGAAAGACGCTTGTGGCCCGGCCCCTTTTTTATAAAGTTGAAAAAACGCTCGGGAATGGGAATTGCACTCGCGCCGAAATAGAAGAACTGTTCTGAGATCAAAACGAATTTCCCGCTTAGATCGATTTCTCTTTGCTTCTGTGTTTTGTGATAGAACGACTGTCGCAGTACCCACTCGTCGGCCCTGTTCTTGTAATATATGTTATCTCCACGCTCTTCGGGGATGGCGGCTCGGGGAATCTTGTATTGAAAACGTGGATCTTCAGCATATTCGTTGAACAATACTTTTTCCTCAATCTTCATCGCATAGACAAGCTTGTCGTTGCCAACAGTGCGCTTGGAACCAGTACCAACGACCCAATCTCCGACACTTGCGTGCTTTCGAATCTGCGGTTTGCAGCATGCTAGCGTACAGTACACGCCAAAAGGGTTTGGGGCAAAGCCGTTGTCGCGACTTACGACGTACGAGTATAATGAGCTTGCAGCTTTGCTTGACATGCTTCCGCCTTGAACGTTCATTCTTGTTGGGGCTAAATCCTTGGGAAGCGTCTGTCTCGCGTGTTTCACCCTTGTCCATCCAAATAAGGGCATTGATCACAGTAAGGGCACGTTGGGTTGAGGTTATGCTTGTAAGGGCACTTAGCGATACGTTGCTCGTCGAGCTTTTTGACTAAAGAAGCAAAAGCGATTACATCCTCTTCTGAATCAAAATCTGGTAACCCATCCTCCCTTTTCACTTTCCTTTTTCCAACCAGTTTCGGTAACCTATCCGCCATTTTCGCTTTCTTTTTTTCTTCCTTTTGCTTTTTTCTAATTTCTTCCTTCTTTGGGATCCTCTTCTCGCAAACCTGACGTGCGGCATCGTTACATTTCTTGCACTTCCAAGGAACTGGCAGTGGCGGTATCCATCCTGAATCAACCCTTTCGAAGTCACGCAAGGTTTTCTCAACAAGTGACTTGTCGATGTCTGATTCGAACGTTTCCGTCTCCCCGTCTTCCATCACATAGATTTGGTAGCGCTTCTTGTCCTTTTTAAAAAAGTAACCGTAGAGGTCTGCCTGCACTTGTGCTACAGGTTTTACGAAGCGCTTTAAGAACTGACTTCGCGTCGTTTTGAACTCATAGACAAATTCGGCTGCGATGCCGTCAGGGACTCCTACAATGACATAGGGAGGATATTCGAAGTTCCAGCAGATAGTCGGGTAATATTCGCTGCGCGTAGCTTCAAGCATTTTGCCTCGCAACAGCGGTGGCATCTCGTCAATATCGCCGATTTTGACTCTCTGGCTTTCGAGCCGCATTCGTTCTTGGGTGCGCCACTGCAACGGAAAATCAGGATTGATGAAGGCAACCTTGTTGCCATCTTGATCGAGTGATAACAGACTTGGGAATGCGATTCGACCCGCCTTTCTTTCCTTGAGCAGGTGCACGATATCATTCCACGAAATATCATCTCCGATATTTAGGAGTCTCTCGGAGTTCACGGGTAACCTGTCGATAAGTCCAAGTTCGTGTGCGTTAGAGAGCCGACCAACGAGGTAAGATTCAAAGAATAACAACTCGTCTCTCCTGGTTTCGAGAACGCTTCGCATTGCACACCACCAATAATCAGCAACATTAGCCATTCCGACAAAAAGCAGGTGATTCTTGTCTACGTTTCGCCTCTCTTTCTCAAGAAGCATCAGGGATTCCATTTCTGGCGTATTGGTTAGTAATGCCCGAAGCTCAGAATTGATATCTGACATTTAATCAACACCTGTGGCTGTATTCAGTCTTCCTGAAGTAATTTGCTATACGACCTTGCGCAGCTGCACGTTTTTCTAGCACCTTTCTTTCAAAATCAACCGTTGCGGATACCAAAAATAGCACTGCCAGTTACAACCTTGTAAGCAGTTCTTTCTTTTTCTCTTGGAATTCCTCTTCAGTGATGATACCGTCATCGAGGAGCTCTTTCAAGTCGCGGAGTATCGCGGGAATTTTTTTCGGATCAAGGGTCGTATGGGCAGGCTGCGTCACTGGTGGCACGGCTTCTGAGCCCTCCTCCAGAAACAGCTCGCGCGTGGGAACTTCTAGAATCTCGGCTATGTTCTGCAAGATTGCTCCGTTTGGCTGTGTGACGCCGCTTTTAAGCGCTCGATTTGGCTGTTGCTTGCATGCACGCTTCGGTAATAGGCTCGGCCGACAACGATTGCTCTTGGATAAATGGCCTTCGGTCGAGCCTTGCGACTGGGTAGGATAATCTTCAGATAATTAGTGTCAAAAATGCTGTATAACCACGCTAAGCGTAGCCTATAAACCAACGCTTTTGGTCTTATTTTTTTATAAAACGGGCAGCACGGCTTTTTCGCATGTCAAAGTATATAAATGACAATCTAAAAAAACTCTCCGAAGAAGCGAGCGCGGTATGCGACGAAGTCGGTCCGGACACCCGCATACCCGCGCACACTAAGAAACAAACCATCAGTAACGCTAGACGTTATAAAGGTTTCCTCTTTTTTGTGCGCTCCCGCGCCCGCCTCTGTCGAATCGATAAGAAAGGAAGTGATTGGACGAAATGCCTTATAAAGACCAAACAAAACGTCGCGAATACGACAAGGCGTACAAACAACAGCGACGTTCCGAGAGTTGGATAAAAAAAGGGTTAGACAAACGTCTAACCGAAGTCGAAGTTGCAACAGCTGAGGACCTCTGTGACCTGCTCAACGAGGTCGTTACCGAAACGCGCGAGGCCGATAGCACCTCGTTGAGTCTTGAAAAGAAGCTAAGGATTAAGCTGCGGGCTGTCGAGATTGGCCTGCGCGTAATTGAGGTTACCGACCACGAGCGCCGGATAGCTGTGCTCGAGGAGCACGTACACGAGTCAACATCGATCGAGAATTAGCCGATTGGAACGGAATCATACGCGCCATGCGAGAACGAAAGGTGAAACCGAGCTCGGGATCCCCGACGATCCCTTGGCGTTTGCAGGGCAGCTAGGCATTGAGCCCGATCCATGGCAGCGCGACCTCCTTACGTCAACAGACAAGCACGTCATCCTCAACTGCTCACGGCAGTCGGGCAAGTCGACCATCGTCGCCATTCTTGCGCTCCATTACGCCCTCGTGCATCTAGAGTCACTCGTTCTTATTCTCTCCCCGTCGCAGCGGCAGTCAGGAGAGCTCCTCAAAAAGATCGTCATCTTCTATCGCAAGCTCGGTAGGGCGCGCCAAAGCCGTGGAAACTCTGCCACCACGCTCGAGTTTAGGAACGGAAGCCGCATTGTTGCACTGCCTAGCTCAGAATCGACCACCCGAGGCTTCAGCAGCCCATCGCTCGTACTCCTTGACGAGGCAGCACAGGTCTCCGATGAGCTCTATTACTCGGTGCGGCCCACGCTCGCCGTCTCCCGCGGGCGACTTATCCTCCTGAGCACACCTCGCGGAAAAAGGGGCATATTTTGGAGTGCGTGGACCGAGGAGCCGGGGTGGTATAAGGTCAAAGTCACCCCTGATCAGTGCCCGCGCATTTCAAAGGAGTTTCTCGAGCAGGAGCGGCGCGCCATCGGCGACTGGTGGTACGCCCAGGAATTCTGCTGTGAGTTTTTGCAGGATTATGCAGCTGTGTTTAAGGAAGGGTGGGTGCAGTTCTACGACTCTCAAGGTCTCCCTCACATGGACACGATCATTCAGTCGTGGGACACGGCACTAACGACGAGCGCGACCTCAGATTACGTCGTCGGGCAGGTTTGGGGGCGCAAAGGAGCTGATCTCTACTTGCTCGACCAGGTGCGGGGCCGATTCGATTTTGACGAGACCGTGCAGGCGATCCGAGACCTTTCAGCAAAGTGGCCTGATTCGACGGCGAAGCTCATAGAAGCGCAGACGCTCGGCGCCCCGCTTTCGTCGCACCTCAAACACCAGATCGCGGGCTTAATCCCGATCACCGTGAAAAGCACAAAACAGTCTCGGGCGCTCAGCTGTGTGCCGCTCTGGCAGTCTAGGAACGTGTATCTGCCCCGACCGGACGACGGAACGCACGCGTGGGTGCGCGGATACGTTCACGAACTCCTTACGTTCCCCAACGCCGCGCACGACGACCAGGTCGACGCGACGACGCTAGCGCTCAATCAGCTGCGCGGAACGCTCTTTCCTGGATCCAAAGCGTGCGTCGTTGCAAAAGTCGAGGACCGACCGAACCCCGATCGGGACTACGTGATCGGGTGGGTCCCCGGCCGCCTCGACGAGCCGAGCACGCTTTTAGTCTACGATGTTTACAAGAATGCGGTCGTACATTTCGAACGCACTCATGCCGATAATCAGATAACGTGGGTAAGTAAGCTTGCGGGCGACTTCGACGCCTTGGTGCGGGCCTTTAAAGGCTATGACGAAGCCGTGTTAAAAGCCGCAGAGCGCAAAGGCGTTTGGGTGCGGCGCATCGAGTTTGCCCCGCAAGAACGCGCGGCAGCGTATGAGAATCTCGGCATGCTCATACGCAAGCACGTTATCTCGTATCCTGACTGCTCTGAGATTATCGCGGAACTCGACGTGTTCAAGTCCGATTTTACCTTCAACGGCGTTCCCGATTACAACCTACAAGTCGCGCAGCAGTCGGCGATTGAAGCCCTGTGCCTGGCCACCTACAACGTGGATCCGGAGGAGCCAATACCGTCGGACCTTGTTCACTACAACTACGATCGCGACAACCTCGACTGGTATGGGACCGAACGGAAGGTAAAGCACTGATCTGACGTGAAACCAATCGCCACGGCCTTGACACGACAAGCAACAGCAGAGTTCCGGCAACCGAGCAGGTAACCAGCTGTTGTCGTGGAACTCCTCCTCTCGTGACGACCGCTCAAGGTCAACTATAAGCAGTCAGTCTCAGCGACTGGCCGTATTCCCGCAGCATATGAACTAAGCGTGCGATGTTTTCAGAACTAAAAACAAAAAAAGAAAATCCCTGCGAGCAATGCAGGGAGTTCCACTCACCCCCGTAGGGAGTTCCACTCACCCCCGTAGGGAGTTCCACTCACCCCAGCAGGGAGTTCCATTCACCCCAGCGGAGCAACGGTCCTTTTGTACATCTCGTTTAGTACCTGCGCGAGGCCCGCATAGCTATATGGTTTCAAGAAAGGGTCTGACCTCTTAACAAGACTAGAGATAGAAATAGAACGTAGGTCGCAAGCTTGATGTGCGGTTTCGCGTTGTCTATTTGCCGCAAGCTTCGTTGCAAAAGCGGCAACTTATAAACAGATCCAAAATAGTGGATAGTTTAAGAGGTGATGTGCAAACACGACGCAGAAAAGCTTGCGATTTCAGTGCTCGAAATCTAAAAGGACAGTTAGGCGAATGGCGATCTTCAGACTGACGAGATTCGCCTCTTATAAAACTAAGACCTTGTTGCGACGCCATACTTTCGAAGGATTATGGCTCAAATGCGCGTTCTCTCGTTACTGCGCGCGAGTCAGTCAAGGCATTTTCTCGAAAAAAACGGCGGGGCAATATTGACGAAACCAGATAAGACAACTTTTATTAAAGAGGCGCGCAAAGTTATGTGCTTTTGAAAGGCGTCTCTGACGCTCTTCACGAGCATCACTGATGAGGTTAGTGATGTGCCATGATTCAAAAGAGTAATACCCTCCCCCTCATACGACGGGGAAAAATGATCGCTATATGTGCGGTGGTCGCTGTGCTTTGCATTTCAATGGTTCCAGCCGTTGCAGCAACTCCAACCGCTTCGTGCTATAGCAACAAACTCCAAGTATCGCTCAGTGGGCCGGACCACCCGGCAATCAGCACGCCGGTCACCTATACCGCGACAGTAGCCAACGGCGTCGCACCTTTCACCTACACGTGGACCGTCGATGGGCTCTCGCAGGCGTCCACTACCAGCCAGCTCTCGTACACATTCACGACTAGCGGACCGCACACGGTCAAGGTCACAGTGACCGACAAGTCTACCCCCACGCAGACCGATTCTGCCACCAAAGGGATCTACGTGACTCCCCCTCCAAAACTCGAAGTATCGCTCAGTGGGCCGGACCACCCGGCAATCAGCACGCCGGTCACCTATACCGCGACAGTAGCCAACGGCGTCGCACCTTTCACCTACACGTGGACCGTCGACAATGTGCGCCAGGCGTCCACTACCAGCCAGCTCTCGTACACATTCACGACTCGCGGACCGCACACGGTCAAGGTCACAGTGACCGACAAGTCTACCCCCACGCAGACCGATTCTGCCACTAAATGGATCTACGTGTAGACTGCTCCCCCGCTTCGTGTGGAGTCCATCTTCTCACCGGAGCGCGCTTTGCTTGATCACACACGACGTACCCCCGGAGGTGCCTAGCAGGCCGATTGAGGTTTACTACAGCTACGAGCCCGACCTTTTAATCTACAGATGGTCGGAAAGGAGATGATGCACTGATCCGACACGTGCAATGAATCGTTGTTGGCATTGACAATCTCGTGAGTAACTGCAAACTGCCGGCAACCGAGCACGAAACCAGCTTATGTCGTAGAATCCCCTTCGCGTGACAATTAATCAGGGTCATTTATAGAGCAGCCAGCCTTTGAGACCTCGCCGTATTCGCGCAGAATATGAAATCGGCGAGCAAATGGCAGTTGTCAAAAAAATAAAAAAAAGGAAATCCCTGCGAGTGATGCAGGGAGCCCTCCTCACCCCAGCAGGGAGTTCCATTCACCCCAGCAGGGAGTTCTATTCACCCCAGCGGAGCAACGGTCCTTTTGTACATCTCGTTTAGTACCTGCGCGAGGCCGGCATAGATTGCCGCGAAACCGGTGAGGATCCCTTCATAGCCGGCAAGAGTGACTACGTTGGCGTTCCCTGTGATCTCGCCGATTGCCAGCAGGAAGAACAGCAGCGTAAGTAAGCCAAGGACTACCTGCAATGCCCGGTTTGCTTTGAGCGACCCGATGAACATCACGAGCGTAAAGATCCCCCACATCACAAAGTATGCCGCCAACGCATTCGCGCTTGCCGCGTCCGCGAGGCCGAGTTTCGGAAGGATCAGAAGGGCGACAAGGGTCTCCCAGAAAATCCCGAACGATAAGAATGCGGTCATCCCGAACGTGTTGTTCTTCTTCCACTCCATGATCCCTGCAATTATCTGGCCGAGACCCCCGTAGAACATCCCCATCGCGAGGATCATCGAGCCGAGCTCAAAGAGCCCTGCATTGTGCAGGTTCAAAAGGACGGTCGTCATCCCAAAGGCGGTCAGCCCGAGCGCCGCCGGGTTGGCGGTCACGTCCAGGTTCCTCACATGGGTGACGTCGATCTCTCCTGATTCGTTTGTCATACGTTTACTCTCCTGAATTTTTTTTTCATCACGCGTATCCGTTGAATCTGCAAGGGCCCGCATTGGTCGAGGGGCCCTCCGGCAAAGGCGTCAGAGGGGCGAAAAATTCTAGAAAGAAGCTAGATGGCAATAAGCTGACGGTTGCATCGATAGACCAGAGCTTTCGGAGTGGCCGCTCAAAAACGCTCAACGAGCTTATGCTGCCCCGACATATGTTCGTGGCCAGTCCGAGCGCAACGAGTATCCAGCGGCCTTTTTCTGGGTTCATTCCAAAAGGTGCGGACGTGGCGATTTCTGACACTTGACGGTCGCTGATCATCTGAATCTTTCTATCACTATTAATAATTAATATAAAAAGTTTCGCATTTGAAAAAAAGACGATGCTGCTGCTTGATCGACGCGAATAAGCAGCGCATTACCGTCTCTTGCTCCGTCACCTGACGCTGCTTGGGGAGCTTAACTGAAAGGTTCCCCGTAAAGGCGAATATCACTCGAGATTGCAGCCAAATGACGATAGGAGTTTTATGCGCCAGAATCCGGCGTGCAACGCGCTTTTACGGGATGCAATGAAAAGACGAGATTATGAACGATCTTCAGAAATGGCCGAGAGTACTTTGGAAAGGCTGTCCTTCGAGCTCTGAATCGTCGAAGTCGAAGTAGTTGAGTATCCTTCCGACGGGCGGAAGAATTTGATGCTTAATGTAATATTCTACGTCTACCTCTCGCTCTTGCCCGTCTGTGTCAACCAATTTGCCTTGTTGCTGAGTGAAGATCTCTGCAGGGTATGATCTGTCCCCAATCGATCCACTCCCCTTCACAACGAGGTAGGCGATCTTCGCCCCGACGTCCGCGGCGAGGCCGTATTCTTTTGCTCGTTTTGCGGCCCTTACGTGAGCTTGGACGGATTCGTAGCTTGCAATCTTTTTGGTAAGCGTTTTGTAAATAATGAGCTTTGCCAGCGGGATCTCGCCGGCTCGAAGTTTTTTGATCGTACTCGTGACCAGCTCTGCAGCGGCTCTAGGTTCTCGTTTTTCAAGAATGATCTTGATGACGTCAGATTGGAGCTCTTTTGCGAGTGCGCACCAATCACCCCTACGCACTTCAAGACCTCTGACAACAATGGTTCCATCTTCGGTAATCCCGGCGTAGCGCTTCTTCTTTTCGGTAAAGAAGATAGCCTTGTAGTGCTCATGCACGTCGAGCCGAATTGGATAAATTGTCGAAAGTTCCTCGATAAGTGTGCGCACTCTATCTTTCAGCTCAGTTGCCATTAGGCCCCTCCTTGTCGCTCACATCGACGACCGATTGTGAATGGTTTTGTCGTTCGATTAATCGGCACAAATTACTCCTCGACTGCTCGTGAGCGCGTCTCTGTTGACCGCTAGCTGCAAATCAAGCCTTTTTGAGCTTCACGAATAGACTATCAGTGTCTCCGTAGATCACCTCGAGACCGTGCTTCTCAGCACGCTCAGCGGCGTCCTGTATGATAGTGCGTCCCCACGCTGTCGTTGCTTCAGCACACTCTTTACGGTACCACTTCGCCGCGTGCCACCCAGTATAGCCGTAGAACGCGTTTGTGAGGATCTTAATTGCGTTCTGGTGAACATCAAGTATAGTAAAATCGCGTGAACCCTTGTCAGTGTGAGCCATTTGTTCTCTAACCGCTCTCCTTCGTTCAATCAAGTTCGTGAGGATGAGTTTGAAGAACCCATCGGGGTGCTTCCTAAATCGATATTGCGTCTCTGGGGCCTCGTAGAATTCCGTGGGCTCTTCATCGGGCGACACTACAGTGTCCGGCGAAATGTTGTAGCTAATCATTATAGAAGGGTACATCGATGAAAAATCGAGGCTCAGTACGTCTTCGTGCACGCCGGGTTTTGGAAAGAGGACGAAGCCTCCGGCATAGCTGCCCGAGCCCCCTCCTTTAGCGGGCACAATTTCATCTATCTTGTACGCCTCAGCAACCAAAAGTGACTCGACTTGCCGCCCCCTCCCCATACTTGACACGTCGTCGAGCGGCTGTCGCACGATCCGTGCAAATTCAAACTGAAGCGGGAGCAGCCGCTCTGCGACCCCCCACGTGCTCACCACATCGGCTTTGGAATAGTCAAAAAGAACCTCCCTAAGCGCAGGATCGTTCCAATACCGCGCCATGTCCCAACCCTGCACTTGCACGCGCTCCGATTTGCGCATGACCCCCATGTAGTCAGCAACGTTGTCCAACGTTTTGACGCTGAGCTCGCTTATGTCCCGTTTTACGACCTTGTACAGATCGACGTTGCTGCGTCCGAAGATCCTGACCTCTTTGACGCCACCGCCGGCGCTGAACTTTGCAGGACTCTCGTCCCTTCCGATCGTCAAGCGGAGCTTGAATTTGTCTGCTCTCGTTTTTAAGTATTGCCAATCAAACTCGTCAGTGTTATAGCCGACGATAACGTCAGGGTCATATTCGTGAATGAAGGAGATGAAATCGGCGATGACCCGCCTGTCATCTTTATCGTCGCCAACCGAAAAAAAGGTCGTCTCATCAGCTCCGGTCGCTATGGAAATGATGATGATAGGGTCTTTGTTCGGAATTGGAACGCCACCGTGGGTTAGCATCTCGCAGTCGAAGGCCATCACTTTGAGATCGGGATTCGTGTGGTGCTGTTCTGCTTCTATGTGGTCCACGTCGATGGCGAAGGAAAAATGCGGATCTGCGCGTTCGCGCCCTTCCACCAGAACCTGATCCATGGGCACCAGTTCGCGATCGATTATGTACCGGACGGCGAATAGAATGTCTGCTTCCCTGACACTCACGCCAACCTCGGCTACCTTTTCGCGCAATATCGGCACGTGTTGGGGGTGATCGACATACACTTTGAGCACCGTGACAGGCCGTCCAAAATCCTTGCGCACGACACGTTCGACGCGATTCGGCCTAATCTCTTCACCGGATCGCATTGAAGCAACAGACATGATGGAACTAGCATCGTCCGTCACTGCGTAAAAATAGGGTTCAAAATCAGAATCATAGGCGATGATATTGTTACCGCGCTCGTCTTTAAGCCACAGGCGAATAACTGCGCGGCCGCTCACCGTGATATAATCGACGTCAAGGAGAAAGCATCGCAGCCGCATTAAGGAACGAAGGCTTTTGATATTAGATAAACATGGCGAGGAGCTGCGGCGGACATCAGCCCACTATAAGAAAAAATCCATTTCTTTGATATCGAGGTCTTCTTTGCTTATTGCCCCTTCGTCCAGTATAGAGCGTCGTATGAGCACCGTGGTGTCTGCTCGAATCGCGAGAGCAATGCAGTCGCTCGGCCGCGCGTCGAGTTGTTTTTCGGTGCCATTAACCTTTATTGAGAGTTGGGCGTAATAGATTCCCTCATCTACGTCGTCTATGATCACCGTCACTATGCTCGCTTGGAAGTTTTCCAGTATCGACATTATCAAATCGTGCGTCATTGGACGTGACGGGACCTCCCCGTGTAAGGCCGCGTTGATTGAGATCGCTTCAGATATACCGATATATATCGGTAAAAAACGTTGCCCGTCGTCTGTTAACAACACTACTGGCGTATGGCCCGTAGTGGTGCTTACCATGTATATGCCTTTGATCTCGACGGAGGTCACATCATCTACCATCAGTTATCTCACTACTGTAGCTGTATATTAAGCTGACTGCGGTTTAATACGGCCTCTGTCGCTACGTTGAGGCAAAAGAGAGCTCAGCACGTCGCTTGGTCGAAATACGCCCATCCCAAGGCTCGCCTCGGCGCGATTTAAGTGACTTGGCTGCGCGTATGCAGGTTCTCGGGTCCAACGGCGTCGGCGCTGACGAAGCATCTTCTTTGGAAGGACCCTAATATATACCGTAGGGAACATAATGTTGAATTGAACCATTGGAAAAGCATCGATTCGATCCAGTTTGTTCACGGCTGAGTTATGAAACGAATTGTGGTAATTGATTACGGTTTAGGGAACCTAAGAAGCGCAATGCGCGGCCTCGAGCGCGCGGGAGCACAAGTTAAAGTCACTTCTGATTCCAGTCAGTTTAGCAGGGCAGACGGCTTGGTGCTTCCCGGGGTGGGAGCGTTCAAGAGTGGTATGCAGAACGTGCAAAACAAAAAAGGAGCGTTGCTGCAAGCTGTTAACGAAGGTACGCCTGTGCTTGGCATCTGCTTGGGCATGCAGATGTTGCTAACCGCAAGCGACGAAGGAGAGCGTCAAGGCGGGCCAGTCGAGGGGCTACAACTCCTGCAAGGTCACGTCAAGCGATTCAACTTTGATATCACCCCTGAAAAGCTTAAGATACCCCATATGGGATGGAATCGCTTAGAGGTCGTGAAGGAAAACGCCTTAGTCAAAGGTGTTGATGGCGGGTACGCCTATTTTGTTCATTCGTATTATGTGGAACCAGGAGAGCATACCGTTGCAACTTCGAGCTACGGCACTTCGTTTGCCGCCGTTATTGCCAGCGGAAGCGTTTTTGGCACGCAATTTCATCCAGAGAAGTCTTCAACGGTCGGTTTGCAAATACTGAAGAACTTCGTGGAGTTGTGTTAATGGATCTCGAAGGCTATGCGAAAATCGCGCTAAGGCGCGGCGTGGCAACAGAAGAGATCGAGCAGACGCTTGCCGAGCGAATTTTGGAGGTAAGAGATATCCCTAGGGATGCAGCGTTGCGTCTCTCTCGAGCGGTCATTGAGGAAGCGGAACGGACCCTCTGCGACCGAGAACTCTCCGGAGTAACGATGGGCAATTTCGGGGTCGGTTCACGAGGATCTGGCGACTTCTACGTGCACGAACAAATAGCCAACGTCATCGGCAAAACGGGCGCGATTGTTGGCCCCGATCAGCTTGATGATTCTGGGGTGGTGAGAGCAAACGGTGACTTGATCGTCGTTACTGTAGACGGCATGCATTCAAGGTTAAGCGATTTCCCGTTTCTCGCCGGATTCCACGTCACACGCGCATCCCTGCGGGACATCTACGTTATGGGCGCGCGGCCGGTTGCTTTGTTCTCAGACATTCACTTGGCCGATGACGGCGATATCTCAAAGGTCTTTGACTATACTGCCGGAATCGGGGCGGTTGCTGAGGTTATGGATGTACCGCTAGTTACTGGCAGCACCTTACGAGTCGGCGGTGACATGGTAATAGGTGATCGACTTACCGGCTGCGTTGGGGCGGTTGGAATAGCTAGTCCACAAGGCTTAACAGCGCGGGTCAATGCACGCGAAGGTGACGTTATCTTTTTGACGGAAGGCGCTGGCGGAGGAACCATAACAGCCGCAGCGCTTTATAACGGCTATCCAGAAGTGGTACAAGAAACGTTGAACTTGAAGTTTCTTCACGCGTGCGATAAGTTGGTCCAGGCTGGTCTGGTCACCGAGATACACGCGATGACCGACGTTACCAACGGCGGCATACGAGGGGACGCAGAGGAAATATCAAAAACGGCACGGGTAAAAATCGTCTTAGAGGAAGAGAAGGTGAGGGGCCTCATTAACCCTGCGGTTTTACGGATGCTCGATGATCTGCAGATCGACTACATGGGTGTTTCTGTTGATTCGCTGCTTTTAGTTGTCCCTGCTGAGCTCGGACCGGCTATAAAAAGCGCCCTAAAGGGCATCATCAAGGTCGACGAAGTTGGTCATATAGAGCCAGGTAGCGGCGCTGAAGTGCTCCGCGCAGGTGAGCGTTTCGCCCTGACGCCAAAGTTCCGCGAATCAGCCTATACACCAGTGAAAAAGGTAGTTGGTGAATACGCAGATGGCCGAGAGATTAAGCTCATGCGTGCTCAGGTCGATCTGGCTGCCGCGCGGGCTATAGATAAGAAACAACAAATGATTGAATACCTCCGAACAGGAAAAAAACTCCCCGACGTGAGCTGCTGAGCAAGCTTAGCTCTTCGATAAGGCTATGTTACGGCAATGGTCGCACGTCCTGATACCACGCGTTGATAACATCAATCAAGCCTTCCTTTTCCGCAATTTCAACAGCAATCATATGGCTGCATTTCGTGATATTTCGTGAAGCGGTGAACAAGAAGTCTTTACACGTGCACAGAGTCTCCTCGACAATGTACTCGTCAGTCTCCCCCACGACGACATAAAAGTCTTTATAGCGTTTAACACGCCTTTCTTCTGCTATTTCAAGTCCTTTATTCCCTCGATTTCCGTATTCGAGTTCGACTTGCCGTTTAAACGCATCTGAAAACAATGACGCTTCTCCTATCTATCACGTGCTTCTTGCATTGGTAAAGGTTGTCATTCGAGTTGGTAGGCGAAACCGGAGAGCTTTGGCGGATCGTCAATGAACTCGCCGCCCAAACGTCGGGCTAGGGCGTGCATTGCAGGGACTTCAGTTGCATAATGCGTCGCATCAACGAGGGAAAGACGCCCTTCTGCGCAGCGAATTGCAGCATGTTTCAGTTCGGCGGAAAGAAGTGCATCCGCACCAGCTGTGATTGCCGCCTCTGTCGCGTCAAAGCCGCTGCCGCCAATCACGGCGACTTTCTGAATGACGCGTGTTCCAACGAACTGGACGTGTGTATTGAGTTTTTGTGCAACGTGCTTTACAAAATCCAGCGTGCTCATCGGTTTGATTGTGCCCATTCGTCCGATGCCAAAAGGTTCGACGTGGTGCAATCCGACGAGGTTCGCCAACACCTCGTTGACCCCTCCCGGCGCCGCATCGTAATTGGTATGCAACACATAAAACGATAAATCGTTCTCCAAGATGAGTGTGAGCTGTTTTTGGATTCCCGCAGGAACCTTAGTGATAGGATTCCAGATCAGCGTGTGGTGCGTAATGAGTATATCAGCGTCAGCTTGGATTGCCTTTTGAATGACGTTCGCTGTCGGATCAAGCGCAACAGCTATTGAGCTCACGTTGTCCCGTCCGCGAGAGATTAGTCCAATTCGTCCATCATCGATCGGATCAGCGAGTTCAGGAGGAGCGATCGTTTCGAGTGTTTCGATGAGGGAGTCAAGATCCATAAGAATCAATCGCTGCGCGTTATCTTCACTTCTGCGAGCTTCCAATCGTCGCTGACCCCGTGAATAGACAAGAGAACACCACCTATTACTCCGGCAAAAACGTCTTGAACAAACTGGTTAATAGGTATCCGCTTTCCGTCGACCATAAGCTCCGTCAACTGGTCTTGGTTTGTAATATGGCTCCCTCCTTTTGACAGCTTTCATGATAAGTTCTAACGCAAGTGCGTCTGAAACTTGATCGATTCCTCGCACATCGACGAGATTGTCATTTCTGAGAAGACAAGGCTTAAGCTTTGCGTCTGAGGTCACTCGCAGCCTGTTGCAGTTCATGCAAAACTCTGTGTTGTCTATGGGGCGGACGATTTCAATTTCAGCGTCGTTGATCTCGAACTTCTTTCTTTTGTGCAAGGTATTCGTAGTCGTTCTATCTGACAGCCCCTCTAGAGTGCTTTCTATTACTCGTAGATTAGAGCCCCTGAGCCCCGCGCGTTTCTTGAAGTCCATGAGTTCGATCAGCTGCAAAACCATCTCTTTTCCTCGCACATACCTGATCATCTCACCAATCTCGTGATCATTGACTCCGTCCATCACCACCATGTTGATCTTGATGGGTGTCAGACCTGCCTCGAGCGCCGCGTCTAGTCCGCGTAAAACGTTGTCGATATTCCCTCCAGTAAGTCTCTTGTAGGTGGCTGGATTGAAGGTATCAACGCTAACGTTAATTCTGTCAAGTCCTTCTAGATCGCCTATTCGCTCCTCAAGGAGTTGACCGTTGGTCGTCATTGAAATATCTTTGAAGGGCGGCAACGCCTTGATAATTTGACCGATATCTTTGCGCAATAGCGGCTCCCCGCCTGAAAACTTGACCTTCGTTACGCCCTCCTCGTAGCAGACGTGTGCGATTTTGGCTATTTCAGCCACAGAGATCTCGTACGGCTGAGCACTTCGTAGCTCCCCCTCTTCGTGACAATACAGGCACTTAAGGTTGCATTTGCGCGTCACGGAAATGCGCAGGCTTTTGATTGGACGATGAAACGGATCAAACATGCTCAACTAAATATATCGATGTGATTCTATATAAACAACGATAGAGGCGCTCGCGTTGGTCCTGCTCTCTCTTGCAGGCAGCATTTCTTGAAAGCCTTCGTTTGCAGGCGGGCTTCAATTCAGAGCAATGCGCCGCTCGCTTGATGCTGCAGACGAACTCGCGGCAGTTTTGTGAGAGCAGCGTTTTTTAAAGCCGCGGAAAACGATATATAGCATCTTCCATATACAATCTTACGCTCCTAAGAGGACTGATATGACGCATCACTATTGTGTTTGGATGACTATCGGTGCATGTAGGAGCTAGAGTTCCCGCTGCGTATAGGTCCTTGTTTGAGTTCCTGGCAAAAGCCCTTCGATGATAGCAAGACAACCCCGCAATGGCACAGGTCGCATAATGCCCTGGCACGAGGGTAACTGAAGGTGACAGCGAAGATTTCAAGGAGAATGAGCCTTCGGAGTTAGTGCGTCAGGGCAAAGACCACTATTTTTTCTTTAGTACGCTGTCTATGCAGTTTATAGGCGCTTTGAGGGCGGTTCCGGAAGGAGTAACGATACGCATTGATGTCAGCCCGGGCTCACGATACTGCGGTGTGTCTGGATTTAACCCTTGGCGACAAACCATTTGCATCAAGCTTATTGAGCGCCCCCAGATGGGCAAAGCCAACGAACAGCTCGTCAAATATCTGGCTCTGTTGTTCAACAAGCCTTTGGACGAGGTGCAATTCATTTCAGGTCATACAAGCACTAGGAAAGTGGTGTTATTGTGCAATACCGTCGTTGACGAAGTTGAATCGGTAATTAACGCGGCGGTGCCAAAATAGTTACAGTTAAGAAAAATAGAATCGCGCCGCTTTTTCGTAATACATCGGTAGTTTTAATAATTAGCGGGACTAAATAAACATGAACGAGGTCAAGTTAACCTACATTCATAACTGCAAGCAGAAGCTTGCAAATAACACTAACCGCGACTGGAGAAATAGTTAAAAAAGGCTTGTTATTAATCCTTTAGCTTCTGCTTTTTTTGAAGGAGTTGACGATATACATGCAAAACTCTGACACTACAAAATATGTTATTTACGCTGATATCCACACTGATGGCGTCGTCGAGAAGCCTGACGTCGTTGGAGCAATATTTGGACAGACAGAGGGGCTGCTTGGAGACGATTTAGATCTGCGAGAGCTTCAAAAAACCGGAAGGATAGGACGCATCGAAGTTAACATAAGCTCCAAAAGCGGCAAGTCCGACGGGTATGTGCTCATCTCATCCTCTCTGGATAAGATAGAAACGTCGATTCTCGCTGCGTCGCTGGAGACTATCGACCGCGTAGGACCGTGTGTTGCTAACATTACAGTTACCAAGATTGAGGATGTTCGAGCATCGAAGAGACGTCAAATCGTAGATCAGGCGAAGCATATACTTCTTAATAAGTTTGACGAAAGCCTCCCTGAGAGCCAAGAGCTGACCGAATCCGTTAAGCAAGCTGTGCGAGTCGACGAACTAGTCTTCTTTGGAAAAGAAAAACTACCGGCAGGCCCTAACGTTCAGGATTCTGACGCTATTTTGATCGTAGAAGGACGGGCCGATGTTCTGAATCTGCTCAGGTGCGGCATCAAGAATGCTATCGCCGTTGAAGGGACGAATGTCCCTAAGCTGGTGATTGAGCTTAGCAAGAAGAAAACCGTCACAACGTTCTTAGACGGTGATCGAGGGGGCGAGTTGATCCTCAAGGAGCTGCTGCAAACGGCTGACGTTGATTACGTCGCTTATGCGCCTGAGGGCAAGAGCGTTGAAGATTTGTCGCAGAAAGAGATTGTGAAAGCGCTGAGAAATAAACTGCCTATCGAACAAGTTCGTGAGCAGAAGAACAAAAGGAAGTCCTCGCAAAATGTTCGAAAGGAGCCGGAACCAGCGCCTCACGTCGCAGTGGTGGAAGCTAGCGAGCCGTCTCCCGTCGAAAGCAGCCTTAGAAACTACGCCGAGGCGCTAAATGGCACGTTGAACGCGGTTTTGCTCGACGCTGAGGGGAAAGTTTTAAAAGAGGTCGAAGTGCGAAATCTTGTCGGCGCTCTGAAAGAGTCAAACGGTCTTGTTAAAAGCGTCGTTTTTGACGGAGTTATTACTCAGCGTATTCTTGATATTGCGGCAGAAAAGGAGCTTAATTATCTAATAGGCGTCAAAATCGGCAACGTTGTGAAAAGACCACTGTCGGTCAAAGTGCTCACGATCGAAGATATTCAGTAATCTCGAGCTGCGGGACTGTTTTTTAACCAGTTCCGTTTCTAGCTCTTTTTTTTCTTTATTTGATAAGCAAGTGAGCGCTAGCGTTAAATATTATCTTTAGGAAGCGCTATTCCTACATAAACACTTTATACGACTTGATTTTAACCATTTTAGCGTCTAACGACACCGAGGTATGGCCCATGCATAAAGAGGAACTTATTCAATTACATACGCTTTTAGTTCGCGTCAAGAACTATTTTGAAGACCACACGTTTTGCAATGGTGAATTTGAGCGATACAATTCGCTTCATATTGGTCCAATGCACATACACAGAAGCAAAGCAGAACATAAGCATGCGATCTTCGTGCTTGGCAACGAGCTTGCATCTGTCATGGACTCTGAGGAACTCTCTGGTACAGGGAGGATCTCTGCACGAATGCAAGAACTCGCCGCACGAACCGAGATGATAAAACTCCGATAGTTAGACCAGTAGCTTCTCCATCAAATAAGCGTCTTCTCCGTCTTGATAATACGCACAAATTACCTTTACGAGCGTAAAGCCGAGCGATAGATATAATCTCTGAGCGCGAACGTTGCTCAGCCTCACTTCGAGGAGTAGTCTTGGAACTCCTTTTGTTCGCAAGACTTGGAAGAGGCCTCGCAGGAGCAACGACGCAAATCCTTTGCTTTGGCATCTGCTATCCACAGCTAGTGACAAGATTTTCACGTCGAATAGCGAGACCGCTATAGTAGTTAGGAACCCCACCACGGTACCGTCTTTTTCTGCAACAAGAAAGCCCTCAGGGAACGTCTCGTATGCCGCCATAAACAGAATGGGGTTATATTCATTAAATGCCTCCTTTTCGATGGCGATAACCCGTTCAAAATCTGATGGTTGGAACCTGCGAATTGAGGACAAGCAGCAACCCCCCCGCTAAGGCTTGTGGATGCGAAATAAGTTTATGGGCACAAAGAATAATTAAAAGCTGTGGCTATGCTCGAGTGCGTTGCAGAAGTTCTCCGAGAGTTTATAAAGAATAACTACTCGAGAACGATAGTTGAGGTCGGTTGCGGAAGGTTTTCAGCCATCGCTGTAGCGCTTCGTCCTTCTTTTAAGGTTACGGCAACGGACATCCTCGAAACTGAAGCGGTCGATTGTCGGCTGGCACCAATCTACTTCAAAGATGACATAACCCGTCCAGATCTGCAACTGTACCGAGGCGCCGATTTGGTATACTCTATTCGTCCACCACTCGAAATTCAGCCAAGCATTCTGGATTTATCTGAGCGAATAGGTGCTGATGCGCTTATAAAGCCATTCGGGTCTGAAATCATTGAAGACAGGCGACTACACTTGCGCAGTTGCCGGGGTTTGCCCCTATATCTCTTCAGAAACGGAAGACAGACGGGCATGTGACTTAGCCTTCAGGTAAGTTTGGGCACAAGTGGTGCTGAAGGAAAGATTACGCGGACGCCGTGCGAGCAAGGGCATTTTAAGCCAATTAAGGTTTGTTCGGGGTTGTAGGTAGCCGATTGGTCGCAGTCAATCTGATCGATAGAACTATTCTTTATAACGACGCCTATTGACTCACGAGTATTCATGTCTTCAGGTCTTGAGAAACTGACTGCGATCGCAGGCAACGGTGAGGGGGTGGGGCTAGAGTTTAAAGAATTTTTGACCCGGGAAACGCACCTTAAGGCAGAGCGCCGGCAAACTCTTGCGTGTCAGATGAAGTATAAACTGCTGCAAGCTGACGGGAAAGCTCAGTACATCGTCGGGATTACCGATTCAGGCTATTTGAAGGGTATTTCAAGGCCGCGGCTAGATGAATCTGTGGACGTCCTGCAAGTAATCGCTCGCGACATCGGCGCGAACGTCAGTAACCGGGAGGATTATCCAGTCCACGGCGGTCATATCGGGTTAGTAACGATCAAGAACACGCACGTCGATAAAGATCACATACTTGTTGGAACGGCAGGCCACGTTGACCACGGGAAGAGCACCTTAGTTGGAACGATCGTAAGTGGCACTCCTGATGACGGGGCAGGAAAGACGAGGCTTTATCTCGACGTAAAGCCCCACGAAATAGAGAGGGGCCTCTCCGCTGACTTATCCTACGTCGTTTACGGGTTCAACGAACGTGTCATCCGGCTTAAGAACCCGCTAAGCAAGAAAGAACGAGCAGGAGTCGTTCAAAAGTCCAGAAAGCTAGTGTCATTTGTCGACACGGTTGGCCACGAACCGTGGCTTAGAACCACTATCAGAGGAATTGTCGGCCCGAAGCTCGATTATGGGCTTCTTGTCGTGTCCGCTGACGACGGCGTTACGCACGTCACGCGGGAACACCTTGGGATCCTGCTCGCTATGGAACTTCCCACCATTGTTGCAATAACGAAGATTGATAGGGTCTCTCAGCGCGCCATACAAGAGGTCGAATCTCAGATCCACGACGTACTAGGAACCGTCGGCCGCGTGCCTTACAAGTTGAAGACGGTCGACGGGGTCGAGAGGATCTGCAGTAAGGTCGCGCAGGGGCTACTTGTCCCGATTATACGGACTTCACCTGTCACTCTCGAGGGCATAGAAATCTTTGATGAGCTTTTCAAGTGTCTACCAAAAAGGAACATCAGCGAGAACGGAGATTTTGAGGTTTATATTGATCGCGTTTATCAGATAACGGGCGTTGGGTCGGTCGCCAGCGGCACGATCAAAAGCGGCAGCGTTGCCGTAGGCGACAGGCTCTATTTAGGCCCCGCAAAAGACGGTGTCTTGCGCCGAGTGAAGATCCAATCAATTGAAATGCACCACTGCAACGTTGAAAAGGCGTCCGCCGGCGATATCGTAGGATTAGCTGTTAGGGGTGTTAAGCCCCATCAGATTGAGCGAGGCATGGTTCTTGCCAGGAATAAACCTGCTGCAGTACGGGAATTTGTCAGCGAAGTGTATATCTTGCAGCATCCGACGAGGATCGGACGCGGTTATGAACCGGTAATTCACATTGAGACCATATCAGAGAGCGTGACTTTTCATCCTGAAAGCGAATTCATGATGGCTGGCGAATCCGGAAAAGTAAGGATCCGATTCAAATATCGACCGTATCACGTTTATGCTGGTCAGAAATTTATTTTTAGAGAAGGCAAGAGCAAAGGTATAGGGAAAATCCTGAATGTTTAAAGCTGACGTTTGGCAGTGCGGGTATTTTATATCCCAAACGATTCCGCGAGTACTGTTTCGTTTAACCGGCCAAGTTTGTGCGTTTCGTTTGACTGCGCATCTGTGATTGTTATTTGGGCGGGAGCGAACATAAACTTGTCAATCTTATAAAAGTCGTAGTTTGCTTCTGTGAACGTCTGGAAAAACGGTTTACCGTATGATGGAGACGTTTCAGACGGTAGTTTCTCAAAAACCTTGTCATACGCCTTAACAGTCATGAATACATTTCCGTAGTAGATGATGCCGTCGTTGGTCATACCCATTGCTCTGAGTGAGTCCTTTGTGACGGGTGCTATCGGGCATGAGCCCGCTGCGCTTATTATCTGCAGAGTGTCATACCCAAGTTCAGCTGCCTTGTAAACGGCGACCTCAACTACCCGCCCGGCTACCTGCACCGTACCGACTATCGAGGACGTCGGTGCGTTTAGCAGTGTCAGTTTTGAAGGCTCAAGGTTACACTGCTCGGCTATTGCATCTGCAACTTTCTCATCGGGTAGGTGGTCGCATTCAAGCGCGATTACCCCAAAATCATAATCATCTTCGTAATCTATCAGTTCATACGTTTTCTTTGGCTGGCACGACAAGGCTCGCGCAGGTCCTGAACCCATTGCGCTGTATTTGTCGCTCTTGATCGACCAGCCAGCTTTCTGCGATCCGAGTGTTGCGAGAGCAGGATGATCCGTAAAAACGTGAATAAATACTAAGGGTGTATCCTTCAGTGTCTGCACGGTTAGCCTGACCGATCCGAGCCCGCCAAGGCATATCTCTGTAAACATCTCGCCAGCTTCGTAGCCCCCTTCAACGTTAACCCCACAATCAATTACCGTGGAACCGTTGTCTAGTTCAAGCGCCTCTATTTTTAGCTCTTCGGTATAGTCTAGCATTTCTTCAACGATTCCCATAGAAATCTCATTAACGCTCAGCACGTAATCAACTCCAAGACTTAGATATGATAGAGGCTATATTTCTCTTACGATCAGTAGCGTTTGTCACACAGAATGACTATCTCGTTCTGGCGGCGATTCGGTCTTTCGTAATCCCAAGTTGCTGCAGTTTATGAAATGCTATTAATGGGGGTAGACTCGCGAGGGTTTTGTTCGGCGAAATCCAGACAGAGTCGTAACCAAAAGCTTCAACGAAAGCGATGACCCGCTTCTCAATCGATTGGATGGACTCGTTTTGCATTGCTGACGAGTCGACGCATCCCAAAGAGGTTATCTTTTCGTGTACCTCAAAAAGCTCCTTAAACTTAAGTATCTCGCGATTCTGAGGAAAATCAACGACATCAAATGAGATAACTGAGATTTTCGCATCTAGCAGCTGTGGAAACGCTTTGCTCACGTCACCTTCTAGGTGACATATGGGCGTTTTTACCCTTTTAAACAAGAATGATAGCAGGTCTAAGAACACGTTCATGTCGTTCACGCTCTCGATGGGTTCGATAATCTGAATTAGGCGTGCCTTGTTCTCTTTTAGCGCTTCAATTTCCAACCGAAGAATGGATGCGACATCGAAAAGCAGGTCCACGTCGCTATTTGAGCTATATGGCGATCTAGAGCTTAGCTGGCAGCTTTCGACAAATGAAAATGGGCCCGGCAAGACTGCTTTAACGAGCCTCGCATCGCCGCAGGCAGTAGCAGCAGCAAGAAAATCTAATGCTATCGTCGGCCGTTGCGGAGCCCCCAACTTGCTTTCAATCCGAGCTTGGCCATCAGTCTTCATTCCGGGAACATTAGACGCAATTAAGGTAATAGAGTCTCTTATTTGACCGTCTGTGACCACGTCCGTTCCGGCTTTTATTTGGTCTTGAACGGCGTTCTTAACGGCTGCCGTGAAAGGGTTTTCGCCGCCGACCTCCAAATATTTGCGAATAACGTTGAGATCGGGTCTCTTCGGATAGCCGCTTAGGTTTGCGGTCAACATGCTAGGAACCTGCTGGTAAAATGCTCTCTTGTCTCGTATCTCGGTAAGTTCTATACAAAGCGAGAGCCACTCCATAAGTCGCGGGGCCTATCACGAAGCCGATTGGCCCGAGGGCCAAGATGGGTGCAGTAAAAGCGAGAATCGTTAGCGCTTGCGGTACTCTGCCGGTGCGGTGGGCCCATAAGGGAAGGATATACAGGCCGGTTAATTGATCAAGCACTGCCCAACTGAATACCAGGAGCACTATTGCCCTAACGGGATCCCCGATGAGCAGGTAGTATAACGTGAGGGGCACGTATATGATTGCTCTCCCTATGACAGGAATGAGCCCAAAAATGGCAATGAGTATCGCAAACGTAACGAAATACGGCACTCCAAGGACTGCATATCCGACCGCGGCGAAGATCCCACTGACAAGACTGGATCCGAGATTAACGACGTAGAGCGAATAATATATGGTTTGGAGATGTCGCAGAAACCGATGTACGTCACTTTGATACTCGAGGGGCACTAACGTGATCATCTCGTCTAAGAAGTCCTGGCCACGCAACAAGAGGTAGTAAAGAAGCAGAGTAACGATTACCAACTCGACGACGTAGAGCGGTATGTTTAGAATAACCTGCTCAATGATACCTGTTGAACTCGCTAGCGCGTCTTTCAGAATTGTGGATAATATTGGCGAGATCCTATCCTGTAAGCTTGCGACCTGGAAGCTTTCGCTTATTCGAGCGCTAAGGCTGTTAATCAGGCCTTCGAAGCCTTGGTTGAGGAGGTTATTCAGGTTCTCAGATGAGACAGAAAGACTCGTAATCTCACTATACAATATGTAAACGATGTCTAGCAACACGAAGGCGAGGGCTGCAAAGATGGACATTATGACAATCAGAATCGCGCTTCGCCGTCTGTGTATGCGTTTTTCGAGCCAAGCTGTGGGATATTGTAGTATAAACGCAAGCAGAAGCGTGACGGCAATCACGTCTCTAAACGGCCACGAGATAAACACGAGGACCACTAAAATAAATGCTGCAAGACCCAGGAGAACTAGCCTGTCGCGTCGCTTTTTGTCCATTGGTTCGATGCCAAACTCCTTCCTCAACTGACTGCTCATTTGAGATCAATTTTTCTATGCGCGTGCATCGGCAGCGTTATTACCTTCGTTCTCTTGTATTCATCATATGGATAGACTTGAAAGGATCTTCGAACTGCAAGCAAGCTTCGATAAATCTGTTCAAAATCGAGCCCCTTTCAGTGAATGGAGTAAGGAAGATCGGGTCGTCGCCCTGCTCGGGCATCTTATTCAGGAGTCGTACGAGGCACGTAATACGCTTGGGGTAGTCATCACTGGCGACCGAAAGTGGTGGAAACAGCGCACGCTGACTGAAGAGAAGTGGTGCAATGTCCATGAAGAGCTCATTGATTGCTTGCACTTCTTGGTGTCTGCGATGATCAGTGCCGGTTTGACGCCGCAGACGGTTATCGAAGCTTACGAAAAAAAGAACTTCGAGAACAGAAAGCGGCAAACTGAAAGCTATTAGATTTTGATTTTTCCGTACCAGCCGCCCCTCCCGACAAACTCGAAGTCGATAGCGTCTCTCCTAAACCGTGCAAGTATTTCAGCCAGTTGTGGGTGCTGTTGCTCCACACTAGTCAAAGGCGCGTCGATCAAAATAGCTATTTCATTGTCAAATCGTTGTATCAGCGCTTCGTAAACCTTCTTTACGTTCATACGCTGCGACTGTTTCATAGCCTTTAATATTTCCATGAGCGGAACGGCGTGCACATACGGCGGCCGTCGCGCCACGGAAAGCTCGTGGCTCTTGAGTGTAAGGAGTCGTATTCGATCTTTCACTCCGATTTTAAGAGGTCCGCCACATCCAGGGCAGGTTTTCAGCACTCTCCCGTCAATGATGATATCTTCCAACTTGTATGCTTTTTTGCATCGGCGGCAGCCTGTCAGATGGTATTTGCCTTCCCGCGGATCAAGACCAACGTTGAGGACTACCTCGCGGCCGTTGACGCCTTGAAGAGCTCTATTGATCTCGCGAAAACTTGCACGACGCAAGGCGAATCGTGTAATCTCCCTGCCGAGTTTCTCTGGTGATGGGGAATGGGCGTCACTGAAAGACACGAAGGCGCACGAGTCTAATTCAGCAAGTTTACTCGCCATTTGGGTGTCAGCGCTTAATCCAAGCTCTAAGAAAGTAACGTGCTTTGCATTTTCTCCATAGCAATCGTGGATGCTATCGTATGCGGCATACATTGAAGTCCACGGCGTGAAGGCGTGTGAAGGCCCGACAAGTGCGCCGACATCACGAACCAGGCTGAAAAGTCCTTCAGGTGCTATTTTGAGTTGCGGTCTGCCGCTTGTAAGCTGGGAATACCCGTGCTCCAGTATGATGTCGCGCAGTTCGTGGGCCGAGGAGAAACTTGGAAATAAAATCAAGTGGTGAACACGGCCTCCGACCGTTGTTTCGACTTCGGCCTCAATTACGTATGCAATTCCTTCAAACTCATAACGGTCGCCGCTTTTTTCCAGGCTCGATTCAAGCTCTTCGAGCCACGGCCCATATAGGCAATCGCTGGTTCCAAGTATGTCAACGCCCTTTATGCGAGCTGCGTCACTCATATGCGGCAGGTCCATCTGAGGGCTCGTCCCGATGCTGAAACGTGAATGTAGGTGCAGATCCGCGTTAAAGTGCTTCATCTCTTGCCTTTTCACAAAACAGATATAAATAGCTCACAATAAGCGCTCTTTCAAGATCAGCTGGTACGTAGTTTTTTAAATCAAGAGAAAGAGTATACATAGCGAAAGGCAACAAGTCTGAAGCGATTGAACGCTATGGATCAAATTTACACAGCAATAATTGAGGCTGCTAATGATCTAGCGAAAAAGATCGCTGCGACGCACGTTTTCCTGATCTCTGACGCGGCGTGCAGTGAGATGCCCTTCGACGTCCCTTCCACCTTTATTGAAACCTCTTCACTAATCAAAGGAGTCAGCGAAGAGTTACGGAACTTTTTGCGCGAAGGCGTAACCCAAAACCTCAAAACTAGTATAGTGGCCCCGGCATTCAATGATTTTGCACTCGTGCAGGATATTGCCACGGCTGCTTACGTTCACGACATGTTAAGTGACGGGTTTGTTCTCGGGGTACTATGTTTGGCTGAGTTATCGTCGATCGTTGTGTGTGATATCAAGCAGCTCACGACTGTGAAGACAATAGACGAAGCGGGCGAGCGCGTTGATCCAGCCGCGCTAAAAGCCGTACTGCGTTTGGCTCTGGAGCTGGGGAGAGAAGGGCGGGAGGGTAAGAAAGTAGGAACTGCGTTCATCATCGGAGACACGAACGAAGTGTTGAAAAGATCCCACCAACTTATTCTCAATCCGTATAAAGGCCACGCTGAAGACACGCGGGACATCAAGAATCGCTCGCATTGGGAAACCGTTAAGGAGTTTGCCCAGATTGATGGCGTGTTTGTAGTAGACGAGACGGGGGTGATAGCATCGGCGGGCAGATACCTAGATGTTAATACGAAGGCAATCGAGCTCGAAGGACTAGGCGGGCGACACATGTCAGCACTAGCTGTGACGCGCGAGACGCACGCAATAGCAATAACTGTCTCAGAAAGCGGAGGCACAGTCCGTCTTTTCAAAGACGGCATTGAAACCAGAATAGAACCGAGTGCCGATCTTCTCCTGCTTTTGCCCTGAAATGACGCACGCTCGAGACGAATTAGAAACGCCCCTTCGGTTTCGCAGCAAAGAGATTCGCAAAAAACTTTTTTTTGCCTTCGACTCTTTTTTTTAGCTATGCTCGTAGATACGGACGGGTTCACAAATTTATGTGCTCGCATGCGAAGCATTTAAAGAAATAAAAAAAAATTAGGGCCAGCGTAAAGTTTGTGCGGGGGGTGCGATTTGAACGCACGAACTCCTATGAGACAGGGTCTCTCACTCACACGGTGTGGTCCTAAGCCCTGCGCCTTTGACCTGGCTTGGCAACCCCCGCTATGAATCCTTATGTGTTTTGCTATTATTTAAGAATCTAGCTACGAGGTAGGCTGTAACTATGAAGAGCGGTGTGAGCAGGAAAGTAAATGTGGCGATCTGCGAAATTTCGCTTGTTGGAATGGGGGGGTGCGTGCCTAAGAAGTAGTCGGCGAAATCATTTGCTAGAAACCACACAAAGGCAATGCCGGCTAAGTGAGGTTTAAGCTGTCGAATCAAGAGCAGTGGAAGAATAAATTCAGCTGCCATCGCAACATGCAGGAGCGTAAGCATCGTGTAGAGGCCGCTGTCGACTGAAAAATAGAACGCGCTGAACCACAAAACGACGACTACAGTCCATGTACCATATTTTGCTAATCCGACTGCCGTGATGAAATTGATCAGATCAGAGCTTCGCTTTGTGCTAGCGTAAACAGCGAGAACAACCGCAGCTAACATCGTGTATAGGGGGCAGTCTGGTATGAATATCCAGACAAAGGGGCTCGCAGATGTCAGCTGATCCCAGTAGTAGAATAGACCGACCAGCGAACCGGCAATGTTGATTATTATGATTGCAATTAGGAGTGGAGTGTTCTCCACTAAGCTGCGAAGCCTCACGTCGTGGATTCACTCCTGATCGCTGTAGCTGGCACTCCACCGACAAAGGCGTCTCTGCCTACGTCCCCGTTGACAAGCGAGCAGGCCGAGACTGTAGCGCCATTTTCAATGACAACTCCGGCCAGGACCGTGGTGTTTGCTCCTATCAAGACATTTCTGCCGATTCTCACTGGCCCTTTTTTCCATTTGCCGATTAAGAACTCGTGACAAAGCAGTGTTGAGTGATATCCAATGATGGAATTGTCGCCTATCTCTATTAATTCAGGAAAAAAGATGTCAAAAGTGACTTCTAAACCGATAGAAACGTTCTTACCAATTTTGACGCCGATTGAACGATAGAGTGTGTTTTTTATTTTCAGTGAAGGTAAGAATCCAGATATGCGGATTACTAGGTAGTTCAGGGCTACCCTCAAAGGGCTTCTGATTTTAGACCAACCCCACATCGAGTTGCGTTCGTTTGCCGCATACTCTGCCAGTCGACGCACGCTGTATTGAAAGCATAGCTCTTGATTTATAGTTTTACCAAAACATTTAATTTCAATGGGAAAAGGATTCTGACTGTAGTTTTTGTGCCATTTACCCCGTGATGAACTGCGGCGTGTAAAGGAGGCAAGAGGCTTACCATGTTCGGATCGTCGGGAATTCGTGGGGTAGCCAATAAAGACCTCAACTCAGAGTTAGCGGTCAGCGTTGGACTTGCTGTTGGATCAAGCTGTAGATCTGCCGTTATTGGCAGAGATCCTCGAATCGCAAGCGAGATGATTGAATTTGGGCTTATTTCCGGGCTCATCGCCTGTGAGTGCGACGTCACACGAATTGGCATCGTGTCGACGCCGACGCTCTCTCACGCAGCACGCAATTATGATTGTGGGATTATGGTTACCGCTTCCCATAACCCCCCTGAATATGTTGGCATCAAATTGTGGAATGCCGACGGAACTTCGTTTAATAGCAAGCAGCAAGAAGCTATTGAGTCACTAATCACCGAAGCACAATCGCGTCCTGCATACGCGGGAAATCGGGCTAGCTGGGACGCCATAGGGAGAATAACATCTTATGAAAATGCGATCAATGATCATAAAAGGGAATTACTGAGGCATTTCAACCGGGTAAGCTGTCGAGTTGTCGTCGACTGCGGGTCAGGGGCAGGAGCCACCATTACGCCATATGTGCTCAGAGAGATGGGTTGTGAAGTGATTACACTGAATGCGCAGCTCGATGGGTTTTTTCCTGCAAGAAATCCTGAACCCATCGAAAGCAACTTGAGCCTCCTCATAGAAGCTGTGCGAAGTTTTCACGCCGATATCGGCATAGCTCATGACGGCGATGCTGATCGCATGATGGCGGTTGACCGCGGTGGGAGGTACGTTACGGGTGACGAGATGCTCGCGTTATTCGGCATGAAAGAGGCGAAAAAAATGGCCGTCTATCCTGTTGATGTCTCGCGCATGGTTGATGACGTGCTCACGTGTCCCGTCCATCGAACGCGCGTAGGCGACGTCTACGTCGCCGAAGAAGTCAAGCGTACGGGGGCGGACTTCGGAGGCGAAAGCAGCGGTAGCTGGATTTTTCCGAGCGTTTCGTACTGCCCAGATGGCATCTATGCTGCCGCGCTAATCGTTTCAATTGCGGCTCAGCAGTCGATCTCTGAACTAATCGCGCAGTTTCCTACCTATCACATTTTGCGAGGATCCTGTGTGTACCAAAGTGGCAAAGACCCGATGGCGGCGATTGCTCAGGAATTACGCTCGCTCAACCACGTCCAGATGACAACCATAGACGGCGTGAGGCTCGATTTTGAGGAAGGCTGGATCTTGGTAAGAAAATCCGGAACAGAGCCAAAGATAAGGATAACGGCAGAAGCGAGAGACGCGGCGACGACAAGACGGCTCTATGAAAAGGCGCTGGTCGTCGTGAAGAGGCACCTACAATGTTAGCGGTCATACTCGGTGCGGGTGAAGGGACACGGATGAGGCCTCTCACATACAATCGCCCGAAAGTTATGCTACCGGTGCTCGGCACGCCCATACTCGAACATATCGTTAACTCGTGCGTCAAGGCACGCATTGAGCGAGTGATAATCGTAACTGGGTATCAGGAGGAAGTGATTCACGCCCATTTCGATGAAGCGCAGCTCGGGGCTCAGATTGAGTATGTAACGCAAGAGCAACAGCGCGGGACAGCTGACGCAATTGGCCAGGTCAAAGACCTCGTGGATGAGCGCTTCCTCGTCCTCAATGGCGACAGTTTGATAAGCCCCCTCACGTTGAAATTGCTGGCGGAGACGCCACGAGATCGAGCAGTTGTTGTCGCGGCTAAGAGAGTGAAAGAACCTACCAACTATGGCATAATCCAGGCGGATGGTGACGCTGTTTTAGAAATAGCGGAAAAACCTGGTAAGCCGGTCTCTGATTTAGCAAACCTAGGCATTTACGCGTTTGAACCTGAGATATTTGAAGCTATTGCTCAGATCCCGAAGTCGGCAAGAGGCGAGTACGAGATTACTGACGCGATACAGCTTCTAATCGACCATGAATATAACGTGCGGTATCTTGACGTCAGGGAAGAATGGATCGATATAGGACGGCCGTGGGATCTGCTGTATGCTAATGAGCTCCTCATCCAGACACTAGAACCCGCAAACGAAGGGGAGGTCGAACCCTTTGCAACTTTAACTGGGGCTGTACAAATCGGGCGCGGTTCGATTGTGAGAAATGGCGCATACGTTATGGGCCCTGCAATAATCGGCGAACGCTGCGAGATAGGGCCAAATTGTTGTATACGTCCCGGTACGTCTATCGGAAATGGGGTTAAGATCGGAAACGCGGTTGAAGTCAAGAATAGCATCATAATGGACGATAGCCGAATTGGGCACCTATCTTACGTCGGCGATAGCATTATCGGGCAGCGTTGTAATTTTGGTGCAGGGACGTTAGTTGCCAATCTGCGGTTTGACGAGAAGTCCATTAACGTCGGAGGAGTTCACACCGGACGACGAAAACTAGGGGTCATCATGGGTGACGACGTGCACACAGGCATAAACAGCATGATAAATGTCGGAACGTCGATAGGTCCCGGATCGAGAGTCGGCGTTGGCGCGCTAGCTGCTGGAGTTTATCCTCCAGGTTCACGAATAGAACGGAAAGCTGCTACGCAACGATAATACGCGCCGCTCATTTACAGATGATAAGCTATTTAGCCGATGGTGCTCGTTAGCTCAGAGGAGTCGAGTTATGCGGATTGCTGTTTTCATTGGAACGCGAGCGGAGCTCATAGGGATGGCTTCTTTTCTTAAGGAGATTGACAAGAACGACGAGGCTGAGCTCATTTTCGCCCATACAGGACAGCACTACGACCGTGGGATGTATGAAGACCTCCTGATCGATTTGGGTCTCCGAGATCCCGATTACAGCCTCTCGCTAGGCAATATGAGTTATAATCAACAGATCTCCGCCATGATCAGTCAGGTCGACGGAATACTAGAAAGAGCACGACCGGATTTCGTGTTCGTTCAAGGCAATGTCATATCGTCATTTAGTGCAGCAATCGCATCGTCGATGAGCTTCGTTCCCGTTGGCCATATTGAGTCGGGCTATCGCTCGTTACGCGACGTGCACAGTGACGTGAGGAGAAGAGTAATCGAAATGTGCTCCATGCTATTCTTTCCCGTGTGTAACGCGGCTTATCTGAACTTGCTCGAAGAGTGCTATGATCCTGATTACATCCATTACTTAGGGGATCCTTTGATAGACTCGCTCCTTGACTACAAACCAAGAGCTCAGAAAGCGGATTCTTATGACGTGTATCGCGAAGGCGAAATGCAGCTTGCCGTATTCGCTGTGAGGTTGCCGTGGAACATTGGAAACCCTAAGGCACTAGGGCGAATCGTGAAAGCGGCGACCAGTCTTGATGATTATAGCGTTATCGTGTTATTACATCCAAATACGCGAAACCATTTGATCAAGTTTGGTCTAATGGACAAATTGCAGTCGTCTCAGAATGTCCATCTAATCGATCCCCTTCCTTACACGGATTTTATAAGACTAATGATGGACTGCGACGTATTAATCACCGATTCTGGGGGCCCTCAGAAAGAAAGCGCAATCTTGCAAACGCCTTGTATCACGCTGTCTGACAGCACTTATTATGTTGAGACCGTCGAGAACGGGTGGAATAGGTTACTAGGCAAGAGTCCAGATCCCGAAGTCTTGACGGATGCCATACGGTCGACAGCGCTAGGAAAAACGATAGACGACCCTCTTAACGATGGCAAATCGTCAGAACGAATAGTCTCCAAAGTCGTTCGGCTTTTTGAAGAAGGCAAGCTCACGATCTCACCGCAAGTTTCAAAGACAGGTTTTTACACCCACCTCACTTCTTTTTCGGAGGGTCTTATGGGCCTGCGCACGCGAGCTGCCTCTCAAGCTGAAGGTACCGTGCAAGCCATGTTCGACGAGACAGGAGATATTACCCTAGACGCGACGCGAGCTCAGATTGTGCGTACTTTTGGACCGACTCAGAAACCTTGAGTACTCAAAAAAGTGAAATCTTAGATGATCGATAGTTATACGCTCTATTTGCTTATCGTCTCCGTTCTGCTTTCATTTGTAATTACCTTTGCTGCGACGCCGCCGCTCATCACAAGAATGAAAGCTGTGGGTGTATCTGGGATTGACGTTCACAAAGTTGACAAGCCTCAGATTTCTGAAATGGGTGGCTTTGCAATTTATGCGGGATTTGCCACCTCGTTGATTCTCGCTGCTTTTTTAGGCATCAGTTTGGAGCTGATATTGGTCTCACTGCTGGTCGTGACTTTATCGGCGATGATAGGGGCCCTAGATGATGTCATGCACCTCGGTGCAAAGGAAAAGCCCCTCCTCGGTTATTTTGCTGCCATTCCGCTCATATTGGCTGCTGGAAATGACCCATATCTTGTTGTGCCGCTGCTGGGAACTCTGTGGCTTGGACTCGCATGGATTCCTATTGTGCCCTTTGCTGTGACAGCGGGAGCCAACGCTGTCAACACCTTCGCTGGATTTAATGGAATGGAGATCGGATGTGCAGCTATAGTTACGTTTTGTCTGATAATCGTGGGGGGTGTGCTGCTGTCGCCGACGGGTGGCATCGGTGGGCTTTTAATATTGGCGGCGCTACTCGGCGCCCTTGTGGGATTTTTTCCATACAACAGATATCCTGCCCGCATATTTACCGGCGACATAGGGACGCTTTGCATAGGTAGCGCTATTGCTGTCGGCGCCATAGCGCTAAAAATCGAAGTCTTTGCTGTCATAGCGGCGTTGCCTTACATCATCAACTACGCTATGGTGCTGTTCTCAGTTGGAAAGGTGACCGAGAGTCACTTATTCACGGCCACGCAGGTTACGAACGAAGGGTACTTGATACCTTCAAAATCATATTCTGTCCGAAAGAACTTGTCTGACTACATCTTAAGCCGGAGATCGATGAAAGAGCCGGGACTGGTGAGAATACTCTTGGTGTTGTGCGGAATATCGGGCGCCATAGCTATAGTGCTCGCAGTGCTGTCAACTTTTTAAGACCTTTCAATAAGCCATCAACAAAAAAGCGAGCGGATTAAGTAAGCGTCCGGGCACCACCAAGGCGGCATTCTAGGATCCAACGACGCCGTGGGGTGCTTGGTCACATCATACGACTTCAAACAGCGCTCAGATGTTGTGTTTGACGGACGCTCAAGTGGAGGCTTACTGCAGCTACAGCAGCTGCTGCGAATTGATATTAACTGCGTCGATAGGATATACGTATCGTGCATCCGTCGTCGAGCTAGTGTTGCCAGATGGAGGGTCCATCCACAGACTAACGTACAAAGTGCTCGTTGACCCTAATGTGGGCATAAATCCGAGTCTCGAACCGCTGCTTGTTGGGAGGTCAATGCTCACCTGTTTTGTCTCTCCAGCGTTCAACGTAACCGGCTTGTAAATGTCTTGCCAGGCTAGGTGCAAGCTCATGGGATCACTCGCGTGGTTCGTTACGTAGACAACTACTGAATTGCTGCCTACTTCAACGTTGCTAATCGACGCGTATTGCGCGGGCGTTAGGGAGAGCTTGCTTTGGTCAATTTGGTAGATTGTTACGTCGCTGTTTTTGAAGACTTCTGTCATAATCCCCGTATCGGGAACGAAGTTTGGGAAGGGGAATCCCCAGAGGCCGCTCGAGTAGTTTGCTTTTACTGGATCGTAAACGAAGTATTTTACGTCCATTTTTTTTGCGATGAGCAGCTTTGTGGCGGAATCCGTAGAGCTGTTCATAAAGTTTGAAAGATCTGTGAGATGCGATAACTGATGGGTGACGACGTACGAGTTTTCAGAGTCCGTAGACAAGACCGCTTGCGCGTTGGTGAACGTGGTTACGTATTGCAAGAAAGTTGGATCTGATAATACTCCGTCGCTTGCCGAAGTGTGGTTGTTGAGCCATTGTAGCGCAGCCATTTCATTATCGGTGAGTTTTGGATCTTGTGCGTGTGCGGCAAGGGCGGAGGCAGTGGCGATATGAAAGACCGGCGAAAGCACCGAGATAATCACAAAAGCGATGATAAGCAGTGAACGCATCGCTCGATTGTCTCTCCTCGGTCGCAAGCCTTGAGCGCGAGGCTGTGTCTCGTATGCCAATCTAAACACGAGGATGGCAGCGAGTATGGACAATGGGAGGACGAGATACAGTATCGAACGTACTCCGTCTTGATTTGCTAGAGCGTGCGGTACAACACGTTGAATAAGATACGGCATATGTGGAACGGCTATCCCGAGAACCCCCACTACCGTGGGCACCAAGGCGACGAGGAGCCAGCTTGAGACGAGCATGTTTCGCAGATTTGTCTCTGGGCGGTCCCAAAGTGTTGTTTTATAGACCAAAATGCTAAGAATTGGAATGAGGCCGAGACTTGAAATCGTAAAAGCAAGTGAGAATGCCGTTTGAGTCGAAAACACAAGGGAAACTGCAATGACTCCTGCTATGGCGACTAATACCAAGAGAATGATCCAGTTCAAGACGTTTTTTGTCGTATGGCCGATGACAGCGAACAGTCTATCGCGGCGCCTGTGTGGGGATCTTTTGTCGGTGCTCCCGCTAAATAGCATGCCGACTGCGGCGAGTCCCAACATCCCTGCTGATAAGGTTAAGACCTCTGGAATGCTCCAGGGCAGAGTCTGGTAGTGGAGAAACATCGAGAGCCACCACGGGGCGCTGATGATGACTGGTAGCAATATCATTGCACTGATCTGCTTCAGATGCATCCTTGTGCCGAGATTAATCAACACGTACAGGATGATAAAAAGCGTGAAAATGTAGTAGAACGTCGTTGTAGAGAATCTATGAGTGAAGATTAGCGTTGTCACCGTGAGGGCGCCTAAAAGTGTGTATTTTGACCTCACTAAGGATTTCCCTGCATCGTCCTTGATTGCGGCGTATAAGTAGTACGTCGCCAGGTACATCAAAATGAGCCCGAAGCTTGATGGCACGATATACTGAGGCCCCAATATAGCTGGGTTTGGGCTAAATGTTGCCGAAAAAAATGAGGCGAGCGCGGCTATTCGTGTATCGCCCGTGATTTTTTTCACAACGACAAAAGTAGTGAGAATGAAGGAAACTAAAATAAAGGCGGAAAAAGCCTGCAAGAGGAGAAGCAGATCGGAACTTAGGTTGATGTTGACGCCGCCAAGTGTAGCAACTGCACTGAATATAACCGGAAGACCAGGCGGTTGATCGTTGTACCAGACATCACCAGGCGCCGCGTTTGGGTTGGTAGCGCTTATAGCGTTGTTCTGTTGGGTGTATTTAGCAAGCGCGATATACGTCGCAGTGTCGTGATCGATAAGGGCAGTGCCGCCATTCCAATAGCCTGCGTAACCTACGGTAATGAGTAGTAGCGTAAGGGTCGTCAGCATTATGCCGACCGAGACTTTTTTGCCAAGCTCTCTCGAGCGCGTGCGCGCAGCTACCTCGCTGCGCTGCGCCGACGGAGGTTGAGGCGATCCTAGTCTAGAATACCCTTGAGTCGGATCGTATCGCTCTCGCATTAGACGTGGACTACCTCGAAATGTGCAATAATCAAGCTTTTCTATTGAACCGCTACGTCCTATTCACTTATAGTTTTTGGTTCCCGCTTTCTTGTGACGCGGAGCTTGAACCAGCTGAGCAGCAAGACGCCATAAACGATCTCGCTCGAGACCATTCCGGTCGCGATTGCGAGCATGCCGCCCAAAAAAGGGGTGAGCACTACCATAACCGACAAGAACGCAAACGTCCCAAAAACGATTCCCCAGCCAACCATCTTGGCACCTTCACACGCAGTTACTAGTTTGTCCCAGATCCTGTTGAAGACAAAGAGCCCGGAATAAACTGCGAGGACAAGCAAAAGCGAGGGAATCAACGCAACCCTAAAAATCTGCAGGAAGAATATGCCGCTCACGTAGGACAGCAAAAACCCCGCGAAACATATCGGAATCCCGAAGTATGCCAGATATCTCCCAACTCCGGGCCGCAACTCCCGGTCAATCGAGCAGAAGCGCGGGTATAGTGCCATTGACAGCACGGTGACGAGCGGCACGATCAGAAATATGCTCGACCGGTAGTGTGCCCCAAAAACCCCGACAGCGTAAGCGGTGGCTATGACGTTTAAATAGAGGATACTAATCTGTTGCGCTGAGACACCGAGGACACTATCGGCGCCTAGATAGACACTTAGCGGGACAAGTGATTTGATCCCCGGAATCGAGAAGCGCGTGAGACCCAAAGGCACTCTTTGAATGAGCACGAGAGAGCCCAGCAAAGATCCGATACATATGCCTACTAGACCGAGCGACAAGTTGCGAAAGAGCACGAAGAAGATAAGCGCAACGCTCCAATAGATGATGTCTGCGACGACGACAAACCTGATCTTGTAGAGCGCCAGCTTGAACGACTGTGCGACAGTATATAGCGTGAGCAAAAATGCTATAATATAGCCAAAAATTAACTCGTACTGCGTGATGCCAAGCAGTGTCAGCAAGCTGTTCGAATAGCCGATGACGATGACGGGCACCGACATCGCAATCGAGAGAAAAAAAGCCATAAAAAATGCATTTGTCGGCACATCAGCGATGCGTTCATTTCGTTCGGCCACGATCTTAACGACTGCCTTCGGAAGTCCAAGGGTCATCACTGAGTTCAAAATGGTCGCTATGGCTAGAATGATGAGATATGTCCCATAAACTTGTACACCGAGGTAGCGGCCAATGAAGAGCTCTTCTGCCAGCGAGATGATTTTCGCCAGCGCATAGCCGGCTCCTAAAACAGAGAGCCCTCGCAAGATGCTACGGATGAAGCGCAGAGACAGCAAGTCTCGCACTTTTTGGAAAGCCGACGCAAATCTCGCGACAGTGTTGGCCATATCGGTCAACTATTCAACCTGCTCTTGTTAAATATACTCCTGTTGGCTTGTGTAAAAGATTATTAACGTTCACTCTGCTATGATGAATCGGATGGCCCAAGAAAGGTGCAGAATTCTGTTTGTAACTTCATTTGATACTCGGCTAATTGACAGCGTGAACACCGACGGCAGCATGATTCGTCTGCTGAAGGATTTTTTGCGGGTATATGAGGACATGTGCGACCTGTTCTTGTTTACCGGAGATACCCGTAAATTTGAATTAGCCCCCACTGTAGAACACGTTCCCTCGGCGTTTTTTCAACGATTTGGTCTTTGGCACCTTTCTTATGCAGTCTTGAGTGCATTCAAAATTGCCCGCCGATTGAAGGGCAACTCGCTCGTAAGGGGCTTTTGTGCCGCGTGCCCAGGTGCGATTTTGGCAGCAAAAATCAAAAGAAAGCCTTCAATAGTGTTTTATGAATACAACTGGGCATATCAAGTAACTTACGTAAACAAAGGGAGAGTCATAGGAACCGTCGCTAGGCTAATAGAAGATTATGTCATAAAAAATGCTAATGTCGTCGTCACCCGCAATGAGTCTCTTGAGAAGGAGCTTTATCAAAGAGGTGCCAAGAGAGTGGCGATAATACCCCTAACTTTTGACGAAGATGTTTTTCGGCCAGGGCTTCGTGTCACTGAGCTTAAAAAAAGGTATGGTATCCGAGACGAAAAAATCCTCATGTTTATAGGGCGATTACATCCGGTAAAAAGGCTAGATTTGCTTTTGAAGGCAGTTCAGCAGCTTGAAATAAAATTTAAACTTTTTATCGTTGGAACCGGAGAGCTCGAAGATCAACTCAAAGAGATGGCAGAATCGCTTGGGGTTGCTGATAAAGTTCTTTTTACCGGTGCTGTGCCATACTCTGACGTGCCGAGGTTTATGAACATGGCAGACTTGATGGTAATGACGAGTTCCATCGAAGGACAGCCAAGGGTTCTGATAGAGGCGATGTCTTGCGGAACAGCTGCCGTCGGTACGAACGTGTTTGGAATAAGAGATACCATAATTGATGGGGTTACTGGATATCTTACGTCTGATGATCCAGCTATCATCGCGAAGAAGATTTCGGAAGCCTTGGAGAATGAAGCGCTTCCACAAATGTGCAGATCCGTCGCTCTTACGAAATACTCAAAAAAGGAATGCGCGTCGAAAGAAAAGGCCCTGTTTAAAGAGCTTCTAGGGCTTGACAATCAACAAGGCTAAAGCGTGTGTCTCGGAGTTCGACGCAGTTGTCACGAAGAAAGTTATAAGAACAATGCCCGAGTAACAAAATCCGCTTTAAAGATCTTTTAGAACAAATGGATGATATTTGCACTTCGTTTTATTCTAACAAGACGATCTTGTTAACGGGTGGAGCTGGCTCAGTAGGAAGTCAGTTCGTTCGGGCTTTGCTTAACGCGAGTCCTCGGGACGTATTAATTTTGGACAACAACGAAGGCGCACTCTATGACCTTGAGCAAGATCTCAGATCTAACAAAGTCTCTTATTTTGTTGCTGACATACGCGATAAAGAACGGATTGAACCTCTTTTTGCTGGCGTTGATTACGTCTTCCATCTTGCCGCGCTCAAGAATGTGCCGATGTGCGAGTACAATCCCTACGAGGCCGTCAAAACGAACATTATAGGAACCCATAACCTCATCGAGGTCTGTGTACGGCATAACGTCCGGAAGGTTATCTTTACAAGCACGGGCAAAGCTGTTAGGCCTACTACGGCCTATGGTGCCTCTAAACTCTTCGCAGAGCGTTTAATATCGATTGCAAACACTGCGGAAGCAGATTCAGGAACCATTTTTGCTAGTGTTAGATTCGGCAATGTGCTCGGCTCGCGTGGTTCCGTATTCCCTTTGTTCCGAAGACAAATCGAAGCTGGAGGGCCGGTCACAATCACACACGAGGAGATGATAAGGCCGAGGATCCTTATGTTCAATGCACTTAAGATGATTTCGCACGCGTGTGAAACAGCGAGAGGCGGAGAAGTTTTCATTTTTAAAATGAAAGTAATGAGGATTACGGACGTGGCGAGCGTCATGATAGAACTATTAGCGCCTAAGTATGGACATAAGCCCAACTCCATTGGTACCGCGATCATAGGCGTTAAACCTGGCGAAAAACTAAGAGAAGAGCTCATAACGGAGAGCGAACAGAGGCGCGCCTACGAAACCGAGGATATGTTCGTGATCCCTTCAGAGATGGAAAAACTATCACACGTCCAGAAGTATTACAGTGATCTGGCAGCTCGCGGAGATATAAAGCCGTATTCTCCCAGAGAGCGAGTTTTAATCACTCGTGCAGAAATTGAGGACATATTGCACAACTTGAATTATGTTTAGTCGCGTTTTTCTGGCATTTCACTAAATCACGACTCTTAACGGGCACGCGGGTGCGCTGACGGCAGTAAACAATGTTAATGCCGCGACGAATTTACAGCAATCCCGAGTGTGGCCCGGTTCTACAGCTTGGTAAGAGACACGTTCCCTCGTTCTCCTGGTGCGAAAAAAGTTCCTTTAGCTTAAAAGTTAGACTAGCTTAAAAGTTAGTATAGCTTGCAAGAAGTGAAATATGCTCTGCTACGAGACCACGGAGCCGCGACACGGGTAGTAATATCAATATTTCTGGTTTTTCGATCCGCGTTGCACCTTTTCCTGAGCGCTTAATCTCGAACTTCAACTCGTTGCTCGAGCTCTTGCTCAAACATCTTAGTCAAAACATCTTTCATGTTTTCCCGAGGGATCTTGCCGGTATTTTTGAGCAGACATTTTTCGAGATATTCTTCATAGGTGCAAATAAATCTGGCAGGATTGCCCGCATACACTGTATTCGGAGGAACATCGCCTGTGACTATGGATCCTGCCCCGACGATACTGTTAGGACCGATCTCCACATCGGGCATAATGATTGAATTTACGCCAACAAAAGAATTGTCGCGGATAGTGATTGGACCAAACTTGGTGCCTTCAAAATCGTGATTTTGTTCCAAAACCCACTTCGCGCCGTCGTGGGTCATGAATGTAACCCCGTAAGTGATCTTACAGTTGTTGCCGATCGAGATTAGATACGGTTCGGTACTCAAGTTGCAGTAATAAAGTTCGCAGTTACTGCCAATCCGTACGCCTAGCCTACGTGCTAAGCGAATTCGCGTATTGCCTGTGCTAATTCTGAATAAAACAGTGTACAACCTGGAAACAAATTTCTCTAGCCAGTTCATCTAATCGTTGCTCGAGTATCTCTGCCGTCCGTGTAGGTGCAAATATGCAGATACGTATGGTCTTTACTTTCGTTATCGCCTTCAACTTTTCGATTGTTTAAATGCCGATCCATAAAAGCTAAAAAACCGTGAACTCGTCGCTTTGAGCATGCTGCTTATTATTATGATTTGAATACATAAAGCAGACACAACATGTTAAAAGCAGTCCCAATTGAGCGACGCAGCAGAATTATACACGATTTCCCATATCGTGCCAATCATCGGAAGTGTCCACATGCAGCCATAGTCAACATAACGAAAAGCGGACATTGCTTTTTTGACTGCGTTTATTGCTACGCAAAAGGCTACCCGTGGTCTCGCTCTGGGGGCTCGATAGAAGTATACGAAAACACACCAGAACTGCTTGACGCTGAGCTAAGCAGCGTAGCAATCTGCCCGCCGCTCTATTTTTGTGCAGTAACGGACCCGTTCCAGCCGCTTGACCTTGTATGTGATACTTCTTTACGCTCTATGAGAGTTGCTGTTAAACATGATGTCTACTTCACCATCGTCACCAAGTCAGATCTTGTTCTGAGAATCCTTGAGACCAGTTGGCGCAACTACGAACGACTTCGCGTTTCGTTTACGTGTGAGAGCATCAACAACAAAAAACTGCACGCGTTAGGCAAAGCTCCGCCGGCCTTTAGAAGGCTTAGAGCGATTGAGGAGCTCGTTAGCGATGGCATAGATGTGGTAGCAAGAGTAGATCCTATCATCTCCGGGTTTACAGACGATCAAGATGAGCTAACTGAGCTCTTTGAGGCATTGAGTTCGATAGGCGTTAGGAATGTGACCATATCAACAGGCACATTTAACGCGAGGGTTTTTGGGACGTTAATCTCTGGGATCGACAGTGGCCCATTCTCTGATTCGGTTGCTCAAGTACGCGCCAAATATGCGCTCAAAGATGGGAATTATGTGCTTGGTTTTGTGGATCGGTTAAAGCTTTACAAGCTAGTTGAATCGCTTTGTAGGAATTACGAGATGACCCTGACGATATGCTTGGAGCAGGTTGATCCTGCCTTATTCAGGCCAACACAATGTACAACGCTAGGTAAATTGACTGTGAGGGACAAGCGCGGACATTTCACGCCAGTTTGTCGCGGGGATTGCCTAACGACGTGCCCTGACAAAGACGCTCCGCCGTGTGAAAACAAGAAACTTGCAACCGAGTACCCCTACAAGTGGATAACTTTGCGATAGCTCTCAAAAAAAAAACAACGAGTGCCGTAGTGGACAAACCAGCCTAACGATGTGTTTAAGTATTAGTCAGATGGAATGAAATTGTCCTGTGTTTAGTGAAAGACATGATCGGGTTAGTTACGGGCGGCTACGGATTTATCGGCAATCAAATCGTTGAACTACTTTCGAGCGAGTTCTCAGAAATACGGATTTTAGACAATCTTAGCAATGTGGCGCGAGTAGTTCGACTGCCTAACGTGCGCTTTATAAAAGGCGACATCCGGGACACTGATGCGACTCGCAAAGCATTCAAAGATGTTGATATTGTTTTCCACACCGCCGCGCGCATAGACGTAGTAGCTAGCACGCGAGAGCCGTTTGTCGATTTAGACAACAACATCTTGGGTACTCTTTCGGTATGTGAAGCGGCTCGGGAGAGTGACGTGTCAAAGGTAATCTATTCATCAAGCGCTGCTGTTTATGGAAATGCAGATGTTTTTCCGACAGACGAATCCCAGCCGATCCGGCCCTTGTCGCAATATGCAGTTAGCAAGCATTCGGGCGAGCTTTATGTGGCAGCTTATCACAGCTTATATGGCATTGATACGCTTTCTTTGCGATACTTCAATGTCTATGGGCCGTATCAGCGACCCGAAAACGCCTATTCTGGTGTCATAAGCAAATTCTTCTACAACGCGAGGAATAATGTTCCCATCCAGATATTTGGGGATGGCGAGCAAACTCGTGACTTCGTCTATGTGGGGGACGTCGCCAAGGCTAACTTGCTTGCAGCAAAAAGCAAAGCTAAAGGCACGGTGCTCAATGTCGGAAGCGGTGTAGAGATCACTGTAAACGACCTCGCAAAAATAATAAGAAAGATGGTAACGTCAAATTCACGCATCGAACACGTGGCGCCGCGGATTGGTGACGGCAGGCGCTCTCTGGCAAATATTGGTAAGGCAAAAAAGCTTATCAACTACGGACCCGAAGTGAAAATTGCTGACGGTCTTGCTAAGCTGAGTCGATTTATGAGCAACAACAACTGATTTTGACTTCATTTTTTGGAAGAAAGATTAAGCTCCGTGAATTTCAAGCTTTGTCTGGGGCCGACGGAGTACGCGTTTGTCGAAACCCTATAAATCGTGAGGAATGATGTCGAGCATAATACAAATTGCCCTCGCTTTCATTGCCGTCCTCGTCGTACCTGGGTTTGCCATGTCGCTCGCATTCTTTCCAAGATTAAACCAGCTGGAAGTAACCGAGCGACTAGCAATATCGATCGGATTAAGCATTGCCATAATAGTTGCTGTTGGCCTTTTTCTGGGTTATTCCCAGACAGTCGTAAATCTGACGGGCGGAATCACACCTTACAGCTTGCTAATTGCCCTTACCTTCATTACCCTTTTTTTTCTTATAATATGGGCGTTGCGGGCAGCGCGCTTAGCAGTCGAAGATAGGCGTGAAGTGATTAAACCAAAAAGAGGGGCCTAGGCGTCTTAAAAAGTGCATCAGCGACAACTACTACAAAGTCATTTTTGCAAGGTCGAAAGCTTCAGCTTTGCTGTGATTATGCGTAGCTAACATTCCAGCCTGAAAAGCGCGATACTGGGCTAGACCGGCGATCGCTTCCGTTCTAACGTAGTACTTGTCATTCTGGGTCTCGTGGAGTTTCAAAGCCGCGATTTTGATGTTGAAGAAGTTAGTTATGTTGACGAAGACCCGTGGAGTAAACTCTAGCGATACGCTTGGGGATTCATAGAGGAATATATCGTCCACGTGCCGATAAAGCGTCATGGTTGCAAGTGCAGCGTTTCGATGATCTTGATGATGGTCATGCGGGCTGTGAGTGTATATCCTATCTGGTTGTAATTCATCTAGCTTCGCCTGAATAAGCTCGATTGTCCGATAGTCAGTCGCAATCATCCGATCTTTCAGGCCCTCTATAGTAATGCTGTCCGCGCCAAGTACCCGGGCGGCATCCTTGCACTCTGTGATTCTCCTGTCGCTTGGCCCTCCTGCCTCACCTTTGGAGAGTACCAGCAGATGAACTGCGTCTCCTTTGTCTTTGTGATAGGCAAGTGTGGCGTAGCAACCTAATTCACAATCATCAGGATGAGCTCCGATCGCTAGAATTACCTTACTCAAACAAATCACCGACGCATAGTTGTTTTATCGTTTCGAACGTCGCGTCCATTGTAGTATTAGTGTTCAAGGGCAACGCCGCGTCAAAATGCACGTTTTGTTCCAGTGCTGTCGACCATTGCGCGACGGTTGATTGGACGCCGACGTTGACAGCATAATCGATGATAGAGGGAATCAATGTAAGCGTCTTTTGTGTGTTGGCTACTATCGATCGATCTCGTGCGATCTTGTTTCTTTCAAAACGCGTCTTCAATTGATGTTGCATGTTAACGATAAAAGCTATTTTCTCTTTAAAACTATCAACTTTCCTATTTGCGACGGTACTTTTAAGATTATCGAGTGCGCAGATTGCTCCATCAATATCCGCTAGAAAGTCATCCAACTCGCGTTGTAGGATTACTGCATCGCACTTCTCATCATTCCTAACAAGATTGTAATGAAATCTCACCCTCAATAGTTCTAGGATTGCATCAAGCTGGCCGATGCCTCCGTATATATCTTTAGGCCTCCAGGTTGAGACGACCGGAAACGGTACTCCAAGGGCTTCAGCGATCTTTTCGGCTCTGCTGAGATATTCGACGCCTCCTTTGCCTCCGACATAGAATGTAATACCTATACCACTGAAAGCGATAAGCACGGCCTCTGCTCGTAGTGACACCCTTGGCAACATCTGCAGCAGTGCTGAGCGTAAGTTACCTTTGAACTCGGTAGTTGTGTTGCACGCGCGACACCTTGCAATGAGCGCGTGGTCGGACGCGCGCATTACCTCGACATCTGCTTTTCCGTCGCAAGGGCAATGGTACCAGATAGGGGCGTGTGACAGTGGAGCGGTTTTTTTCTGCGATTCACTCATCAATCTTGCATATTGATCGAAGTTCTCTAACATAAAAGCGATTTCATCACGGAATACTGGTTGGCATTCAGAAAAGCGCGCAAAAGCAGTTTTGTAACCACATTCCTCGATGAGGTATGCTAAAAAAAAAGCGTTAAAATCAGCCGCGTTTGTACTTCTTTCGCTGGCGTGATCAATAAGCTCAAAGACAGATCGCGTATCTAAGTGAACGTCTGAAATCTCCAACCCCAACTGCTTTGAGTTTTTTAAGATGGAATCTCTTGATTCAGTCGCCCAGCGTTGAATCTCGTTTTTTATCTTTTCTATTTCATTATTTTCAGGTTTCGGAACCGCGCGGAGGATCTTGTTTTTGTAAGTTTCAGCGATCGACAAATGCAGGCTTAGTGTGCCGTTTCTGTTTCTAACGCTCGGGAGTTGCGCCTCTCGAAACCACCTTTCATCCGCGAAGTCTTGGTCTGCAAAGCAGAAGAGCTCCACTACAGGACAGTTAAGGCTCTCTCGCAGACTTTCTGCCACCGCGTGTATCAGCACCGCCTTCCGAACAACCCCACTGTACGGAAAGAAATTTGGCTGGTGGGCAGTCATTAAAACAATCCCCTCAAAGTCCGCACCTAATGGGATTTGAGAATCTTTGTGAAACGCTTCGACGTGTTCAGCAAACGCTTTGCGCTTACCTTGCATTTCGCTATCAGGGAAAATGGCGTTGTCTGCGACAACTCTTGTTAGCTCCTGCAGGTTCTTGCATTGCTCTCCTGTCATAAATGGCCCTATCTGTGAGCGTTAGCACGTATCTTACTGCGTAAAATTCTATTTTTGCGCTTTATCTCAGCATGATAAGTAACGACTATATAGTTATTTTCCGTATAGGTGTGCGAAGGGATACAATGAAAGCCATTGTCTTAGCTGCAGGCGAAGGAACGCGTTTACGGCCATTTACATTAACTCAACCAAAGGCGATGGTGCCTGTGGCGAATCGGCCCATCCTTGAATATGTAATTGACTCTCTTGCGCAGAGCGGAGTCACCGACATAAGTCTCGTAGTCGGCTACAAGAAAGAAAAAGTAATGAACTATTTCGAAGGTGGCAAGAAATTCGGCGTAAAAATCACGTATGTCGAGCAGCCGCAGCAGCTCGGAACGGCCCACGCTATCAAGTTGGCTGAAGATTCAATCGAGGATACCTTCTTGGTTCTTAATGGTGACAACCTAACCAGTCCGGAGGCTATTGAAGAAGTCATGAGCAACGCGTCCGGCGACGTAACGCTACTCTTGACCGTGAAAGAAAACGTTAAGGGTTACGGAGTCGTTACAACGGAAGGAAGCCGCGTCACGCAAATAATAGAAAAGCCTGGCACTGATATTAGCCACTATATTAACACCGGGATTTACGTTTTTACGCCTGCAGCATTTAACGAGATTCCCTATACCAAGATATCTCCAAGGGGAGAATATGAGATAACAGACACCATTCAGAGGATGATCGAGAAGCATTATGATGTCACGGGCGTTCAAACGACGTCCATGTGGATCGACGCCAGCTATCCTTGGGATCTGCTCAATGCCAACGCTGCAGTGCTGGCCTCCATCAAAGAGGTATCAGCGCAACAGAACGGTCAAATAGAAGACGATGCGAAAGTGCGGGGCAGCGTCATCATAGGTGAGAATTCAATTATAAGATCGGGGTCTTACGTGCTTGGTCCAGTCGTGATAGGTAGAGATGTTGAGATCGGACCTAATGTCACGATATTGCCGTCTACGAGCATTGGAAATGGCGTTACCATCGACTCTTTTACCGAAGTGCGAAACTCTTTGATAATGAATGATGTGCGGATAGGCTCTCATTCGCTTGTTGCAAACTCAATCATTGGAAAAAATACGATGATCGGTTCGCATTTTATTTCCGAGCAAACAAAGCTTGCAATGCCGTTTCTCGATGGGGAGCTCCACCACGTAATGAATTTGGGAGCCATAATTGGGGAGAACTGTCGTTTCGGGCACGGAATTCTCGTCGAGGCCGGGAAAATCATTGGAGTACATTGCACCGTTGAATCGGCAACGACCATCCGAAAGAACATCGAAAATTATAGCAATATTGTGTGAGGTGAATGTAAGAGTCTCTGTCAATGCGTTCCACGCGCACTATTAAACTTAAAAAAAGCGCCTAGAATCGACGTTTTTCAATTTAGCTCTCGTAAAAGCTTTTATATAGAAGTGCAAACATATAAAAAATGCAGTCTTTTTTCTGGGGGTATCGCCGATTCCACAAGATGATGACCAGGAGCTTATCGAAGTTGAAATTTCCGCTGAGGAAACAACTCTTTTGGAGGAACTTGACAGCGTCAAAAAACAGAATGAGGAATACTTCTCGCGCCTACAAAGACTTCAGGCTGACTTTGAAAACTTTAAGCGGCGAACTAAGACACAAAGTGAGCATCTCTCAAAGTACGCATCTGTTGAACTGATTAAGGAATTACTTGTTATCTCTGACAACCTTGAACGAGCTGCTCAGGCACTGCGGACTGAAAGCAATCAAGGCATTTCAGAAGGAATCGAATTAATACACAAACAGCTATGCGATATTCTTGGCAAGAGCGGCGTCACGAGCGTAAAGTCGGTCGGAGAATTGTTTGATCCGCATTTGCACGAAGCGATTATGACTGAAGTGGATACTAACCTGCCAGATAACGTGATAACTGAGGAGATTCAAAAGGGCTATAAGCTTCATGAAAAGGTGATTCGGCCTTCCAAAGTGAAGGTTAACAAAAGCACAAATAAGGTGGACAGATGAGCAAGGTAATAGGCATAGATTTAGGAACGACTAACTCTGTCGTCGCAGTCATGGAAGGAGGAGAACCAGTAGTAATCCCAAACGCAGAAGGAAATCGAACGACGCCCTCCGTAGTAGCTTTCGTGAAGAATGAACGAGTTGTAGGCGAGATTGCAAAAAGGCAGGCGATTACTAATCCAGATCACACAATTTCGTCTATAAAAAGGAAGATGGGCTCCGACTTCACGGTCGCCATTGAAGGTAAGACCTACACACCACAAGAAATCTCAGCAATGATCATACAGAAATTGCGGCAAGATGCTGAGAATTATCTTGGTGAGAAGGTGAGCCAAGCCGTTGTCACTGTCCCTGCGTATTTCAACGATAGTCAGCGTCAAGCCACGAAAGACGCGGGTACTATAGCAGGTCTTGGAGTCTTGCGGATTATTAATGAACCAACAGCATCTGCCCTCGCGTACGGCTTGGATAAAGCCGAAGATCAGAAGATTTTGGTTTTTGATCTTGGCGGCGGAACATTTGACGTGTCGATATTGGATATCGGTGACGGGGTATTTCACGTAAAAGCTACTAACGGCAACAACCTGCTCGGTGGCGATGACTTTGATCAAAGGATTATCGATTATCTTGCCGATCAGTTCAAGAAGGACCATGGCATCGATCTCAGAAACGACAAGATGGCCTTGCAGAGGCTCAAGGAGGCGGCAGAGAAGGCTAAGATCGAGTTGTCAACCTTGACCACTGCGGCGGTGAACCTCCCGTTTATTACGGCAGATCAAAACGGCCCAAAGCACTTGGATACGTCGTTGACGCGGGCGCAGTTTGACAAGCTTACAGAGGATTTGGTCGAAAAGACGATGGGGCCGATGAGACAGGCTATGAAAGACGCAAAGCTTGAGCCAAAGGATATCAACCGCATCCTACTAGTCGGGGGCTCTACTCGCACTCCTTCGGTGCAAAACGCCATAAAGCAATACCTTGGCAAAGAGCCCGATCGTGGCATTAACCCGGACGAATGCGTGGCAATCGGCGCTGCAATCCAAGCCGGTATTCTTGTCGGCGAGGTGAAAGACGTGTTGCTGCTCGACGTCACTCCCTTATCCTTGGGAATTGAAACCCTCGGCGGTGTGTTCACTAAACTCATTGAAAAGAATACCACTATTCCTACCAAGAAATCTCAAATATTTTCGACTGCAGCTGATAGCCAGACCTCTGTTGAGATTCACGTGCTTCAGGGTGAACGTGAAATGGCTGTCGGCAACAAAACCCTCGGGCGATTTCAGTTAGTCGGAATCCCCCCTGCGCCGCGAGGCGTTCCCCAAATCGACGTCACTTTCGATATAGACGCTAACGGTATTGTGCACGTTTCGGCAAAGGATTTGGGAACGGGCAATGAGCAGAAGATTACTATCACGTCAACGAGCGGTCTCAGTAAAGAAGAGATTGACCGCTTGATGAAAGATGCTGAGGCCCACGCTGATGAGGATCGAAAGAAGAAAGAAGAAGCGGAGATCAGAAATGGCGCGGATTCTATGGTATATACGGCCGAAAAAACGTTGAGAGAGTCTGGAGATAAGATCGACGCTTCTAATAAGGGCAAGGTTTCGACCGAAATCGAAAAAGTGCGCGAGGCCCTCAACGGTACAGACATCCAGGCCATTAAACAGGCAACAGAACAACTAACGAACACGATTTATCAAATTACGACCGAGCTCTACGCTAAGACTGCAGAAGATGCAAAACAAGAACCCCCGACCGAAGAATCGGACTACGAGGTAGTCGACGAGAAATAGTGCGTAAATAGACCTCATGAATCGTGATTATTACGAAGTGCTAGGAGTTGACAAAACTGCCACAGAGGCAGAGATAAAGAAAGCTTATAGAAAACTTGCTTTAAAATATCATCCTGATGTTTGCCCCGACAAAAGCGAGGCAGAAGACAAGTTTAAGGAGATTACAGAGGCTTATGAGACACTCAGCAACCCAAGCAAACGCTCAACCTATGACAGGGTTGGCCACGCAGGTTTCGGGCAAGCTTCGTCTGGTGCAGGATTCAGCGATTACGGCGGATTTGGCAACTTTTCAGATATTTTCGAGACATTCTTCGGAGGGGGCTTCGGAACCAGTCCATTCGGAACCCAAACAAGGACGCGTCCGACAAGCCCGCGAAGAGGTCCCGATTTGCAAGCCGACGTCGAATTATCATTTGAAGAGTCAATTTTTGGGGCTGAAGTCAAACTAAAAGTATCTCGATATCGACGCTGTGATAACTGCGCAGGAACAGGTGCCGAACCAGGTAGTGACATAAAAACGTGCCCTTCCTGTGGTGGTAGAGGCGAGATACAGCGTGCTCAAAACATCTTTGGGGGCCAGGTTATCAGGATAGAAACTTGCCCTGAGTGTCAAGGTGAAGGTAAGATATTCGAGACCAAATGCAAGCATTGTAATAGTACTGGAAGGATCAGATCTACGAAGATAGTCCCTATCAAGGTTCCAGAAGGGGCATATTCAGGCTTACACATCCGAAAAGCGAGTGAAGGTTCTGTAGGGGTCCGTGGCGGGCCCTCAGGTGATTTGCTTATAGTTGTACACGTAAGACCACATCCCGTGTTCAAACGCGAAGGCGATGACATCTATTGTGACGTAACTATAAGCGTCTCAACGGCAGCGTTGGGCGGGCAAATCGAAGTACCGTCTGTATACGGTGCTCTAAAGTTAGATCTTCACGCAGGCACGCAAAGTGGCACAACGATACGTTTGAAAGACAAGGGCGCCCCAAGCATTCACGGGCGTGGACGGGGCAATCAATACACGACCTTAATCGTTGAGATTCCAAGGAATCTGTCCGAAAAGGAAAAAGCGCTTTTTCAGGAGCTCGCGTCTATAAGCGGCGAAACAATAGTGAAAGCCAGTCGTAAGTCCAAAGTCTTTAGCACAGTCAAAGATGTTTTTGGCGCCAGTGATTGAATTGCTTGAGCCATGTATCCGCTCGCATTGAATGAAGATTCCCTGGGTGCAATCCGCCGGCAGCTCAAACGCTTCATAAAAGCTAGAGTACAATCTGCCAATGCTCGAGGTGCAGTTGTTGCTTTGAGTGGGGGGGTTGATTCGTCAGTTGTTGCCGCTTTAGCGCACGACGTTGTCAATACGAAAGCGTTGATATTGCCTGAAAAAGGGGTCACGTCGGCGCAAGACGTGCTTGACGCAACTTCTATCGCTGAAGCATATAAGCTCCCGTTCACAATCATTGAAATCAATGACCTACTCAACTGCTTCAAAGAATCGGCAAAGCCGATCCTGCCTGCTCGCACACTCGACCGACTTTCAATGGCCGAGGCAAATTTGAAGCCTAGAATTAGAATGGTCATCAACTATGTTGCGTCGAACGCTGACCGCCGACTCGTTTTGGGAACTGGCAATCGAACAGAGCTGCTCACTGGCTACTTCACCAAGTACGGAGACGGCGGTGTGGACGCTCTGCCTATAGGTAGCCTCTACAAGACCCAAGTTTTTCAGCTGGCGCGACACTTAAATGTCCCAGAAAGAATAATTTCGAAGGCACCCTCAGCTGGGCTCTGGTTAGGACAAACAGATGAGGCAGAACTAGATATCTCCTATTCGCTGCTCGATCGGATTTTGTGCGAATTGATAGATAAGAAAAAAACTGCTCAGGAAACAGCCAAGTTGCTCGGCGTAGAATTGCGTCAAGTTCAAGAAATCTCGGACCAAGTGTTGCGCTCACGACACAAAAGGCGAGCCCCGTTAGTTGCACGCATAAGGTGAATCTCGCTTTCGAGCTCGCTTCCGGCCAAAGCAGGCGTCGTCGCGTCAACTGGGGGCGATTTTTATGTCAACGACGATGTGATATTGACGCGGAGCGTAGGATCTTACTTTTTTGAGATGAATCGTTTCAACGGTTCTATCACGATTTTGGAAAAACTCTTTGACCGTGACAATGGTTTGAGGAAACTCGTTCTCAGGTTTCACGTCGTAGTAATGGACGAAGCCACCGCTGCTGCTAAGTACGGTCAAAGCTTCGCTTAAGAAATTGAAGGCACTGTGCGGTAAATTCATAATAACCCGCTGTGCAGCCCCCGGGAATTTGGGAGCTACGTCTTTTACGTCGCCGAAGCAGGCCTCGACGTTATGTAATTTGTTCAGTTCGATATTCCTTTTCAGGTAGCGAAAGGCAATAGGGTTCAACTCAAATGCGATTGCTTTTTTGACTTTCCTAGCCAGTAATACGGTAAAAGGTCCGGCACCGGCAAACATGTCAACAACGGTCTCATTCGACTGCGCCAATTCAGCCAAGCGGTGTCTTTCTGTAGCTAAACGCGGGCTGAAATAGACTCTCGAGACATCGACTAGCAGTCTCGAGCCGTACTCTTTGTGTTCTGTCTCCGTCCGTCTTTCGCCAGCAACGAAGATGAGGTCTTTCAGTCTGTACTCACCGCGCACACCACTAACCGCAGCTAGGACCACTTTGATGTTTTTTCGCGTTGCCAATAGCTCAGCCGCGGCGGCTCGAGCACCATCGAACCAACCGATAATAGCAATGTCCCCAATTGTATCGTAACTAATTCCAAGCCCCTTCCGAAGCGTTTGCGGCCGGAGCTCCACATCGCATGCTTCAACGTCATAACGGCATTCGTGAGGCCATCCTTTGAGTGGTATATAAAGCCGTCCGTTTCGTTCTTCTATCTTATATCGCTCATCTAGGAGACTAAGCTCCTGAAGCTCTTTCCGGACCCGCTCGCCTTCTTGTTTTGGGACGGTGACGCACCATTTTTTCTGCGGCACAATCATTCGCTGGATAAAAGAACGCTCGAAGTTATCTTTTTTCTGGTCTTCGACTAAGCTGCGTATGCAAACGGGACTAACGCCGTCAATTTGATAGAGAAAAAGCTATTGCATTTGACACTAAGCTATTTGCCGGATTCTCTCTCAAGGAAGGAGTAGTTCGGTGCTGACATTCGTTGGTCTCGGTTTATTTGACGAAGATGATATATCATTGAAAGGACTGAAAGCGATCGAAAACGCTGAAGCGATATACGCTGAGTTTTATACTTCAAAGCTGATAGGAACGACAATTGAGAAACTTGAAGAATTTTATAAACGCGAAATCCATTTACTTAGTAGAGACGACGTAGAGCAAGCTCCCGACAAGAACATTCTACGAGATTCTAAGCACAAGAATGTCGCCTTCTTAACTGCGGGCGACGCGATGATTTCTACAACACACGTAGCTTTGAGGATCCGGGCGCACAACGAAGGAATAACCACCCGAATTATTCACGGTGCCTCGATCGCCACGGCAGTTTGTGGATTGACTGGGCTGCAAAACTATCGTTTTGGCAAATCGGCGACCTTAGCCTTTCCGTACAGAGGGATCTCGGACGTGCCTTACAATACGGTCACGGTGAATCTCAGGAATGACCTCCATACGTTGCTCTTTTTAGATATACGAGAAGAATTCATGACGCTTGGTCAGGGAATAGAATTGTTGCTTCATAGTGAACACGAGAAAGGACGAGATCGATTGGCCTCTTCATTAGCAGTTGGCATTGCACGGGCAGGGTCCGTCTCACCAACGGTAAGAGCAGACACGCTGGCTAAGCTTAAAGAACATGACTTCGGTCCTCCTCCTCACATTCTCGTCCTACCGGCGTCGCTTCATTTCTTGGAACAGGAGGCGCTTCAAACGTTTGCCGGTGCTCAAAATGATGGAGATCGCGGATAAGGTGGCGCGTTATGAAGCGATGCTGCGCATCGCGCTCGAACGCGTAGAGATCGTTGCCAGCAAGGAGACCTCAACGGAGTTCTTGACGATGGCGCGGTCGTACTATGAAGATGGCCTTCATTTTCGCGCAATTGGCGATTTGGTCAATGCATTGATATGTTTTAGCTATGGTCACGGCTGGCTTGATGCAGGAGTGCGCGCAGGGGCACTTCGGACGCAATAAAGCGCTTAAACGGCGGTTCTTCAACGGTTTTAGCGCTAGCGTCTGCAAGAATCGCGCTATGAGAATATTAATTAACTTTGTTGACTCAGAAGGTATTATGCCTGATTATTATGTCACGCTCGAGGCAGCGTGGTTAGTCAAGGACGTCAAATCGGTAGATGATGCAATAGGCATAGCGATATCTGAGGCGGGCAAGCGTTTAAACCCAAAGCTGAGCAAGGTTGAAGTGGCAGTTGGGTCAATGTCTTGTCCCGCTTGCGGAGAAATATTCGACAGCGTTTATTTGGTGGCTAAAACAGCCCTCGTCGGATTGATACTCGAAATTAAAATATTGAATGCCGAAACCGAATCCCATGCAGCAAAGATCGCAAAGGCAGTAATTGGCAAAGCGCTGGCAGATGTACCGCTTAAAGCAATTGACGTCGCTCTCAAAGAAGATTGACATGCCTATCTGTTCTGGTTAAAGATGGAGTTTAAATGCGTTTGGCTGCTTTGATTTCGGGAGGCAAGGATTCAATCTGCGCGCTGACTTGCGCGTTGCGTGAACACGAAGTAGGGGAGTTGGTGAACGTTCAGCCTGTGGAAGACTCGCTCATGTATCACGTGCCGTGTGCGCATCTAACTCCCCTGATTTCACAGGCCGTCGACATACCGCTAGTATCAGGCGTATCTTCTTCACACGAGGACGAGTTGGTCTTACTAAAAAGCATGCTGCGAGGTCTCGACGCGGACGGGATTGTCGCTGGTACGATAGCATCGAACTACCAGATGAGTCGGCTCAAAAAGCTGTGCGATCAGCTTCATATGGAGCTATATGCGCCCCTTTGGAACAAAGGGGGTGAACGTTTGCTACGAGCAATGGCGCGCTCAATGCATATTACTATCGTTCAGGTCGCAGCGGATGGGGTGGATGAATCGTGGCTCGGCCGGACACTCGATGAAAAAGCGGTTGACGATTTGTCTGTTTTGCATAGAAAACACGGAGTGCACATAATGGGCGAGGGGGGCGAGTACGAAACGCTCGTGCTCGATGCTCCGATCTTTCACAGGCGAATTAGAATAATCAATTATGAAAAGAAGTGGTTTAATGAGCAGTGCAGAGGGTACATAGAGATTCGTAAGCTAGGACTTGAAGAAAAATAGGAGCGCAGCGAAGTAGATGAAGTTGAGCATATTCGGCCCGAAGGAGAAAGTCGTCAGGGGGATGGAGGAACGGACTGCAGGACTTATGAAATATGTCTTTGCTGCTCCGCGGTGGAAAAATACTATCCCTGTCACGCTAGCTTTGTCGCTGGTGGTCGGCGCGGGCGTCTTCAATTTTGGTTGGAGAGAGAACCTTCTCGCCGGTCTTGTCCTTATCGGGATACCGGCGGTGCTGGCTGCCGCCTTTACGCATCCGCTGGCTCGGCTGTTGCAGGGCACGATGACTATTAATCGTTCTGCTTTGTTGGCCTTTGTTGGGGCCATAATTATTAGCGTCTTTTGTGTCATTGGTGCGCTGATCTCATTTGCTACAGGTTGGCAAGTGACAATTTCAGCTTACGTCATGTCCTTAGGCGCAGTTTTCGCTTTCAGAATGTTGGTGTTAACGGCCATAACGACGAAGAGCTTAGTCCGAAACGTAGTCCCTTCGTCGCTTCAAACGATATTCGGGGCGCTTTTCTTGCCGTTATTCGGCGCCACGGGCTTCGTCGTAAACCTAGTGGCAATAAGCATCGTGTTCACATTGGGAGCCCTAGTTTTCATACGGTACATTGATGCGCCTTTAAGAAAATCGTTCGGCGTTAGCGGCATGGATTTCATCCGCGGCTATATTGCGCAAGCAATCGAAGGCGCCCCGGGGATGGAAGACTTCTTCAAAAAGATCGGCGAAGCTGTTGAGGTTCCAGTCACCGCACTCTCCTTTCGGTCCAACAAGCGTCTGAAAGCGACTTTTGTTATACCGGCTGTACATCCAGGTCCAGTCGGTGAGATTGGCGGGGGAAACCTGCCAGTAAGAATAGTAAGGAATCTCGACGGCGGCGAGGTTTTTGTTCCGCACGGAACCGCGACACATGATTTCAATTTAGTGTCAGCAACAGAGTCACTCAAAATAGTTCAAGCTGCGGCACGCGCGTTAGAAAACACTCAATATTGTACAGAAGCATCAAAATCAATTAGAGTACAGAAAGGGGACATAAAGCTTCTCGCTCAAAGATTCGGCGCCTCAGTTCTGTTTGTATCGACTTTGTCGCCCGAATCAACAGAGGATATAGAATTCGGTCTTGGTCTCGTCGCTAGTGCAGAAGCAAGAACGCAGGGCGTGCAATACTCTGCGTTGATAGATGCACACAACTGCACAGCTCCTTATGCTTCATCGATATGGGCGGGCACGAAGAATTCGTTCGATCTGATTGACGCGGTCAGGGAAGCCTCATCACGACTGATGCTATCGGAACCCTTGGAGACTAATATTAAGCTTGGGATAGCTAATAGGGCGCCTATTTTCGGACGAGACGAAGGCATGGGTGATCTCGGCATTCAGGTCGCTTTGGTTGACGTTGCAGGCCAACGAACTGCATATGTTTTGGTGGACGCAAACAACATGGTGCTAAATTTACGGGAAATTGTTATTAGCGCTTTAAAAGTCGATGAGGCGGAAGTTATGACTACTGATAATCACATCGTTAATTCCTATAGCGGCGTGAACCTGTTGGGGTTCAAGGGCGATGACGACGTTTTGCTCAAGACGATTATCGAGCTTGTTGATGAGGCAGAGGCGGATCTAGAACCGGTTTCTTTTGGTATGAACACCCAACAAGCTAGCGGTGTGTCTGTTTTTGGCTCGCAAAAGACCGCGCAGCTCGCCAGCACAGTAAATGCGATAATGGCAATGGGCGGCGCCCTAGGAATCTCGGTGATTGTTGCGGCTGTAGCTATATCCTTATTGTTGGTTCTGTTCAATGCATAAATACACGGTGCGTGTTCGCCGTGCAGTGAGAAACCTGAAACAGGCAAACACTACTTATGGGTGAGATAGCAAATTATTCTTGTTCGTCCGTTTTGTTCCACCTGGTCTACTCTAACAAATCCGTAGCGTTCAAATTGCACAACCTTGTCCAGTTCGACTGCGATCCCAGCTTCGCCAACCCCAATATCAACTCCACTAGGCGTGAGAACCTCAACCAGCGGTCCTTGAGGCGGGGCCCAGTGAATGATTCTCGTGCCTTTCACGATTTCTTGGCCAGCGTATTCTGCCTCTAGCGGCTCCTTGTTCACAATTCGAACGTTATAAAGATCCTTCAGTCGTACCAAATCGCCTAGGGAAAAGGTGGCGTCTTGGGCACTTATGTAAACGTCTGCTTCGACGGGAATCTCTCTGAACAAACTAGAAGACGACGGATGCAGCGGCGCGTGCGCTACGGTGGGCTTGCTTTTGGCTATATGCATATTGACCGGGTCTCGCACAAAGAAATACCGGTTAGCAACGGGATCAGCGAGTTTTCTGTTCTCGGCATAGAGGTTCTCTAGGCTGACGCTAATGTCCGATTCGTTGACGCCAAGTTTCAAAATAAACAGCTTGATCGCTTCTGGAGCAAAACCTCGCCGTCGCAATGCTCTTAGTGTAGGGAGTCTAGGATCGTCCCATCCGCGATAAAGTCCCTCGTTAATCTGCTTTCTCAGCGCACTTGTTGAGAACTTGCCGAACTCGTGGACGCTAATCCTCCCCCAATGCAAGGTGAATGGGTACGTCCACCCTAAATGGTCGTATAGGAACTTCTGTCTTTTTTCACTATCACGCAGATCTTTTCCCCTAATTATATGCGTGACCCCGAGCTCGTGGTCTTCTATGGCAGATTCGAAATCGAGCAAAGGCCACACTCGAAATGCAAGCCCTCTGGGGTGCATCAGATCGACAATCCGGAAACCTATCCAGTCCCGCAAAGCCGGATTTTTATGAGTTACATCGGTTTTAATTCGCAAAACAGCTTCTTTTTCGCTATAGCGCCCATTTAGCATTTTTTTCCAACTAGTCATATTCTCGTGAGGGGCATTGTCGCGATCAGGACACGCTAATCCTGCTTCTTTAAGCATTTTAAACTGCTGTTGGGAGCAAGTGCAAACGTAGGCCGCTCCCTGTGCGATGAGTTTTTCAGCGTACTGGTAATATACTTCCATTCGGTCGGAAGCGTTCACCACGACGTTTGGGGTCGCTCCAAGCCATTCGCAGTCCTCGAGGTACCACGCATAAGCCTCAAGCATTGGCCGCTTCGTTTGAGGGTCTGTGTCGTCAAAACGCAAAATAAATGAACCGCCATACCTCCTAGAGTATTCAGAATTTACGACAATTCCGCGTGCGCTGCCGAGGGTAGCAGGCCCGTTGGGGTTGGGAGCGAATCGCATGATTACACGTTCGTGGTGCGGCAACTCCGGAAGATACGTCTTTTTTCCCTGCTGCTTTGCCTCGGGATGCTGCAGTTCTGGGGCTATTTCTTCGAGCAACTCTCTCTGTTTATCGAGCGTCAGCGCGTTGACTTCAGCAACGATGTTCTCCATCGAGCCTGATATCTCCGAAGCTTGCTCTCTAAGTTCGCGATAATCGCCAATGAGCTTCGAGATGACGGCGCGTCGCTCTGCCTTGCCTCCGTGTCGGATGGCATTTTGGAGCGCACGTTTCTTAATCTCGGTGCTTAACACCTGAGGGTCCACTCAATCGCCTCGACTAAGCACGGTCAATAAACTCTAGAAATCATATAGTCCGCGAGTGTGAGCAGCTCAGATTTTACCTCTGAATCGGCTATGACCGAGAGTCGCGCCTTGCCGACTTGTAGAAGCTCTCTCGCTTTTTCCATAGCGTACTCGATCGAGCCAGCCTTCTGCAAAGCTTCAATCGCTTGGTCGATTTCATCTTCTGCCGTAAGTTTCGATGGGCCAAGCATTATTCCCTGTTTTAGCGCGTGTATCATAATGAGCGTCATCTTGCCCTCGATGAGGTCGCTCGCTCTGTCTTTTCCGAGCACTTCGTACGGCGTAATCAGGTCAAGCACATCATCGCGGATCTGAAAACCTATGCCCATTGCTATCCCAAAGTCCCACAAGGCGTCCACTTCGTCCTCAGTGCCGGCTCCCAGTATGCCCCCCATCGCTAGACTAGCTGCATAGAGCACAGCTGTCTTTTTTTGGACCATATCGAGGTAATCTGCCTCCGATACGTTCTTATTATTCTCGAACGTAATGTCGAGCCATTGTCCTTCGCAGATATGTGAACATGCCTTAGAGAGAAGCCGAAGACATTTTATTACATCTTCGGGTTCTTTTCTGGTGTAAGAGAGTACTTCGAAGGCTTTGGCGTACAACACGTCGCCCGCCAATATGCCTTCTGACACGCCCCACTTCGTGTGCACAGTCTCTATGGAGCGTCTCGTCGCATCAGCATCCATAATATCGTCGTGAATCAACGTAAAATTGTGGATGAGCTCCACGGAGACCGCAGCTGGAAGTATCGCATCTATAGCGATGTCCGGTTGCACCATTTGGGCACCCAACAGCAAAATAGAAGGACGCAGCCTTTTTCCGCCTGCTTCAATGAGATGCCTAGCCGCTCTATACAGTTCTTCAGGAAAAACTACCCGGACAAAGTCGTTTAGCGCCTTGTCGATTAGGTTCTTTCTTTTGTCGAAGTTGTGGCTTAAACTGCTCATTTTCTGGTATCTCCGTGAAAGCGCTACGATTTCGCTAATGATATGCGCTCTATGGGTGGTTTCGTGTTAAGGTCTTATCGAAATGTTCTGGCCGTTTCTTAAAAGGTGAATATTGTCCCTCAGGCTGTAACCCGCTTCTTCCGCAAGTTCTACGTAGGAGCTCGTCATCGTGAGATCTCCATGTGTTGGAAAGATGTGACTTGGTTTGAGCATATTGATGAGCTCCCAGTGATCTTCGCGGGCTGCGTGGCCTGAGACGTGGACGTTGGTATAAAGCCGCGAACCACGCATTTTAAGCTTTGTTTCGAGCGAATACCGGTTGGCCGCATTGATAGGGGTCGGGATCACTTCAGCAGAAAACACTATCTTGTCACCAGGCGTAACTTGATAGGGCGTCAGCTCGCTTGCAACCCTTGTTAGCAGAGCTTCGGGCTCTCCTTGATGACCTGTGACTATTGGAAGGTATTTGTCTTTGCCTTCCTGCATCACTCTCCTCAATATTTTATCTACCGATCTCCTATTTCCGTACACACCAATGTCATCTGGAAGCTCTACATATCCCATCCTTTCAGCTGTTCTCAGATATCGCTCCATAGAGCGGCCGAGGATCAGTGGGCGTCGGTCCATCTCTTGAGCCGCTTCGAAGATCGTTTTTACGCGGGCGATATGTGACGAAAACGTCGTGACAAGCACCCCTTTGTCTTCTTCTTCAGTTCCAAGCAGTACGTCGCGGACGAGGTCTTTTGCAATCTGTTCCGACGGAGTCTTGCCGGCCTCTTTGACGCGAGTGCTTTCTACGATCAAAGCGAGCACTCCTTCTTTTCCCAGACTCTTAATGCGATTAAAGTCGGGGGGTTTGCCAATCACAGGAGTGCGATCGAGTTTGAAGTCGTTCGCATAGATGAGAGCGCCGGCCGGCGTATGTAGCACGGCAAATATTGGATCGGGTATGCTGTGCGTTGCTCTTACGAATTCAACTGCTATGTCAGGAGTTATTTGATACACTTGTCCCGCTTCAAGCGTATAAAGGGGATTCTCGCCGCCGAACTTCTTCTCGGCCTGGATCTGTTGTGCGATCAGCTCAGCGGTAAACGGTGTGGCGATTATAGGGGCGTCATACCTGTGTGCGAGCTTAGGAACTGCGCCTATATGATCAAGATGTCCATGCGTGCAGATTATCGCCTTTACAGCCCTCTTAGATTGACTTAGCGGCGCGTCATTTGGTATCGCTCCCATCTTGATTAAATCAATAGGATGCATCTTCTCTATTTCTGCGTCCTCGTGAATTGCAATCCTATCGAGCCTGAGCCCCATGTCTATGACGACTATGTCTTTATTCACCCGAATGGCAGTCATATTGCGCCCGACTTCTTCGTAGCCGCCAATTGCGTTAACTTCTACCTGCACAATGCTACCTCCTTGCCTGAAAATCTGTTAGATCAAATCCACGTTGCTGTAACATTTCTTTGGTTTCGCCAGTGATTATGAGCGGGCATCTTTTTAAGTCAGCGAGTGTCGCACATCCCGTCAGTAACATTGCGACTTTCAGTTCTTCAGTTATCGCTGTGATCTCGTTTATTACGTATTTTGGGCCTTTAAATGCGAGTTTCAGTAGTGGCAACCCTATCCCGCACAATGACGCTCCAAGGGCAATTGACTTGGCCACATGAAGGCCATGCCGAATTCCTCCCGTTCCGATAACGGGCAAGACCAAGGACTCTAAAATCGATATCGCAGTAGGTATCCCCCAGCTGCTATATAGCCACCCCAATCTGGTGAGCAGGGGGTCTTTCTGTGCACGGTAAGTCTCAACTCGAGCCCAGCTTGTGCCTCCAGCTCCACCCACATCAATGGCGGATGCTCCGACTTTTTTTAATTCAGCTGCCGCCTCTCTTGAAATGCCAGCGCCAGTCTCTTTGGCGATAATCGGCACCCGTAGAGATCCGCTTAGTGATTTCATAGCGTCGAGGCATCCTTCTGCGTTAGGATTGCCCTCGGGTTGTACAGCTTCCTGCAAGAAATTTAGATGAATTGCCAGTGCGTCCGCGTCTACCATTTCGATTACGCGTTCGATAATCTCAAGGTCATACTTTTTGACTTGAGTAGCGCCGATGTTGGCTACGACAAAGGCAGTAGGAGCGCGCTCCCTGACTATGCTAAATGATTCGACTTGTTCAGGATGTTCAATTGCTGCACGCTGGCTCCCTACGCCAATGCCAATTCCGAGTTGTTCTGCCGCCTCTGACAGTGCAGCGTTCACAGCAGTAGTTTTCCCATGTCCACCTGTCATTCCTGCTATAAAGATGGGGGTTGTGAAGCGCCTCCCCAGGAATTCAGCAGTTACATCGATTTTTGACTTCGCTATTTCCGGAACCGCGTTGTGGACAAATCTGACATCTTCGAGGCCTGTTTTTCCTGATTCTACGTCTTCAGCAGCACAGACCATAAGGTGCTCGATTTTTCTGTTCGTGGTCATTTTGCTCCCATGGATATAGTCGTTCCTACCTCTTGATGCGACATCAAGAACTTAGCGACGTTGCCATCACGAGTAGCGTTGAATATTTCAGACTGAATGCCTGACTTAGCGATATCCAAAAGTTCTGAGACTTTGCGTAGCATCCCTCCAGTGACGTCTATGACGCTTGAACCGACGATTTCCTTGCGGTATTTTTCAAACTCGCTAGCGTTGAGATGGCCGATTTTACCGCCTTTGTACATGATTCCGTCAACGTCCGTACCCATACCTATCTTTTCAGGTCGCATCCTTCGCGCGAGAAATCCTATTATTTGATCACCTGATAAGATGTTGAAACCGTCGGCGCTATCCATAACGATGTCACCGTGAAGCACCGGAATGATATTATTTTCGAGCATTAGGTCTAATGCAGTCGTGTCGAAATGTACGATTCTGCCAGCATCAAACGCGACGCTATCTAGTGGGTGAATTGGCAGCGCAGGCACGCTTTGAGAGTGTAGTTCATTTAGAAACTTGGTGTTCAACGAGCATACCGCCCGATGGGTCTTCCACAGGCCACTTGCGCTGAGGCCTTTAGACAAGTACGTCGCTGCTTGCGGGTGTCCGAAGGAGCCAGCGCCGTGGACAAGCACGAGACTAGATCTCTTCGCGTCGGCTATCTGTCTAGCGACCATGCGCAATTTATCTTTTCGCACAGTGCTTGCCCGCGCTTTATCCGTCAAGACGGAGCCACCGATTTTAAGGAGAATCACATCGAATCACGCCTTTTTCACTCTGTCTGCAGACCCAAATTAGAGAACGCCGCGTTTAGCACTTGGGCATCTTGCATTACGATAGCTTGCGAGACCTTCTTAACGTTTCCATCTTGCGCAAGTGCTAGCACGCAGCCTCCGCGGCCGGCGCCTGTGATTTTGGCTCCGAGTGCTCCTGCGGTTCTCGCTGCGTATACGAGTCTGCTCAGTGCGTCGTCACTCACTCCGATTGACTCGAGCAGTCCTTGATTAATGTTCATCAGCTCACCCAAGCCGACAAAGTCTTCATCAGCGAGCTTCTGTTTTCCCAAGCGGGTTACGTCGCCCATTGAAGACAAGATGTCCGTGACCAAAGAGGGGTACTTCTGTTTCATTCTTGCTACCGACGCGATGACGTCGCTGGTTGATCTTTCAATGCCGGTTGCGCCGATTATGATTGGGATGTTGAGCGGTGACAGATGGGAAGTTGTTGTCTGCTCTATAAAGACTACGCCGCCGGTTGAAGAGACAAAAGTATCAGCAGGACTGGCTCTCCCCTGAACAGCGGTCTCTACCTGATGTCCTATCTTCGCTACTGCTTCATTTTCCAATTCTATACCGAGACATTCAGCAAGCGCTTTTATCGTAGAGACAGTTACGGCTGCTGAGGAACCCAACCCTTGACGTGACGGCAGTTGCGATCTTATCGTTATTTCTGCGCCAAAGTCTGTTTCGAACAGTCGTTTTACAGTTTGAACAGCGCAGCAGGCGTACTTGAACTCTTCACTATTGCAGTTCAGGCGCTTGCCCATCGCATCTACTCTTGTTTTTCCCGAAGACACGAGCTCTATTGAGGTGCTTATTCGCCGGTTTATCGCGCAAGCTATTGCCGGCTCTCCGTAGACAACAGCGTGCTCTCCGAACAGATAGACCTTACCGGGCGCCGAACAGGTTATCATCTATAGGTTTTTTGTAAACGTGTCTATGAAGCTTGTCTCGAGCGTCACGCCATAACCATCCCTGCATATCCGACCACCGCAGCTGAGTTGCCGCACGTGTCCGCACTGGTTGAATAATCGACAAGTTCTCCTCGCTCGCCGCCCTTGTGCTTGGCGAACTCAATAGCGACAGCTATCGGCCCGAAGCCGCATACAGAAGTTGAGCGAGACCGTGAGAGAAACTCTTGCGTGTTCAGCCCTAAAATGGGCTCTATTACCCATTTATCAACAGTCCTAGCGGCCAACTCTGGCTCGTAATGTGTAAAATCGCTCGAGGCAATCACCACGGTGTTTTCGTCTGCGGCCCTTCGCACTGCATCAAAAACTCGCTGGATCGATTCGGGTCCTTGAACCCCCATAGTAATTGGGACGATTTCAAAGTCATCGAACAGGAATTGAAGGAATGGCAGTTGCAGCTCTATAGAATTATCCTCTTTGTTTGCCTCATTGGCTACGTCGATATGAAGTGCCTCAATAACACCAGAATCAACGTTGACTTTTCCGAGGGGAGTAAGCCACGGTTCGTTCGATACAGAGACAATAGGGTGATGGTGGTTAGGCCCTATGATAATATATGTGTCCGCCTGAGGAATTATTGAGAAGACCTTTCCTGCGGTTGAACCCGAACAAGCGTAGCCAGCGTGAGGAACCACCGCACTGTTGATTTTACGCGGTTGTGGCTTTTGAATGAAATCGTGCAGGAGTTCTTCCAGTGCTCGAGGGTCACTGGGATACCACGACCCTGCTTTTGCAGGCTTCCTCATTACTGATCTCTTAGATTTCGATTTCGAAATCGGTAACTGCGTAATCCATCTGTTGGCCGCGAAGCTTGGAAATCTCCTGGGCAAGGAGCCAATAGATGAGCGCTAAGGCTTTACGCCCTTTGTTGTTCGTCGGAATGACGACGTCAATATGCATTGTCATGTTATTTGTGTCGCACATAGCGACTACGGGGACTCCGACATCAACGGCTTCCTTAACTGCCTGTGAATCTCCGATCGGGTCTGTGACAACCACTACGTCTGGCTCTGTAAAGTCCCGATACTCAGGATTTGTAAGCGTGCCCGGAATAAAGCGTCCCACGAGCGATTTTGCTCCTATCACTTTAGCAAACATAGTTGCCGGGAATTGACCGTATTGCCGTGCCGAAACTACCAATATGCGTGCCGGGTCGAAGTTGCTAAGAAATTTAGCCGCAGTTTTTATGCGGTCATCTGTAGCCTTCACATCGAGCACATAAAGCCCGTCTGCTCGAACGCGATAAACAAAACGCTTCATGTCTTCCGTTTTTTGCTGAGTACCTATGTGGACACCGGCAGCTAGGTACTCGTCCACAGGTATGAGTGATTCGTATTCCGTGGTTTCTTCCATCGGTCCACCTTTTATCAGATCGGTTTATTTGCCATTTTATAGTTTTTTCCGTCAAATAGTTCTTGTTCTATACGTATAAGTTCATTCGTTTTTGCCGTGCTCTGCCTGCCCCTAACGTTCAGCTTTATGAAAGGGGCGGACAAAGCAACAGCGATGTGCGAAGGTGACGCTTCGCAGGTCGTCGAATTATCCGTGAGCACAGCGCAGCTGTGCCCTTTAGCCCTCTCATTGGCGCAATGCTCGAAAACGCTCGAGACCGTTCTTGTAGCTGTGATTAATGCCAAATTAGCCCCTCTTCCGTCTTTGACGACGCGCGAGCCAGTAATGCCTTTGTCGAGATTCGACTCTGACGCTATAAGGCATGTCGCCCGTAGTTCATCGGTCAACTGAAGCTGAAATTCAGATTCTGCTTCGTCGAATGGGTCTTCAATGTAGTAGAGACCGTATTCGCTGGCGAGGCTAAAAATATGCTCCAGTCGATCATTTGCCGTCATTTGGCCTTGCTTGTTGAGACTAAGCCTATTTTGTGCCTCTTTCGAGGCTTTGAAATCAACACCTAGCTTGACGTCGAAGCCAAACCTGCGGCTGATTCCTTCTGCTATCATAGTCAACCGACTAAGAATGTCAACTTGAGCCGGGTCTCTTGTCGTTTTTGGCGCGTTAAACTCACGATAGACGCTTACTGAAGCAGCAATTGCACTCGCAAATGAACTCGCTCCTGTTGGAATAGCGAAATAATCAACCTCCGCGCCAAAGATCTTCATCAAAGGGTAAGGCATAGAATTGGCAAAGAGGCCGCCTAAGTAACGATATAGCGGCATTCCTAGGGAAGCAGCTGCTGCATTAGCAACAGCAACTGAGAACGCCATGCTCATGCTAGGCAATGAAAAAATATCTTGCAGCAAGTCATCAATTTCTGCCTGCTGATTCACGTCTTTGCCGACAAGCGCTGAAACTTGTTCTCGTGCTTTTTTGACTGCCTCGCTCGGGACCGGGAATGAGCATTGACCGTAGCCGCTGGTCGTGACTATCTCCACTTCTACCGCGTCTGTCGCGTTAACATCGAGTATCGTGCTGACTGATACTGCTTCGATCGAGTTCATCGGGGGGTCCCTCGGCGCTTAATCGTTATCGGAATGACCCCTTTCTTGAGTTCCTCTAGCGCCATATCGATTGGATCTGTTGTGTTGGACTCTATTAACGTAGGTGCGCCCATGGAAATCTGCAGAGCGCGCGCCCCGACGATTCGGGCCCTTTCATAACGAGTAAGTTTTTTAACAACTTCTTTCAATGACTCTCCTCCTTTCTAAGGGCCCCTGCATGGGGTTGCTGAGATTCGAACTCAGGTTACGGCGTCCCGAACGCCGTAGGATATCCAGGCTACCCTACAACCCCTTGTCATTGATATGGAGCAAAAATATCAACGAGCTCCTTGTGCGTCAGGAGCATCCTGCGACAACAGTAACGCTTTACACCTAGATCATCGAGCACCATCTTTGAGTCTTCTCCGGCACTTATCCGGTCTTTATATTGATCCCAGTGTTTGGATATCACTGCGCCACACGTGAAGCATCTTACGGGTATCATCGTTCGCCTTTGTTACCTGTAGGATTTTTGTCGTCGCGCGCGCGCTCCTCTGCCGCCAAATTTCTTCGGTTCTTTCTGTCGGTAGTCATTGACGAGAAGAGTACGGTCTTGTTTGAGGAAAAGATCTTTCATACTCAGATCGTTCGTCCAATCGACTAACCCCCGAGCGATTGCTGTTCGCGCGGCATCTGCCTGTCCTACCATCCCGCCCCCCCGAATGGTTACCGTGATGTCAAGTTGTTTTGCGAGTTCACCGGCGAGATCTAGTGGTTCTTGGATCTTCTCTCGGATAAGCTGTGGCTCAACGACGTTTAGGAGTTTTTTGTTAATCCTTACAACGCCTCGTCCTTCTTTAAATGAAGCCCGTGCTATTGATGTCTTGCGTTTGCCACTTGAGTTAACTGTTTTTCTCCCCAATTCTCTCACCCTATTTTTTGGCCCCCAGTCGTTGGGAAATCATTTCTAAGTCAGTGACTTTGATGGTGCTTAATCTTGATTTATGCGTGCTATCGAGCGTTTCCGCTTCGACGTTCTTGAGCTCAGCAGGCGTCCCCATATAAACTCGAAGCCGACCGAATGCCGCCTTGCCGAAAGCTTTCTTATGCGGTAACATCCCTCGAATGGTCCGCCGCAAAATCATATCTGAACGCTTGGGGAAATACGGTCCTTTTTCTTTGGAACCTTTTTTCCGCATCGTTTGGTACTTTGATACAGTAGTTTCTGGCGACCCTGAGACGACTGCTCTCTCTGCATTAATAATATCGATCTCTTCTCCTGACAACAACCTTTTAGCTACTATGCTGGCGAGACGCCCAAGTATTAAACCGTTAGCATCGATTACTGTCACAGATTCACCACCCCTATATATATCACCGTATAATCTTTACGTCGCTGCCTGTTGGAGATCCTTGGATGATTTCGTCGATCGTCACAACGGTTCCTGCTGCCGCAAGGAGTTTCAGGCGCGCGTTCTCGCTGAAATTAAGCGCACCGATAGATATCGGATGATTGATTGATCCCGCGCCAAGGACTTTGCCCAGGACTATGACGACATCGCCTGAATTCGTATATCGGTTCAAGCGGCTCAAATTCACTTTAGCATAGTTGCTTGATGGCGCGTCCAACCTTCTGGCGAGCTCCTTCCAAATATCTGCTTGATGCTTTCTCGCGAACACTTTGAGGGTCTCTCTCAGCAGATCTAATTGGGGGTTGGTCTTCTCTGTTTTTTGCTTTGCCATGCTATCTCCTATCGAGCATTTTTTTATCAAAAATGCGGGGGGTGCGATTTGAACGCACGAACTCCTATGAGACTAGGCCCTCAACCTAGCGCCTTTGACCTAGCTTGGCAACCCCCGCCTATGCAAACGTTCCAAGAAACTCCGCTAATTCGCTAGCCGTCTTCATCAAAGACTCAACTGAAGTCAGTAGCAGATCTTTGCAGCTCATTGAACCGTCGGACTCTGTATAGAATACAAAGGACTGCGGATCGCCGGTTACTGTAATCGCTCCCGCGTCGCACGCTTCGACGCACAAATTGCAGAGGGTACATTGAAGCTCATCAATGACGTGCACTGATCTATTTTTATATTGTATGATGTGCTTTGGACAGGCTTCGACGCACTCCTTGCATCCGTTGCATTCGTTTATAGAAAACTTTGGCAAATACTTGTAACTTGTGGCGATTGACGATTGGAATTTTGCATGGTTTTTGGAACTACCTTTTCGTGCAATTGCTTCAAGAAGCAATTCTTGACCTTTGAAAAGCTTAATGATGGGTATGTTGCCGTCAGCAGGAACCACTTCGGTGTCGGCCGACGTCAAATCTCTTGAGTAGACTGTAGCCGGCCCCTGCACGTTTAGCGTTAAGGACACTTGACACTGAAAACACCCCTCACCGTCGCAGGAACACTCCGACTGAGAAACGTAGTGTTCCCCCCCTGTGAGCGGAATGAGTCCCAGACGAAGTGCCAACATCTCGTCGAAGAGGACGGACGTGTTGTTGTAGAAATTCACATCGTCAATCGACATCGATTGGACGTCAGCTATCACGCTTCGTCTGATGCTATTCACAAACGCTGGTGCCGTGCCTGAGATTATGAAACGCGCTTGTCTTTCTGTAAGCTCGAGAAATTCTAAATCCATATCGTACCAGGAATTCTTAGATCCTGCGTCCCCGCCGGCCTCCAGGCGATCGTGTGCCGTCGTGAGGAACGGGGGTCACATCTTCTATTCTCCCAATTTTTAATCCAGCTCTTGAGAGTGCTCTAATCGCAGCTTGTGCTCCGGGACCCGGGCTTCGTTGTCCGTTTCCACCTGGTGCCCTAACCCTTACGTGAACACCCATCACACCTTTGTCGAGTGCCTGTTCAGCTGCGCTCGTGGCAAGCTGCATAGCAGCGTAAGGTGAACTTTCATTACGATCTTGCTTGACTACCATGCCACCTGATGATTTCGCTATCGTCTCAGCCCCGCTTAAATCTGTGATGGTGATGATCGTGTTGTTGAACGATGCAAAGATATGTGCCATTCCCCACTTTCTCTCAGCCATGGTCTACATCACGCTCCACTGCTCGCTTGCTTTTCGGAATCGCCAACTTGGCGGAGCGGCGATCCATCGTAGTACCCGACCAGTTCCTGCTCACTTGTTGGGAGAATATAGCTTGGCACGGTCACCCTGCGTCCGGCGATCGCTATATGCCCGTGAACAACTAATTGCCTCGCGTGCCTCGCTGAATTGGCAAAACCTTGCTTATGTACTTGCGTCTGCAGCCGTCTTGCCATCAAATCCTCGGTAGCGAGCGTAAGCACGTCATCTAACGATGAGTCATATTTGATGAGTCCTATACGCCTCAATCTGTCGAGAAATTTTTCCGTCTCAAATTTGGCGTGCTCACCGCGCTCGCCAACCTCTTGAATGTCGAAGAGCAATTTCCGTGCCTCACGCCGATACTTCCTCAACGTCGTGGCGACTTTCCAGACCTCTCTTTTGTTCTTCAACCCGTACGTCTTAACGAGCTCAGCTTCCGCGCTGATTCGTGCCCCCTGCCATGGATGACTTGGCTTATCAAACGTTTTTCTGCTTTTGCCTGGATACCCCATAATTCGCACCTTTTTCGATTAGCGTTTCTTGCGCTGGACGCCGACGGTGGCACCTCTCCGTCCTGTCGATTTAGTCCTCTGTCCGCGGACTTTGTGCCCCCGCTCGTGGCGAATGCCGGTGTAGCTTCGTGTCTTTTTCATTCGATTAAGATCCTCTCGAAGCGTCAAGTCTAGTTGAGATCCAAGCAGGTGTTGGTTCTCGCCAGTAACGGGGCTTTTTCGGTAGTTGAACATCCACACAGGAATGTTCTGATTAAAGTTAGCAACCGACTCCCTCAACCGCTCTACCTGTTCATCATCCAGATAGCCCATGCTGTCGTTGGGGTCTATGCTGGCGCGTTGAGTCAAAATCCGCGCTGTTCGTATCCCAACGCCTTTCAATCCTGTGAGCGCGTACTGGACTGTTTTTTTGCCATCCAGATCTGTTTGGGCGATTCTTACTATGTACTTGATTTCGTGTTCTGCCGGTTCTGTGTCACCCTTGGGCACATCAATACCTCGCGTGTGTGGTTTTTAACCCATCATCGTATTTATAAGTAGGCTCGCTAAATGCGCTTTTTTTGCGATAGCTCGAAGGATCGCTGCAGCTTAGCCGAAATGGAACGCGCAGAAAGCGCTGGGGGTGGGATTTGAACCCACGAGTCCCGGAGGGACACTGGTTTAGCAAACCAGCGCCGTAGACCAAGCTTGGCTACCCCAACAATGCGATGTGGGCCCACAGAAAGGTCGTCACTTCACAGCTTGTCAGAGCTCCCAACTCGTTCTCTATTCCGCGCCCCTCCGAGCGTCACGCGTCCGCGATAGGTTTGCTCCCTCCCGGGCCTGAACCGGTGCTCACGGTAAAAGCATATCACTGATTCTCCAACCAGTGGCATACTGCCGTTGACCCCGCAGGACGGAATTTCGTCGTCTGAATTGTCAGATGGTCAAACTGTCAAAATGCCTTCCTTCTGCTTCGCTCCCCACTTATCGACGTTTTTGGGTCGCAGATGACGCCGAGCCATCCGAGCTAGCCCACATAATATGTGGCCACAATCATCCATAAAATTATCGCTGAAAGCGCTTGTAAACCATTAGTTAGGGCTCTTGTCCAATTTGATCGGGCGTGAGCACTACGATCGCTCGAGCTAACCCTTGATCACACCCATGGGAGTGAGCCGCGCAACGGCTTTCGAAATACCGAGCTTAGAAACGACGTCAATGACATCATCTATCGGCTTGTAAGCTTCCGGTGCCTCTTCTGGCACAGCTGACAGATCATCAGTTTTTATCGCGATGTGTTTTTGACGCAGGTTTTCTGTAACCGTTTTCCAAGTGAGTGAGCTTCTCGCGGATTTGCGGCTGAGCACACGACCTGCCCCGTGGCATGTTGAACCGAACGAGGCGGCCATTGCTTTTTTTGTGCCGTGTAGGACGTATGAGGCGGTCCCCATGCTGCCGGGGATGAGCACTGGTTGCCCGATTCCGTAGCTCGCGTCCTTATCGAATGCCCTCGTAGCGCCTTTACGGTGCACATAAACTTCCTTACGCTCTTCTCCGACGGAATGTTTTTCCAGCTTAGCGATATTGTGTGCAACATCGTACACTAGCGTTGCAGTTGTGCCAAACTTCTGTTCAACTACGTTTCGCACCCAAAACGACATCACTTGTCTATTTGTCCAGGCATAGTTGGCAGCTGCTGCCATAGCGCCGAAATAATCTCGGGCCTCTGGCGAGTCTGCAGGAACACAAGCTAGTTGCCTATCGGGAAGTCTGATGGCATACTTGCGACTCGCCCCTTGAAACACTTTTAAGTAATCTGTGCAGATTTGATGGCCTGCTCCCCGTGACCCTGAATGGAGCATTATGCAGACTTGCCCCTCTTTCAAACCAAACAAGTTCGCGGCTTTTTTCTCACAAATCTGATCAACGCATTGAATCTCTAAGAAATGATTTCCGCTTCCTAAACTCCCAAGTTGTGGCTTGCCCCTCTTTTTCGCCAGCGGACTCACTTTTGAGGGATCTGAATCATCCATACAACCATTGCTCTCGCAATGCAAAAGATCGGTAGCGTCTCCATATCCTTGATTGACAGCCCATTTTGCGCCGTTCGAGAATACGTCGTTTAGCTCTGTTTCGGAGAGCCGCAGCTGTCCTTTCGAGCCAAGTCCTGACGGAATCGCTTGAAACAAAGCTGTCAGGAATTCATCAATTCTTTGCTCAATTTCTTCCTTGAACAGTGTCGTTGCCAAAAGCCTTGTTCCGCAGTTTATGTCGAAACCGACCCCTCCTGGAGAGAGGACACCTTCGGTTGCGTCGAAAGCGGCAACGCCGCCTATGGGAAAGCCGTAACCTGTGTGCACATCTGGCATCGCGAGTGACCACTTCTGAATCCCAGGAAGTGTCGCGACATTGGCCACCTGTTGTATCGCTCCAGGCTCGAGGTATTTTACGAGGGCTTCTGACAAGAAGATTCGCCCAGGAACGTGCATACCTAGCGCTTCGTCCTTTGGCACTTCCCAAACATATTCGTCTTGCCTGACTAGTTCTGCGAGCGTCATTTAACCTCCTATAGGTCGAGCGTTATTTCTGCGTGGTAGACGTTATTCTTCTTTACCTGTAGATTGTGATATGTCACCGCTTTCACTTCTGCATTGAATATGTGTTTGTTTGGATCGATTCTTTCTCCTAAACACTTGGCAGCCAACGAGAAACCTGCAATCTTGACTATACACTTCTTGACTGCAAAGCGTTCGACTTCGAATCTTACGAGAGGCTCTGCAAGCCAGTCGTACAGCAAGTTCTCATAACTGTCAGAGGTCATCTCGATGGTGGCGGTCTCTTTTTGCTCCACGCCGTCAAGCCGAACTAGTGTGCTTTCGAGAGCTTCTGCCGCGTTCGTGAATAGCTCGTTCAAGTCTCTTCCGTACGCTTTAAAAGTTACATCCGCTGTGTGCTCAACAAATTCGTACTTTGACATGCTGTTATGGTATAGGATATGAACCACAAGTTAATATACATTGATCAATTGGGGCAAATCGATGAGACCATTTGTCTTTATTAATTCAGCTATGAGTGCTGATGGCAAAATCTCGACGGTCGCGAGAAAACAGGTGCGGATCTCTGGAAAAGAGGACCTGCAACGAGTTGATGCGTTAAAAGCACGTGCCGATGCGGTTATGGTGGGGGTCGGAACCGTACTCGCAGATGATCCGAAACTGACTATAAAGTCGGATATGCTCAAGCGCGAGAGAGTGGACCAGGGGAGAACTGAGAACCCGTTACGAATCGTTGTTGATAGCAACGCACGAACTCCGGTGACTGCAGCAATTCTGGGTCCAAACGCGCTAATCGCGGTAGCACAACAAGCCCCGCGTCATAGGGTCGAAGAACTGGACAAAAAGGCCGAGATACTGGTTGTCGGAGAGAGCAAGGTGGATCTGGCTGCGCTCCTAGCGAGTTTGAAAGATCGGGGGATAGACTCTGTTCTGGTAGAAGGTGGCGCAACGCTCAATTTCGCCCTTCTAAGTTTGGGATTGGTTGACGAGGTGTGCACCTACGTCGGGAATATCCTCATCGGGGGCAGTACAGCCCCGACGCTTGTTGATGGCGATGGCTTGATTTCTAACTTCATTAGCCTGAAATTGAAAGAGATCCGTCAAGTAGGTGAGGGTATACTGATCAGGTGGGCAGTCCTTGGCCAAGGCCCCTGAGCTATCTTTACGCTTCTCGGCCCACCCCGTCAATTGCTCCTTCCACCACCGCGTGACCACGTAGGATCCGTATGCTCACCAACCCCCCCACGATTATGTTAAGATAGTAAGTAACCATTCTCCAACCTAGAATGAAGATCCCCAGCACCGAAGTGCTCACGAAGACTGAGTAGATCGTTGCGGTACTCACTTCGGCTATCCCGCTGTTTCCCGGGGTAAGGGGAATCGCGGCGATCATCATCAGGACTGTTTGCGCAGAAAAGGATGCCAAAATCCACGGTTGGGATCCGAGGCCTACGAGTATAAGGGAAGCAATGGAAAACTGCAAAAGCCAAAACGCTGTCGTAAGAAGGAAACCTTTGACCAAAGCTTGTCGTTCATCCTTGAGATAGAGTTTGGAGCTGTTGTGAACGACGTCTATCTCTCGCAAAAATCTTTGCATAGATTTGTCAGCCTTATCAACGCCTCTCACTTTGACGAACAACCAGCGCGCTTTTCTAACGAGAGTTTTCACTTTGCTTGGGTTTGCCATAACGTAGAGGAGGATGAAAAAGAGTATGCCAAAGATTAGGGCCGCGCCGCCAAAAAGGGCTATAAGTCCTGTGCTGCTCGGAAAGGACCGTGTAAACAGCACAAATGCGATCGGCGCGGCTATGCCCAAGAAAAGCGCATCCAACACTCTCTCTCCTAGAACGACAGCAGTGGCATCCCCTAGAGACAGGTTGCACCCGCGTAGCAACTGCACTCTGGTGACTTCTCCGCCGGTGTGCCCGGGGGTGATTGAAGCAGCAAACAGATTTGACAGGACTATCTCGACCGATTTTTTGAACGGGACTTCGCCTCCGAGCGCCTCTGCCATGGTCTTCACTCGGCCGCCCCATACGAGCCAAGAACAGAATTGGACGATGAACGCGGCAGCTAAGAAGGCTGGATGGATTTGTATGAGGCTGCGCAGTTGGCCCGGTGTGATCGTAAGCAGAAGCAGTGCAAGTATTGAGATAATGCTGAACGTTAACGAAACCGCAAGCCACTTACGTAAGCCCTTCACGTTATATTCTCTCCTCTACTAGACTTCTGATCGGGTTATCTCAGTCCACTCGCGCTTGCGAGAAGCGAGATGTTGTCCGACTGCTACCACACCACAGAGCGTCATCAAGCACGTGTGGCCCATCAAGCCGAACAGAATCGCGAGTGATTCCGACAGCGTGTCACTTTCTGCCCTAATTGCGCGCAAGTATATCGGAACGAAAGGCGCTAGCAAGAATGAAAAAAATGGGACCGTTAGAGAGCTAAGCCATGTGATTTTTACCAAGACAGGCACGCTTTTTGTTAACATCGGGGCAAGATATTTTCGAAATCCTTCGACTGCCCCGCGGAACCACCGTACTCTTTGATTGTATAAGTCTTGAATGGAAGTCGGGGCTTGCTCGCCCACTTTTGCATTAACGAGAAGAGCGCGGCTTCCCGAGAGATATATCTGTTCGTTGAGGTCTAAGTCCTCGCACGAACAGCGTTCATCAAAACCTGTGCTCCGCAGAAAGGTTGTTTTTGATACCCCTATTGCTCCGTTGAATTGAATGAAACCGCCTGACCACCTGCAGAGGCGATAGATGTCACAGAAGAACTTGTACTCGACTGAAACGATCTTCGTAAGTGTATTTACCTTGTTGGTCACGAAGCGGCAACCGCTTGCAAGCACGCCGTCGCTTGTCGTAGTGAGTTCACGCACGCATTCAGTCAAAAAATCTGCGTTTGGCCGGCTATCGACGTCAAACAGCGCGATGTAGTCTGCTTCCCCTATGACGTTAAGAACGTCATTAATAGCACCAGCCCGCCGGCCTCTGTTGTCATTTCTGGTGACTATATGAAAATTCGGCGGCAGCAACCGATCCAGAGCGTTACGCTCTTTCCCGCCGCTATCAATGACGTAATAAGCCTCGAAATTTAGACCACTGCAGTCCAGGTCATTTAGGCTCTTGATCGATTTTTCGACAAGTGTGTTCGGTTCAGATGGCGCTATTGGGATAATGGCGCAAACTTTCATCTCAGAACAAAATTCGATCAACGTATATTAAATCGTCGCAATTGAAGCCTCTCCTACGGTCTCACGGTCGACTCTGCAACATTTGCGTATAAGTCAAGGATCCCCTGTGCGACTATTTTCCAGTCATACTTTTGTTCGACAAGCTGTCGACCTTTTTTACCCATGTGTCTCGCATTTGTTGGATTTTCAAAAATCTCCAGAATGGCGGTTGCTATAGATTGAGGACTACGTGGCGTTACTAAAAAACCCCCCTCGCCGATGACGTCTAGCACCCCCGGAATTCGAGACGCAATAACCGGCGTTTCGCACGCCATCGCTTCCAAAAGCACCACGCCAAAAGCTTCAAGTCGCGTAAACGATGGAAGCACGAGAACCGTAGAACGCTTGTACAGCGCTATTAGTGCACGTCTTGATATATGTCCGCAAAACTTGATGTGATTTTCGTAACCTATGGCGAGCGCTTCGAGTCTTTGTCGCTCTTCTCCGTCGCCGACGATCAGGAATGTCGCATCATCATGCTGCTTCAGCACAATTTTCGCTGCTTCGATGAGATAGTCAATGCCTTTAACAGAGCTCAGTCGGCCCACGAAGAGCACTTGCTTAGACATCCTCTCATTGCTTACGTCGTGCAGCTGCTTGTCAAAAGCCTGTAGCCTAATACCATTTGGCACGATTTCGTACTGATAACCGCGCAGCACCGAGGAACTTTGTGCGTAGGATTGAGTGGTTGCAATTATCTGATTAACCTTATCGAGGACAGGCTTTGCATAAAGGCCTTTGTTGACTTGTTGCACAAGGTTTTTACAGACATTCGGGATTCTTAGGTTTGCGATGTGATCGGGGATTTCGAGATCACAGTGATATGTGAGAACGTGTGGAATCTGCGGCAGCCCCTTAACCGTGCCGTAAGACATGAACGGCGGCGGATAATGGGAATGGACGACATTAGCGCTGAATTGCGCAACACGCCGTCGTAGAGCAAACATATAGGGGACGTATGGGAGATCTATGGCGGGAAATCTGTGGACATTGAGTCCGTTCAGAACCTCAGTTGGTCTCGACTTCGGGACGGCAGCGCACAAAACGATGACGTCGTGCCCCATGTCTTGTAAGGTCTGTGACAACTCAAGAACGTGGGTCTCTACCCCACCTATGTGCGGATAGAAGTACGACGAGGCTTGAATGATTCTCACGCAAATTCACCTTGAATTGTGAGCGTAAGCGTGAATAAGTTATCGTGAAGTTTAAGCGTTCGCATCGACACTTGTAGATTTCGAACAGCCCGAATTAAAGGATTTTAGAGGTCCCTTCGCGTTGTCGAATGGATTTGGTCGCACGTATGTAGGCCAATACATTTTTTCTAACGTCCAGTTGGAAGGATTAAATAGCAATGTGACAGAGTAAACTAGCATGGCATTGTTGATTAGATCAGTAACACTGTTATCAGTTCTAGCTATTCTTCTTTTAGTAGTGAATTGCTCCGTAACGGCCAGCGTAAAAGCGCAAAACGAGATCGCGTGGGTTTATGATTATCCAACCGGCATGAAAACCGCAGCCGAGAAACACCAGCCCGTGATGATATATATTCACGAACAATGGTGTCCCAAATGTAGAAACATGGATCAAAACACGTGGAACAACAGTGAAGTTGTCGCGCTTTCATCGAGCTTCGTGAACATCAACGTGCTCGGGACCCAACAGGGCAAACTGTATAATTACAGTAATCCTCCGTTGATCGTCTTCACTGACCCTCAGGGCAAAGTCTTAGAGAAGCAGAACGCAGAACTATCGGCCGCCGAGGTGGCTACCTTGCAACGGAAGGTACTCGCGCAAGCGCCTTTTTCCTCCTCCCCCACAGCGACTCCCTCAAATACGCCAGCGCCTACAAGTAATACCGCGACTATAAGCCCCAGCAATTCAGCCAAAGCTGCAGGAGTGCCCGGTTTTGAAGCAATCTTTTCAGTCGCTAGCATAGTAATCGTGGCTATAGCGCTGACGCTCATCGGCAAGAGGTTCCGGTAGCGCACGCCCCACCACGCTGAAGCGAGCTCGAGACACTAGGGCTGATGCCTCACGAAGTCTATAGTTTCTAAGCTGAGGCAGTTTGTCTTTGAGCGCTACAGCTTTTTTGTGCTGGGAACGAATCAGATCGATCCTGCCGCTCGCAACGATGGCTTCAACAAGTAATATTTACTATTACGAGAACAGTACGTTCTATGCTTTTCCGCGCCGAGATCACCATCAAGCTCAAGAATGGCATGTTGGATCCTGAAGCTGCTACAATAAAAAACGCTCTTAAGCATCTTGGATATGAATGCCGATCCGTGAAACAAGCAGCTATCTTTAAGCTTGAATTCGAAGCAGATTCGCGCCAGAACGCAACCGACGTCGCTGAAGGAATGTGCCGGAGACTGCTCGCGAATCCAATCATCCATGATTATGACATAGAGCTCGTGTAACTAGTTGATAAGGTGCCAATGAAGATTGCCATTCTTCGTTTCGGTGGGAGTAATTGCGATCTAGACGTTCAAAAAGCTTTGAACAATTTAGGCGCTGAAACAGAGCTCGTTTGGTACAAAGAAGTCTTAGAGGGATTTGACGGCGTCATCATCCCAGGAGGATTTTCATATGGGGACTATTTACGGGCAGGTGCCATTGCTGCGCGAACCAAGATCATGCAGTCGGTTCGAGAGATGGCTGAGGATGGGAAGCCTATCTTGGGCATATGTAACGGAGCTCAAATCCTTAGTGAATCACACCTCGTACCGGGCACGTTTACTCTAAATCAGTACCCAAAGTTCGTTTGCAAGTGGGTAAAACTCCTCAAAATCGGTAGATCGCCGTTTACGACATTTTCAAGCGAGATAGTTAATCTTCCTATAGCCCACAAAGAGGGACGATTTGTCGTCCCCTCCCAACTGCTCAAAGAGCTGTATGAAAATGATCAGGTTGTTTTTAAGTACGTGGATGATAACGGGCGCCCAACGTCTTCTGCAAACCCCAACGGGTCACGAGATAACATTGCCGCAGTCAGCAATTTGGAAAAAAACGTGCTTGCTATGATGCCGCACCCAGAACGAGCCTCAGAGAAACTTCTAGGTTCTGTGGATGGGAACGTAATCTTTGAATCGATGATCAGTTACATGAACACGCTTTAAGGCACACGGCCTCACGAGGACATCTTTATCCTCGAAAATCAGCTCTAGTGTTTTTTTTAAACTAGCGATGACCACCACGACTCGTTCTCGTGATACCATCGAACAGTTTGTGCCAATCCGTCTTCAAATGAAATCTGGGGCCGCCATCCAAGAGCCTTAATCTTCGAACAGTCCAAGGAATATCTGTAGTCGTGTCCTAGCCGGTCGGTTACGAATGTCATAAGCGCCAAAGGTTTGTCCAGAAGTTGCAGGATAGCTTTCGTTACGTCCAAATTGCTCTTTTCGTTGCCAGCGCCAATGTTGTATATTTCGCCGGTTTTGCCCCTCTGACGAACACAGTCTATGGCTTTGCAGTTATCTTCAACGTGTATCCAATCTCGGATGTTATCGCCTTGGCCATAAATTGTTAGCGCGCTGTTTCTTATAGCGCTGGTGATAAAGCGAGGAACTAGTTTCTCAGGATGTTGATATGGTCCGTAGTTGTTTGCACTGCGGGTAATCACGCAAGGAAAGTCGTGCGTCTTGAAATAGGATGAAACCAACAAATCTGCGCCTGCTTTGCTCGCTGCATAGGGACTTGAAGGGTTTAACTTGTCCGTCTCACTGAAGGATCCAATGCGAATGCTGCCGTAAACTTCATCTGTAGACACCTGAACGAATCGCTCAATCTGGTGGCTTTTCCCCGCTTCAAGCAACACTTGAGTTCCTAGGACGTCTGTTCGAACGAATGCAGTAGAACTTACAATAGATTTATCGACGTGCGTTTCAGCTGCAAAGTTCAGCACGCAGTCGCAGTTTTTCACCAATCGGTTTACGATTGTCTCGTCGCAGATGTCGCCTTTGACGAATTCGATATCAGCTAATACATCTTTCAGATTGTCTACGTTCCCGGCGTAAGTCAGTTTGTCAAGAACTACAACTTCCACGGAGTTGTGTTTGCTGAGTGTGTAGCGTACGAAATTGCTGCCTATGAATCCCGCGCCGCCGGTTATTAATAGTCGCACGACCCCCCTTGTCTCCCTTTACCTACGTTTTAAACGCAAGCAGTGTTCCACTCAATGTAACTTAAGGACACATTGTGCAGTGGTTTCTTAATTCTTTTGATAAAAAATCACACGTCAGAGTGTGTGAGATGCGGTGAAATAGATGAGCACTTGCAGTGCCGACAAACGTTTTGTGGAATCACTTTGATGCTTTGCTTTAAACCGCTTTCAATAAGTCAGAAAAAAATATATTTATAAAGCTTATCGTCATCATCAATCTTGGTGAAAACTCCGGCGCTTTCGCCATATTCTGCCAAAACTTGGGCTCCGGTAGTGTAGTCCGGCCAATCATGTTGGCCTTTCGAACTTAACAAAGTGAAGCAAGCCAACGACTCGGGTTCAAATCCCGACCGGAGCATCCTACTCGTTTGCAGTAAGTCTTTGCCGGCTTTGCCGACTTATTGCGAAAGTTTTATGACCTGCTATACTTGTCGGCGGGCTAGGTTCTCGAAGTGCTATCCAATTGAGCTAGTGATTGAACGTCGTCGAATGGTGCACAAGGCTTGCGCAATTATTTCCTAAAGCACTTATTCACGGTCGGGACGCGCAGACCAGACCAACCGGTTCAACTAAGTATGATTCTGATTGCGCAACAATCAACCACATATTTATGTGATTTCACGCTCTGTTAGAATTGTGGATCGAAGCCTCTACAGAAAATGGAATTATCAGGTGTGGCGAGCAGCAGTTCAAGAGCTGCAGCACAGCGGCGAAGAACAGTTGCGTATCACCTTTGACGGTGTTTTAGCGTTGGATAGAGTGCCTCTTGGGTGGGTGTATTAAACACGGCCCTCAAGGCAGGTCGACGGCTCGCAACAAACTAGCGGCAAAAATAAGCTTTATATGTTCGTGCGTTAGTCAACTAACGGCGGAGGTAGCCAAGCCAGGTCAAAGGCGCAGGACTTAAGAACCGTTGTTTGAGACATCCTGTTGCGAAGGCATTCGTGGGTTCGAATCCCTCCCTCCGCATTTCTCCCAGCAGATGTGTTGGGTTGCATTTCCTTGACGCACCGTCAGCATATCGCGTTTAAGAGGTTCCTGACAGCAGAGACGACTTCATACGGGTTTGCCCCCCAGTGAACGATGTAACCCTTTAATCCAGCAAGTTCAATGGGTCCAACTCTTGCTGACCTGCAACATTTTGCGATAAAAGGCTTCTGCGGTCTTATGGTTTTCGTTGGACAGATATTCTCGTGTTCGAAATTTAACCCTTGAAATCGTGCTTCGAGCACTTGTCTCGAAATGTCACATCCCACAAGTACCGAATCCTTTCCAATTTGAACGTTGGGCCTGTTGAGATGGTTTAATCCAATGCCTGACGCTGAACAAGGAAATATAGTACCCGCGTTCAGTCTCCTGAGATCTTGCACGACCGGCGTAAACCGCACGGACAGATCGCCAAAAATACCGGCGTTGTCGAGTTTCTTGATAAGCGTGATGAGATATGGCGGGTCAGGGGGGGAAATGTCGAAGACCTCGATCTCTGTAACGCTGTTCAAGTCTGGATCATAGACAAACGTCCAATGAAGATCAAATCCTTGAAAGAGTACGGCTTTTGTGGGTGGCTTACACAATCGGGTTGCTATTTTAATTAACCTGCTTCTGTTGAAGATATCGACCTTTTTTTTGTACACAGAAGTCTCGGCAAAGCCCGCAATCTTGTTGACCGCCGATATAGATCGTATCAGCCCGTCTCCATCTGAAATGACTTCGTAAATTGCAGCTTTTTCTTGCCAAAACAACACGAGATAGCGCGAGGAGAAATAGATTTGCTCGCCAGCTGCCGGTCGAGATATCTGATCGTCGCAGTGTCTAACGCCAACGTACATACAGTGTTTAGGAAAAATCATATAACCACAGGCTACGTATTATTTCACGCGTCACTTCTTCTGTTGAGCTCGTACCGCCTAGATCTGGGGTAATGACGCCTTTTTCAATTGTCTTTTTGACTGAGGTATCCACCAATTTAGCCTTGCTATGTTCACCGGCCCATTCAAGAAGCATTCTAACGCTTAGTATTGCCCCGACTGGATTTGCTATGCCACGCCCAGCAATGTTGGGTGCCGACCCGTGAATTGGCTCAAAAATTGCGAAGTTGGGCCCGATGTTCGCACTCGGACAGAGCCCGAGGCCACCAGTGAGTGCAGCAGCCTCATCCGACAGAATATCACCGAATAAGTTCGACGTTAAGATGTGATCAAACAGCTCAGGGTGTCTTATTAGATTATATGCGGCGGTATCGACGTACATCTCATCGAAAGACACGTGGTGTTCCTGTAGCACACGCTTGCAGACATCTCGAAAGAAGACATCTGCTTTAAGCACGTTTGCTTTATGGACTATCGTAATTTTTTTCACATTCTGTGAGGTGCTAGCGAAGGCTGCCAGTCGCTCTGTATTGTAGCGAGAAATCACGCGCTTCGTGACTGCGACGTCGTCTGAAATCTCTTCTATGCCGGCGTATAATCCCTCTAAGTTCTCTCTAATAATTGTCAGGTTCAATTCATACGGGGTTAGATCGTAAGATCGAAAAGGCCGAAGATTTGCAAATAGATCAAAAGCTCTCCTCAGTCGAACGACGACGCTGCTCCCAGGAGCAGAGGTTACAGCCCCTAAGAGCATACAATCGGCCTGTTTGATCAGATCGATGTCCGAATCAGTTATCGGCGCGCCTTCTCTGGCCCATTTGGCGTAGCCTATGTCTACATCGATGAATTCTGGATCATTCAGCAGCAGATTCAGTATCTCGATACAGGGCGGTATGACCTCCTTCCCGACCCCATCTCCTTGAGCAACCGCAATTTTCATATCTTTCGAAGGGAAAGCTGCATAGGCGCGTGCTTAGACCCGCTGAAGATCAGCCGTCTCCGGGCCGGCGCTGCGCGGATGTCTCTTTCTATATTCCACTAGCCCACCGTCTGCGAGGATTTCCAGCAGGAATTTGGGAAGCTTTGAACCTTGCACGACTCGAGTGCGTGTTATTACAAGTCCCGCGGATAAATCGACTTCAATCTCATCTCCCTTGTCGACAAAATCAAGAGCGTCCGCTTCGACTATGGGCAGGCCCACATTGATTGCATTTCTGAAAAAAATTCGAGCAAATGATCGCGCAACGACGCACCCGATCTTGGCGTGCTTGAGCGCAAGAGCCGCTTGCTCTCGTGAAGACCCGCAGCCAAAGTTCTTTCCGGCGACTATTACATCTCCGGTAAGAGGTGAAAAGTCCTTGTCAATTCCCTCCATTGCATGTTCCGCGAAAACGCTGACGTCAGTTGTTCTCAGATACTTGCCAGGTATTATTAAATCAGTGTTGATGTTATCACCGTATTTCCACACGTTTCCCCTGATGAGCATTACAGACTAATTGAAAACGTAGCGATATAAAGTATGTGGGGATTGTGAGGGCAAGCATATCTCTGCGAGCTCTGAAAAGACTGAAGAAGTGTTTAATAGTTCCGAAACAATTGCAGTACTATGTCAGTGGCGTTGTCCTTACAGGAAGAATACCTAGTTAATCAAAAAATCTCGTTTTTAACTCACAAGGCGAAGCATCTGGCGCAAGAAATCGAACAAGAAATCGATGAGAAGATGTGGGACCTCCAAATTGAAAAAATCAGCAGCGACGAGTTCAAAGCAACGCTTATCGTGCGAGAACCGATGATTTCCATAGACACAGGCGACGTCGTTACGTACAAAGGGGTCCCGAGAAAGTTTACGGTTAGAAGCCCCTCGCTCGAGTATCTGCTAGACGCCATTGAAAAGATCTTGATCGAACAGATTGAGGAGATCAAGAGATCCTCCGGCGTTTGATAGTTTAAGTCCTAAGAAAGCACTCGGCGAGTTGTCTAGATTCGTCGTGGATCTACGATTTCGCCCTGGAGTGCGGTCGCTGCGGCCGTAGCAGGAGACGCAAGATATACTAGCCCATCAGCACCCATTCTGCCTTTGAAGTTTCTATTGGAGGTTGAGAGACAAGCTTCTCCACGTCCCAAAACGCCGTTATGCGCACCGAGACACGGCCCGCATCCGGGACTACAAACGGTGGCTCCAGCTTCAATCAAAGTCTCCAGGATCCCAGTTCGCATACAAGTTAGCAAAACGTGCTTCGACGCTGGCACGACGATCGTTCGTACCGCGACCGTCTCACCGCGTACGATGGCTGCTACTTCCTTAAAATCTTCAAGACGTCCGTTAGTGCACGAACCGACGAACACTTGATCGATCGGCGTTCCTGCTACATCCTCCACGGCTTTCACGTTGTCCACTTCGTGAGGACACGCGATCTGAGGTCCCAACTCACCAACCGCAACGTGGAGCTCATCCGCGTAAGAGGCGTCCTCATCAGCATAGCACGGTGTATAGCTCAACTGTGGCTGAATTCGTTCGATGTACTCAAAGGTTTTTCGATCGGGCGGGATGATTCCCGCTTTCGCTCCCACTTCGATTGCCATGTTGCTCACGGTAAGCCTTCCTTCCATCGATAAGTCGGCAGTCGTCGTGCCGTAGACTTCGAGTGCTTTGTACGATGCACCGTCAGCACCAATCGTCCCTACAATCTTGAGAATGACATCTTTTGCGCTTACGTGAGCGCGGAGTTTTCCACTTAACACAATCTTGAGCGTTTCAGGCACCTTGAACCACAAAGTGCCTGTTGCGAACACCTCCGCGATATCCGTTGCACCGACTCCTGTCGCGAAAGCTCCGAGAGCCCCGTAGGTGCACGAGTGTGAATCCGCGCCAACGACTAGGGTGCCTGGGAGAGCAAGTCCGTGCTCGACCACGACCTGATGGCATATGCCCTCGCCAACGTCAAAGAAGTTAGCAATTCCTTGGCGTTTTGTCCAGGAGCGGATACTTTTTTGAAGAGTTGCTGCCATTTCCGTGCTGGCCGGGGCAATATGGTCAAAGACTATGGCGATCCTATCTGGGTCCCAAACAGAGGAAGCACCCATCGCTTCAAATGCCCGTACTCCTAGCACGCTGGTGCCATCATGGGCCATAGCTGCGTGAACACGCGCCAAAACAAAGTCATTAGCTCTCGCTGGTTTTCCCGACGCGTTTGACAGTATCTTCTCACTGATCGTTCTTTGAGCATCCAAAGCGCTACTCACCACGTACTATTTGCCGCTCCGTAGATTATCAACCTATGGATCTTCTGTACTGTAGCCACTCGCAGTTGGCATAGTGTCCTGATCGTAGCTGCAACATAGAACTAGCGCATTCTCTTTTTCGTGCCGCATCGCGCGGCTAGTAATCTATTTAAGTCGCAGACTATGAATGTACATAGCGAATTTCGTTAGAGTTGTCTATGGGACATATTGGATCTTCTTCTGCATTGTCTGGAAGAGGCGTTAGCCGCATTGAAATTTGTGACGTTACGCTGCGTGACGGCGAACAAGCGCCTGGCGTCGTTTTTGGTGTAGATGAAAAAGTTGAGATCGCTACGAAGCTGGACGAAATTGGGGTCGAAATGATCGAAGCGGGATTTCCCGCAGTATCTTCAAAAGAAAAGGCGATGGTGAAAAAAATCGCGAATTTGGGGTTAAACACCAAGATATGCTGCCTGTCGCGAGCGATTTTTCATGATATAGATGATGCGTTAGATTGCGATGTGGACGTTGTTGGGCTATTCATGGCTACTTCCGATCTGCATCTCAAGTACAAGTATCATCGTAGTTTTGATGAAATGTTAGAGTGTGCTCTTTCGACGCTCGAATATGCAAAGGAACACGGCTTAATCGTGAGATTTGCGGCAGAAGACGCAACGAGAACCAATCCTGAGGTACTCAAGCGCTTCTTCAAACAAGGTGAGGATCATGGAGCCGACTATGTCAACATCGCAGATACAGTTGGTGCGCTCCGGCCAGCATCGTGCTACGATCTGGTTTCTGAAATGAAAAAGGTCATCAACATACCGCTCTGCATTCACTGCCACAACGATCTCGGCATGGCCGTAGCAAACACCATCACCGCGGCTGAAGCCGGGACATTTCAACTGCACACAACGGTCAACGGAATAGGAGAGCGAGTCGGAAACACTCCGCTTGAGGAGTTGCTTGTGGCGCTGCGCGTCCAGTTTGGCATCGATACTTATGACCTTCCGAAACTGATGGGTTTGTCGAAAACGGTCGAACATCACTCACGCTTGCGCCTGCCGAAGAACAAGCCGGTCGTCGGTTTAAACGCGTTCTCTCACGAATCGGGTATCCATGTCGCTGCAGTGCTAGAAGAGCCGGAGACGTACGAGCTCTTCTCACCTGAACTGGTAGGCAACAAGAGACGAATCGTTATCGGCAAACACACTGGAAAAAAGGCCCTCCAATACGTAATCGCGCAGTTAGGCTATCGACCGACCCGCGATGAGCTGTGCCAAATTCTTGACGATGTGAAACGCGTTTGTGAAACTAAAAAATCGGTCTCTCAGGAGGAGCTCGAGGACATAATTCGAAGCGTCATGTACAGATAACTAAGCGTCAAGATTTGGAGCGGGCATCCTATATTTAGGACACGAAGCCTTGACAACAACAACTAGGGCTCCTGTGGAGTTGCTCGTTGCTCGCACGAGATTCTCAAATAATGTTTCGTCCGTCTCCGTTGCGTTCACTATTTTATAACTGATTCCGTAGTTTCGGCATATTGCGCTGACCAAATCAGAGACCTCGGGCGTTTGCTGTCCTCCAGTTATGGCTGATATTCGATTTTCGAGTACAAACACCTTGACGTTACGCTTAAAGACGAGCGCGCTTATTAGTGCGGTAATGCCGCTGTGTAAGAATGCGAAATCTCCCAATATTGCAATGCCGCCGTGTTCAAAGCCAGAAGCCACTCCGATTGCCGAGCCGAGAGAATAAGCTACGTCGATCAAGTTTAGTGGCGGATTGGCGGTCCTTATTACGCAGCCCATGTCGCCGGCAATCATTATATCCACGTTGGCAAGAGCGCGGTACAAAGGCAAAAATGGGCAATCTTCGCAGATTTCTTCCATATAATTTCTGTTCTGGAGCGTCTCGACATCAAACTGTGTTGCAATGTAATCGGCTTCGACGTAATTCAACGCTCGATTAACATCGTCTGACGTAAGTTCTCCGAAACGTGGCACGTGCCCCGACAGCTTACCGAGGACTTTCCCGCGGATTGACTCCTCGACGAGCGGTGCACCTTCTTCAATGACTAGAACTCGGCTATGCTCTTCTAGAAATGAATCAATTCGCCGGTGACATAACGGATTGACCATTCCAAGTCTCAGGTGCGCTACATCACCTCGTCCTTCGATTGCATCATCGACCACTGCAGATGCATAGCCTGTGGAAACAACGCCGATGACGCCTGTGCCGGATTCTTCAGTTAGTTCTGTTGTCTCTGCAAACTCGAGCATCTTAGGATATTTGTATTTGAGGAGATACTGATGCCTTCCCAAATGTGTGAGATCCCAGACACTTTTTCCGACACTTCTTCCGCGAGGTGATTCAGATAGTACTCGCTCAATGTTGCCCTCCATGTTAAGGAGCCTGCTTGTTACTCTCACGATTGCCGGTACTGAGAGTTGTCCCGACAGTTCAAAAGCCCGCAACGCGCAATAATACGCATTGCTGGCGCTGTGTGGCTCCATCACGGGGATTTCCGCTAGCTTGCCGTAATATCTAGAATCCTGCTCATTTTGGGATAACTTGGCGCCGGGGTCGTCTCCTGCGATCACGACCAGCCCAGCACCTATGCCGTGGGTTGCCGCGGTAATCAAGGAGTCTGCTGCTACGTTCAATCCAACATGTTTAGCCACAAAAACTGATAGAGTGCCTGATGCCGAGGCTCCCAAAGCTAAATCGAGGCCTACCTTTTCATTAGCAGTGGATATCCAAATAGGCTTTAAATTGTCTATGATTTTTGTAACAGGATATCCTAAAACGCCCGTGGCCACTCCGACGCCGGCGTCAAATATCCCCCACGTAAGCGCATGTAAGCCGTCTGTTTTAAACATCTGCGTGAGCGCTAGTGGCACGTTGTGTGAAAACAGCGCACATCCTCTGAGCTATGTCAGCCCTTGTACCTTGCATATTTAGTGTTTTTCTTTCATGCTGGCTTATTGAAGCAATCTATCGGCCCACGACTTGCGCGGCGGTCTCTCTTCAAACTGCGCAGGTTCTAGGCCACCACCGCGAGCAATTTACAAAGTTGTTACGGTAGCGATTAAGCACGCCATCACGACAAGCCCGAACGATAGTAAGGCACATTCAGTTATTTATTTTTTCCAGCCTGTTGCGTTCGCGAGCAAATGGTGGGTGCTGGGTGCACAGGAAGCCAATCACAACTTTTTTATGCGTGACGACCTTAAAAGAGAGCGGTTATTATGGCAGAAATACCACTGGCAGTCGTTTTACGTGTTATGAAGGTTGCTGGAGCCGAACGGGCGAATCGCAAGGCAGTAAAAATGATGGCTGAGCGTGCAGAAGACTATGGCGGCGCCGTTGCTAAAGAAGCTGTCATGCTCACGAAGCTTGCGGACAGGAAAACGATCTCAGGGAATGATATAAAGCTCGCAGCTGAACGAGTAAACAGACGCTAACACTCGTCACTTGTTTCGCCTTTTGACCGACGCAGCCCACCTATTCTCCGCCCTCATTGCTTGAGCCCGTCAGTTGGCATACAGGCCTTTTGGACAGGACAACAGCAGAATATATCCGCTGTTGCTAAAGGATCTTTTGAAGTAACATCGGAGTGACGACAAAGCCTCTTGGCCTAAGAGTGCGGTAGCCGGGACTCGAACCCGGGTTAAAGGCTTGGGAAGCCTTTGTGCTGCCTCTACACCACTACCGCGACAATGCAGCTACATTTTCCGTTCCTAATCATAAATGTTGTTACAGGGAATATTACTCAAAACGCAGCCTGAACGGAAGACATTTAAGCGCAGATGCTGATGTAGGACGGGGGTTTTTTATGCCGAATGATCTGAGGACGCCTATTGTTGCCGTGCTTGGTCACGTAGATCACGGCAAAACCACCATTCTGGACAAGATTCGCGGCACAACCGTTGCTGAAAAAGAACCAGGGCTGATCACTCAACACATAGGCGCAACAGAAGTTCCATTAGACGTTATATCAAAGCTTTGCGGGTCCCTCTTAAAGGATATTCGTATTCCTGGGTTACTTTTCATCGATACGCCTGGCCATCACGCCTTTACAACACTGCGCGCTCGCGGAGGCGCTTTAGCAGACATCGCGATACTAGTCGTCGACATAAATGAAGGCTTTCAGCCGCAGACCACAGAAAGTGTTAGCATCTTGAAACAGCATAAAACCCCCTTTATCGTTGCGGCTAACAAAATCGACAGGATACACGGGTGGCTTTCTCACGACAACAGGATGTTCACCGAAACCTTCAAGCTCCAGAGCGAAAGAGCTCAGCGCCTTCTTGACGAGAGAATCTACACACTTGTAGAAAGTCTCTATAATGCGGGCTTTAGTTCGGATCGGTACGACAGAATTAGGGATTTTACCAAAAACATTAGCGTCGTCCCCACTAGCGCGCGAACAGGCGAAGGCATCCCGGACCTGCTCATGGTTTCGCTTGGTCTCGCCCAGCGATTTCTCGACAAAGATCTGAGACTCCACGCCGACGGTCCTGCGCTAGGCACAGTCATTGAAATTAAAGAAGAAAAAGGGTTCGGCACGACGCTTGATGCCATAATATATGACGGTGTTCTCAAGAACGGTGACCGGATCGTTGTTGGGGCCTTGGAGCAACCGATTGTGACAAAAGTTAGGGCTTTGTTAAAACCTGAATCGGCCGGCGGCTTCAAACGGGTGAATAGAGTGATCGCAGCTGCAGGAGTTAAGATAGCGGCTCCAGGCATTGAAAATGCACTTGCAGGCTCACCTGTCAGAGTCGCGACAGACGATATCGATGAAGTCATTGCAGACGTCGAGAGTGAAATGCGTGACATAACGATCAGTACTCAAGACGTTGGCGTCGTAATTAAAGCAGATACTATAGGCGCTTTGGAAGCGCTCGCGGGAGAGCTAAGCCGCGCTGAGATCCCGATTAGCAAATCTGATTTAGGAGAGATCTCTCACCGAGATGTCGTCGAAGCAGAAACGATAAGTGACCCGTTGTACTCTGTTGTTCTTGGCTTCAACGTCGATGTTTTGCCTGATGCTAAGGATACGGCGGAAAAATCAAACGTGAGTTTGTTCGTTAGTGACGTGATATACGGGTTAATCGAAGAGTATCAGACCTGGTTCGAAAAACAGAAAACACTGCGCGGAAAAAAACGCTACGAGACTATCGTGAGGCCTGGGAAGTTCAAAATACTGCCTGGATTCGTTTTCAGGCAGAGTAAGCCTGCAATAGTCGGAATTCAGGTGCTCGGTGGCACGCTGAGGAATGGGGTCTCTTTGGTGCGAGAAGACGGAGTCCGAGTTGGGACGTTGAAAGGTATGCAAGATAGAGGTGAAAACGTCAGCGAAATAAGCGAAGGAAAAGAAGTTGCGGTCTCTATTGACGGACCAACGGTCGGAAGACAAATAAATGAAGGGGATCTACTCTACGTTGAAGTGCCAGAAAAGCACGCAAAGGTTATGGAGCAAGAACTGTATGATGCGCTTGGCCAGAGCGAGAGATTGATGCTTGACGAGTTTTTGGCGATCAAGCGCAAGGATAACCCGTTTTGGGCTAAGTGAACTGCAACAGGTCGATCTCGATACTGTAATATATCATATAACAGAGCATAGACGGACCACTAAAGAGGAGAGTAATGTGAATGGCAGACTTCAGGTTAATCATTTCTGATCCAAGCAAAAAGAACGCATTTAAGATGGACGTTTCAGGCGCGCAAGCAAACAAGCTTTTTGGCCTAGGTATTGGCGACCTAATGCAGGGTGAGGTTATTGGCCTCAACGATTACGCGTTTGTCATAACGGGCGGTTCAGACAAAGATGGCGTCGCTATGCGGCGTGACCTTCCTGGGACGGTCCGAAAGAGATTACTGCTTACCGGTGGTGTCGGCTATCATCCAACAAGGGCAGGGATTAGAAGGCGAAAGAGCATCCGAGGTCGAGTTATTTCTGCGGAAACTGGTCAGATCAATCTCGTCGTAGAGACAAGCGGAGCTAAACCGCTCGATGAGATCCTTAAGGCGACGAAGCCTGACGAAGAGTGATCTGCAGCACTTCTTGTTTACGCGCGTCGCGTTTAAACGTGACCAAATGCCGCGCGCTCGGTTAGAGATACAGAGCGCGTTCCGAAGCGCCTGCGCAAAGCTTTTATGCTAGCCAAGCGAGGCAGTGTCTTGTCCCCTTACAAGACTACGAAATTTGGCGTGCAGCGCTGCGATTTGCTGCAGCTGTTCGTCAGTTTTTCCCTTTAAAACGTTTAAACGCGGGAAGACTGTATCTTCGGGAGTGCTGGCAAAAAAACGCGCGAGCTCCGGTATTACAGCGTGCTTTGGAATCAAGCGCGGGTCGCGTACAAATTCGCTACACTGATCTTCCCACAAGTTAGCTAAGTCGAATGCAGATTTGACACCACCTGCTCGGAACTCTGCAAGAATGAGATATAAAGGCCGAACATCAACACATGCCATTCCAATGTTGGCGTGGGGTAGCGCGTAAACGTTTCCATTGAACGCAACGGAAAGTCCGCCCGCGCTTCGAATCCGCTCGAGCATTTTGTAGTCAGTTATACTATCGCCGATTACCGCAGTTTGTTTCGCAGGCGCACGGCCGATCGCCGACATCAGGGCGCGAACCTTACGCTTACCGCCCACTACTGTGACCTTGTCGAAAATTGCATTGATTCGCGTACTAGGTACCTTTTCGAAGAAGAACTCATCAAGCTGGGTAGCCAGTTTCCCAATCTTTGATTTTTCATTACCGTCATTTGAACAAAACGAGAGAATTTCGTTTTGAATCTCATGTATCAATTCTATCTCTGAGTCCCCCAGCACATCAGAAAATGAATCCAGTGGGAAGCGGGTACAATGCACTTTTTCACGGTCAATTCCAAGCTGCGAAGCGATGTTGTAGGCGTGTTGTTCATAGCTTGTTGAAATGACGTGAACGTTCCATGTATCGTCCTTTAGCCACTCGACAAGCTCTCTAGCGCCACTTACCAGCTTAGCTCGTTTAGAGACCTTTCGGATATCCTGCTCTGTAATGCCGTTAACCAGCAAGAATGGAATGATCAGCTTTAGCGTGTCGCCGGGCTCGTAGTCGCGTCTGTTTTGAAGTGCAAGATAGTCGTCATATTTGCTTATAACTTCAAACAAAGGGGGCCCATCTTTAAACAAGTGCATTACTTCGTAAGCGTTATCTTGCGGTGACAACGGCCCCTCTAAATCGAAAGCAGCTGTGAATGTGCGAGACACGCGTACTTGGTGCCTCTTCAACGTCATATATATTGCCTAAGGCAGCCGCGTCCGAAACGCCGAGCTCGGGGATCAAATTTGCATATGCTTAGATCATCCGCTAATCAACCATACAGGCGTGCTGCTTACTCCGTTCGCGAAGCGAGCCAAGGGTCCAAATGAGGTTACAAACGGCAAACCTAGACTTAGTCCTCCTGAAGCATCGTATCACGTCTATCAGCCGTTTTTTTTACTTGGATCTCGCACGAAATGCGTGTCGGAATGCGCGACCGGCGAGCGATTTCTGGACATCGTTTTGACGTGTTTTTTACGCAAAGCTATTGCGGAAAATGGCCGTGAACAGAGTGGATTTGAAGCGAGGAATTCTGGCTCTTATTGAATCTTTACCTTGTGGTGACAGCGCGAATTGACCTAAGCCGTCATGTTTTCGCCGATCTCACGGAGGCGTTGCAGTCGGTGCGAGATTAACCACCTAAGTTCGGCGACGTCGTGTTTCTTGGCGCTTATAGGCACAACTCGATCGATCCACTGCTTGTATGGGGGAAGCATTCCGAGTCGCGAGACTATCTTGTTTAAGCTGGCTTCGTGCATCTCGATCTTGTCCATTTTGTTGACCGCAACGATAGGGTCAACCTCGAAATCGAGCAAATCTTCAAACAGATCAACGTCAAGAGGCCTAGAATGCCGTTCAATAAGGTCCAGGAATGATTTTGCGTCGATGATTTGTACTCCTAAAGGCAGCGGTTGATGACCGTCGCGTGAGCTCTCGATAATGGTGCGTAGCATAGACCGGTAACTGTGCAGCCCACGCCGGAATCCGATTCCAGGCAAATCTATGACTACCAAGTTCCCAAGTCTATGTCGTACGGGTCCTCTTGTCACGTTAGGATTTCTTCCTGTTCGGGTTTTTAATCCGAAAAGTTCTTTAATAACCGTGGATTTACCCGCATTCGTTCGTCCAACGAAAAACACTTCAATGTCCTTCATAAATGAACTTTTATGGCTATAACCCCAGTTTATCCGCTTGTGTTGCTGTCTCTCTAATGTGTGAGAGCGTCATTCTGCCTCTTGTCTCGCTTCTGTCTCAAGTAAAACGCGGAGCATAAAACGATTAAAACTGCCGCGTTGGCAAGCGCCAGGCTTGAGATCGTTAAGCCTAAACTACCCGCCAAACTAAGCGCGATTGAAATCGCCGTTAGGACTCCGACCCCGATGCCGAAAGACGCCGTCAGCGTCTCAATAATGTCAAGATCGTGCATCTTGAGGCCGGCGAGGATCAGATAGCCTGGAAGCATAATCAAGTACAATAGTCCTAGAATGAAGAGCAAGATGCTTGAAAACTCGATGTTCACGTTTGCACTCCTTGAGACACTAGGTTTCGCCAATCCTCCATTTCTGACGCATTTGCTAGCTATCCTTTAGTCTGTATATAGTAACCGTTGGATTTGAGTATACGCTCTCGAAATATCTCGGATCCTTGACCGTCGTAGCTATTTCGTACTGTTGCTCGTGGGAGCCTATAAAAACGTAGGACACGTTGTATTGCTTGAGGCCGAGACTTAGTAGCTGTGGATTGCGCTCGTTCATCAATGCGTTGATCTCTTGCTGTAAGTCTATCCCGTGATACTGAATCGTATAGAGTTCTCCTGCAAAAGCCAGCCGTCGGCCGGTCTCAAATGGAATTCGAGGGAATGTGGACGGTTCTTCGAGGAAGATTGCGTCTTTGGAAGTGTTTGCCTTAATCCACTGCATGGCTTGTACTTCGTTTGGCGAAGCGAGGACGTACGTTTCGTTGTTGTAGAACTCCCATAACATATAGGATGTGGGAATCGCGAGGAAGAGTGCTGCCAAAATGGCCAAAACCTCGAGAGCTTTCTTTCTTGACCAAAAGTGTTTATTTGGCACTTTTGCCACAGCCGTCGAAATATAATAACTGGCAAATACGGCTACTGGAAGCCACAGGTAAACTAAGAAGCGGTAGCTATTTGTCGTGAGCGGAAGTGCGACAACGTTCATGGCTATTAACGCGCATAGCGCAAAGAGTAAGAGTGGTTTGCCGGTTTCCTTGCTCAACGACCTGAAGCCTCCGATGCACGCGAGAATTCCGACGAGGCCGTAAATGAGTAACAAGAAATAGAGCGAATAAGTGGAAAATGCGATTTCGACTTGATTTGGGCCCCCAACAAGCAGAAATAGCAGCGGTGACGCAGTAGCCCCTCCAACCGCGAGGGCGCCGAAATGATATCGTGCAGGCCTAACTAGTCCTCTGGCATATGCCCATACCACGTAGGCAGCTACTGCCACAAACAACAGGAACGCTGTGATGAGATGGTAATATGGCAGCAAGCCAAGAATAATCCCAAGAAGCACCGCATTTCGGAGGTTAATCTCCTTAATCAGTGTTATCCATAGGATGAAAGCAAATACAAGAATGACTAATGCAAATGTTTGCGGTTGTGGCAGCAAATAGAACAGCAGGGTCTGATCGTACTTGATGGCGGCGGAATCGGTAAAATGGTAGATAAGGTAGGGAAACAGGTCGCTCGGCCGTTGAGCGACGATTACAATCCACGCCAGCCCTCCGCCGAGCGTGTAAAGAAGCATCGCGATTAGCGCCGTTGCGCTGTTGAATACCCTTCGACAAAGCACGTAAATATTCATTGAAAGTGCGAAGAAGAGGAAAGGAACTGCAATCTTGAAGATTGTAAGTGAGCTGATGCCAGTCAGAATGCTAAGCGTGCCCACGTAAACGTGAGTAAAAAAATCATAAACGACGTAGTGCGCCGGAAGATAGGGATCCTCGGGCGGTACGTGTGGGGATTCAACGAATCGTGCTATAATGGAAAGGTGGAAGTTCAGGTCACCCGCTTCCGTGGGATTCATCACCAGTCCTTGATCGCTAACGACTAGTGATCTAGAGAGGGGAACGCTGACTACTAGCGCGAGCACAACTGCAAGCAGAATGGGAAGTGTGAGAGACACCAACTTGTGATTCTCCCTATCTGTCGCACTGTTGACCTCGGGCGGTTTTACGCTATTTTTTCGAAAAACAAATGACAATATCGAGACTGTGATGACTGTGAGCCCAATAGATACTCCAGTCATGGCGATGCCGACGCCCGCAAGGTACAGCACTGTCGCCGCGGTCGGCACTAGCACGAGCGTTAGAGAAATAGAGTAACTTATAGCCTCTAAAATGTCTATCTGCTTGCCGGCTTTATAAAGCACATAGAAACCGAGACCAGGCAGGATAAAGAGTAACGGAAGTGAAACAGACTGTAAAGGGAGCAGCAGGAGCACCCCAATTGCTGCCGTCCAGCACTGATATGGAATAAGCTGCGGCCTTATCATGGTACACTTACGTTTCTGGGTCCCTCTCAATGGCTCTTCCGATGCTGGCGTCGAGGAACTGTAGGACTGCAAATGCTCCAACTCCGCCAGCGATAATCAACGACTCAACAAAGAAGGTCAGAAATCTGTCCATGAATATATGAATTCCAAGCAAATCGTTCTTTGTGAGCAAGAGGGTAGCTATGACCCACGAGTACAACAAGAACCGCTTTTCGACTTTTTTTATTTCAAGCCAGACAAGCCCGATCGCGGCAAAAGGAACGACTAGCAGCCCAGCTCGATCGAAGAATCCCACTGTAAACGCGCTCGCGAAGAAATCAACCGGGGTGCCTTCGTGATATCTAACTTGAGATAGCCCTAAAATGCTTAAGGTATGCAAGGAGTAGACTTGCCACAATCCATAGACTGCAATTGATGCAACGAGGGGGACAATTGCTTTAAGAAACTCGTTTCTGTTTTTGATCTGTGTGAGGGCGTACACTGCCAAAACGAGGGCTAGGATTAGAAGCGTGATTTGATGCGTCAACGCCGTTACTGCCGCCGCGATGACGGAGAGCGCTACGTATCCGTTGAACTGAAAAGGCCCTTCCTTTCTGTTTTTCATGACAAAAAAGAGAGTAAGCGGAAACATAACGAGCCCAAGGAGTTCTGGCAGTGCCCGAATCGTGAAGATCGTGATTTCCGGCGACAGCGTCAGGAAGAATAGAGCGCAAACGGCTGCGCTCGCTCCCAAAAGCTGCTTCGAGAATGCGTAAATAACCCCAAATACGGCGATCGCCAGCGCGATCGTCATCAGCCCTGACATCACCATTGGGTCTATTCCGGTAAACGCCGCCTGCGACACTATGAGCAGCCGATATGCCGGAACGTAAAAGTTCGGAAAGCCTCCGTTGTATGAGAGCTCCTGGGTCGGGTAATGCCCCGTTTCCAGCGTCAGCCGTTCTATTCCCACGTGATACATGGTGTTTCCGTACGTAGGTATCACGTAGCCTCCAAGGACATTCAGACGATAACTCAGAAACAAGATGAATAAAGCGACAATGACGACGTATCTGAGAACGGTCACAGCGTCAAGCGATCTCAAACGTTCGCGAATTTTTGCTTTGTTAAGCCACTTGGTAGATTCGAACATCCTCATTTGAATACTTGAGCTTGAAGTAATCGCTGTTATCAAATTTCGTAGCGTTGATTGATATCCATCCAAATCCGCAAAATACCTGTCTGTTAAGTGGAACGAACACGTAGCTCAAGTTGTACTGTTTGCATAGTGCATATGCATCGCCAGCTGAGTTCGTTTGGTAAATCTGCTGCGAATCTCTCATGTTCGAGATAGGATCCGGAGCGTTGGCCCAGTCGCCGCCAACGATAGGAATGCGCGTGGTCATTCCCATTATTAGCTCGCCGCCGAAGATGTCCGCTTGGAAGTGATCCGTAGGTTGGGTGTTCGTTTTTATCCACGTCGTAGAATCAAATTCCCCTTTAGTCACAACCGGATCGAGCCAGGGGTCGCCCTGTTTCTGCACATTTGCCATGCCGTATGTGGCCGTTAACAGCAGCACAGCGACTAAAAACAAGACTCTAACCAGATTTCGTACTAGGTGAACCATTCTCCTTCGTTTGAAATTGTGTTTCTAGTATTAAGTTCTTGTACTGCTCCATCGGCTGTGCAGGAACGCACGCCAAAAAAAAGCCCGTTGCTTTAAGGCACAAACACTCGGCCAGATTTCGAAAGCTTTAGATGGATTCCGATGCCAGCCCAATCTGCTTACTGATATCCTGCCCCGCCAAAACATCAATTGAGTAGCAGTTATATCAACAAGTTCTAACACTGGCGATCTCTGACGCGGAAAAGAATAACGCTGCTATCCTTAGCACGTCTGCGGGATGGAGCCTTCGGCTTAAGCTGTAGATGGCGCCGGTTAGACCGCAGTCGAACGCGTGTTGAACGCGTGCAACTGAGACTGGTTAGATATAGCTCTGAACATTTCGTCAGCACGAAATTATCAAGTTTATGTCGCGGCGGACAAGTCATTGTCCCGTAAATGCTGCACTATCTTCGAACATCGAGTGCGTTCTACTGTTGTAGTTATGCCCCTCCAAGCGGCATGCCGCTTATACAATCGAGTAGCAAAAACGCGCAGCAATCCAATTGGAACAGTCCGAGCGGCAAAGGAGCACGTATGCTCGCTAACCTGAATTTTTCAGCGTCTCTGCTTTATAGCGAAGAATCTCCAAGCGAGGGCGGGTGTTTTGGAATAGCATGCCCTTTTGGTCGGCGAGTGCGCGGAAACGTATGTTTCGAGAACGGACAACGTAGTTGAAGTTGCGCAGTCCGCGCACCGTAACAGCTTTTGCAAAAAAAAGTTAGATCCCTCCTTTGCGCTTCTATCTACTTTTAAGAGAAACCCCAGTGACCCGTGCGAGAGCTTCCTAAGTAAAACCCCGTCGAAATTTAAGTCATCCCTCAGACATTCCTCAATGCTTTTCGCGCAGCCGAGCGAAAAATCCTCACAGAAGAGGTTCTTGGTCAGCTCCTATCACTCGTTTTAGAGCTGCTCATTCAGTCAAAAAACAGGCTCAAAAGCGGTGCCTGCACTATCCAAACATAAAATTTAGCGCTAGTATTATCACAGCCGAGAGAATGCACGCCACGATAATTGATCGGGGGGGAATATGTATGGCATTCTTATCTTCTGATTCATAGTACCTCACCAAGCCAGCGCTTGACATAGGCCCGCCAGTTTGACGTTTCCCTTTCGCCATAGTTTAAAATACAGTTTGCTACGATTTATACGTTGCTATGGAGGACTACGTTGTTGGCGGGCACATTCTCAATGGCGACGATTTTGAGTTGATAACGGGTTACGTCTATGTGGAAGGCGGAACCATCGTCGAAATAGAAGAGAGATCAAACATCAAATCGGACAATTGTGCGGCAAGCGGCATCGTCATGCCGTCGCTGATCAACGCCCACACGCACCTCGGAGATTCCATAATTAAAGATGTCCCTTTCAGTGGGTTAGACACACTTGTGAAACCCCCTCACGGCTTGAAACACCGCGCTCTCCGCGACGCAGCATTTGGAGTTTTAGTCGAGGCGATGCACAAGTCGCTTTTAGACGCTCTTGTTACAGGAACAACCTTGCTTGCAGACTTTAGGGAGGGGGGCATATTTGGTGTAAATGCGCTAAAAACTGCAATGGATCCGGTGAAAAAGGTGCAGGTGATGATTCTTGGCAGGCCAAATGATGGACGAGATTATATAGTAGAAGACGAAATTGATACCATTCTCGACGTCGCGTACGGCCTAGGGGTAAGCGGAAGTCGCGATTTCAGCAGCGCAGCTATCGGGGCAATGATTAATAGGGCGCGAACACGCGGCAAGTTTGTTGCCATTCACGCAGGGGAACAAGACAACTCGGATATTGATTCTGCGGTATCATTGAATCCAGACTGCCTTATCCACATGACCTACGCTTCCAAACACCAGATTGAAAGCGGCATTCCCATTGTAGTGTGTCCTAGGTCAAATCTAGTAACTGGCGTCGGCTCGGCTTTTCGACGCCCGCCAATCGGAGAAATGCTACAGGCGACCACTGTTGGGCTAGGGACGGATAATGTGATGCTGAATTCATTGAATATGTTTGCGGAAATGGAGTTTGTATCAAAAGCATTTCTGCACGACGACCTCAAGGTGCTCGAAATGGCAACGTTGAACAATGCCAAGATATTAGGGGTTGATAATGACCTCGGCTCAATTGCCGTCGGCAAGCACGCTAGTCTCCTGATCATCAACCACCAATCAAACAACCTTTTTGGGACTGAGAATATTGTCAACAGTGTAGTCAGAAGGGCTCGTCCAGACGACATCGTCCTTCTCACTAACGGGGGCTAGGTGCTTAAATGAGCGCGCCCAACTACGCGGTTTGCGGCAGTAGCGCAAGACCACAAAATGACGCGCACATTAATTTAAGACTCTGCAACTCGGGATCCGTGCTATCGGTTTTAAAGCTAAGCGATGCCGCCGGAGCCCTACGCGGCCCTCCTGATCGCGTTAGAGAGGCTTGAAAATGATGAACGTAGAAGATGTGATGACAAGGGATGTTGTGTTCGCCGAGGTACCGGGATCGCGAGACACGGCCCTTAAAATCATGAAGGAGAAGGGGATAACAAGCGTCCCTGTCGTCAAGAATCGCATGCTTGTGGGAATAGTCACGCGCGGCGACATATTTCGAAATCCTGAGGAGGATCAAATCGCCCTTCTCATGACGAGACAGCCCGTTTTTATCTCTCCGACGGCGACCATTAAAGATGCAGCTCGCATCTTCATTGAAAATGCGATTCGACGTATGCCTGTTGTCGACGACTCGCAACTTGTCGGTTTCATTACAGTAACAGATATCGTGAGTGCTATAGCAGATATGGATATCAAGACCCCTATAGATGATTATATCATTCGCGAAATCGTAGCAGTTTGGGAAATGACGCCGGTTAACGTTGTAGGTGAGATCATGAAGCTCGCAAACGCTGACGCGAGTCCGGTACTCGATTCGACCAACAGGGTCGTGGGTATTGTTACTGAGAGCGCCCTTTTGAAGGCGAGCAAAATTGAAGACACAATAGAAAAGGCAGACCTATCCGCGGGTTCAGACGAAGATGCTTGGACGTGGGAAGCGGTCAGGGATACAATGAGTTTGTACTACGGCGTGTCTAGAGTAGAGCTTCCAAACGCGCCGGTGAAGGACATAATGATGGCTGATTACGAATCGCTATATCACAAGACAGGCATAAGTGAATGTGCGAGACAAATGCGACGTTTTGACGTAGAACTCTTGCCTGTAGTCACGGCAGACGAGAAACTGGAAGGAATCATAAAAGACTCGGACCTCGTCAGAGTACTCCTCTAGACGGCAATAACGCAGATAATCACGTATCCATCGTTAGGACACTGGGCAAGTAACCATAGACGGGCTCTTCTTTCAGTTTAGGTGCGTTGCGCACTTTGTTGCTCTCGTTTGGCACCATGCATAATCATTAAGTCTTAGAATCGAACATACGGGCATATACAAGAAGGTCAACAGGAAATGCGTCGATTTGCGTTGCTTGCACTGTCGCTGGTTTTGGCATTTACAGCGCTCCTCATGTTTGCGCCGCTTTCGGAAGCGATGGTGCCCCCCCCACGCCAATCAACTGTCGCGCAGCTCAATACTGGGGGAAACGTTTTAGATCAAATTGGCAGCCTACTAGACAACTTCACAAAGCATTTTGACATCAATCCTTTTGCGCCGCAGCAAACCGCGACGCCATCGGTTAAGATCACCGGTGTCAAAACTGCCAATTCGGGGCAATCTACGGCTACGCCAGAAGTTATAGTCTCTCTACAAAACGGACAAGTCGCTCTTGACGGAGTCAGAGTTAACGTCGTTTATAACAATACAGCCGGCGCGACCGTGCTCTCAGATAGTACAGTGATAGCATTAAAGTCAGGTGAGACGCCCTCAATTACGTTCGTCCCCAAGGGCTTACCAAGTGGTAGTTACGGAATCGGGGTGGTTGTTTATAAGAACGGCACCGATCCATCCAATCAGGCGACGCCGCCCTATGCCGCGCAGCAAAACGCGGCGACACTTGTTATCGCAAGTCCAACTCCTGCTGCTGCAGGAGCGGGAAAAGCAGCAGACTCAGGGAGCCAGACAAGTAACGTCGGTGATATTCTGAGTCATCTCAGCCCGTGGATATATTTCATAATCGCAATGACAGGACTCATTACAATTGCGCTCTTTTTCGTCTTCTCGCAAAACAGGTCTGGAGAAGATCGCTATGAGGGTGACCATTTCAAAGGAGACGGCTATGCCGCTGGAGATAGCAGTATATCAAATCCTCCTCCGCTCAGCAATGAGTATCCTAGAGCAGCTGATCGCTCAGAAGATAATATGCGAGGGGCAATCTCAGGGCCACGGCGATCGAAACGGATAGAAGTGACTACACCCGAAGGGACCGCAGAAGAAGCCGAAGTCAGTCGGGCGAAGAATCCTCCTCGTTCGAATGAGCCTGTTCTACAATTTGATGCTGATGGGTTTGTTATCGGGGATGTGACGTCAAAAAAGGCGTTGAGGGACAAGATACGGGGTAAAAAAGGCGCCTAGACGCTCGTTTTCGCACAACGTCGCTTTTTGTGGACTGCATACCAATGCACGAAGCCTTGAACGCATCACTCCCATATTGCGTCTGTATCGAGGTTCTCCCGTACGGTGTCCTTTATCAAGCTGATTTTCTGGCGGTCAAATGGATCTATGCGCGCGGTTAGTCTCTCTAATCGCTCAGCAGCGGTCAGCGTATCCAAATGGACAAGAATCACACTTACGCCGAGTTCTTGTGCTCGCGCGATAACGTGATTGGCCGGGTACAAACCCCCGGTGAGCACGAGGCACGACGTCGACGTCGATAAGGCGGCAAGCTGCAAGTCTGCTCTATCACCTCCGGTGATGACCGCCTTCGCGGGTACCTGTCTGAAATACTTAAGTGCCGATTCCGGTGTCATCGCGCCGATAAGGATCCGCTCTATGGGGCGGTCCTCTCCCTCGACTATGACCTCTCCACCAAGTTCTTCAGCTATTTCGTATGCGTGAAGTGCTTTTAATTCCGTTAGAAAGGGAATTGACCCGACGATTTTTATCCCGCGTTTGATCATATAGTTTTCAAATCCTGGATCTTGTGACTGGTTCAGCACAACGCCCTTGAGCTTAACCTTGAGCTTGTCGAGAAGGAGTTTGGTCATCGCTACCCTGTCAAGCGAGTAAATGTCGGTTACAAGCAAGATCTCGGCGCTCAACATTTTAGCAATCTGGATGCTTGAAACGTTATGAACGAAGCCTGTGCTAATATCTTTCGTCCCCTCGAGCAAAACTGCCTGTTTGCCGCTACAGATGCGGTTTAAGCCACAAATAATGTCCTCAGCTTTGATACCTTTAAAGAGGTTGTATGTAAAAGGCGATAGCAAAGACTCATCCTCTAAGTCGAGAACGTGTTTCATTAAATACGCGTCTTCCTCAACTAAATTTCCTTCAACGGGGATAAGATTTTCACGGATAGGCTTATAGAACCCTAACACTCCTTTGAAGTTTAACGCGAGACCTAAAGCGACTACGGTTTTTCCACTTCGTTCAGACACAGAACTTATGACGAGTGCTGGAACCTCGCATTTAAATCCCAAGTCGTCCACCTCCGCTGTTTTCAATAGCATTACTGTCTCCTTTCTATGACAACCAGTGCATCTACAGCAACGCAACCTTCTTCTTGAACCATAAGCGGGTTAATCTCTATCTCCTGGATCTCTTTGAAATCCTGGCTGATTCTGCTCACGCACAAAATAGTATGCGCTACTGCGTCGATGTCCAGAGCTTTTCTGCCACGTGCGCCAAGGAGAATCGGGTATGACTTGACTTCAGCAATCATCTGCTTTGCTTCGGCTAGGGTAATCGGGGCTAATCTATGCGATACGTCCTTGAGCACTTCAACGTACACCCCCCCTAGACCAAAGGTGATAAAAGGACCGAATTGGGGGTCGCAGGTGACCCCGACAATAACCTCTACCCCGTGCACCATCTCCTGGACCGTTACCCCCTCGACCCTCGCTTGTGGTATCCTCTTGTTTATGTTAGCATATATTTGATCGAAAGCGTTCTTAGCCGCCTTGTCTGTGCTTATTCCAGTAACTACCCCCCCAACGTCGCTCTTGTGGGAAATATCAGGCGAGTTTACTTTCAACGCGACGGGGTATCCGATTGCGCGCGCCGCATGAATCACTTTATCTCGCGAGGTCACAAGCTGCTCTTTCGGGGTCTTGATGCCGTATGCCCGTAGAACGTGTTTGCCTTCTTCTTCTGTTAACGACGTCCTCCCCTCTGCCTGAACTTGCTGAATTTGCAGCAATGCATCGCGTTTTTGGCCGCTCCCTCCTAGTGGCATCGATTCCGTCTCTGCTGACGTTGCGATCTCTCTAAACTTGATGAGGTTACTCGCTGCTCTTATGGCAGTTTCTGGACTTGTGAAGTTTGCTGTTTTGCCTTGCTTCAACTTATCGCGCGATTTGCTCAGCTCTTTGCCGCCCACGAAGGAGGTAAATATAGGCTTGGACGCTTGTAAGGAGAGCTCATTGAGCAAGTCTGCAGTCTCTTCTGGTTCCGTCATAGCTTGTGGGGTAAGAAGCACGATAACTAGGCCGACGTTCTGATCGGCTAACACAGTGTTGAGCGTTTCGAAGTATCGTCGTGGCTTCGCATCTCCAAGAATATCAACGGGATTGTAGATATTACTCTCTGGGGTTAGAGCGCCTCGAAGTGCTTCGATTGTCTCCGTGGTGAAGTTTGCTAGCGGGACTTTATACTCAGCGGCGGCATCGCTCGCAAGCACCCCGAGCCCTCCCGCGTTCGTTATGATAGCCATTCCCGGACTTTTAGGAATCGAGCAGCGCGAGAAGGCTTTCGCAGCGTCGAAAAGCTCGTCAATTGAACTGACCCGTATGATGCCCGATTGCTCGAACGCCGCGTCATAGGCAGCATCTGAGCCAGCAAGCGCGCCAGTGTGCGAGGAGGCTGCCCTAGCCCCCATATCAGTCCGACCTGCTTTGAGCGCGATAAGTGGCGTCAGCCTTGACACCTCTTTCGCGACTCGCATAAACTCGCGCCCGTTGTCAATCCCCTCGACGTAGAGCGCAACGACTCGTGTTGCCTGATCGCGCGCGATGTACTTCAGCAACTCAGCTTCTGTTACATCGGCCTTGTTTCCGACGCTCACTAATTTGTCGAAGCCAAGGCTTTCGCTGGCAGCCCAATCAAGAAAAGAGGTGCAGATTGCTCCACTTTGCGATATAAGAGAGATACTGCCGTTGCTTGGATATTCGCTTGCGAAAGAGGCATTCATGTTCGCGCCAGTGCTTATGATACCTAGACAATTAGGGCCGACGATTCTTATGTTATACTTTTTAGATATCCCCCGAATCTGCGCTTCTAGTATCGCGCCTCGCGCTCCAGATTCTCGAAAACCCGCCGATATAATTATTGAGGCTTTTACGTCGGCGCGCGCCGAATCCTCTAACACAGAAGGCACGATATTTGCCGGGACTACGATAACTGCGAGGTCGACCTTTCTTATCGTAGGGTAAGCTTTTAATCCTAAGATCTCATCGGCGTTCGGGTTTACTGGGACGATTTTTCCCTGGAAGCCGGCATCTATCAGGTTTTTTAACACCGAGTGTCCAACTTTGCCACTTTCTCGGGAAGCACCAATGACCGCTATCGATCTCGGATAAAAGAAGTCGTCCATCGTGTTCTTTTTAGATTTCTTGATAATTATAAACGTAACTCGCCGATTTAGAAATTCTGCGGCTTTAGTTCTTGAATATAAGGATTGTGCCGCATTAGGATACTCGAATGTTTTATATATGAACTTGCCGATAATTGTTCACAAATTGTTCGAGGTAAGAAGAATGCCACGATCGGCCAACAAAATGACACTTCTACTGCTATCTCTTATTGCCGTCTTGTTAGTGCTAACAGCCGCCGTAATTCCCGCATCAGCAACCACGATCTTACAGGTGCAGCCGACTACAGTGAGTTCAGGTGACAAGGTATCTGTGTCGGCCAACGTGGCACGAAACGGAAGCACCGTGACGTTATCGTATTACTATGACGCTAACGCGAACGGTAAGGACGATGATGGGGGGTCATGGACAAAGATTGCAAATGTCACCGATGGGGGGGCGAACGATGGAAAAAACACAAGCAACGGCTTCATCATCTTTTCTTGGATGACTCCACAACTGTCTCCTGGGCAGTACATCCTTAAAGTTGAAGATCCATTCGGGCCGACCAGAACAACTATTTTTACTGTACAGAATATTCAACTCAAGCTTTTGCCAACAATCTATGGGCCAACAGGAGTATCTGACCAAGGACTCATCAATGCGGGGAACTCTTTTTCAGTAACTACCATGGTATCAGGGAATTGTCGTCTTTGTCATCAGACAGACGCTCCTACGGCGCAAAACCCAGGTGTGAACGACAGCGCTGTCGAAAGTCTATTCTCAGCTGATTTGAGCCAAGTTACGGGGAGCTCAAGTGATACCGCCGTCAATCCAAATATCGTACAGCACCACGCTGCCGACGGAGAAGTGGATTGGACCGGGATTGCTAGCAAGACGCTTGCCAATAATCAGACGCTAAATGTCACTATAACTGGCACAAATCCGGCTGGCAACTTAACAACACAGTCGACAGCCTACGCTGGCGTCAACACGGCGGTTAACATACCGCCTACCTCAACTTACCAAAATGCTACCGGAAGCAGTGCCAGCGCCTCTGCAGCTCAATCAAGCGGTTCCAGCAGCAGTCCGCTGCCTGGTTTTGACGCGCTTTTTGCTGTCGCTGGATTAACTTTAGTAGCGTACTTGGTGAGTAAAAGGCGATAAATCGCTCTAATCAGATAGGACCTTCGCCTGCAACCTCGCTTATAATCTGGCTTTCGAGCGTGCCACAACGATGAAACAGCGTAGCCTTGAAATCATCCTCGAGCAGGTGAAAGTTTTCGAATCTCCTTCTGCAGAGCTTGAACAATATAGCACTCCAGCACCCATAGCAGCGCGACTCCTCCACTTCGCTTACTTGCGAGGCGATATTGCTGACAAGCACGTGGTCGATCTGGGTTGTGGGACGGGCGTTCTTGCGCTAGGCGCAGCGTTACTGGGGGGTGTTGTGACAGGCGTCGATTCAGACGAGCGAGCACTCGAGATCGCTCGAGCTAACGCGCAGTTGCTCGGGGCAAAAGTGGTTTGGCTGAAAAGCAGCATAGAAAGCTTTGAAGGCTCTTACGATACCGTCGTTATGAACCCCCCCTTCGGAGCTCAGAAGCGTCGCAGCGATAGGCCGTTCTTGCGCAAGGCGGTAAGCTTGGGTAAGGTCATTTACTTGCTTCACAATGCCGTTGTAAACGGCTTCGTAAGGCACTTCATTGAGCCGCACAGCGTTACTGACGCAATTTCTGTGAAGCTGCCTATTGCACATACCTTTAAGTTTCATAAGGATGAAGTACGATACGTAGACGCGATAATTTATCGAATTGAAGTCGCTGATTAAGTTTCTTGTATAGAATCTGGGACCGGAAGGAAAAGGGAAAGAAATGACCGATATAGTCGTTCCAGGGGACCTTATAGGTGCTTCTGAGGAATACTTGGCAGGCGAAGGAACCTATGAAGAAAGAGGCAAGATCTTCTCTGCAATAACAGGGACAGTTGAAACGAATAAGAAAGACCGCACGGTTCGGGTGCTGCCTGTGATGAAGACCCCGCCCGTTCTAAAAACGGGTGATATCGTGGTCGGGCGTGTCGTCGACCTTAAGAACGCTGTGGTTCTAGTCGATATTGCTAGAATAAAAGGTCAAGAAAACCGCGAAATCGCGAATGCGGATCAAGGTGCTATTCATATTTCAAACGTTAAGGATTCTTACGTTGCAAAGCTAGACACGGAGTTTGACCAGCAGGACATCATAAAGGCCAAAGTCATAGACGAAAAGAGCTTAAGACTGAGCACCGTTGAAAAGGATTTGGGCGTAATTAAGGCGCTCTGCTCGAGATGTCGAACGCCGCTCGTGCGGAAGCAAAACAAGCTCGAATGTCCAAGCTGTGAACGTATTGAAACGCGAAAGATCTCTGATGACTATGGAAAGGGTATAATCTAGTCTTTATCGACGGTTTTTGCCCGCATTTTCTTTAACAGGAGCTTTTTACAATGAATCTCAAGATTATTCGCGTTACAGAGGACGAAGCTGAGATAGAGTTTCTTGATGAGGGCCATACGTTCTTGAACGTCTTGAAATACTCACTCCTTCAAGATCCGCACGTCGAAAGTGCTACGTACGATGTAAAGCACCCGATGATCAGCAACCCAATATTCCACATAAAAACAGAATCTAAGGATCCGCTAAAGGCGCTGCGGGATGCTTCATTGAGGCTAAAAGATGAGTTTGAAACGCTCTTGGGACTGATTCGGCTAAAATCTGAGGAGTTTTCCTAAGGACCGTCGTTAGACCGATGAAGCACGTCACACTCGGTGATGGGACAACTGTCGAACTGAGAGTCGCACACAAGGACGACTACGACTATGGGAGGTATGAACACTTATACGCTTGGCTATGTCAAGTCGACCAGTTTCTTGCAAGGCACTATAAGCTGGACGATCTCGTCGAAAACAAGGCACTGTGGCTGCGCAACCTCGACAGAAATAGGATAACTTTGCTTGGTCTCCACAAAGATAAGATTATAGGTTCTGCGACACTGATCTTAAACGAACCTCAATCACGAGCTTCTCACGTCGCTTCTTTTGGCATAGCAGTTCATCCCGATTTTCAACGAAAAGGTCTCGGTAAACAGCTGATTGCCGCATTGGAGCAGACCGCTCGCAATCGGGGAATCAAGAAGATAGAGGTTAACTGTTATGAAGGAAACGCGGCGGCTGCATTATACCGGTCCTTAGATTACACCTATGAGGGGAGAAGATTTAAGAAAGGACGATTGAACGACGGCACGTACGTCGATGAAATACTATTCTATAAGTTCATAAACCCTTTTTGAGCAAGCACTCTAACAGGTTATTGCCGCTCTGACAGCGCTCTTGCTTCCGCGCCTAAGATCACATATAGCGTCTCAAAAAAGACCTTGCGTTCAGCAAGCGTTCTCACAATCTCAAACCGCGCTTTCATCCTCTCTGTGACTTCTCTATAGCCAGTGATCGAAGAGATCGAAATAAGCACCCGCCCTCTATCAGTCAAGTGCTTGTCAACTTGTGAAAGAAAACGCGTTATCACCTCCCGACCTGAGGGGCCCCCGTCCCAAGCCCGAGTCAGCCAGTCGCTCGACATATCGCTGTGTGTGGGGAGGTAAGGCGGATTGAAGATGACTAAGTCAAACCGACGATTTAGGTTAGCAAAAAGATCGCCGTGAATCACATCCACGCCGTTTAAAGTGGCATTTCCTACAGCTTGTGGATTTATGTCAGTCGCTATCACGCTGCGAGCTACGCGTGCAACAATTTTGGCGATTAATCCGCATCCCGTGCCAACTTCCAAGACCGAGTCGGTGGGTCGCACCACGTTTAACGCGGCGTCGACGAGCAGATACGTATCATCAGATGGCTCATAAACGTTTGGCAGCACATCTAGTTGTTCTCCTAGATAATACACTTTTTGCGCCCTCGCAGGGACGTTTAGTGCGACAACTGCTCGTTTTTGGCTCATCAGACTATGCGCGTTACGCGCCCCCTGTTTGTAATTGATTCAAACTAAACAAGTCATCCGATAACACTGCAATTTCTTCAGGGGACAGTTCATACGGTCGACTCAGTAGGCAACGTGGAGGAAGTTTAGCAATGAGTTCGTCTACTGCTTGCGCGTTGAGGAGCCGCGCCGCTGTCATCAGTGCAGCTTTAAGCCGCTTGCGTCTCTGCGTAAAAAGAGCACGAACAAAGTCGTGGAAGAAAACCTCGTCAAGTACGTCAAACCGTGGTTTTACTGGGATTAGTTTGACGATAGCCGAATCGACGCGGGGTCGGGGAACGAATGCGGTCCTCGCGACGCGCTCTATTACCTCAACTTGTGATCTATAACTAAGGCAGACCGTAAGGCGGCTATAATCCTTTGTGCCCGGTGTTGCTACCATTCGTTCGGCAAACTCCCGTTGGTACATCAGAACACCACATACGAAAGGATATTTTAACAGCTTAAATGTGACTTCAGACGAGATCTGATATGGCAAGTTTGAGACCGTCTTGTCAAATGGTGGAAACTCAACTCTTAGAGCGTCTCCGTGCAGCACTTCGACGCCCGGTATTGTGCGCAGCTTCTCAGCGAGTTGCCAATCCGCTTCAATGACTGACAGTTTGTAGCATCTTAGTGCAAGCTTCCTTGTTAAGTTCCCGGTACCCCCGCCAATCTCCAAAATCGTTTCAGTTGGTTGAACGTCAGCATAGCTGAGGATCCTGTCAATAATCTGGTCGTCGACCAAGAAGTGTTGACCCCATTTAGCCTTGTGCTCTCTTCGATTGACTTCACGGGGCATTGAACGCCTAAGTCGTCGCGACTGGCTATTTCGCAAAAAATCTATACTTCTCGTGTTCGTCTTTGAGTTCTTCTTCTATCCTTTTCGCGATTACTTTTTCGGGGTGATACAATCCTTTGACTCTGTGCGAGATATCTTCGAAACTGTCGAAGGGCTTTTTTTTGCGTTCCGAGAGAATCTGCCACATCAGCTTCTTTCCTACACCAGGGAGCAGCGCCACGGTGTGCAGACGCGTTGTTATAGGCTGTGCTTCGTTGAAGAAATTTACGAACCGGGGTTCTTGCTCTTTGACGATCATTTCAAGCGCGTACGGCAATTCTACTTTCGCGCCATGGGTGAGCTCTTTGTAGCTAACGCGCCTTTTCACGTGATCAATCTCGCTACGCTCTTCGTCTCCCACGTAAAGGCGTTCATAAGATTGCGGAACGTAGTTTTCACGGGGTATCAGTTCGAGGAGTGTAAAATTGTCCTCACCAACAACGTGCACGATAGGTTTCTTCTTATAAACAGGATGGGGGTCGTCAGGGTGCCCGTGCGGCAAGTAGTCTAACACGCGGACATATTGTTCCCTCTCTCCTTTCATCTTCCTCGCCTCACTTCAATAAAAGCGCGCGATAATATCGAGTATCTCGTCCAGTTCCGCCTCTGTAAGTGAAAATCGTTCTTTTGCGTAGATAGACCGAACCTCGTCCTTCGATAGCGGTATGATGTCGGCAATTCGAATTGCTATCTCGCCTTTCATTTTTTCGAGCTTCTTCAATTCGTTAACGAGTTCCCTGGATTGTGATGCTGTGAGTTTTGCGAAGGTATTGACGTGGTCTAGCGCCCGTCTGAACTCATAGGTGAACTCTTCTTCAGAACGAGGGGTTGTCAGTTTAACGAAGATCTCTTTGACCTCAGAAAGCGTCAGGTTCTCTTCCTCTAATACGGTCTTTACTATCATTATGCCTGCTTCTGCGCTTTCAAATGCTGCGGACGAGCCATTATCGTTTTGACAGCGTTGCCATCTGTTACCGCAACTACGTATGCGTTGCCACGTTGCTCCACTACTGTGCCAGTCCTGCCGTGGAATTTTGGATTCGGCATCCCTTTGTGCACGCTTGGGTCGAGGTCGATATGTACTTTCTGTCCCGATTCAAAGCTCCTTATTGCATGACTAACGGGAGCGATGCCCCGTTCACGTATAGTCTTTTTCAATTTGTACCGTGTCTTCCTTCGCTCACCGTGTGACCTTGGCATTAGAGACCTCCTCTAACTTCTAGAACATCAAGCTCTTCGACTTTTGCATCTACGCCCAAAAGGGCTGAAAGGCTCGGGATGGTGCGTTTATTGTCCCCAGATATCAGTTCTTTTACGTAGAGTCCACCCTCACACCGAATGATTATATCTTCCCCTCTCAGTGTGGCCGAGTATACTTTCTTGATCCGTTTCAATTCTGCACGACGATGAACCACTCTTTGAGGTGTGGTTTGTTCGACGTCGCCCTCAAGTTGCAGCAAGGCTTTTTGCAGCTTCTCCGGTTGGATCGGATGGTCGTATGTCACTTTAAGCCTATAAACTTTATCCGACTGCGTGTTCTTTACTTTTACAACGGTTTCATGGTCAACAAATGCGAGTTCGCTAATGGCAACTTTTTCTTGAGATGAGTTGACAACGTGTTCCAGCTGTTGTAGGTCTATCTGTCTCTTACGGGGGGATCTCACCTCCAAGACAAATGGCCTGCCGTTTCCAAGCATGAGTGCGTCAATATCTTCTCTACCAGCCCCATGAAAAACGACGTCCTTGCCGAGGCTTGCGTCAAGAACGTAAGTCCCGATTAGTTCCTGAACAGATTCCTGATACATTTTACCCGTTAGATTGCACTTAGGACAGCCTTTTCCTCCGCAGTCGCGGCACGGCCATCTTGTCTGCGGGATGCCCCTCACGAACTTATTATAGCGGCCATACAGGAATAGCGGATTCACGTGGAGTTCAACCTTGTCTCGCGCTAAGTCGACGATAAGAAGAATCTCTGGCCTGCTGAATTCGGCCCTTTTGCCAGTGAGGAGTTCGATCCGCTTTCCCAATTCTCTATTCAAGGCAGATTTGAGCGGTTCTGCTGACGTTGTTTTAGACTCCGCCCATAGGATCTCCTCGTTTTCGGCCAGCCTGCCAGACAGTTTGGTGCCAACGAGAAAAGTGGAGAACTCGTAGTCGTGGAGCTGTTCGAGGCAGCGGTCAACCCACGAATCGAGACGCCCAAACAGACCTCCGCAAACCCAGCAGCCGTCGTCTGCAGTTTCCCAGTCTTGAGCGTTGACTGGTGTGTTATTCAGCATTGCCGTAACGATGCGGATCGCCTGTCCTCGTTGTTTGTTCGTAAGGTGCGTGGAGCACTCTGCAAACTGTCGCCCCAGGCAATCAGCGCAAATGGGCCCTTCCCGCATTATGGAAGCGACTACGTCGAACATAATCTGTCCAATTCGTTATGCACTAGCGTTATACACTGATCTGTGTGGAGCTTGATTGGTCCGACTCGTATCCTTTGCGCTTGACTGAGCTGCTCCTCTTCCTCTTCAAAAAGCCCTAGATGATCTCCCAGTATGAAAGCAGCATTGTTTGCGTGCAGATCCACGTCTCGAACGTCTTTGCCGTGTTCGTGAAGGTAAAAAAGGGCAGATTCGTCGCTGTGACGCAGTGCTTCGGCGAGACCGGCACGCTCTACATAAACCCCCTTCGTCGACCGTCGCTGTTCCGTGCCGAGCTTCACTTGGAGGGCCTTCCTAATGAGCGCGCCAGCACTCCTTTCGTCCGGATTGAGGTATTTCAATTCAGAGCCCTCAAAACGTATGATCTTCGGCGGATCAGGTTCTCCTAACAGGACCAGGCGCACTTGGGTATCACGGCGTATGTCAAACGACGTTACAAATGCGGCGGTCACGCAACGCGCTAATATATCGATACGGCCTGCTGATCCAGGCATATCGTCAAGCGTAAAATCTCCTGAAGTGGCGGCTTTATGCCCAACTACAATGAACTGTCGCATAGCCGCCTCAGACTGTGTCAACTCAGGACTTTTTCGGTAAATGCGAGGGTGCCTGAGATCTTTTTGACACGGACCTTTACGGTATCTCCCTTCTGAGCGCCAGGAATGAATAGCGAGTATTTGCCAACCTTAGCGATGCCGTCGCCTCGTTTGCCGACTGCTTCGACGCGTACTTCGTAGACACTCCCCTCTTCAAGCGCACTCGCTGCGCCCTCTTTCTTCACGTAGCGTTTCCTTATAGGTCTATGGGCCCCACAAGCGTCGCATTTCAACATGACCGTTCTATCACTTTTCGTTAGATGCGTATCCGGTCTGTTGCATTCTGAGCAGATGACGTACTCGGAGACATAGTCATCGATGATGCCGGCTATCATTTCCTGCGAGAATCTGCCTTGAAAAACGACCCGTCCCCCCTCTACTTTGCCAGCCGTCGCAAGCTCTCGTAAGAGAAACTTAAGCAGGTGCTCGGGGCTTCTATTCAATACGTCGGTGATCTCGCCGAAATTCTCAAAAACAGTCATTCGCCCTTCAATAAACACGCGGGGCACAGGTATCGAAAAACGCTCGGCGTCTACCGTTGTCTGAGGCAAGTTCTTCATTCCGCGGTCTAAGTACTTTTCGTAACTATCCGTACTACTCACCTTTTCGTTGTTCGCACCATATTGGAGGAAATTAGGCGTGGCCCAGCTTCACACCTTGACTAGCTCGAGCCCTTCGTCGACTACGATCCTGCACGGCGGCGGGACTTTCATCGAAGCGCGGCGCAACGCCTCTTTGGCTTTCAAGAAGTTGGGGGGATTTGTATACACGGTAAATACTCGTTGGTCAGTACTCACGCGCGCGGCAGTTCCTACCGCCTTACCGAACGCTCTCCTCATTCCATCTTGAACCCGATCAGCGCCAGCGCCGGTGGCCATCTTGTTTTCTCGCAGCACTTGGTGCGGATACAACCGAAGCTTAAGTCGAAAATTCAGCCTACCCGTTGACTTCATCAGGTAACGGTTAGCGGCAATCCTGGCGGCTTCTAGAGCAGTATGTCTTATCTGGCATTGTTCGTCAACGGTGAGCGATACTGCGACTTTAAAATCGCCACTGAGGTTGCCTGTATTGTACTGTGATACCTTACTACCGGGGATCCCCCCCATGTAATATTTTCGCGTGTAGGCGGGCCCTGTTATCTTTCTGTACATCTTAGCTGGTTTGCGTGCCATTCTATCCTCTCTCTGTCAGCTGTATCTAGCATATACGTGATGCATTAAAAGGTTTTGCCGGGTTAGAATGAAGGCGCAACACGAACGGCACTGCGAAAAAAGATCTGATTTGCTAACAAGTGCTTGTGCGTCACCTAAGCTAAGCGAGCAATGACTGCCGCGTGTGCTTTATAAAACGGTTCAAGCTCGTGGACGCACATAATATCGAGCAGCTCTTCAAGTTTCTTGACTTCTCTTTTGTACACCGCTTTCGGTTTTGCAGTGACGTCTATACTTCGTGCTTTGATTATAATGCAAGCGTACCCGCCTGTCCTCAAGAACATTTCAGCATTGGTAAGAGCGATTTCAGCTTGTGTCGGCTGCGCGATATCTTGGTACAGGAAATCGGCTAGCTCGACAATGTGTCCGTAGTCAGGCTGGAGTGCATCTGCTATTATGGGCACGACATTCTTAAAGTGTTCTGACATGCGAACAAGGTCCCGAGCGACGCGTGGCGCAAACTCCACGGCGTAGACGAGTGAAACGATATTGGCCAGGTGTGAAACCGTCGTTCCAGATGCAGCCCCAAGGTAGAGTACAATCTGCTCCGGTCTCAGCGGCACGTTCTCTTCTTTCTTTAATAATGCTGCTAGCTTACTCCTTTGCGGACTCCAAAGCCGGTATTCACCAAACACTTTCTCGCCATAGATAGCCTCACCTTTCGTCGCAAGATGCGAATCTAACATAAAAACTCCGGCAACCTTGTGGGGCCTTACCGTCATGTCATACCTGTTCGCGTATCGCGGGCTTACTGAGCTCTCTTGCTCGCTTTTCCATTTGAGCTACGAGTTCTGGATACACTTTTTTTGAATAAAAATCGATGCGAGCGGCGATAGCCAGTTTTGCGGCCATTGTCCTTGCAATCTTTCCCCTTTTGTTTAGGGGACTGCCGCGGATCAACGGATGTTGAAATATGAGTCCATGCTTCGGCGGTTTTGCACCAAACTGGAGATGTTTGAATAGCGCCTTAGACGCACCCATTACTTGAATCTTGCTCGCTGGCATTCGCGCGAGTGATTCTAGGCCGCCGGCTCGAGCGATTAGTCGTGCGCCGAGAAGTTCACCAGCGAGGGAAGAGAGATTAGGGGCGATGGCGTGCATCTCAAGTTCAATGGCGCCTGCAGTCTTCTTCCTCATTTCGCTAAGTCGCTCTATGGATTCGGCAAACTCGTGCTTAAGCGCAGGGTATGTGGTTGACTGGGGGGCGTGAGTTTCTGCTAAGTCACTTGTTCTAGATATTTCAAATTCAAGGATATCCCATTCCAAAAGACGTTCCGAGAGCAAGTTTATCGACTCGTCGATATCATCGATGCCGCCGATTAGCTGCATAATTCGTGCGTCTGGGCGAGCAAACGCCGCAGCTATTTGCTCTTTCGCACGCTTTATCGCAACGGTGCGCAGCAGCGAAATGTAATCCTCCTCTGACGTGACTACGCGGAGTTGTATCGCCATCTGCCTGAGGCGGCCTCTATACTGCTTATCGAGATCGGCAAATTCTTCTTCTTGAAGCCGCATAGCTATCGCGTCGGCGTCCGCTTTCAAGACGTTCGAATGAATGATCTCATCATTGTGCAGCTCGATCTCCCCGAACCAAGTTTTGATGATTGTCATGCTCTATCTCGTGATTGATGTCGCTATTCCTTGCGAAGTGCCGTGACGCCTCTTTAGCTTGTGGATAGACATTCTATATATCTTGGGGCAGAATAATAGTTTGTCGGCCGGAAGTGATAGATTTGAACGTCGACATCGGCAAAATAACGCTTGTCAATCCAACCATGCTCGCAGCCGGGATCATGGGATCCGCCGCATCTTCTCTAAGGCGGGTCATGTCGTGTGGGGCGGGTGCCGTTGTTACTAAGTCAATTGGACTTCTGCCACGAGAAGGTCACCCGGGACCGGTTCTCGCTGAGGTTACGGGGGGGTACCTCAACGCACTGGGACTGCCCAACATGGGCCTTGCGTTTTTGGACGAACTTGAGATACTGAGTGCCGAAGACGAGCGAAAACCGATAATCGTAAGCTTATTCGGCGACTGTCCCGAGGACTTTGTCGAGCTGGCCGAAAAGTTCTGCCAGTACGCAGACGCGCTAGAACTCAATTTAAGCTGTCCTCATGCCCAAGGTTACGGAATCGAAGTTGGCTCAGAGCCTGGGGCCGTTGAAGCCATTACGAATTCCGTGAGCAGACACGTTGACCTTCCGATATGGGTCAAGCTCACGCCTAACGTGACCGACATTACAGCACTTGGCCGTGCGGCAGAAAAAGGCGGAGCTGATGCAGTAGTGGCAATAAACACGGTCAAAGGAATGGCGATAGATGTGGAGAGCGCTAGGCCGGTCTTGGGCAATGTGTTTGGCGGGCTGTCGGGAAGTGCGATAAAGCCAATCGCGGTGAAATGCGTTTACGACCTTTACAGCGCCCTCACCATCCCTGTAATCGGTGTCGGTGGGATAAGCAATTACGAGGACGCATTAGAATTTATTATGGCAGGCGCGAGGGCCGTTCAGATCGGGTCGGCCGTCGCTAAAGATCTGTCGGTATTTGAGCACGTCGCAGTCGGAATCGACCGCTACCTGGCCACGAAAGGTTTAACTCTTGAAGATGTGGTAGGAGTCGCACACAAGAGCTACTAACATGGATCTGAAGCAGGTGCTCAACACTTCAAGCATATTACTCGTAGACAACACGTACGCCGGGTTGAAAGACACCACATTTTCGAAGTATCTACTTGCAGAGATGCTTGATTCGCCGCTTGACGCAATTACAGCGTTTATCTGCGACGGGCGAATTCGTGGAATAGCCTTTAAGCAGGACTTTTGGACGCTCGTAACTGATATCGTCAAGTTTGATCCTGAATTCGAAAGCTATGCCGCCACCCTACGTCAGGAAGCTAAATGCAATAAAAAACAATCACATACTGTCGAAGCGGCTGAATTTCATCGAGCTATAGCCACGCTGCTTTGCGATTTGTTGGTAAGTGGTGAATCTTGTGACTGTCAAGGCGGCAGACGTTCACACATATTGGCATACTCATCTGAACGTCAGGAACGCTTACAATTACTTTTTAAGACGAAAATTGACCTTCTTTTTGACCTAGGCGCCGCGGAGATGCTCGAGATATGCTGTGGAAATGGCATGGCTACCGCCGCGCTCCGCGATCTTGGATACAATGTCTATGCTTTGGACAACGACAAGTGTGCCGTTTGTGAAGGGCTCTTCCATGGCGCTCTTCGAGCATCGAATACGGCCGTATTGGATGCTCGCCATCTTTCAGAATATGAATTCGCTCAATATCACGACTTTAGATGCGTCGTCGGCTTTATGTTAGGGGCTATCTACGAATTTAACAAAACTGACTGGCAGAAAATACTGTCAGAAGCTGCGGCGATCATTAATGAGGGTCTTTTTTTGCTGACGGTTCACAAAAAAGAAGAGATTGATTTTATTCATAGAACGATGCAAGATCTCGGCATCAAAGGTCAGGTAGTGGACAACCGAGACGATACCAGCATTTACGACCAATGGGTCTACATCAGCGTCAAGGAACCAACAGCCCTGGCGCGCTAGCTAAGTCGTGATTGTTCAAATAGCGCATCTGGTATGCAATCTATGACGTCGGTTGCTAACAGGCTGTATCCCAAGCGGGAAAACGCCACATCGCCTGCACAGCCGTTCAGGTATGCAGCAGTTGACGCTGCTTGCATTTTGTCCAGACGTGTTGAAAAAGCGCCGACAAGCCCCGCTAAGACGTCGCCTGTGCCGCCGACCGTCATTCCGGCATTACCAGTCTTATTTAGCCGATACTTTGTCCCATCCGAAATGACGTCAATGCGACCTTTTAGGAGTGTGATGACGTTCCATTCTCGCGAAAAAGCCTTGACCGCCGCTATTCTTTCTTGAAGGCTGCTCGGAATTGTGTCACCTGTTAGAGCTGCAAACTCGCCCTGATGGGGGGTGATCGCTATCGTGCTTGCCTCGTACTCAGCGGTTGCGAGTGCACGAAGCCCGTCTGCGTCAAGCGTTAAGTTATCAGAAGCAGATATCAGAGTAGTTGCCGCCCTGATCGTTTCTTGGTCGGCGCCAAGACCAGGCCCGAGCACGACGGAATCGTGTCGGGCGATGAGATCGAGGAGGGTCTTTACGTCTTTTGAAGTGATTCGGTCGGTGCCTACCTGTTTGACTATAAGGTTCGGACTGAATCCGGCTATGATTTCAGCTCTTGGCGAAGCGATAGTCACGATATCGACGCCGCTTCTTAACGCCGCCATACCGGCCAAAGTCGGCGCACCGGTATAAGGTCCGCCGCCAATGATCAGCACCCTCCCATTTTCGCCTTTGTGGCTTTCGGGGTTCCGGCGAAACGATATATCTCCCGGGCCCGTGTAGAGTTCTGCTTCTAAGGGAATCCCTATGTCGCAGACTGCAGTTTCCCGTATCGTTGTGCCCGCCTTAAGGCGATGGAGAGCCACCAGATAGTCCGCGTTGACCATTGTCTCTGTGTGATCGCCACTGGGAGTATCAATCGACAGCGTCTTGGTTTTTGATTCATTAATCAGCTGAATAACGGTTCGTTCTGGTTCGCGTGCCGATCCGATCAGTCCAGTCCCGAGAATAGCGTCGACGAGCAGGTCATAACTATCTAGGTTCTTCAGCGGACTTTTTGGACTAAAGATCGCCGCACCTTGGTGAAGCGTAACGGAGCAATCGAGACGCTTCAAAGCATTCCAATTCTTTTGTGATTCGTTAGTTTTCAGGCCTTTTTCGTAGCCAACGAGTACAACGTGAACAGCGAATTCACGTGACAGATGCCGAGCCGCGACGAAGCCATCGCCTCCATTGTTCCCTAGGCCGCAGATAATGGCTATTTTCTTGCAAGAGCTGTGTGGACCTTCACAGAGATACTTAACCCGTTCTGCGACGGCCTTACCCGCGTTTTCCATAAGCTGTAATTTGGAGATGCCGAGTCCGACGCAGTTTTCTTCAATTCGGCGCATGTCTTCCACAGACAGCGGCTCGAGAGGCATAAACCTAAAATGCATAGTGTAGAAATATAATGCTTGTGCTGCGACGCGTCAGGATCATTGCGGACTACCAGTTCGGACCTGGTGCAGGAGAGAGTCTCTTTCCAGACGAGGTACGCTTCTTATTGTCGCGAACGCGACGGGTCAGTCAGGTGCTAGACGGCGATATCAGGATCGCAACCCTACGTGCGTCAGATGGGCTTTTTACTTTAGGTCAACGGGGAGCACGCCGATTGCACGCGCGTTTTCCATATCCAAAGCTTCGAGTTACTGTCAATTCTGAAGCTACGCCGTTCGTCGGAGCGGGAAAAACAGCCTTTGCTAAACACGTGGTACACGCAGATCCTGACTTGAGGGCACACGACGAGGTGCTGCTGGTTGACGAAAATGACACGTTAATCGCAACGGGACGGGCTCTTTTGAGCCCACCTGAGATGCACGCGTTTAACAAGGGAGTCGCAGTGAAAGTGCGGCAGGGTTTCCTAGGCGCACGCGAGCAGCCGAACCCTGAATATGGTGGTTCGAATGCGCACCGTAACGTAAAAATCCTTTAAATGCTTCGTTAAGGTAGGTGGTTTTATGATTCCCGGCATGCGAGGAATGAGTCCTAAGAAGTTGCAGCAGATGATGAAACAAATGGGGATCGACGTAGAACAGCTAGAAAACGTCGAGAAAGTGATCATACAGCTTTCTGACAAAGAACTCATTTTCGAAGATGTGACGGTTACGGTGATGAAGGCGCAAGGGACTAAGAACTATCAGATATCAGGAGAACCTACAGAACGCGCGAGAATAAACGAGGAAGACGTACGGTTGGTCACAGAACAAGCGGGAGTCAACGAGGATGATGCTCGAGAAGCGTTGGCGGCAAGCGACGGGGACCTTGCCGAAGCGATTCTGAAACTGAAAGGGCCGCAGCAGCAATAAGATATGATTGAGAATGCCCTTCTGGTCTCGATCGCGAACAATAACAGGCAATTCTTGGTGCGATCCGAGGGAGAACTCCATACGGACGCTGGAATAATAAACCTCGAGACTCTCAAGACTCTAGACTACGGAAGCATCGTAGCTACGCACTTGGGCTATGAATTCAAGGTACTAGAACCTCGCGCTCCTGATTATTTTCGTCATTTAAAGCGAACAGGAGCGCCAATGATGCCGAAAGACATCGGCATTATCGTTGCCCACACAGGTTTGAACAAAGATGATCTTGTCCTCGATGCAGGTACCGGGTCGGGGATCACTGCGATCTTTTTGGGTAATATAGCCAAACGCGTGGTCTCTTATGAGATTAACCATAATTTTGCAAAACGCGCTGCGGAGAATGTTAAGCGCGTAGGGCTGACCAACGTAGATATTGTTGAAGGTGATATCCTCGAAATAGTATCTGAAATGGAGTTTGATGTCATCACTCTCGATTTATGCGAAATTGGCAATGCAATCCGTGCAGTAAAGGACTGCTTGGCACCTGGTGGGTTCATAGCTTCATTTTCGCCTTTTTATGAGCAGGCATTCGAAGCACGCGATGCCCTTGCGAGCTTCACTCAAATCACAACCTTCGAGGGAATCGAACGAGAGATGCAGTTTGGGAAACGAGGCACTCGTCCCGCCACGAGAGTTGGACATACAGGATTTGTGACAATAGCTCGAGCTTGACTGCTCATAGGTGCACAAAAGTCGTCCTTAATAAAAGGTGCGCCAACTTATAAATAATAAGACTTAAAACGTTTTTTTGAGGGCTGACATATGGGTTTGGGAACCGGCACGACTGAGCCCGACGTAGATTGCTTGGCGTTCATGGGATACGAACGATACGGAGCAACCAAGTACGTCCGTTGTGGTGCCTTTGGTATACTCCCGGTTGATTCGTGCAAACGGTGCGTGGAGTTCCGGAAAGCGACAGTCCCTGATTACTACCGCTAGTATTTCGGTTACGATACTGCTTTCGCGTAAGCGCTCTCGGTCTGCTGGGCGATTTTGTCCCACGTGAGTGTATCTTTAACAGCTACATAAGCTGCTCTTGCGAAATTGTCTCGTAGATCGTGATCAGCAAGGAGCTGGTTTATGGCTTTCGAAAGCTCGAAGGCATCCCGTGGGGGCACAAGTACGCCGCAGCTTTTGTTCATAATTTCGGGGATCCCCCCCACGTTCGTTGCGATAACTGGACGTTTACAAGCCATCGACTCGATCAGGAAGAGACTCGAAGCCTCCATCAGGCTCGGGATCACGACGACGTCCGCTGCTGAAATGAATTGCGGCAACTTGGTATGCGGAACTGCTCCGATGAACGAAACGTCGTTTTGAAGGTCGTGCTGTGCGACTAGGTTTTGGAGATACTGCTTGTGCGGCCCATCTCCCGCTATCACGAGCTCAGCATCGTGTTGTGCGACAACGTCTGGCATCGCCAAAATGAGGTACTCTAACCCGTTTTTTTCCACTAGTCTCCGCGCGGTGAATAGAACGGTTTTGTCTCCGGTGACGTCGCTGGAAACAACGTTAGGGTTAAACGCTTGTGGATCAAAGCCGTTGTGAATCGTCACAACCTTGTCAGGTGGTGCCCCCCACTTAATGACCCTGCGTGCAAAATAGCCGCCTGTGTGAATCTGCATTTTGGACATTCGGGCAAGCATCGGAGCAAGCGTGCGCTCGGTCAGCTTATACAGCGATGAGATAACAGGGGGCTCTATGTAACGCCAGATGTCATAATATGAGCCGTGAATTGTATTAACCGCATTCCCCCCATATTTTCGAGCTAAGACGTTTGCTGCCACACCCGACGTATAGAAGTGACCGTGATAGATATCAAACCCTGAAAGCTCTGCGGCAAGCGCTGCAAACGGAAATGCGACCTGTCTTGCAAACCGTAGGTTTGCAGGATCCCACGTGCGTTTCATCGTGTCTGCAAGATCAACAGTTTTAATCAACACGTCTTCGATATGAAACTCGGCGGCCCCATTGCTTGCCCCAGTGATGATCGTTACTTCGTGCCCCCGTTTTGCGAGTGATTTCGAGAGCTCAAGCAATGCGACTTCGATGCCGCCCAGCAGTACGCCCTCTGGCCGCGGGCCGAGCTCGTAAATGTGTGCAATTCTGAGCGACTTCAACTACGCACCTTCCATTGTTGCGCTATTTGAGCCAGCGTCAGAAATGTAAACCGTGCGTCTTCGCACAAATCTTGTAAGACCGAGGAGAACAGCCCCATATAGCAGCCGACTTCGTGGGCCGGATGGGCGTATATCACCAAAGGCACTCCTTTTGCGTGCCAAACGTCGCAGCTCTTACGTATCTTTGCTTTGATTTGGTCTTCAGAAAACCCCTCAGTGAAAAGTTCACCGATCGAATCCATCGAAACTGGCACCTGCAAAACGCGGCTCCTTTTGGCGCCTATTTTAGGGTAGAACGGAGAGGTTGGCCCATTGCCCTTAAAATCGCTTGAATAATCGAAGTCAATCGCATCAATCGCTTGTAACAGAGCGTTCGTTACAGTAAATCCGGGCGATGCAAAGCTCCTTATCTCAGCATTAGCTGCTGCCTGCAACGTCTCCAACCCTCTGCTGATAAGCTCTTTAATCTTGATCTCATCCATGTTCTGCAAGGTGTTCATCCAGGCGTAATGATCGTATCCGTGCAATCCGAGTTCGTGTCCTTCGTCGGTGGCTCTTTGTAAAGCCTCTGGACACACGGCTTCGACTGTTTCTTTTCGCAAGATACCGTTGAGACTGTGGAACCCGTACCGCAGCGGTTTCGCTTTGATGAACCTTAGGTAACTTCGCGGGTCGGTGATGTACTTGAATACGTTGAGCGCCAGCCTGTCGGGGCCTGTCGTGATGAAAAAAGTTGCTTTGATCTCAAGATGCTTGAGCACGTCGAGTAGTTCAGGCAAGAGGGCAACGTCTCGTGCGCTGTCGACATCAATTCTTATCGCTGCGGGGGTTTCAGGCATCGCTAATTCCACAAAAAAGTATATCTATACAAGTTCTCACAAACATACTTGGTATTAAGGCTGTCGTTGACTAGAAGCCGTATTACAGTATGTTTTTTAGTCCGATTTTTCAGAGGTAAGAAAAATCCATGGATCGTTTGCTGCTTCGGCAGGATCAAAGTGCGCTGTTGAAAGTAGGCTTACTGTGCGCCTGCCTTTTGCTTACGTTTTGGATATTTAGAAGCGTTTTTGCTGGTTCAGCCCTTCTTTTTGATTACGCTACGCTCAAGCAAAATGGATTCTATTTTTGGGCAATACTAGTCCTATGCTTTTTGTGGGCGTACATCAAGCGAACAGAAATCCTTGCGGCCGCCCGTCGAGGGACCGATGCGAAATGGCTGACATTAGGCATAATACTGGTGGGCGCTTCTGTGGGACTCCTGTACTTCGTTGCCACATTCTCGGATTCGATTCCACTGACTCTTTTTACCATTGGGTTTGTCGTCGTCGCGCAATTCTCGCTTTTTTTTGGCCCAGCGTCAAAAATACCACTCATGCTGCTGGGATTATTTGGAATTGCCGTTGGCTTTCCCATGCTGCTTGAAAGCACGGCGGCTGCCTGGTTCCCGCGGGCTACCGCGGTGCTCACCGTATCAACGCTGCAACTGTTCAGATTGCCTGTCACTTTAAATGGGGTTACGGTCACTTTGAACAGCCTACTGGGTTACGACATCGTGACGAAGATCGACACCAGATGCGCGGGAAGCGATTCGTTAGCGATATTCCTGGCCATTTTCGGGCTCATGCTCATCGACCGAAAGCCACAAAACAAAGTCTTGGTTGGGCTGCTCATTTTTGGTGTGATTGGCACCTATCTTCAGAACTTCGCAAGACTGTTGTTGCTTTTCGCAGCTGGTTACTACTACGGCGCTGACGCGCTTTGGGCGGTGCACGACTACGCCAGCTACATACTCTTTCCGGTCTGGTTTCTTGGCTTTACCGTCGTCTACTTGAAATTCACTCCGAAGCCTGAGAGCTCATCGATCGAGCGGATGGCGAGCAGCGAGAGCTCCCCAGAGCTCTAAAAGATCTAAGCTGAATCAGTGCCACAGGTTGCGCACTTCCCTCCGCTCCATGTATTGTGCAGCGAAATCGACGTAGTTTTAAGCCGCTCTTTGTTCGGCTGAGTTTTGCCGCGCGGTGCAAATCACAAAAACTGGTAATAAGCACTCGTCGTCCGAGCCGTTCACTGTTTACCGATACCATAGCAGCACCCGCTCGAAACCACCAATACCATCAACGTCAGTGGCCAGATCGCCCTTATCCAGAATAATGGCTTCGCCGGCAAATGCGCTTGCTACGCCACCTCGGCCGGTGACACTTCGTACAAGGCATCGACTAACGCGGTCGTCTTGATCAACGCGCAAAGTGCGGACGCTGCACAATCGGCAAAAAAGATTGTGTATCAGCATTATCGTCATTTTTATATACGGGCTGCGTCTAGTAAGCTATTTGAGCAATCAGCATGAGGAATAGTCGTCTCTCTTTGTTAGTGGTGGCCACGGTGGCCGCTATTATCTTGGTAGCTGGCTGTACTTCGTCGAATCAACAAAGTTCATCTAGCCAAGGCACAAGCACTCCAAGCACTTCAACCTCTGTAGCTACAAGTTCATCAGTGGCCAGCGCGTCTCCGACCGTTAAGCCGTCAGCTAGCGCATCACCAACTGCTAGTACATCGCCTACGCCTACGCCTACGCCTCAACCGTCAGGGAAAATTGCTACCTCGATTGACGGCACCCCGTCCTTCAACTCAAACCCTACTATTACGCGGAACTCGCCGGTAAGCTGGGGGTTCGAGGTAGTACCAACAGGACAGGCTCAAGTACTTTCTGTTCCGGTCACCGTCAGGATCGATAACAAAGCAATTGGACAAGTGACGCCGCTAAGCGGTGGCACAGCGACCGTGGCCTTCAGTCTTACCAGTGCCGAAACGAACAGTTTAGCGGTAGGTCAACACACGCTCACAGTGAGCTTTGCGGGTGACAGCACGTATCAACCCTCAGAGCAAAGCTTTCAGATTACAGTCACGTAGCCTAGCATCTTCTGACTGCGAAGTGGGACTTCTTCTGTCGACTAGTGATGATAGCCGCGAGGTTTAATATGGTGACGTCAAAGTTTTTGCACCGTTACGCCGTTCAGATAAGCTTATGCCTCGCCTCAATAAGAAAAACAAGAGTCAATTGCGGCGCCGCACGTTTTTTCACCTTGCCGAAGTCGTCTGATAGATGTTCCTGCTGGTGATTATGAAAGCCAAAAAAATCGTTCAGTTAGTTGCAGCGTGCATCGTTTTGGCAGCGTGCTTCTTGACGCCAATCCCTCGCGCTAGTGCTAGCGAACTGAAAGTCGGCGGACAGGGACAATATCGTACGATTTCAGAAGCTGTTAAAGCAGCGAATCCAGGAGACTCCATACTAGTTGGTCCTGGAACCTATGTTGAAAACGTTGTGGTTGATAAGCCCATTACGGTAGCCTCTACCAACGGAGCCCAAGCAACGGTAGTTAAAGCCTCAGACACGAGCAAAGACGTCTTTGTACTCAGCGGAACCGGCATCACTATCCAAGGTCTCACAATTACAGGAGGGAATACGGGGGTGACGTTTGGGCAAGCCTCGAACTGCATATTGACTCAGTGCGTCGCGAATGGCAACGTCTTTGGCGTGTACCTAGCTGGCGCTACTTCCAATTTAGTGAGCAACAATAATCTCAACAATAACGGTTTTGGCATCTACTTGGATGGATCATCTGGAAACAAACTATCGAACAATAGTGCCTCGTATGAAAAAGGTGGCGGGGGAAAAGCTTCACTAAGCGACGGCATTTATATGTTTAATTCTCATAGCAACAACGTTGTGGGCTGCGATTTAAGCAATAACAACAACTTTGGGGCATCCTTTTACCAATCAAGAAACAACGTTCTTTCAAATAATACGTTCAGTTCGAACGCACAATTCGGCGTGCGGCTTCGTGACGGGGCTGACAACAACAAGTTTTCGTTCAATACGTTCAGAGCGAACGTTGAGAACGGTGTTCTGATCGGGAATTCAAGCGGCAACACGTTCTATTTCAACAATTTTTTGGATGAGAAGAGCCATTTCTACACGCAGGAAGACAATAACATCAACTCCACAACAAAGCTCAATTACACTTATAACGGAAATTTGTTTAACGGATTTGTAGGTAATTACTACTCGGACTACGTCGGCGTCGATTCAGACGGAAATGGAATCGGCGGCTCCTCGTTTGCGCGAGACAACTATCCTCTTATCAAGCCGATCGCAAACTATGGTGAGGCGCAACCGACCCCGATACCAACCGCATCGCCCTCTCTTGCGGCGTCAGAAACTTCAAACGCATCAACGAATGTGGCAGCGGCTTCCGCAGGTCAGCGTTCCCCCGTGCTTACGCCAGGATTCGAAACTATGGGAGCGCTATTTGGCTTGCTGTTTGCAGCAGTTGTCGCCGTCTTACTGAAGAGGCGAGGCAGCTGATTAAACCTGCTGAACTGCATTACGTTGAGCGCTCTGTTGCAGCTCACGCATATCTTCAGTTCGGGTTGCGTGCAACCAACTGCACAACTCAGGGGCTCTCCATCGCTATTTGTTTAAAACTAGTAGAAGGAAACGTTTCAGTTATGCGAATTAGCACCATGTGGTGACTAATGATATCATACGTTCTCGACAACATGGCCACGTCGTGAGGCACGTCGAACAAATCGCTAAGCTCTTCGTTTAACGTGGTCTCAATACGTCTGATTTCACGCCGTGATTCAATTTTTCGTTGCGTCATGATTCGTCCTATCGGGATATCAGCTTTCATTAGGTCGTGTCGGAACTCTTTTTGGAGACGTGCGATAGGCGTATAGGACTCGGCATAGATGAGTGGTCGGTCGCCGTCTTCGTTTTTCAGAACAACGATGCGATAGTTTAGGTTATCCCCCTCCTCCACGTCTAACGCCGCTGCCCTTTCGGTATCTGCTCTGACGACCTGCTGAAGCAACGTTGCCACGACGATGGGTTTGCCGGTCATCACTTCGAGCATGGTCGTAACAGAGCCGTCTGTCATCAGCAGCAAGCGCTGAGCCTTCGACAGTTTAATTTTCAGATCTTCCAACAAACCGCTTAATCCTCCTGAACCTTCAATCTGGAGACCGTTAGCCAGACGAGATCTCTTTAACGTACGCACCGCTGTTTTGCGCTTTAACCGCGCGTACTTCCCCGCCGGTCGTTTCATTTAAGTAACTCTGAACCGCTGATACCAGCTGCGTTCCCTCAGCTATTCCGTAAACGGTGGGGCCAAATGAGCTCATTCCAGCACCGAGCGCCCCGTTCTCTCGCATGAATCGAATGAGACGTGCGCAAAATGGCTGTAGCTCAAGTTCTCTGCGCTTGAAACCGATCGTCTGAACTCGATCGATCGATCGTCCAAAACTCTTGATGTCGCGTTCTACGACAGCCGGTAGCATTTCCATCAAAATAACGTGGCATAGCTCTTGGATCTCTGTGAGCGGCAGCGGACAGTTTTGTCGAAAAATGTCGACCTCGCGTCTATCGCTTGCACCTTGCAGTTTTGGAAGTGCGAGGACGATAGTCCAATCCGGAAAATCGTGACGGAAGATCACAGGAGCGGGATCGCAGTTTCCAGAAGCCGACGATGGCAAGAAGTCCGTTTTTCCTTTGTGACCCCCATCAACAATGAAGCCGCCCCACTCGTAAGCCGCTACGCCGATGCCTGAGGTGCCCCCCCTCCCAATCAGTTTTGCGATAGAAGTTGGCGTAAGTCCGAGACCGTAGAGTTCGCTTATGGCCGTTCCGACCGCAAGTCCAACTTGCGTTCCGGAACCGAGTCCCACGTGAGCAGGATACTCCTGCACGACCTCGATCGCGACACCATCGACTTCGTGCTGCGTCATTATCGCTGAGGCGGCACGCCTGATCCTTTCTGCGAACGTTGTGGTCCCTGAGATTAAAAGCTGCGTATCTTTTTTTGCGTTGATTCTAACCGACGGGTAGTCGAGAGTAAGTCCGACGCTGCCGTCAAGTCGTCCCAACGCTCCATTTAAGTCAATGAGGGTAATATGAAGTCGCGAAGGCGTTACTACTTGAATCATATCGTTTGTCGATTAGACGTCTCCGCTTTAATGTGAGTTAACGGTTCCCTAACGCGCGGCACGCGCGTTTCCAATCATTTTCGAGCGTACGCGATACGTTTTTACGGCGCTCATGTTCAATTGAACGTCGTGTGACGGTCTTGTTGTTGCCTGCTCGTAGGGCGTGAACATCTTGAAGGTCTGCGTCGGGATTGTCAGTATAACGTCTATAATTTTTAAAGTTGTTTGTTTCGGTGGGGCTGCTAGCAATAGTCCCAACTTTCACACAGCTCAGCAGAATCTTTATTAAAGCTGAAAAAGTTGTAGCGCGAAGTATTTTTTGCCGATTCCGCAAGCGTGGTGTGCTCGCTGTCTATCTGATGACTTTCGCATGATTGGGGGGGTATCGGAATCCCGTGAAGCGGGCCGTTACGGCGTCAGTAACCTTTAAGTAACTTTGTTGTACTTTTAAAGACTACACGGGTCAAAGCGTTATCGCGAAGAACGTGCGAAGATGCACTCTGAGATACAGCTCGCAATACCGTCCTCCTTAACCATCGAAACTGCTGACCAGAAAATTAAGACGTACAAGGTCGGACAGGTTGCCCGGGCGGCAGCGATATTCAGAGTACATCAAATCACGATCTATCGTGACGCTGCGCACGATGACAGCCGATTCATAGCGTCGATATTGCAGTACATGGAGGCGCCGCAGTACCTTCGAAAGCTGCTTTTTCCGCGCTCAAATGAACTGAGGTATATTGGCGTCGTTCCCCCGCTAAAGACCCCTCATCATGTGCGAGTGCATGATGATATTCGTGACGGAATTGTGATAGACGTCGGAACTGACTGCGCTTGGGTTGAAATCGGTTTGGATTGCCCGGCCTTTTTGCGCACGAGAACGTTGCGCAAAGGGGAGCGCGTGACAGTTAAGATCTTTTCGCGAGATCGGCTCGAAGTTGAAGCGATTCAAAAGCCGCCCGGATATTGGGGATATTCGGTCCGAGTGGTAGATAGCATCAGAGATGCGCTGGAGGGGTTGGTCGTGGCCACCTCGAGGCGTGGACAAGTGATAAGCCCCGCACTACGCGATGAAATTGGAAGGAGAGGCACAGGCTTGACAACGTTCGTATTTGGCGCCCCAAACCGTGGGTTAGAAGCGCTGCTTAACGAAGCCGGGTTGTCGATAGAGGAAGCGTCAGACTTTATCGTTAACACGATTCCTAGCCAAGGTACAGAAACGGTGCGCACAGAAGAGGCTATAATGGCAACGTTGAGCGTGTTTAACATCGCGCTGCACGAATCAACATGAGGTAAACTGATGACAAAAAGACATCGTCCAAGGCGCGGATCACTCGCCTACAGCCCGCGAAAGCGGGCCAAGAGCGAATTGCCGAGAATCCGTTCGTGGCCACAGCAAGACGAGCCACAAATACAGGGATTCGCAGGCTACAAAGCCGGGATGACGCACGTGATCATACTTGACGATACGCCCAATAGCCCAACCGAGGGGTTGGAAATAAGTGTGCCCGTCACGGTCGTGGAGACTCCAGCAATGAAAATAGCGGCTTTGCGAGCATATGGACAGACCTCGTATGGAAAACGGATTGTGCTTGAAACGTGGGCGCGCGGTATCGGAGGAGATCTCGCAAAGCTGAGGCCGCTTCCGAAGGAGGCCGCACAAAGCGCAAATGTTGATGGTGCGGACGAGATTAGGGTGCTGATGCATACCTCGCCAGCGGCCGTTAGCGGTATCCCCAAGAAGGTGCCTGAACTCATGGAAGTGCCTGTTGGTGGGGATGACGTGAACGCTGCATTTACGTACGCGAACGATCTGCTCGGAAAGGAAATCGACGCTGTCAATGTCTTCAAGGAAGGCATGCTTATCGACGTAACTGCAGTAACAAAGGGTAAAGGGGTGCAAGGGCCGGTCAAACGGTGGGGCGTTACCATCCAAGACAGAAAAGCGTTCAGGGGTGGCAAGGGGCGGCATATCGGGAATCTCGGTCCGTGGAACCCGGCGCGCGTTAGATGGACGGTCCCACAACTCGGCCAGATGGGCTATCAGCAAAGAACTGAGTATAACAAACGAATACTTAAGATCGGGTCGGACGGAGCCGAAGTGACCCCTGCGGGCGGATTTATTCGATATGGGGAAGTCAAAGGCGCGTACGTTCTTCTCCACGGGTCGATTCCTGGGCCCTTCAAGAGGCTCATTAGGATGAGACGTGCCAGCCGGCCAAAAAAGACCGCGCACGCGATCCCGCAGCTGAGCTACATTAGTCTTGAATCAAAGCAAGGGGTAAGATAGATGAAAGGCCGAGTGCTAAGCCTGAAGGGAAAAACGAGGAAGAAAGTCGATCTTCCCGAGCTTTTCGACGAATTTTATCGCCCAGATCTCATAAAAAAGGCAGTTGTAGTCTCGCAGGCAAACCGGAGGCAAGCATACGGACCGCAGTCCACAGCAGGCCTTAAGACCTCGGCAGCATCGTGGGGTTCTGGGCGAGGGGTCGCACAAGTTCCGCGTTTAAAGAACTCAAGTAGAGTCGCGAGGGTGCCACAAGCTGTAGGCGGAAGAAGAGCACATCCGCCGACCGTTACAAAGGTGTTTGCAGAGAAGATAAACAAGAAAGAAAGGCAGAAAGCGATGCGGTCTGCAATCGCAGCTACGGCAAATTCTGATCTGGTTAAGGCGCGAGGGCACCGGTTTGACGCAACGCTTCCACTCATCGTAGTGGATGCCTTCGAAGAATTAGTAACGGCTCGCCAAATCGCTGAAGTATTGACTGCGCTTAACGTCTGGCAAGACGTAGAGAAAGCGAAACGTGGCAAACGTGTGCGTGCTGGGAAAGGCAAGCGGCGCGGTCGACGCTATAAGAGCAAGAAGAGTGTCCTTATTATAAGTACGAAGCCGGTATTAGCCGCGCGCAATCTCCCTGGAGTTGACGTAACAACGGTGGATCAGTTGAACGTGGAGCTAATGGCACCAGGCACTCACGCCGGGAGACTTGCAATATGGACACAGTCGGCGATAAATGCCGTGGGAAAAGGGTAGAGTCATGCTGAAATATGCGTATGTCACGGAAAAAGCGACAGCTCAGCTTGACAGAGAGAACAAGCTCACGTTCATCGTCGACGTGGAAGATACAAAAGACGACATAAAGAAAACTGTAGAAGAAATCTATGACGTGACAGTCGTCGATGTGAAGACACTCGTCACGCCAAAAGGGTTCAAGAAAGCTACTATTACGCTTTCGAGCGATGATTCAGCCGAAGAAATTGCGTCAAGACTTGGTATCTTCTGAGGGGGTCGTGCTATGGGGAAGAGGATAACTTCGCAAAATCGAGGAAAGGGCACACCGACTTATCGTGCACCCTCTCACCGCTATAAGGCGGCCTTGAAACTCATAAAAGCTGACAAGAACGAGACCGTAAAAGCCCGGGTAGTTGAGGTGCTACACGACCCAGCTAGGAGCGCCCCAATCGCGCGGGTTCAGTTGGCGGACGGCACTGAGCGCTTAGTGCTAATACCTGAAAGCCTGTGCGTAGGCGATGAGATTGCGTGCGGCGCATCGGCGGAGATCAAGGCGGGTAATATCTTGCCGCTTGCTGAAATCCCCGAAGGGGTTCCGATCTGCAACATTGAATCGCAACCGGGTGACGGAGGTTGTTTCGCGCGAGCATCTGGTGTTTACGCGATGCTCGTGGCGCACGACGTACAAAAAACCGTCGTGCAGCTTCCGAGCGGGGAAATGAAATGGTTACATCCGCACTGCCGAGCGATGATAGGAACGGTGGCGGGTGGAGGCCGCCTTGACAAGCCCTTTGTCAAAGCTGGCAAGAAGTTCCACAAACTTCGTTCGAGAGCTGCTAAATATCCGAGGGTGCGTGGGGTCGCGATGAACGTGGTCGATCACCCATTTGGCGGTGGTGGTTGGCAACACCCCGGCCGTCCAAAAACGGTCAGCCGAAATGCCCCTCCGGGCCGGAAAGTTGGCAGCATAGCTGCCCGACGAACGGGTAAACGATAACTAATCTTAGGGCTGGTGAATGTATGGCTAAGAGAAGGAAGGTTGAAGCGCCTCGCAGAAAGGAAGAGTTCTCGTACAGGGGACACTCCCTTCAGGAGCTCAAAGACATGGAACTTGACGAACTAGCTCAGCTCTTTCCTGCGCGGCAACGCCGGAAGCTTAAGAGAGAACTTACGGAAGAACAAAAAAAGCTTTTACAGAAGATACGCGAAGGAAAACCGATCCGGACCCACCAAAGGGATATGATCGTCCTTCCCGAAATGGTTGGCGCCACTATCGGAGTGCACGATGGAAAAACGTTCGCCAGCTTTGAAGTAATGCCAGAAATGGTTGGGCATTACTTTGGTGAATATGCGCTAACAAGAAGAAGGGTATCGCACGGGGGTCCAGGAGTGGGAGCTACGCGATCGAGTCGATATGTTCCGTTGAAGTGATATAATGGCATTCACGACGTATTCGGCAGAGTTTCAGAAGGAGAAAACCGCCCGTTCACAGGGGCATGAACTGCACGTTTCGCCACGACATTGCGTGGAGATCTGCAGGGAGCTGCGAGGAAGGTCGCTCGTAGAAGCCAAATCCCATTTGGAAGCGATCACGAAAATGAAGACGCCGGTGCCTTTCAAGCGCCACAGTTCGGGCGTAGGACACCGAGCGGGAATGCGCGGATGGGACGCAGGGCGCTACCCGCAAAAAGCAGCCCGAGAGATTCTGACGGTCGTCAGGAACGCTGAAGCGAATGCTGAATACCAAGGGCTTGATACGGAGCGAATGCTCGTCGTCCACTGTCTGGCAAGAAGCGGTCGGGTCACTGAAGGCCGAATGCCTCGAGCGATGGGCCGCGCCACCGCAAAGAATACTGATACGGTAACCGTCGAGATAGTCCTGCAGGAGTTAACAAATGGGGATTGAAAAGAAATTCGTAGAGGAAGGCTTGAAGCGGTCTCAAATGAACGAGTACTTCAACCGGGAGCTAGCGCGTGCAGGCTACGGCGGTATGGAGATCAATCGCACTCCCATCGGAACGCACATCACGATCTATGCCGAGAAACCTGGCATGATCATTGGTAAAAGCGGTAAAACGATCCGGCGGGTCACAAGAGAGATCGATGCAAATTTCAAGCTCGACAACCCGCAGCTTGACGTTCAGGAGATTGAGGTTCCTGAGCTAAATGCCCAAATAATGGCGCAACGGTTAGCGAATGCGCTTGAACGTGGCTGGTACTTTAGAAAGGCAGGCCAATCGACGCTTCAGCGGGTCATGGACGCCGGCGCGCTTGGATGTGAGGTGATTCTTGCGGGAAAAGTGACCGGCCCGCGATCACGAACGGAGAAGTTTTTAGCCGGATACATAAAACATTGTGGAAAGCCTGCAGAGGAACTGGTAATGAAAGGCTACGCCGTGGCAAAACGAAAGCTTGGCATCATCGGCGTCAAAGTCCTAATAGTGCCTCCGGGAGTCAGACTTCCCGATGACATACGACTAGTCGAAGAAGTTGAAGAAGAGGTCGAATCGAATGGCAATATTGAAGAGCCAAGAGATACGCAAGATGAAACCGGATGAACGTCGCAAGCAGCTCGGCGATCTGATTGCGGAGCTCTTGAGAGAAAGAGCGCTTGCTTCTGCTGGTGGCGCTCCTGAAAATCCGGGAAGATCGAAAGAACTTCGACGGACTATTGCTCGAATTCACACAATCATCAACGAAGATAAAAAGAAGCCGGAAGGACTTGCATAGGTGCTAGATGAAAATTGATCGTCAAAATGTCGTAAATCACGAGCTGATTGGCCTACACGCGACAGTAGTGGAGAGCACCAACAGGGACAGCGTTGGCGTCAGTGGTCGGGTCATTGACGAAAGCAGAAACCTCTTCACGCTGGAAAGCGGCGGACGAGAAAAAAAGGCCGCGAAGCACGGCAACACGTTTGAATTCTGGCTGTCAGAAAGCGATAAAGTACGAATAGATGGGGATCTCGTCGTCGGACGGCCTGAAGATCGTGTTGCGAAAAGGCTTCGACGATGGCACAGCGGGTAACAATATGCGAACGAACATCGGATTTCAGGTAGCTCCCCCGACAAGGCAGTGCAAAGACACCAATTGTCCCTTTCACGGTACGCTTTCGGTGCGCGGACAACTTATAGACGGAACCGTTGTTAGCGACAAGCCAGCGCGAACCGTTGTCGTGCAGCGAGAGTACCTCAAGTATATCCCGAAATATGAAAGGTACGAAAAAAGGAGGTCGAATCTACACGCTCATAATCCAGATTGCATCGCGGCAAAAACGGGAGACCGCGTGTACCTGGCAGAGTGTCGGCCGTTGTCCAAGACTAAGTCATTCGTGGTGATTCAAGTACTATGAAGAGCTTAAGGGCAAAAATTCCGCGATCTCTTGCAACGAGCTCCAAGCTTGATTGCGTTGACAATACGGGGGCACGGACCCTTGAGATTATCGCCGTCAAACGCTATCGAGGGGTCAAGAAGCGACAACCTAAGGCGGGGTTAGGTGAGATCGTCGTCGTATCGGTCAAGAAGGGGGCGCCTGACATGCGGCGACAAATCCTCAGGGCCGTTATCGTGCGGCAGAAAAAGGAATTTAGAAGGCCTGACGGTACGAGGGTCAAGTTTGAAGATAACGCAGCCGTCATAACAGACGACAACGGGGAGCCCCGCGGAACGGAGATCAAGGGGCCCGTTGCCCGTGAAGTCGCGGAACGCTTTGGTAAGATTGCGTCAGTGGCACAAATGATAGTGTGAGGGATCAGATTGGCGAATAGAGTGAGTTCTGGGCAACCGAGAAAGCAGCGGAAGGCACGAATTGACGCCCCTCTTCACGTGCGTCAGAAGTATTTGCACGCGCGTCTGGAAAAGAAGCTTGCAGACAAATACAAGCTTCGAAGCGTTCAGATACGAAAAGGCGATACAGTCAAGGTGCTTCGCGGGGACTTTCGGGGTCGGGAAGGAAAGGTGGCGAAGGTCAATCTTAAGGGCGAGTCGATTGAAGTAGATGGGGTAACCGTGCACAAAGCCGACGGGTCTGAAGTAGCTAGGCCCATTCATCCGTCAAACGTGATACTTACGAAACTTGAACTCAAGGACAAGCTCAGAACGAGTAAACTAGAGGGGGAATAGCGTGCACCAAAAAAGGATCTCAGCGCCGAAGAGTTGGCCAATTGCTAAAAAAACAAGCAAGTGGGTTGTTGCTGCGTCTCCTGGTGCACACTCGAGAGACGCAGTTCCGATATTGGTCGTGCTAAGGGACATGTTACACTTAGCTGACAACGCGAAAGAGGCGAAGCGCATTTTGCACGGCGGAAATGTCACGGTGAATGGACGTGTGGTGAAGAAGGATAAAGCTCAAGTCGGACTGTTTGATGTGTTAACGGTTGCGGGCAGAAACTACCGCATGCTACCTAACCCACGCGGTAAGTATGAGCTGACAGAGATAGGTGAGCAGGAGGCAAAGCGCAAGCTGGCCCGTATTGACAACATTACGGTCGTGAAAGGAGGAAAACTTCAGTACAACTTGCACGACGGGACCAACATGCTTCTTGCGGAAAAATATAGCACGGGCGATTCGCTCGTGTTTTCAGTACCTGATTACGACGTCGTCGAACACTATGAGTGCAAAGCCGGCAATAAGGCAATGATTGTTGGGGGAAAGCACTCAGGTGAAACCGGCACGATCGTGGAACTAAAGATGGTAGCGAGCTCGCGTCCGAATATGGTAAGAATCGAACGCGATGACAAACAGTTTGAGACGATAGATGAGTACGTCTTTGTTACTGGCAGCGGCGGTGGCTGATCGTGGCTGAGAACCAAGAAGCGCGAGAGCAACGTGACAACCCTATGACGAAGCCGACACTCGACAAGGTGACCGTTCATATAAGTGTCGGTGAAGGGGGCCAAAAGCTGATCAACGCGGAGAATATCGTGAAGACTCTTACAGGACAAGCAACTGTGCGAACGTCAGCTAAGAAGACACAGCCAGTATTCGGGATAAGGAAGGGACAGGCTATAGGCTGTAAAACGACTCTGCGAAGTGAACGCGCGAGCACGTTTCTTCATCGCGCGCTTGAAACTAGGCAGAATTTCGTACACGAGTATCAGTTTGATGAGAATGGCAACGTATCGTTTGGCATCGTCGATCACACCGACTTTCCAGGAATGACCTATGACCCTCAGATAGGCATATTTGGCATGGACGTGATCGTCTCACTTAAGAAGCCAGGCTACCGCGTCGCGCGGCGGCACGCGGCGCAACGGCGCGTTCCCATTCGACATAGAGTTACGCGCGAGGATACAATCGCTTTCCTACAAAGCAATTATAGCGTGGTGTTGGGATAATGGCGGAAAAAACGCGGCGTGAGGCGCATCAATGTAGGCGCTGTGGGCGTAAACAGGGCCTCGTAAGCAAGTATGATATTTATCTCTGCCGACAATGCTTCAGAGAGATCGCCAGCGACATGCAGTTCGAGAAGTTCAACTGAGGTGACGGAAGAATGGTTTTGCTAGATCCGCTCGCAAACGCCCTCTCAGCGATCAAAAATGCTGAAGGCGTCGGCAAAAGTAAATGTTGTATTAAGCCCGTTTCAAAGCTCATCGGTAACGTGCTTCGTGTGATGCAGCAAGGGAACTACATCGGCGACTATGAGCTCATCGAAGATGGGAAAACAGGTATATTCAAAATCGCGCTGCTCGGCAATATTAACAAATGTGGTGCTATCAAACCGCGATTTTCCGTTCAGACTAATGAGATAGAGAGATGGGAACAACGGTACTTGCCGGCGCGCAACTTTGGGTTCCTAATACTGACGACATCCGCGGGAATAATGACTCACGTTGAGGCACGAGAACGCGGCATCGGTGGAAAACTCATCGCTTACTGCTTCTAGGAGAGCACCATGGTTCAAGTTGTTGAAAAAGAGGTTCAGATTGCAGCGGGCGTTCAGGTTACACTCGATAACGCGGTTGTGCGAATAGAAGGCCCTCGGGGAACGCTTGAACGCGACCTGTGGTACCCGAATATCGAGATACGTGTCGAAAAGGACATGGTGTGCGTCGGAACCACGGTGAATAAGAAAAGTCAAAAAGCTATCGTAGGCACGTATGCCTCTCACGTCGCCAACATGGTGAGCGGGGTAACCGACGGATTTCAATATAAGCTCAAGTTAGTCTATTCACATTTCCCCATTCAGGTAAAGATTGACGGAAGTACTGTATCCATCGAGAACTTTTTAGGTGAACGCAAGGCGAGAAATGCTCGAATTATGGGCGAATCACTCGTTGTCGTTCACGGCGACGAGCTAATCGTTACAGGCATTGACAAGGAAGACGTCGGGCAAACCGCCGCCAACATCGAGCAAGCGACCCGGATCAAGGGACGCGACCCTCGCGTGTTTCAAGACGGCATTTATCTCATTGAAAAGGGCTTGGGAGCGCGTACATGAAGGCTTTGGACGAAATGAACGAGGATCAGGTTAAGGCACTCGTCGGTGCGGGATACCGAACCGTGGACGATCTTAGGGATGTAACAGTCGATGAGCTCGTGACAATCGCAGGTCTCGAAGCCGACCTTGCGCAGCGAGTAGCTCAAGAGTTACCCTCATTCAAACATAAGGACTTCAGCGCCGAACACAAGCATTTACTCGCTGTCAGGAAGCGGCACGGAAAACCCTGGTTCAAGCGCGACGACTACGAGAAGAAAAAGAAGCTCAGCTCGAGCTGGCGGAAACCGCGAGGACTTTTCAACAAGATGCGCCGAGGGTTTCCCGATAAAGGAGCGGTCGTTCAAGTTGGATACGGTGCGCCAACGGCAATACGTGGTTTTCATCCCTCGGGATTTGAGGAAGCGCTCGTCAACTGCCTCGCTGATCTGGAAGAAGTGCAACCTGACCAAGCCGTGAGAATCGGTCGGACGGTGGGGGCTCGCAAGAAGGAGATTATCCTAGAACGCGCCTTCGCCAAGGGTTTGAAGGTGCTCAATCCGCGAGCTAAACGCCGGCCCTTGGAGGAAGAGGAACAAACATCGGGAAGACTGACCGAGGAGAGCGAATGACCGGTCTTTCGAACCAAAAGCGGATGGCCGCTGACGTGCTCAACGTTGGGGTAAGCAGAGTGTGGCTAAATCCAGAAAAGCTCACAGACGTTGCGAACGCTATAACTCGTGAGGACATTCGTGGCCTCGTCGAGGACGGCACTATTAAAGCCAGACAAGCGCAGGGCGTCAGTCGCGGGCGTGCACGCGGGAACGATGCTAAGCGCAAGAAAGGGCACAAGACTGGACAAGGCAGCCGTAAAGGAGCAAAAAATGCCCGAACCCCAAAGAAGCACCGATGGATGCGCAAGATACGAGCGCAGAGAAGAACTCTTCGCGGCTTGAGGGACGATAACACGTTGGATCGAACTACGTATCGTCGCATGTATAGGAAGGCCAAAGGGGGCCAGTATCGAACGGTGAGCGTTTTGCGTTCTCAAATTGAAATCGCGACAGCGGCAAGGGGGCAAGAATAATGGCCATCGGTCCGCGCTATTACGTCCCATTTCGACGTCGCCGCGAAGGGAAGACGAATTACCACAAGCGCTTAGGTTTGATGCTTTCAAAACAGCCTCGGGTCGTCGTGCGAAAAAGCGGCCGCAATTTGATAATGCAGCTTATCGAGCATAGTACGGCGGGGGATAAAACGTTGACGTCCGCCAGCGCTCTTGATCTTAAGAGCCTCGGCTATAAAGGCGCCACGGGTAACACTCCTGCTGCGTACCTGACGGGAATCCTTTTTGCGAGCCGCGCGCTTGCGGCTGGTTATTCGTACGGGGTGTCCGATCTTGGTCTCAACGCAAACTCACGCGGGTCGCGAATATACGCCGCCTTGCTGGGCGCCGTTGAAGCAGGGCTGGAAATTCCACACGGTCAAGAGCCACTCCCTACACCTGAGAGGGCGCGTGGAGAACACATCGCTGCTTACGCAATCGATAACCGAGCTCGGTTTTCACGATATGGCATCGATCCCAAAGACCTTCCCGGTCACGTTGACACGGTGAAGCAAGAGATACTCGAGCGCATTAAGCGTGAATGAATAGAGGAGATAGGGGCACAGAATGGCGGAAATGATAGAAGGATGGACACCTAGGACGAGATTGGGACGCCTTGTTTATGAGGGTAAGATAACCACATTCGACGACGCTGTAAACACCGGATTTCCTGTAAAAGAACCTGAAATCATTGATACGCTCTTCCCCGATTTGAGCGACGAGGTTTTAGATATAAACATGGTGCAGCGAATGACGGATTCTGGGCGGCGTGTGAAGTTTCGAGCCGCAGTGGCGATCGGCAATCACGACGGATATATAGGCTTTGCTGAAGGGAAGGATCTACAAGCAGGACCGGCCATACGAAAGGCAATCGAGACTGCTAAACTGAATCTTCTTAAAATAAATCGTGGCTGTGGCTCGTGGGAATGTGGCTGCGGAGAGGCACATACCGTTCCCTTTACGGTCGAAGGCAAAGCGGGCTCTGTGAGTGTTGCGCTAAAACCAGCACCAAGAGGGCTCGGCATAGCCTCAGGTAGCACGGCACGGAAAGTCCTCGAGCTCGCAGGCATAAAAGACGTATGGACGAGATCTTCAGGACAAACGCGTACTACTGTCAACTTTGCGAGCGCTACTTTTGAGGCGCTCAAGGGTACAACCACAGTCAGAATCGGTGGGGGGACTCGGTGACGTACGCTGTTATTAAGATGCGCAGCATCGCAAAGATGAAGCCGGACATAAGGCGTACGCTCGAACTGCTGAATCTAGACAGGACTAATCATTGCGTTCTCATAGAGGACAATGCTCACTACAACGGAATGCTGCGGAAAGTGAAGGATTACGTAGCCTGGGGCAACGTCGATGGTGAAACTCTCAGTGTGCTCCTCGAAAAAAGGGGCATGCTAGAAGGTCGCAAAAGACTCACGAACGCGTACGTCAAAGATCGCACGGCTTTTGATGATATCGGCTCGCTTGCAAAAGCTGTCGCGGAAGGCGAGGCGACTTTACGAGATGTGCCCGAGCTGAAACCCGTGCTGCGGCTTCACCCGCCGCGCAAGGGCCATAAGGGAATAAAAAAACCGTTTCCTGAAGGTGTACTAGGGTTTCACGGCACAGACATCAACGAGCTGCTGTTAACGATGAGGTAGGCAATGGGTGCGAAAAATAAAGCCAAGAAGTTTCGAGGAAGTCGTACGTGTGGCGGAGGCACGCATAAAAACCGTCGCGGTGCTGGGAGTCGAGGGGGGCGCGGCCACGCGGGCGGCTGCAAGCACCATTTCGTCAGGGAGCTCTTGCTTGGTCGGGGTTATGGTAGTTATGGGTTTATAAGGCCACAGAATATGCTAAGAGACCCCACAATTGTTGACGTGGGCGCTCTTGACGAAGGTGCCGAGCGGCTCGTGGAACTGAAGCGTGCCAGGGTGCGCACCGGTAAGTATTATATCACGCTCGATGTCGACAAGGTGCTTGGAAAGGGCCGTGTAACTAAGCCACTCATTGTGACGGCCCGAAGTTTCTCGAAACGAGCACAAGAAAAACTGGAATCAGCTGGCGGGAAAGCAAAAATCGCAGAGCAATAAGCTGTTGCTGCTGTGCGTTTGACGACCAGTTTGAGCGCGGTGAATCATGACTGAGCATCCACTGATAGATAGAATCGAGCCTGTCCTGCAGAGACTTCCCGCTATCTCCAAGCCCGACGGGCACGTACACTTCAGACGGAAGCTGACGTGGACGATCGGCGTTCTATTAATATACTTTGTTTTGACTAACGTCCGGCTTTTTGCACTTTCACCTGCTTCCCAAGACCTTTTTGGGTTTTACAGGGCGATAATGGCAGGAAGCCAAGGATCCCTCGTTCAGCTCGGTATCGGTCCGATTGTCACGGCGTCGATCATACTTCAGCTCTTCAAGGGCGCAGATATCATAAAGCTCGACACGAGCGATCCTCGGGATCAATCAGTGTATCAACAGCTCCAAAAGTTACTCATCTTCGTCATGATCATCGTCGAGGCAGCGCCTCAAGTGCTGGGGGGTTTCCTTAAACCCGACCCTACCCTTGCTGCTTCGACTGGTTTGGGGCTCGGAGGCATTTCATTACTGATTTTCATCCAGGTCTGCATAGGGGGCGTGCTCATTCTATTCTTGGACGAAATTGTGACCAAGTGGGGAATTGGCTCAGGCGTCGGCCTGTTTATCGTTGCCGGAGTTGCGCAAGGCCTTGTGACGGGTACCATCAACTGGGCAGCGGATCCTACGACTGGGTTGGCAGTGGGGTGGATCCCTCGCTTTGTTCAAATCTTCCAGACATTCACTGTCCAGCAGCTGCTCAGCACTCAGGGGCTAATATTCCTGCTGTTCCAGGGCGACGTTTTGGCTATAATAAGCACGGTGGCGATATTTGCCGTTGTCGTTTACGTGGAAACGACGCGTATTGAGATCCCTCTTGCGCACAGCTCTGTAAGGGGTGCGCGAGGCAGGTTCCCAGTGAAGCTTGTTTATGCGAGCGTTTTGCCGTTGATACTTGTCCGAGCGCTGCAAGCGAACATTCAGATGGTCGGAATCCTCCTTTACAACGCGGGATTTACTTGGGTGGGAACGTATCAAAATAATCAGCCGACAAGCGGGCTGATGTACTACTTAGCACCAATTAACGGTCCAAACAATTGGTTGCCAGGCTTAGCTCAGAATCCAGCATGGCAAGTTGCACTGCGGTCTGGAATAGACATCAGTGTGATGGTTATCGGGGGGGTCATATTTGCCCTCTTTTGGGTTGAGACCACGGGGATGGGCCCAAAGGCTGTTTCGGAGCAAATAAAGGACTCGGGGATGTCTATTCCTGGATTCCGTCGTGACCCCAAGATCATCGAACGCGTCATGCAGCGATACATTCCGAAAGTGACCGTCATTGGAGGCGCGTTTATAGGCCTCCTCGCTGTCATTGCGGGTTTTTTTGGGACTATCGGAAACGTGGGAGGGACTTCGTTGCTATTGGCCGTCAGTATCACGTACCAGCTTTACGAGCAGCTCGCCAATGAGGAAGTAATGGAGATGCATCCCATGTTGCGGACCTTCTTGGGAGAATGATTTCCGCCGCGCGCAGGCCGATTGTTTTTAACTCTGAGCTCTGTTGGCATTGCTGCATTCCCAAGGCTTTCCTCGTAGCACGCGCAGTTGACGGAGGATGCTGCGGCTCAACGATTGCGTAAGTTAAAGTAGGATGTTTAGGATAGTTCGTTACACGAATCGGGGGCAAGAATGAAGAAAGTCGTAGTGCTTACGGGAGTGCCAGCAAGCGGCGGGACGACGGTTACAAAAAAAGCCATCGAAAAGCTGGAAGAGAAGGGCCAACCGTTCAAAATGGTCACTTACAGCGACGTTATGCTCGATGAAGCGATGCAGCGCGGTTGGGTCAAAGTACGAGATGATATCCGAAAGCTCGATCCGGTTCGGCAGCGTGATCTCCAAAAGACTGCAGCTCGAGCAATAGCACAGATGGCTACAACGGCTCTTGTGGTTGACACGCACGCAACAGTGCGAACCCCCCAGGGGTACCTCCCGGGTTTGCCTACGTGGGTCTTAGACGAATTAAAGCCAGAACTAATCCTTATCGTTGAAACCGCACCCAACGAAATTATTCGACGCAGAAACGCCGACAAATCGCGTCAGCGCGACGCTCAAGACGTGACGGCTGTCCAGCAGCATCAAGACGTCAACAAGGCAATTTGTATGGCCTACGCTGCATATACAGGAGCTACGGTTAAAATACTGCAGAACCCTGATGGAAAACTCGATAAAGCAGTCGCTGAACTGGTAATTACATTGCAGGAAAACTGAGCCTGTCACCGTGGTGGCCTAACGAGGTGCGATTATGCTACTAAGTATTAGCGGACTTTCAGGTAGCGGCAAGACGACTGTGGCGAGTGGATTGTCGCAGAGACTCGGTTTTGTGCACATTTCAGCTGGAGAGGTATTTAGGGAACTTGCACGCCGGCACGCATTGAGCCTCGAGCAGCTGAGTAAGCTTGCAGAAACAGATCCGGAAATCGACAAAATGGTTGATCGGCGGCAAGCAGAGCTCGCCCAGTCGCACGAAAATGTCGTCGTCGACGGGCGGCTTTCAGGCTGGGCTCTCAAAAGGGATATTGCTGTTTGGTTGAAAGCGCCACTGGAAGTGCGAGCAGACCGAATTGCACGAAGAGAAGGCAAAGAGCGCGCAACCGCTTTGCATGAAACGCGGACGCGTGACAGCAGCGAGGCCGCACGATATCTCACGTTCTATAATATCGATGCAACGAACCTGGACGTGTATGACCTCATTATAGATACGAGACACTGGGACCAATTCGCAGTCATTGATATTATTATACAGGCTGTGAGGGCACGTCGGGAGATTGGCTAACGATGTCGAATTCTGCCGACGGTCAAAGAACAATAGACGAGCTTATTCGAAAAGGCGTAATAAACCTCGACAAACCCGCTGGGCCGACGAGCCACGAGGTTGCTGCTTGGGTTAAACGAATTTTACAGATAAAAAAAGCCGGCCACAGCGGGACATTGGACCCAAAGGCTACGGGAGTGCTTCCGATCCTGCTCCAGGATGCCACCAAGGCGGTCGGAGCACTCGTGAGATTGCCCAAGGAATACGTCTGCGTGCTTCACTTACATAAAAGGGTCCCAGAAGGAGAGCTGCTGGACGTGTTAAAGGAGTTTACGGGCGTTCTCTATCAACGTCCGCCTCTGAAATCAGCGGTAAAGCGTCAAATTCGCAAACGCGAGGTTTATTACATCGATGTGCTCGAACGTGAGGGTAACGACGTCCTGCTTAAAATAGGATGTGAGGCGGGAACCTATATTCGCAAGCTGTGTCACGATGTGGGCGAAGCACTAGGCGTCGGGGCGCACATGCAAGAGCTTCGAAGAACGAAAGTGGGTCCATTTGATGAATCAAAGCTGGCGACGTTGCATGATTTAACAGATGCATACCACTTCTGGATTGAAGATAATGATGAAACGCCGTTGCGTAACATCATTATGCCTCTTGAGCGCGCGCTAGACCATCTCCCAAGAATCATAATCCGAGATACCGCAGTCGATGCCATTTGTCACGGGGCTCGACTCGCCGAACCTGGTGTTATTTCGCTGCCTCGCCTTGACGCGAAACAGCTAGTGGGTATGTATACGACACGCGATGAAATTGTGGCTTTAGGCATCTCTGTTCTTGAAGGTGGAATAGTCGCCGAAGTAAAAAGAGTAATGATGGCGCCCGGTACGTATCCTCGTTCCTGGAAGTCCAGAAAGACCAACAGGCCCGCTAGCGGTACGTAAAACGGTCGCGGCTTCTGATAACGTAAAAGCGTATTCCTACTCTTTTGCTTGAGTTCGGCGAAAACGTTAGCCAGATAGGCCATCGTTTCTGAGCCGACCGCTTTAGTCGTTAGCGATCATCATTTAACTTTTGAGGTTTTACCTTTACTGGATGAAGATAGTTGCCGTGTACGGATCTTCTAAATCAGGAAAAACGACGACCGTCGTTGAGATCGTTAAGGAGCTGCGGCTGCGCGGGTACTCAGTAGCAACGATAAAAAACATTCACGCAAACGACTTTGTCTTCGACACAGTTGGGAAAGACACGTGGCGCCATTGGAAAGCTGGAGCTGAAGTAGTCGGCTTGAGGGCGCCAACTGAAAGCATCCTGATGATAAAACGGTCAATGACGCTCGATGAGCTGATAAGCCACATCCACAGCGATTACTTAGTATTGGAGGGGTTTAGAGGAACAGCGCTCCCTAAGGTATTATGTGCAACCGATGAAAAGGGCGTGGAAGGTGAACTGCAGGATACCGTCTTTTGCATTTCGGGGGTGGTTTCTGCGCAGCTCTCGGCTTATAAGGGGATTCCAGTCATAAACGCGCTTCTTAATGTCGCTGAGTTAGTCGATCTTGTCGAGCGGAGAAGTCTCAAGCTGTAGTCGTCATTCCTATTTTTGCCGCGTCGCTCTTGGCTAGTTTGCGCGTGAGTCGTTTGAGGTCGTCTCTCGTGTTGACGTTGTATAACAGTGATTCATCGCGAATAACAAGCATCGTCTCTTGCTGTAATTGATCGGACAGGCCCGCTTCGACGATGTTTATGCCGCTAGGAACCAGGAGTTTTGTACCAGCGCGGAGCACGAGGTCAGGGCTGACGTTAGCCTCCTCGCAAAATTCAGAGGGAAGGTATACCCCGAGTGCAGGACTCTCGACTTCTGCACGATGCTCGATGATCTTGTCGATGAGTTGGTGATTGACCAGTGGGAGATCTGCTGAGATGATGAGGACCGGGCCTTGAAGGCCAAGTCGTGTCATAGCCCACCTGTAGTCTTTGATATACCCCCACCCCGGCGCTCTGAGTACCGGAACACCAGAGCTTCTTGCCCAGCGAGTTGTGCACGGAGTATAGGGGGATGTGACCATCACGACACTTTCAATTTGCGATTGGAGCAAAGCAGCGAGGACGTACGCAACGAGTGGTTTTCCCGCGAACTCCAACAGCGGTTTTTCTACGCCCCCTAATCCGAACCTTTCGCCTTTGCCGCCGGCCATGAGGAGTGCGAGCACGCAATCACCTATAACAGTCCTATAACAATGAGCGCAGTTAAACGCCCTAACTCGTTAGAAGATCCGATTACGTCCCCGTTAATACCACCGAACGCCATATCAGCGAGTTTCACCAATCCAAAAGAAAGAGCGATAGGGGGCAGCAGCACAACGATACCTTTGACGCCAAAGCAGAGAACGGCTACCGCCACCGTCAGCAGCAATGCTGCCACGAAAGTAAGCGGACCACTTCTCTCAGAAAAACGTGATCCAAGGCCTTTATGCGTCGCTTTTCCGAGCGAAGCAACTTCGACCATAGAAAGCTTTGCCGCGGCTTCCGCTGTGACGAACGCAGGTATCAGAGCGGCTGATTTGATTGATGTTACTGCAGAGAAAAGCAGGAGGAACGCGAGCGCACAAAATGAAATCCCCCCCACACCGATGTACGGGTCTTTGATGACTCTGAGCCGCTCTTGTATGGCGCCGTGCTTGAGCAATCCGTCTCCGACGTCAGCTAACCCGTCGAGGTGCATAAACCCTGTCAGCGCGTATAGGGCTATGAGCGTTAGGCCCGCATGCACAAAATCATTTAGATGTGGAGTGAAAGTAAGCGCATAACTAATTCCTCCAGCCAAGAGTCCGACGGTGGCTCCGACGATTACGAAAACCCACATGCGGCTGGCTAAGCTCTCGAGGTCCTCCTGCTTGAATCCCACCGGAATCGTCGTCAGGAATCCGAAGCCAGATCGAATGGAGTTAATGAAGCGTCGCGGCATCAGTCGCTCCTCGATCGTACATGTTTGCGGAAACTCCACCAATTAAGCCAGCGACAATATCATCTAAGAACGGCCCGAGCGATTTGAGAATTCCGGGTTTTAATCTGTCAAATCGGGCGTAATCGAAGTGCCCTTTATAGCCGCCGACGTATATCGATACGGTCATGCCCAATACTTCGTCTGCGATCAAAAAAGTCAAGTCCTTTTCGTAAGCAACAGGGTCAAGTTTCGGGATACGGCCTTCCTGTGCATCTCGCTCTAACGCTATCCCTACATAAAGAAGGACCCATAGATTTGGATCGGTGAGCGCGCGACGCAGCTCGCTCGAAAAAACTTCTCTAGCACGTGCTTCTGTCTCGACGCCCGGATGCGGACACCACAGCTGCATAGCTGTATCGACAATATCTTCGCGCGTAATGCCCATTTGTTTAAAAAAATCGTCTGTCATTATCCTGACGCCCTATACCTCTTTTAGTGGCTTGAATTGAGAATTTGCGAACGACGTCTTCGCTGGCTTAGATCACGAGACTCGCCGTGGCTGTCGGCCAATCTTTGAGACGGCTATGCTTTGAGCCCTGTGATGGGCGCTCATCGTATCCGACCGCCTTTAAAAAATCGTGATACTTACCAAGCGGGTTATTTTGCGATTTCCACCTGAAACTCTTCATTTTGAACTCGTATCCCTCGTCTCGAAATAGTGCCGACCTGTCTGGCACCGTCGCTGAGGCTTTTGATGCGTGTCGCTTCGCTTTCAGGTGCAATTATGGCAAAGCCCATTCCCATGTTAAAGGTCTTATACATCTCTTCTACTTCGACACCCTCTGCTTGAATCATTTTAAATATCGCTTGAGGCGTGAGCGGATCTGACAAATCAAAGCCCAGACGCGTAAGCCGCTTGAGATTTAGAAGCCCCCCTCCCGTGATGTGCGCCAAGCCGTGCACTTCGCAGTTTTTATTAATGTCGAGTACCTCTGCGTAGATCCGTGTAGGCACAAGCAGCTCTTCGCCGAGTGTCCGCTGCATACTCCCGTAACGCGCATGAAGACTGTATTTGGCCAGCAGTTTGCGGGCAAGGGTGAGTCCGTTACTGTGGATACCGCTGCTTGGAATGCCGATAATGGCATCTCCCTCCTCGATTTTGTGGCCGGTTACGAGCTGTTCTTTAGTAGCAATTCCTATGCAGCTGCCTGCCAAATCGAACCCCCTTATGATATCTGGTAAGCTTGCGGTTTCACCACCTACTATGGACACATTAGCTATCTTTGCCCCTTTTGCGAGCCCTTGTCCGATTTGATCGGCAATAGAAGGTTCAATGCTCTCCATTGCCAGATAATCGACAAACGCTATCGGCTCTAACCCCATTGCATAAAGGTCGTTGACGTTCATTGCCATGCAATCGATTCCAATAGTCCGCCAGTTTCCCATTTCTGTCGCGACGAGAACCTTTGACCCCACTCCGTCAGTAGTGATGCCAATAATGAAATCGCCCATATCCAATAGGCCGGCATAAGCTCCGTCTATGTTGATCGGGCTGCCTCGTCCCTTTTTTTTGGCCTTAAAATGGCTTTTAAGGGCTCTGATTGCCTCCTCCTCCATTAGAATGTTGACTCCAGATTCCGCGTATGTATGAGGGTGCTGTGAATTCATATACGACCTATGGGTGTCACCGGTATTAAGGCAGGCTCAGGCGACAAAATCTCGTGCTGCGTCACAAAACCTCACTAGCTGTCGACTAACGCGGCGCGCTTATTGAGGGATGTGCGCTCGGCTAAAATCAATTGGGCTTTTCCCTTAAAAAAAGATCGTTCGAAGGCCAGCGCATATGGTCTGCTAGTTACGAACGATAGTTGCCTGTCTTAGCGTTATTGGGGTTCTGAAAGAGAAAACTCTTCGTGAAGACTCTCCACAGCGCGCCGCACCGAATCTCGTCTCAAAACGAATGAGACATTATGCTCGGTTGATCCTTGGCTTATCATAATGACGTTGACGTTGATACTTCCCATGCGGCTGAAAATCCTGCCGACTATGCCGGGCGTTCCCGCCATTCGAGAGCCAACAACTGCTATCGCACTCACGTCCTCGTTGCACGAGATCTCTTTGACGATGTTGCCGTCAAATTCACTCTTGAGGCCGTGAAGAGCGTTTAAGGCGCTGCTTAGATGCTCTTCTTCTACAAGCACCGATATGTTAGCCTCACTTGATCCCTGACTTATCATAATGATGTTCACGCCTGCGCTTGCAAGTTTTGAAAACATGTGGGCTGCGACGCCGATAGTTCCGGCCATCCCGGCGCCTGAAAGGGTAATGAGGGCGACGTTACTAATCGCCGTTACTGCCTTGACGAGACTCTGATCATTAGTGACGGTGTCGACGATAGTCGTGCTCGCGCCGCTGGGATTAAAAGTGTTCTTCACCCGCACAGGAATTCCCTTAATCACTGCCGGTTCTATTGTTTTTGGGTGTATGACCTTTGCTCCAAAGTACGAAATTTCCATCGCTTCGGAGTAAGACACCTGCGGGAGGGTGCGGGCGTTGGATACGAGCTTGGGATCTGCGGTCATGATACCATCAACGTCGGTCCAAATCCATATCTCGTCGGCATCGATGGCGCTACCAATAATTGACGCTGTGTAGTCGGAACCGCCCCTGCCCAGGGTTGTGATGATGTTATGTATGTTGTATGCAATGAAACCGGTGATAACGGGCACCACGCCAACCTGAAGGAGGGGAACGAGGCGTTCGTGGACGCGCCGTTCTGTGATCTCAGTTGGGCGTGCGCCACGATGCTTAGTATCGGTGATGATGCCTGCTTCACCGCCCATCAAAAAGACTGATTGGACTTTAAGCGATTTCAAAGCGCCAGAGAGGATTGGAGAAGATAGCCGTTCACCGAAAGACGACACATAGTCATAAGATCTGTCAGTTAGCTCGCCAAGATGGTATATGCCGGTGAGGGCGTTTTTAAGTTCTTCGAGCCTCGTCTCGATTTCTGATATGACTTCAGTAACGATCATCTCATCTTCGATTGCGGCATAGGTGGCATCGAAATGTCTCTTGCCTACGAGGTGAACGAATTCTGAGACCTCGGTAACCTCAGCGTATTCGCTGGTCAGGCGTTCTGCTATGGTTTGAAGCTCGTCCGTCAATCCCGACATTGCAGAAACGACTACAGCAATCTCATTTCCTTGGTCATAATAGCTTCGCACGAGCTCCCCGACCTGTTTTATTTTTGTGCCATCTCCGATGGAGGTGCCGCCGAACTTCATCACATATCTCATTTTATCTAGACCTTGTAGGCTGCGTTTTTAAGCTAATTTATCCCGATTGATTGTATTAAAGCCTTCTGACGCGAAATAGAGCTTCGTGGATAACATATAAAAAGACTTTAACAAAAGAAAAAGCCTGAAACTTGAGATGCTAACCCCATCTTTGCCTGAGCTCTCAATATTTTTAAGCACTCCTTTTTTCGCGGAGGGCGCTAAACTCAATTGTTTTAGCGCTAGCCACGATCGTTGATTCACGACGCAACGCGCTCAGTGTGACGAGCAGCTTGGCGTTCGTGATTGCGTCCTCATTCTATAGCCAGTTTTTCGTTTACCTTTTTTACGCACTTTGGACGCACAGCTAATCATCGTTTTGTGTATGGGACGCAATTCAGGTGCTTTTGCGTCTTCTTCTAAACGAGCCCTGCTAGAGTAGAGGTGGCTTAGACTCGTTCAAAATACGTTAAAAATGACGACAAGGACATAAACAGCGGCCACAAAAGGCACGGTCGCGACCGCCACGTATTGCAGGACGCCCCAATCGAGCACTTTCCGCCCATCGAGGGGCCCTATCGGAAGCAAGTTGAAGGCGGATAGCCATATGTTGATCGCAAAGCCGTATATGCCAATGTAGCTAAGCAAGCCCCCTAGGGGCGTCAGCAGGTACAGGAGCAGGTAAAGCCCGCCTAACGCCAGATTAAGAAGCGGCCCGGCGGCTGATATTATCCCATTTTGTCGCTTGGTGATATTTGGACCGTAGATCATGGTAGCGCCAGGAGCTGCGAACACGATGTGGGTTACATAGGCAAATAGGATCGACAGCCCTAGGGTGACATAGTTCGCTCTGAATTCAGACCAGAATCCATACCGCTGGGCCGTAAACTTGTGCAAGAGCTCGTGCAAGACAAAACTTGAGCCTACAACCAGAAGCGGCACCGTGAGTGTAAGAAGGATATACCCCAATGATACATTCGACAAGTTTGCTCCGCTAAACGCAAGATAGAAGGCGAAAGAAACTCCCAGCCAGGCTATGAGGAGGTCTAGGACTTCCTTGCTGCTGGTTGCGTGCCGTGCCATATTTTTATACCATCCCCATTACGCGTGAGAGTGCGGTATGCAAGATATCATACGGGCTAACCCCCGTCATGGGAAATATAACGAGCAGAGCGATGAACGTAGCCAAGGAGCTTCCTACATTAACCGCGACGGCAACGATCAGTATCCTAAAAACCTTGTTTGAGAGAAGTTCTCGCACAGACGTCACCTTGGTCATGCCCGAAAAATCTTCTGTTCCAGGCGGCCGCTTTGCTGCTTCAATTAGTCCGGCAATGACGCCGACCTTGAGAAAGGGAAGCGGAACAAAAGGGCTGAAGCCGGCGTATCCTGCAGATGCTGCAATGGCAAGCGGATGGCTTCTGCTAGCTGTCGCAAAGCTCGCCGCAAAAACCGCGTGAAGCGCAAACCAGTACCCAAAGGCGAGAAGGACGACGGCAAGCGGTGCGCCAGAAAGAAATATGAGCGCGAATAACCCAATTATTACCGCCAAAAAAGCAATTCCTACGATTTTCGTCAAGTTGAAGCGTTTCTTCGGGACAGTATTAAGTTCTTCGAGCGACGGAATTAGTTCGGGCCGCTCAAGATAATGTTTTATCCCCTCTTTATGCCCGGCTCCGACGACGGCCACGATCCTTCCGCGCAGCTTGAGCAAATTTCCTGCCAAATAAGCGTCCCGTTCGTCAACGAGCACTTGCGCGGCGTTTGGTGAGAACTGCCGCAGCTCAGTGACTAGCTGCGAAATAACGTCATCGTTTGTAATCTCTTCAATGTCGATTTCTTCGTTGCCTCTGGTAATTCCGAGAAGGGCGATAAGCATTTTAAGCTTCTCAATAAGGCGCATCTTCGCCCAGAATCGAGCAATGGTGACGTTAATATCACGATCGACGAGTGCGACGTTCGCACCGACGCTCCGAGCTGCATCGATAGCGGACAGCATCTCGCTCCCTGGCTTGACGCCGACTTCCGCGCCGAGCTTGTTCTGTACGTAGGCGAGTAGCCAGTGAACTAAGAACTGGTATAGTTTGCCGCTCGAGAGGATATCCTTGATCGACGCAGCTTGTTGTTCTGGGTGCGTTAACGCCTGGTACCGACCGGGGTCTAGCTCAACAGCCACGACATCAGGCCGTTCAGCTTCGATCGTACGCCGTACCTCCGCTATGCTCTCTTGGGAGATATGGGCGGTTCCGACAACGGTGATCTCTGCGGGCTGCTCGGGTCTCTCGTTCATCCGGTACTGCTTCCACTATGCTTTGATCACGGTGCCGTCAGGGTGCACAATCTGTTCGCGCGCCTCCCCGAGCAGAGTCATGGCGCTTGTTACGTCTTTTTGCGTGACGATCCCGACAACGTTGCCTTCCTGTACGACTGGAATTGACCCAAGTCGCTGTTGCGCGAGCTTCACGAATGCCTCAGAAGCCTCATCATCCGGCTTTGCGGGCGCAACGTTGCGCGTCATGATGTTGCCCACCATGATGTCATCTCGACGGTTTGCAGGCACCTGATGCACGTTACCAAAGGTAATAAGACCTACTAGCGTTCCGTTGTCGACGACAGGAAAACTTGCGTGTTTGCTCTGAAACATCACTTCAATAAGCTGGGCAATCGTCATCGACGGAGGGACGGTCACCACCTCCGCTGTCATGATATCGCGCACCTTAATGCCCGCGAGTGTCTGCGTTAGTGTCGTCTGTCGCTCCTCATCGGACGCGGCGATGTAGATAAAGAAAGCGATGATGATGAGAAAGGGACTAAGCAATCCGACGATGGCCATCCCAATCGCAAAAATCTTGCCGATTTGCACGGCGGTGTGTGTCGCCTGCAAGTACGGTCTCCGCTCGGCCAGCCAAGCCCGCAAGACGCGACCTCCGTCCATCGGAAACGCAGGCAGAATGTTGAACCCGCCGAGAACGAGGTTGATGTACGCAAAGTTCTGCAAAAAGAGATTTGGCACAGTTGCCTTCACGCCAAAGCTCAAGCCAAAAAAGATTGCGCCGAGACCCAAGCTGACTAGCGGTCCCACTAATGCAGTTCTGAACTCAAGTTTAGGGTTTTTCGGGATTTCGATTGCTGAAACTCCTCCGATGAGGTAAAGGGTTATGCTTTTCACTTCGATGCCATAACGCAGCGCTAGAAGAGAATGGCCAAGTTCGTGCAGCAGCACGAAAACAAAGATCATTATTCCTGCTATCGTCCCATAAACGAACGAGTTAGCGACGTTTCCAAACCCAAATGGGGGAGGATTTACCGAAAAAACGTAAGCGAAGAGGGGAATGATCAGTATGAGCGTAATATTGACTAGAATCGGGATTCCGCGAACGGTAGCGATTCGAAAAGACCAAGCCATAGAATAATCCTAATTTAGCCTTTATTTAACAAACTATATATCACTTTAGTCGATAGTGCATGCCGGAGTTTGCTCGCGAAACTCAAAAGGGAGGTTGAAATGCGAATCGAGCTGACACAGATTATGGACCTCAACGTGTATACTGATAAGGGGGACTACGTAGGAAAAGTGGAGGATATCAAGATCGACACGAACGACAAGAGGGTAACTGGCCTCGTCATCGGCGACATTAACCATAATATTTTTGACATAAAGTACCGATTTGTTGTGATACCCTACCGGTTTGCGAAATCAATAGCCGACATAATTCTCGTCAGCAGCGTCGTGAAAACGCTCATCACCCGAGCTAAGCCCAAAGAAGAAGCGGGATGAAAGAGCGCGAGATCTATGCAGGTTTGCGCACAGTTGCTCCCTTTTTTGTGCGTGTTGACGGAAGAAATTTCCGGCACGCCCTTTCGTTGCTGAACCGCGAACAACCGCACGACCTCACCTTTGCACAATCCATGGGCGCTGCTTCGGAAACGCTCATGCGCCAGAGCGGCCTGTCTGTGCAGCTTGTTTTCACGTTTTCTGACGAAGCAAATGTGCTCTTCTTGGAAGCCCCTTTTGACGGCAGGATCGAGAAGCTTGACTCCGTTATTGCCAGTTTCTTCGCTAGCGCAGTGACGTTGAAGCTCTCGCCGAGCGTCCCTCTGGCGTTTGATGCGCGCGTCGTTCCCGTGAGCGAAGTGGACGCACCGCTTTATCTCGAATGGCGACAAAATGAAGCCTGGCGGAATCATCTGCACGCATACACCTACTATCACTTGAGACAAGATGGCGAGACCGCGCGCGAAGCTCACACTAAACTGTTTGAGATGAACGCGAGCGAAATGCACGAGCTTATGTTCAACCATGGTGTCAATCTGGCGAAGACTCCCTCGTGGCAGCGGAGGGGAATCCTCGTTCACAAGGAGGTTTACGAGAAGGAGGGCCTTGATAAGGCGGGCCGACCAAGCACTGCATGGCGATCAAGAGTTGTGCAAAACTGGGACGTGCCGCTTTTTAAATCGCGAGAGGGGCGAGAGACGCTCTTCGGACTCATTGGTGAGAACATAGATAAATATCAATAATTATATATTAATACCTAAAAAAAACTGGTTAGTGTAACAGATCCAAAGAAGTAGATGAACCGGTTAAAAAGCACGAAGAAACCGATTGCGAAGCGATCGAGGACTGTTGAGGGGAGGAAAGCATCGTGGCTTTAGGTCTGTGGGGAGCGAAGCCGAAGGTCGCAAAGAACGAACAGGTGTCCCTGCTTGACATCAAAAAGGGGCCGTTCTATGTGGTAGCGTCCGTTGAAGTGGGCAACACGACGACGAAGAGTATCCTTACGGCCACGAACATGCTTGAGGGCAACGCCTACATCATTAACAAAGTCGTTAGTATGACGCGCGACGTGCGCGACCCGAAGCCAGGCGAAGAGATCTTTGGGCGTACACTTACCTACAAGCCGCTTACACGAAACAGCATCGCTGAAATGGTGAAGCGCACCCTAATTCAATCGGTGCGAAACGCAAATCTCGAGCTTGCAGATGATCTTCACTTTGTCGTGCGCTCCACTGGCGTCGTCGCCGGCTTTGATAAGCCCGAAGACATTGGTGAGTTCATAAAGGCACTCGCCGATGGCTGTTTGATGGCAGGCGTTACGGCGAGAAAAATGACGCCAGCAATGAGTATTCACCACCTTCCAAAGAAGTTTCGCGAATATAGTCTCCTCGATAAGGTTTCGTTTGACGGTTCGGTAAGTGGCGTCCTCCCTCCGATAGGTTCGACGGGCGTCGAAGTAGTCGCTAATGAGATGGAGGGAGAGCTAGCGACTGCGGGCATCAAGGAAGGGGCGAAATGGGCAGATGTTGACTTCCGAAATCCGTGCCTTTCGATGGATTTCGGCACGACCTTCAAGGGGCGCATTACCAACGACGTTCTTCCTTATGCGAATACGATCGCGAACTTCTGTGGCATCTCAGGTGAAATCGTCGATTCTGTTGGGCGCGGCACCGGTTTGGTAGATGAAACGAGTGGCACGACGTTCGATCTGCCGAAGCCCAGCCGATTAAAGGTCAGCATTGGACACGAGCGGGACGCAAGAGCCCTCGCGAACGAGGTCCACGAACATATCCGAATAGAAGAAGTTCCAAAAACGTCTAAGCGATTTGGCAGCGTTCCGGTCAATCCACGAGCCGCGGCGCAAATCGGATTAACCCTCATCGGCGTTGATTCAGGTGAGAACGGCAGCGATCTTCACCGCATTTCGAAAGTCGGGGGCGAGATCTATCACGAGTTTGGGCTCGAAATGCTCTACGACGTGATTGACTGGGTCTCCACCGGCATCGCTGAAAGAATCATCAACACGGCACTTACCAAGGGCCTGATCAATGACAAGGTAAGTATCGGGATAACAGGCCGCGCAGGCATAACTGGAAACAAGCCGAAGCATATTTTGAAGGCCATCAAAGAGATGGGCATCTATAGCAAGCCGGAAGAGTATATCGTGTTCGTTGATGACGGGCTCGCACGGGGAGCTGCCATTATGGCGCGATGCATGAATTCGCTCGGCTCACCTAAAAATCCGTTCGGAGGACTTAGAGGTGGGAAGTGCATTCTAGGCCAACGGATGCGACTTCAGGCCTACTAGGTAACCCTTAATGCGGCATTAACGTTTTTTGGTCGTCAGCAAAGTTTTGCATATTATGAACTGCTACCTTGTGCCTCAAACGATAGTATTTTAAACTACTTGGAACAAAAAAAAGAACTATAAAAATAGCAAGATAAATTAGTTTTTTTGCGGCTGAAGTAAAGAAAGATCCAATGTCGAAGGCAGTTAAGTTCATGCGCGGGAAGACTATTGTCGCGTTTTCTATTGTGCTTGTAGCACTGGTGTGTGTTTCAGCGATTAGCTCAGTCGCCGCGCAGACGTCATCGCCTGCGAGTTCGACAGCCGTTGCGAGCGCCAAATATCCACCTTACCCGGTGAATTTGTATGAGTTCTATAGGAGTGATTGCCCGCATTGTGCGGCGCTCAAGCCGCATATTGATGCGCTGATAGCCGAGTATCCGACGCTGCACGTGTATATGTACGAAACGCAAAATGACGCGAACTATAGTCTTCTTCAGACGTTCATGAGTGCCTATAACCTCAAGTTTGACACTGTTCCTACTGTCATAGTCGGCAAACAGGCTTTCCAATCAGATACGGAAGCGCCGCAGATTGAGGCAGCTGTTGCGCAGGCCATTCAAAATGGTGCGACGGGTCCCGGTGACGTGATAACAGGTCATTCGGTGCCGACACCGACACCGACGCCAGGAACTCATACGGCCAACGCAACCAAGAATTCAACTAACAATGGGACGGTTGTGAATACACCAGTGCCTCCGCCACTTTTTCCATTCATTGGGACCGCTATAATCAGCGGCGTGAACCCGTGCGTCTTTTCTGTGCTCATATTCCTGATGGGGACGATCGCTCTTACAGGGTCACGTTCCCGCGCCCTTGCCATTGGGGTGACTTACATTGCAACGGTGTTCGTGGTGTTTTTCCTTACGGCACTTGCTGTCGTACAGTTTGTGCGAATCATCGGTGCCTCGAACTTGGCGCTGACTAAGACGGCGATTGGCATCTTCCTCCTTGTTGTCGGTATCGTTTCGATCAAGGACTTCTTTTGGTATAACCGCTGGTTCAGCTTTAAGATCCCGACGTTCACGAAACATAGCATCAGTTATCTCGGAAAAACCGGGTCTTTTATTGCGATCATAGGGCTCGGCTTTATCGCTACGATCGCTGCTTTGCCGTGCACTATCGGTCCTTTCACGTACTTTTCGACGACATACTTGACCAGCTTGTCTGCGGTGGATAACAACCTCTACACCGCCCTCTTCTCGTTAGCGTTCGTCATACCAATGATCATCGTTTTCGTAGCGATATACGCGGTGAAGGTGGGTACAGACCAGGCCGAAGAATGGAGAATGAAGTCAGCGCGATATATGAGGCTTATAGCTGGGCTTCTCATGGTCACGTTTGGGCTTCTGCTTGTGTTCAAGGTGTTCTGACGCGAATTATTTCAGAGACTGCAGCCGTTGCACTTCCGAAGCTTGGGTTCTTCGTTTTTAAGCGCGCAAACTCTTTGGCCGGAACAATCTTGTGAAGCGACATGGTCAGCTCACGGCATGACTATATTTAGGCCGAAGTCTGTTTGGGAAAAGCCTCAACATGGAAACGCGCGAGAGCACCTACTATTCAACCGATCGAAGGGAGCAATACAAAAAACGCGCTCTTGAAGCAGATCTGCTTAAGCTTGTCATAGCTATTGTTCTCGAGTTGCTGATCTTTATGATCTGGTTTGAAGGGCCAGCGAGAGAGCGTTACGAAATTCTCGTCCACGCAGCGCTGCCTATATGCATCGTGCTGACGATTATCAACTATCGTTACCTAATCTTGGTACCGTTCATAGCCTTCTTACCCGACGTGGCACGAGCGATCGGCATCAATATTTCACATTCTTTAGTTATTTTGCCGCTCGTCTTCATTGCGGCGTTCGTGCCTTTTGTGCGCCGGCCCAAGACAGCACTTGTCGCAGGTTACGCGGCTTGTGCTATCTGGGCGAGTCATCTCGTTGTTGACGCGCGTAAATATACTCCTATTCAAAACGTCGGAGGATATCTGTGGAGCGATCTGGTGTTCTATGCTCTCCTACTGACCGTAATAGGGTTTCTGCTTGTGCAGCTCTTGCGTTTCGGCGAAACCAACGCGATGGCAGAAAAGCTGTGACCGCGTGCCTGAGCGTCTCACTCGCCAGCTTTTCAGCTCCCCGGAAAGAATCTTGCTTCCGCTATAGAGTCACTTAAATAGCTTGCGTGACCTTGAAGAATCGCGCTGAGGGCTCCATGCACCATACATATCGCAACGAGGCACAGCGGCGGGAATGGCAGAACCCTGAAAAAATCTTGATGGAAGCAGGGGTCAAGGCCGGCGACGCCCTCATAGATTTGGCCTGCGGATTTGGTTTTTTTGCCATTCCAGCAGCCAAGATGATTGGTTCCAAAGGCGCAGTATGCGGCGTTGACATCGACAGCGAAGCTCTGGAAGAACTACGTGCACAATCCGCGCGAGCAGGTCTGAGCAATCTCCACGTCAAGCTTGCGGCAGCTGAAGACGTTTCTTTATGCAAGCAGTGCGCTGACATAGTGTTTATAGGAATAGCGCTCCACGATTTCAAAGACCCGCTCAAGGTATTGCAGAACGCCAAGAGAGCCCTCAAGACGGACGGCAGACTGATCAATCTAGACTGGAAAAAAGAAAAAACGCCTTTCGGTCCGCCGGTTGAAATAAGGTTTAGTGAAGCGGAAGCCGCGTCTCTCATCGAAAGAGCGGGATACAACGTGGTTTCAGTAGAGGATTCAGGACCGTATCACTATGTGATTTCGGCGGATTTGATTCCTTAGCTTGTTCTGTCGGCCTCGCGAGCGACTTGTATTTTCTTACAATTGTCGGACCACGAAAAAGAATATGGCGTTTCACTTGCATAAAATAAACAGGTTTAGACTATGTGGCAAAAACGTTCTTAATAGGGCTGTCTCGGATAGAAGCGGCACTGATTGGGGGCTGTCACAGTGCTGCCGTCGTTGGCGCAAACCTCGAACAAGCCGAAGTGTCGCGCCCAGCAACTCTCACTTTTTAGTATGCTAATCATAGTGTTTTAGTTGTCGAGACGTTTAAAGCAGAAGTTGCGAAAAAAAATCGATGAAGGAGCCCGGTTTTGCCAGTTTATCCAGTTTCAATGTGTTTGGTTTGCAAATATTATCGAAAAGCCCAGCGGTGTGAAGCGTTTCCGTCGAGAATACCTCAGGCTATCCTTATTGGAAGATATGATCATAGAAAAAGTTTCACAGGGGATCACGGTGTAAGATTTCAGCCAAAAAAAGGTGTTAGTCAAGAAGAGCTTGAAGTCATTTTGAGCATATTTGACAAACCGCGTTCTTAAACGAGTCGAAAATCTAGTCTTTTTACACATTGGCGCCTTAGGCAACGCTAATCTCAGCTTTTTGAAAGAGGCTAACTCTCACTTTCGTTTCTTTTTACTTAAAAATCCAATTTATTTCTTTAGTTCGTAGCTATTGTTTGTGCTAACTTGCTGCTATTCAATTTACAAGTAGCCTTCTTTGACGATGTAATTAAGATATAAAAGATATTAAATATCATTTAAAAACTATTAATTATAATAATACTGATCAGTATTATTTATTTTGTTATGTTGTTTATTATTTATATTATTAAACTAATTAAAAAGTAAGTTAAAAACTCACTATTATAATATTTAAGAAATAGTGTCTAGTTAACTTCGATGAAAACTTCTGATTAATTGAATTAAGCCGTATAGGTCTTTTTTTGCCTAAATTATAACTTTCAGAGGCTTTTTGGCAAAGACGTCCGAAGAGTTTTGTGGGATTTAGAGTTTTGGGCTTCGCTGCAGTTTTCATATATGTCTAAGAGTTTAAGTTGTAATTTCATGTATTTCTATTAAGATAACAGCTGTAAATTTCGCAAGTTAGAGCGCGGCGCTAAGTCACATAATTGATCTGATATCGAAATGAAACAGATATAATTTGATGATATCAAAAAAATGAAGTGGATGATTAGTCCAAGGGGTTTTCTTAAATCTATAGTTTTTAGCGCATCAACTCTCACTTTTATAAAAATCACGGAGAGAAACGACATTTAAAAAGCTACTTTTTCGTACGCTTCGCGTAGGTCATCATCGTTAAATTGAAGGTAGACTTGGGTTGTACTGAGGCTTGTATGTCCTAACATGAGCTGTAAACGCCGTAAATCTGTTCCCGACCTAACCATATGTATAGCGAAGCTGTGCCGTAGAGTATGCGGATGTATTTTGACTCCTGACATATTCCCGTATTTTTTTACGATCTTGAATACTCTATCTCTTTTAACAGGAAAAACAGGCTGATCCTCTAGGGTATTTGATGCTAAGATATAGTCGGAGAGCATTTTCAGGGTCTCTTCGTCAAGAGGCACCCTCCTCTGCCGCCCTCCTTTAGCTTTTCTGATGTTAACAACATGGTTCTTGAACTCAATATCGTTCGGCGTGACGTTTATGACCTCACTTACGCGTACGCCAGTTCGCCACATAAAACGTAAGAGCAAATAGTCCCGTAAGTTGGACGTTTCAGCCGCCCGCAATATCTCATCGACCTGCTCGATTTCGAGATAATCGGGTATTTTGGTCATGATGATACAAAAGATAGGTTTTGTATCTTAAAGATTGTCATTTTGAGCCTCTTTGTAGTACGAACCAACTTTTTTGTACAATGAGGCAAAAAATGGCGTTTATGAGAGCAGACTTTCTGCAATTTTGATCTTAATAAATTTGTTTTAATATTAGCAAATTTATTTTAAGTTATGTATGCGACGAAGCATACGTCAAATATGACGTAGACGCAAGAGTTTTTGCTTCCACGTAATTGGACATATTAAATTCTGCTGGTTTGCACTTATTCAACAAGCGATGGAGAAACTAGGCAAAAAGTGAGAGTTAAGGCCTGTCGAGAACTTCGTGCAATGCACCAAACCTGTCGAAGTCACACGCGGGTTCGAATCTCGCCCATCGGCCTTTGATTTTTTGCGTGCTTTGGTCGATTGGAGCTTGGCGCGCGTTGTGCGGGAACATGGTAGGAAGCGGTGAACTACTCTCGTAAAAGTCTGTTGGAAGCAATAAAAGTCTGTTGGAAGCAATAAGCACCTACTTACATTTTTGTAAACAACGGGTACCTTAACTGACTGGCGGCTTGACGTGCTTTTCAGCATTCATTCTTTAATTACGGAGCCGGAATTCACACAGTTTTATCTGTTAATGGGCAAAAAAGTAAGATTCCACAGACTGCAAAAAGTAAGATACCACAAATCATATGCTTCCTCAGAAGTTATTTCTTTATGGGCTTTTCTTGGGTGCGTAATATCATTTCTTACGTCTTTAAAACGCATGAATTGATCATATTGATCAAGGGTAAGTACGCCCAAAAACTTTAAGATCTCTATTTTTATGTCTGTCACATACAAATTGTGATTTTTCAGTTTGCCAAATCGGTCATTTATTTTTTTATTAAGCTCCAGGTCATCATCATCAACGTCACGATAGTCAATCTTCTTCTGCGAATCAATTTGTTGCTCCCACAGATCATTTATTTGCTTCTCGATTATGAGCCAGCTCAAAATGAAAGATTGTGCAAATTCCCCGTTAACGAAATGTGTCCATGACTCGAGCAAGAAAATAATGCGCTCCCTTCGCTTTGGATCGCTGGTACGAGTCTGTTCTGCTCGTCGGATTATTTCTTCGATTGTGTTAACTGAAATCTCTGGTGGAGGTCCAGGTGTAAGCTGTCCAGAATTAGTCATCAAGGGTATCAATCTTGGCGAAGTTAGACTCCCCAAACTACCTTGAAATGGCTGCAATGTATTAGCATCCAAAGTTAGACTAGTCATATCTAAGTACCTAACTGCGTGGAAGAAGAGCGCAGGTGGTGCTTCGTCCGCGAAAAGCGGGGGTGATGCTTCCGCGAAAAGCGGGGGTGAAAACATTGCTTCAGCGAAAATAAGGTTGAGGAATTCACGGGCTTTTTCATTTTCCTCTTTCTTAAAACCAAAAGGAAGATATGCCGTTCCAAAAGATATTAGGACATAACCATTCTTGTAAACGATTACTCTCCTTCCCTTCTTAAAAGGAATATCCAGTACGATGTTAGAAGGTTGAAGCACGGCGAACATATCAGTTGCCGGCTCTTCAGTCTCTCTTTTTTGGCCTGCTACGATTGTTATATGAGGGTAAAACAGAGTACCGTAGAATGTACTGGGGTTGTTTGTCAGAGCCGGGAGCTCTTGTTTTTTGGTTACGCCTTCTTCACTCATAATAAGTATCACCCATCGTTCACGCCACTCTCAAAAAAAGCAAAATAGATTCATACATTCTTATCGCGTAGCAAGCTCCTATGCTTTTGAGGTAATATGTATCATCATTTATAGATTATCAAGGCCCAGATAACTGTGTTGCTGCTGTTGAGCAAACTAGGACAGCAACTTGCGTGTCTCTCCACCCATCACCGCACCAATTTGTGTTGTATTTCTATGAACAAGGGATATTGCGACGTTATTTTCCCGACTGCGATGCACTTTTGCTTTTCGAGGTGCTGCAAAGCGTTAATCGATTTCTGATCAACATTTTGTGGGCGACAGGCTTTTTTTGCATAATACCGCAGGGTTAACTTTCACCTATGATTTCTTTGCGCTGAAGAGTAATTTAGGCCTTCAACACTTGTGATGGTGCAAACGTCAATTGGGCCGCCACATGTGTGCGGCATAATTGCGAGGTTTTGTAAATCAATAGTGGCTCGGATTAAGGCAATTGCAAGGTCAACTGCAGCCCGCAAAGACAACATGTCATAAGGGATTGGCAGCCTTAACTCCAACTTCTTCTCTTCTGTTAGATTTTGGTTTACCAGGTCTGTGAGCGTAATATCGTATCCTGCTATTATTCGACCTATAATTCTTGCTTCCCCGTCGGGTAATATTCCAGAGGGAAGACCCTCCATTAGCTCAACTGGTTCTATGTTTTCAGGAATTCTGGCACTGTATATGCGTGCGGTGGCTTCTTTGTCGTTGTAACCTGCAATAAGAAAGGACAATTGTGCTCCAAGAGGTGGTGCTTGGACAGCATCCCATTTTGTTGTGAAAAACTGAGATAATTCTGAAGCAAAGTCGTAAACAGATAGCCTCTCGGCTCCTCGTTGTTCACTAAGATACTCATTGAATTCAGCAAAGTATCCAGAAACAGCTCGATTACCTAGAACAGGTTCACCATACGAAACTACCCCGATAAAATTGTGTGGCGGTTTAAATGAGAATAGGTTTGTTGTAATATTATCATAAGTCCCCGGAGCTTGCGCAACGCCTTGTGTATCTACTGGAGCAATAACCACTTTGCTGTCTACGGCCAAAACCAATCCTTCCAGTGTTTTTACTGCAACTACCAACGACATGACTTATACCCCCACAATCAGAATGCGCATAAAGGATTGTTTGATCCGGTATAAGCCTTTTTGACGACAAATGGTCACGAAATTTTGAATAAACAGAGGAGCGGGAACCAAGCCGAAAATAGCTCCCTGAGCGCACCACTGAGACACAACGGCTTAATCTTGTTAGCACTGCATTGGCTTACGAATAACGTGGTCTTTTCCTTTTTTTTAGTTTAATCGAAAGTGTTACAAGGTACTGTGTTTAATAATGCGCTTGATTTGCGATGGGTCACGATGTTTTTGTTAGCTACCAGCACGAGGATTATCCGATCGCAAAAGCAGTATGTAACGCACTCGAAGACGCTGATTTGCGATGTTGGATTTCAGCCCGCAATGAAAAGCCGGGCGAAAATTGGATGGAAGCACTAGTGCGGGGACTGGATGAAAGCAAGATTGTTGTATTCATCCTTTCTGCCAACTCCAATAAGTCAGAAGCATGTAGGAAAGAACTTGCGATCGCCTACGAGAATAAAATGCCTATTATTCCTCTTCAAGTTGAAGATGTTTCTCCAGCAGGAGATTTGAAGTACCTTCTAGCTCAACGACAGCGTCTCGAAGTGTTTGCAAGACCGATAGACAAGGATCTTGATTCTCTTGTTGAAGCGGCCCGCAGCTTGATCGAATCTCTTTCTCAACAGAATTCAATGCGCTTGACGACAACTGAAAATTTACAAGGCATAGCCCAGATACGAGCAAGCCCTGCGGAGCTGCATACATGCACCGCGCGAATAGGAGATCCGCACGAGGGGGACGTTGTAAAGCAAAGAACAGTTGTGACTGGCGACGTAAGCGATATACTGGAGGGTTACAAACTATGGCCCGTGCTTTTCGTGCCTCTTGTAAATCGTTATTATCCACAGAATGGCCCGATACTCATTAAAGAGGGCCGATGGAAGTCAGTCTTCTTCATAGGCAGTCCTCAAAACCGTGGGGACGAATTTGAAATCAAAATTGTGCTCGCCAGCCCAGATGCGCACGTGGAGTTTAGGCGTTATCAAGAGCGTGCGGCGTTGAACAATTCTTGGCCGGGGATAATTGAGCTGCCTAGTTGGAGCGTTGAATGCGATAGCATAAATGTGACGCTAGATATTTAAATCAAGCGACGCTGTCTGTGCTTTTGCCTTAGAGTGGTTGCAATGTTTAAAAAAGTATCAAAAGAATACCAATTGCGAACAATGTGGCGTAGATCGCTGCAAAAAGAATGGGCACATACTGCTCGACGTGCGTGATTGGTATGTACTTCTTTTTGTCCTTGCCTTCCCCCAGCTTTTTCCACTCTTCGTCGTAAAACGGAAATGGCAGTCGTGCTTCTACCTCGCCGATTAAGTGAAATTTCCCTGAATTGAGCTGCTTATATGAACGAATCGTGATGTACCACACATAACAGAGAAGCACACCAAAGGCCCCAATCGCCACAACCATGGCGTGCAGGGCAACGACTTGGCCCGAGAGTTGAGTAATCACAGACAATACAGCAATAAGCCCCGTCAGGAGTGAGATGAAGAACTTGTTAGCATCGACCCTGCGGTCGCTGTTTCTATCTGCCATCTGGACATAAAGTTTGTATTGTTCCAGTAGCAAGCTCGTGTCCGCGCGTGCGGCTTCGTCTTCAACTTGAGTCATGCATCATCAAACGGTTTTCAATAATTAATTCTCATCTACTTTGTATTTTCCCATGAGAAGTTCACTTCGGGCGCTTACTTGCCCCTTCCGGAAGGGTCGAGTCACAATTGTGGCGGCATGCAAAATTCCGTTATTAAATGTCAGCTCAACAAAGCTTTTATTAGTAGCAGCGCAACTTGTATTTTTAGGAACATGGGCGACGTTTTTGTTAGTTACCATCATGAAGATCTGGATGTCGCAATGGAGGCTTGCAAAGCGCTCGAAAACGCAGGTATGAAATGCTGGATCGCACCAAGAGACGAATATGCGGGCGAACAGTATGAAGATTCGATAGATCGAGGGCTTTCAGAAGCTAAAATTGTGGTATTCATTGGGTCTACTAACTCGAACACATCAAAAGGATGTCGCAAGGAACTTCTCAGCGCTGAAGAATATTATAGCTTACCTATTATCCCCTTTTGGATCGACGATACTGAGCCTGCAAGGGGCTTGAAGCTTCGTCTCGCGGGAGTTCAACGTATTGACGCGCTCACGCGTCCTATAGATTACAGCCGTCTAGTTAGAGATGCTCGTCATTTCGTAGAAGCTGCGAACTTCAGAAGCGATCAACCGGAGGAATCCAAAAGACAAACGCCAGCAGAAACTGCCGCCGTCGATGAGCAAAGCAAAATCATAGAAGCTATAGATATTCTTGAGAAGGTGCTGCAGGATCCGATCACCTTAAATGATCCAAAAGTTCAAGCCTTTTTTTCAAAATGGAATCAACATACTGGTGAAGCTCCTGAGAAGACGGCGCAAGTAGCAGTGAACGAACAAACAGAAAACCAGGTCGAAGAGAAGCAAAGCCAAAGCGGGCTTGCCCAGGTTAAGCAGATATATGAACAGCTTGACGAGCAAGCAAAGAAACTCGTAGATTCCGAGCAATTGTCGGACGCACAAAAAGAGCAGCTAAAAAGATGGCAAATATTGCAAGATACGCAGAAAAAAATATTTCAGATTCAGCAAGATGTCACGACCAACAAAGCCAAGTCACAGCAAAAAGCGTTTTCAAAGTGGGATGAATATATCCGCAGCTAGCGATCCAGGAAGATATGATGTCTGATAGTTAACAGAAGCAGTTTAAAAAGTACAACATTTTCTCGCTATTTAGGGGGCTGTAACACCAAATTAATCGAAGCCGCAGATCAAGCGTTTTCAAACTAGGCCAATATGTTCATGATTCTTTGGCGCAAAGCAGAAGGGACGTAGCAGAACAAAGAAGATGCAGTTAATAACGAGAAAACATTAGTATTTTGTCAAGAAGAACACACTGCGAGCCGCATCATGCTAAAAAGCGATAGCATCATATGCTTCGCGGATATTATCCTCCCTAACTTGGGCATATTTTTGCGTAGTATTTAGGTTTGAATGACCTAGCAAAAGCTGCAAACGCCGCAAATCCATTCCACTGCGGACAAGATGAATCGCAAAACTGTGGCGGAATGTGTGAGGGTGTATGTCAACGCCAATCATTTTTCCGTACTTCTTGACAATGCGTTCGACTTGTAACGTTTTTATGCCAAAAACAGCTTGATCCTCCTGGATATTTTGTGCTGAAACATACTCGGACAGCATTTTTAGTGTTTCATCGTCAAGTAAGACACGTCGTTGCTTTCCTCCTTTCGCCTTTGTGATGTTTACTACGTTGTTATTCCACTCGATGTCCTTTGGCGCGATATTAAGCAACTCACCCACTCGGACACCAGTGCGCCAAAGCACTCGGATGATTAGGTAATCCCGGTAGTTGCTAGCATGAGCCACTTCAAGCAGCTTGTCGACTTGATCTTTGTCCAGATAATCGGTTATGTTCTTCACATGATGAAAAAGTATTGTTTTTCATCATAAAGCTTCCCATTTTGAGCTTCTTTCGTGCGTATCATTAAAGGTTTATACAAGTAGGCAAATTTCTTCGTTTCAACTCGCTCTCGTTCACTCGTAACATAACATAAATCAAACGGCTTTTATCACATCCGCGATCCGCTTGGCTAGTTCGGTCTCATCCGGGATGTTGCGAACATCCAACTCAAGGTCTTTCAAATTGTCGATCAGTGCTCTGATGATCGTGTTCTTGGTGATGCGCTCTACCTTGTACGCAGACGTCCGTTTCTTCATAATCTCCCGTGTGAGCCTGGCGAGAAATTCTAGCTGGTCGTCACGCAAAAGGACGTACAGTTTGACGTCGAGGCGCTGATATTTTGGGAGCTGTGCTTTTTTGTACTCGCGATAAAGTGGATCGGCCTCTAAGAATGCGTCATCTTCAGGATGGATGTCTAGGTCCTGAACGATCGTTTCAGCAAGTTCAAGAGTTTCTTGGCCTTCGGTCTGTTCACTTGCACCTTCTTGAAGCATCGAAGGTTGTAACTCTTGAACTTCTTCGGTTTGAATTTTCTGTACTTCTTGAGTTTTTATTGTGTCCAGTTTGGCAGTCTCGACCTCAGGCACTTCAGCAGTTTCTACCTTAGATACTTCAGTAGTCTCTATTTTTTTTGCTTGGACATTCTCAGTTCGTGGCTTTCGTTTTGATTCCATTTTTAGCGTGTGAGCCGCCTCAGCCGCCTCGCTTGTGTCCGTAATCCGGTCGGGGGGTTTTGACCCTAAGCCGGTGCGTTTCTTACCCGTCACGCTATTATCTCCTTTGTCGGTCGTAACCGTTCACAATATAGTGTGACTCTATTCAAGTATATATATTGCGAAGTTTTGAACCTGCAAACTTCAAGAGTTTAAAAAGAGGGAACTTTGAATATTAGGATTTTACAAAAATGCGCCAATCACAAGAAATCTTTTCGCGGCGCTGAATCCTATTCAAATCTTACTATCGCGTTGGCTAACAAACGCCGCATCGATATTTTGTCGCGAAATGATCAAAAGAAACGTTTTTCTGTTTCGCTACTGGAATGGAGAAATATTTGAGGAGTTGGATTTTTAATTCACGACTGGTCATCCCTGTTCTGTTGCTGATACGATTAAAACCATTTTTGGTTAGTTTATCTGTACGCCCGTCGGGAACGCGTAACTGCTTACATCTTGCTTTGCTTAATCCGGCCAAGTACCATCCTTCTATCACTCTGACAACTACGATGACGTCTTTTTTTTCGACGCCGTAATCTTCAGCTAACGAGGATTGTTTGCGCTCAACATCCAATTCTTCGTCAGCATCTGCTACTATAATGCATTGAAAGCCCGCTCGCGAACACGGCATAATTCTTTCTTTTTTTATCCTGGTTGGTGAACGTTGCTTATAGTCGTCAATCCTCACGAGCTGATAATTTTTTCTTATCTCTGGCACGACGACCTGTTCAAAAAAATTCTTATCATCGTCTCCTTCGACCAAGATTAAAAGCGGCTTTGATGGCACGCTAGACCCCCAGCAGATTGAGCTTAAATATTTCATCTATGCCTAACTCTTCGCGGAGGAAGAGCTGCACTTCTTCGCTTTCTGAAGGATTAGAGACACTAGTGAAACCTTCCTCGTCTCTGAATACGAAAATTACGTCTTCAACATCTGCATATCTGACTACTTCGGGGTTGTGTGTCGTAATTATCACTTGTTTTTTTTCTGATACATCTTTCATCATAGCTACAACCTTGCTAATCAAGTAAGGATGTATATTTCGCTCAGGCTCCTCAATTATGGTCAAAGGCGCTTCTTCAGATCTAAAAAGCGCTTTGCGCCCAAAGTACAATGCTAATATAATAGCAGTAATCGTGATGGTGCCATCAGATATTAGACTAGCTGGAATGAGTTTTTTGTTGTTGTAACTCTCGCCGAAGTTGAATAGAAATGATTTGTCAGCATATTTCTCCACGCTTACCGTATCTATAAAAGATAAGCTATCTTTAAGTAAACTAAGAAATCTTTCTTTCGACTTTTTACTCGTGGTTATTTTTTTGAGGACGAGAGCTAAGTTGTTGCCGTCTTCCTCTAATTCTATTTTTCCAGTTACAGGTGCGGCTTTTTTCGCAAGTTTGGGATCGAAATCATATATAGAAATTTCACCCAATGCTTGGTCGAAAGATCTGAGCAAAGTGGCAACCGGCGTGTTTATCAAAAGCACGTTCTGAGGAAATTTCATATTTTGTATAAACTTGGGAACAATATCCTCTTCTTCAAGAGGGATAATTCCACTGCGAGGCTCAATTCTGACTTTAGTCGTTCCATCTTGACAGGTTATTGTTACCTCCCCTTCACCGCACTTAGCTGGTTCGGCTGAATCGGTTTTCTGGAAAAAGTCGCATTTAAACCTAACCCAATCTTCAAGTTTTTTACACCTGCGACTTGTATAGTCTAATGCGAAGAAATATGTAGTATCTGATACTTGAACTCGGACATCATCCTTTTCGGGATTAGTCAACAACGTCATTTTGTTGTCCAAACAGATTTCAAATGAAGTTTTTTCGTTCTTTCCAACTTTCATATTTCTAAGGTATTCAAGGCCACCTTGCATTGATATCGCGTTATCGAGACCATACCTTGAGACATCCCTCAAGAATCGAAATATAGAGACTACATTTGATTTTCCAGAAGCATTCGCCCCAACCAGAACATTAAATCTTCCAAGTCGGATTTCAAGGTTATTAAAACTTTTAAAATTAGAGACTAAAATCTTCGTAAAAGCCATCATTACCCCCTACCTGCACAAATTTGATTTTTTGTTTAAGGTCCCCGAAGAGCTTGGGCAAATCGCAACATTCAATCTGGTTCAAGTTCCTGCTTGCGCTTCTTATTATTGTCTTCCTACTTTGCTACTGATACACAATCTACGCCTAGAGCTATTTTTGCAAGATTATTTGTTGTGGATAAATATCTTTTGAAGGGCGCACATTTGGCATACTCTAACATTGAAGCAGTGGTCCAATGCCCCTCTCGCTGACAATTCGTTGAATATTCTTATCAGCGGCGTCGAGCACCTGCATCCTTCCCAACAAGCCTTAGATTATAGCGAACACCTTTCAGAAATACATAGCACGTTCTTAGAATACTCAATTACGGGAGTCTCTTGCTCATTTTGTCATAACCTTCCAGAGAACGACGGAACGCTTAACGGCCCACAATTTCGCTCTCTTCTCACACAGAGCCCATTATTCAAAGAGGGTGAGGAAGTCTCTCTCGTCGATTATATCGAAAAATGGGTTGGTGGTGGCGATGGAGAGCATCTTATGAAGTCCTTCATTAACGGTAGATTTAAGCCAAATAAAAGACTGCTCGACGTGCTAGATGCTGTCATTAAGCGGGATGAGCAGTGGCACCTCCTCGACGAACAGCGAATCGATTTTTCTTCGCCGTGTCTCTCATATGCTTTCCACCTCCTTCGTGTTTCACGTTCGAAGCGGCGACTACGGGGAAAGACACAGAAAAAAAGCCAAAACTATTTACGAAATAGTCTCAACCGTGTTACTGCATCTAGTGTGCGCGAAGGCAGACCGCGTTGATCCCAATCAAATGCACGGCCTGCTTTCGCTTTTTACCGTTTTTTTCGACGTGAATTTTTATCGATGTTGCATGTTACGCGATAGTAAATCAATGTTGGGATTTGCGCGACAATGGCCTGCGTTTTGGGTCTTATGTGGTCGTCTTTTTATTTTTTAGAGTCTGATCTCGGCGAGTTGGTTTCTTATTAAGAGTACTAGATATATATATAAATTTATAAAATTAAAAAAATAAATTTATAGCGTCGTCAACTAGTGCCATCGTCGGCCGCGACGACCGAGGCTGTTTTTTTTGCTTGCCATAACTTTGTTACCATTTTGTTACCATTTTTGTGTTAAACGTGACGTGTCTTACATTCGCCAGGTTTCCGACAGAAAGTATATTGATGCGCACTGTAAACCTGACATGAGGTTACTACATGCGTTTCATGGTTAAATGTAACTACCTTTTAAATAAGAGGGACCTATGATTCCGGCCACTCGCGTCGTCAGATCGTCTTGCAGGGGCTGCCATGGCGTCTGCCAGGTCCTTGTCCATATGGAGAGCGACAGGGTCGTCAGGGTTACAGGCGACCCGGACAGCCCGACGAGCCGGGGTTACATCTGCCCGAAGGGGGCGGCCGCCCCTGAGATACTCTACCATAAGGATCGGCTCACCCATCCATTGAAAAGGGCGGGAATGAGGGGCGAGAACAGGTGGGAGAGGATCTCCTGGGAAGAGGCGATCTCAGAGATAACGGAACGACTCGACCGCGTGCGCTGGGAATCGGGGACCGAGTATTTCGCCCTGGCCCAGGGCACGGGGAGGCCCTACACCGAGTATACCAACCGCTTCGCTAACGCCTTCGGCACCCCCAATTTTGTGTCGCCCGGCCACAATTGCTTCCTCCCGAGGGTGATTGCCAGCAGCATCACCGTAGGCGCCCTTCCCGTCGCCGACATTTACGGCTTTGGGGGCGAGATGCCCGCGTGCGTCATGAACTGGGGCTGTAACCACACGGAGACGGGAGCGTCCGACGGCATGTGCGGGGCAATGTTCAAAAGGGCGCTCAAGCAGGCAAAAAAGGTAATCGTCGTAGACCCGAGGCGCATCGGGCCGGCCGAGAAGGCCGATTACTGGCTTCAGCTGAGGCCGGGCAGTGAATGTGCGCTGGCCCTTGCCATGATAAACGTCATTATCAGTGAAGACCTCTATGACCACGAATTTGTGGAAAAATACGGATTCGGTTTCGACCGCCTGGCCGACCACGTCCGGTCCTTCACGCCTGAATGGGCAGCGCCCGTAACGCGCGTCAGCGCGTCCTTGATCCGTAGCGCGGCGAGGACCTTTGCAACAACGAAGCCCGCGTGCATCCAGTGGGGCAATGGGATCGACATGAGCACAAACGCCTTCCAGACTGCCAGGGCGCTCCTCATCCTCATGGGGATTACGGGCAATATCGATGTGCCGGGCGGGAACGTTTTCTGGGTGCCGCCTAAGGGGATCAGGCCCAAGGGGCACAAACCCGCCGACTTCAAGGGTGGGGGCGGCCAGTTCATGTCCGCCGAAAAAAAGGCGACCGTCATCAGCGGCAACAGGTTCCCCTTCACGCCTGACTGCCATACGCCGACGTTCTGGAAATCGGTTATCTCCGGGGAGCCGTACAGGGTGCGGGCCATCTGGATCGTCGGCTCCAACCCGCTGAGTACGGCCACGCAAGGGCCAACGATCGAGCGGGCGCTGAAGGACTACATGGAATACACGGTCGTCTCTGATCTCTTCATGACGCCCACCGCCCAGCTTGCCGACCTCGTGCTACCGGCTGCTCACTGGCTTGAGCAGGATGACGTGGTCTTTATGCACGAGGTATGGTGCGCTATGAGCCGAAAGAAGCTCGCCCAGATTGGCGAGGCCAGGGACGATAGAGACGTAATCCTCGAGGTTGCGCACCGCCTCGGCCTCAATGATGCCTTCCCCTGGCCGGACCGCTACGCCTACCTCGATTGGATCTGCGAGGGGACAGGCATGCGCTTCGAGGAGTTCAAGGAAAAGGATATCGTCATGGGAGAGATGCGCTACAGAAAGCACGAGGAGCGTGGGTTCGGCACGCCCTCCCGCAAGTTCGAGTTCTACTCCACCGTCATGGAGCACGCGGGCCGCCCGCCCCTGCCGGTCTACGTCGAGCCGCCCCTGTCTCCGGTCTCCGCGCCCGAGCTCGCGCGGGACTATCCGCTGATTCTCATGACGGGGACGAAGGTACTACACTATTTCCATTCGGAGCTGCACCAGATCGATTCCCTGCGCAAGCGGCACCCTGACCCCCTCGTCGAGATCAACCCCGAAACGGCGGCCCGTTTAGGCATATCGGACGGGGACTGGGTTTCAGTCGAATCGCCCCACGCAAAGGTCAGGCTCAAGGCAAAGCTCTTCGACGGCATCGCGCCCGACGTCGTCAATGCCGAGCACGCATGGTGGTACCCGGAGGCGACCCGGCCCGACTATCGCTGGAAGGAATCGTGCGTCAACCTGCTCTTCGGGGACGACCACTTTGACCCCGACACGGGGGCGGAGCCGCTGAAGTGCTACATATGCAGGATCGCGCCCGTCTAGCGGTCCGACCGGGCGATCTCTTTGTGACGTGACGCCTATCCTCACTTTTCGTCACTACTCCAAGCCTTAATTTAGTCAGCGGTCGAAACGGCGCACTGCCCAGGACGTGCCGACTAACACAGATTCGTTCGCATAGCCGGAATAGAGGTTAGCCGCAGGCATTGGGCATGTTCACTATTTCATATATTAGAGCTTCTTGGCCTGTGACAAAGCTGGACTCTTTTGGCTTGCGCTCTCCTATCTTTTTGTCGTTCATTCTTGACCTTCAAGCATCAAACAATCGCACAATAATGTCGTTGCACGTGTCGCCCTTATCCGCCAACCACTTTAGCCGCTTCCAACTTCGGCAGTCACTTGTATGTTATGCGTCGCTTGAGGCTGATGTTGATATGACGCCCGTGATGAAGCTTGCCGACTTGGAAAAGGCGGGACCGGACATGGAGAAATTAGTTCGCGACAGGAGATAGCTGCGATTCTAAAAAAAATAATGGACTGCAGTTCATAACCGATTTAAGCTCCGGCACCGATTTTTGTTGTTGATGCGTTGCCACTCAGGCAATATTTATGTAAGGTCAACGAGCTCTTGACGTTTAGGTGAAAATCGTGGTCAAAATACCTGATGAAGTGTTCAACGCGATTAACAACGAGAAGAATCCAAAGATCCTCGCGACCGTTGATGCGAACGGAGATCCGCACGCAATCCAGGCGGGAAGTATTAGGGCACCGTCGAACGAAATGATGATTGTGGGCGCCATTTTGATGAAGCGAACCGGAAAGAACCTGGAAGCGATGAAGAAGGACGGCAAAACCGCTTCGTTCCTGGTCCTCGACGGTCCCAAGTCCTATGAGGTCAGATGCACGGTGGGGGACTTCGTCACCTCCGGACCGATGTTTGATGCGATGTCCGAGAAGCTCAAACAGATGGGTATGACCCTCAAGGGCGTCTGGACATTCATGCCGGTCGAGGTCTGGAACCAGAGCGCCTCTATGGAAGCCGGCACGAAAATGGTATAGGCACCACCCAGGTATACCGTTGATTCCCACTGGAGAGATCTTCTAAGCCCCACTACCGTTTTGAACGGACGTAATCTGGTTCCGTAAGAGATAGACTTACTAATATCTTGCTTTCGTTGAAGACCTATATTTAGCGGGCGTTGAAAAGATCCTAGAAGGCACCACCACCATCTCATACGTGAAAGATGCGCTCTTGATTCTCCTTTATCTCCTTTAAAAGGTCTTCGTTCCTCTTCAAGAGCTTTGCATTAGCCTTTGCTGCCTCTTCCATCATAGCACGCATCTTATCCATCTCCTGCATAGCCCGTTGTTCGCGCTTCAGTCCCTCCTCCAGATAATGCCCATAGACTTCCTTAAGCACGTCGACCTCGCGCTGAAGCCGCGTAAGCTCGCTCAAAATATAGGCCTCGTTGTTAGTCATTTATGATTAACCTCCCCCCTCAAGCGAGTATCAGAAACAGTGGCCACACGTCTCGCTCTGAGTTGCGTCCAACACAAAAAGAGGGGCTCTAAGCCGAAATACTCTTGCGTTTTTGTTTTCATGATCCATGAAGAAAACCATAAAAAAACGCGACGGTAAACTTGTGAAACCTCGCCAATTAAGCCTGTGGGGGGCCTTGCCGTAACAGTTCTTCTATGCGCTGCTCTGCTGGAATCGACTGCCGCCATATCATCTCAAACGTGGACGCGAGGTACTGAGCGTAGGTGGGGTCGTCGGTCCAGAGTCCGGAGACAGGTTCATTGAGGGATATACGCTTGACTTCCGCGTTGATCGCGCTTATCGAGATTTTTCTGTCAAATACGACGAACACTAGTCCGTGTTCATCAATGTGGCGCACTTCTTCGCTGATGGATATCATCTCTCGCACCGGCTCAATAACTTGATACGAAATGTCGATGATGGCCCGCACCTTCCCCCCACGCTTGATAAATTCATGCACAGCTTCGTTGACTCCAAAGAGGGAGGCGACAACAGTCAGGTAAGCAGGAGCGGCCACCAGCCATTCCTCCTGCAACGAGTCAAGTAGGGGCATAGAGACAGCGATAAGTTCCTTAATGCTCTTGATGATCTTGAACGTGCTCACTTCTTCGGGGGGCCGGAATCGTTGTTGTTGCGAGAGCTCCTGAAGCTCGCGCCTCCTCTCTTCCATCTCGCGCAGCTCGCTCTGTTGCTTCTGCAGCGCGGACGCGAGGGCGGTGTCTAGGTCGGTGGCTGCGTAGACGGTGGGTGCATCGAGTGAGGGGCGTACCATGCCCTTTTCGATTAAGCTTGTGAGAGTGCGGTGTATGTCTTCGCGATAGGTGTGCAGCGATTTGGCGAGCGGCGAAGGAGTCTTAGGGCCGTACTTGAGCAGGTGCAGATATAGCAGTGCCTCTTTTTCGCTGAGTCCGAATCCAATCAAACGACGGGTGAACTCGTCGTCACTGGTCATGACTTATCACAATATATGTAAGCTAAACAATAGATATAGATTAGCTCAAAAAAGAAGGGCCAAACGGAGGGTCTTATCGCTCGACAGCATTCATTTTCTGACCATTTAAACGCCATGGCACAGTCCCTGTGGTCACATATGAACCGGAGCCTTTATTTATCCTCTGACACGTTCTTGCGCGTCTAGTATCTGCGAACTCTGCGAGAGGCAATAATGCGTGTGCACAAAATCGTCTCATATTCTGCAGCCATCCTTCTCCTTGCTGTCTTGTTCGCAGGCGTTGTAAACGTTCCAGCAGCGGCACAGAACGATACGATGCAGTTCCGCTACAACGCTACGCACCTCGGCGACTACAGCCCCGTGGCGGGCCACATGTCGAATGGCAATCTGCTTTGGCGCCTCACGACCGGAGACTATGTGCTCTCCTCCCCTGCCCTTGTTGATGGGGTAGTCTACATCGGGAGCGATGACAACAACACCTACGCCCTCAACGCCACCACCGGCTTTGAACTCTGGAACTACACGACAGGCGGCGCCGTGCTCTCCTCACCCGCCGTCATCAACGGCGCAGTCTACGTCGGGAGCGATGACAACAACACCTACGCCCTCAACGCCACCACCGGTACGAAGCTCTGGAACTACACGACCGGGGGCGCCGTGCTCTCCTCACCCGCCGTCATCAACGGCACGGTCTACGTGGGCAGCAATGACAACAACACCTACGCCCTCAACGCCACCACCGGCACCAAG